>Ga0209164_1001556_pt1 | contig 28763 bp, 24 predicted proteins | sample MTBNYHSulfiMetaG_FD_187458 | JGI IMG/M metagenome (GOLD analysis project Ga0209164, IMG submission 187458) | Enrichment culture microbial communities from rom New York Harbor, USA that are MTBE-degrading - MTBE-NYH (New York Harbor Sulfidogenic)... | ecosystem: Environmental > Aquatic > Marine >... | reverse complement strand
GAAATCCCTCCCCCGTCAACACGCGGCACGAGACAGACACGATCGCTGCAGGCCTAGGGACGGTGTTCGCCGTCGTGCTCGTGACGCACTTCATGGACGAGGCCGAGACGCTGTGCGACCGGCTCGCCGTCATCGCCGACAAGCGGGTGGTGGACATCGGCACGCCCACCGAGCTCATCGACCGGTACTCCGACGGCGTCGAGGTCACATTCACACTTGCCGAGGAGAGCGCCGCCGCGCCCACTCCCGGCCTCGCCTTCCTCGACTCCGTCCCCGGCGCCCTGCAAGTCACGCGCACCGGCCCGCGCGTCACCGTCACCGGCGAGGGTCCGCTGCTCGCGCACGTGGGCGCAGCGCTCGTCGCCCACGGCCACGCGCCCACCGACCTGCAGGTGCGCCGCGCGAGCCTGGAAGACGTCTTCCTGCAGATCACGGGAGGGAGAGCCTAGATGCGATCGCTCCTGCGCCTATCCTGGGTCGAGATCAAGCTGTTCGTGCGCGACCCCATGACCGCGCTCTTCTCGCTCGCCCTGCCGGTCATCATCCTGCTCGTGCTCGGAGGCGTGTTCGGCAATGAGCCTTCATCTGCCGAAGACGGGATGCTCGTGTACGCAGGCGTCGGGCCGATGACCTACTACGTGCCCGCGTACGTGGCGCTCGTGGTGCTGTCGGTGTCGCTCATCAGCATCCCCGTGCACATCGCCGGCAACCGCGAGCGCGGCGTGCTCAAGCGCTACCACGCCTCGGGCGTGAGCGTGTGGACGGTGGCCGGCGCCCAGGTCGTCGTGTCGTTCGTGCTCTCGACGATCTCGAGCGTGCTCCTGCTGATCGCCGCTGAGCTCGTCTACGACTTCAGCTGGCCGGACTCGCTGCTCGGCGCACTCGGCGCGTTCGTGGTGATCGCGCTCGGCTTTGCCGCGTTCGGCATCTTCTTAGGCTCCGTGCTGCCGACGGCACGCTCGGCGCAAGCGGTGGGCCTGCTCGCGTGGTTCATCATGATGATGCTCGGCGGCGCCGGCCCTCCGCGCGAGGTGCTGACCTCGGAGATGCAGGCGATGTCGGACTTCACGCCCCTGTGGCACGCGGTGCGGATCATGCACGAGCCGTGGCTCGGGCTCGACCCGGGGAACGCGTGGTGGATCTTCGGCGGGATCGCGCTGGCGAGCGTGGTGCTGGCGTGGCGGTTCTTCCGGTGGGAGTAGGGTGAGGGCGAGCGCGGCAGGTGAGCGGCGTTCTCATGGCGAACGTGAAGCGGCCCACCATGCGCGCCGCTCGGTTCTCAGTGATTCTCGCACGCGTTGGCCATCTGCTCCATCCGCTGGTGCTGTGTAGTGACTACTGCGACACAATCCACCAGATTGTGACCGCCCCGGCTACCAGCAAGACCCAGAATGCTATGGCCTGAATGAAGCCGCTTCGCCCCATAATCGTATCCCTGAGCCAGCCACCAGCACGACGCCACAGCGGATAGCGGCCGTGCGCGGGAGCCTTCGCCTGCTGGGATAGTCTCTCTACACGTTCACGGCCGGCCTGCGTGAGGGAGAGAGCTGGCCCAAAGGTCTCGAAGCTTAGCAAGCCGTCGTCCTTCAATCTCTGTGCGACCAAGGCTCCAAGGTCGGGATGGATTCCTACGTGACGCGAGACATCGTCCTGGTGTGGCCAATCAATGGAGAGTCCTCCACTCGCCAGTTCGTACAATCCACTCATGAAGATGTCACGTTGCTCGAGAACTTGCTGCACCGAGTAGCCTAATTGCCCATCATCGTTTCCGGCGCAGGTCCCAGCTTCAAGCTCATCAATCGCGACGTAAAGAGCATCGATCATGCTCTTGAGCCCGTGCTTGTATCCGTAGACCGGGTCCTGTGGCGTGTGTGCATAGTTTCCGAACGTCTTGGCTGCACGACTCCGAGGGCCGTAGACGCCCCCCATCAGGCGCTTGCCGGCAGCTGCATATCGAGACATGGCCGTGCTGGGTCTCAGTCCGTCTGGAAGCGGCTTACCGTCCTCAAGGTGAGCGAGAAGCGCCTCGCCCTCCTGAATCGCAGCCTCCAGTTTCTGTCGGTCAACTCGCGCCAACGTCCCCCCGAACCCCGCCTCTTCACTTGCACAGAACGTCTAGCTCGTCAGCAGCAGCGAATGCGCTTGCTGGAAGTGTGACGCTGGTGGCTGTGTGTTGGATGCGCGGGTTAGGCGCGCTGCTCATCCATTAGCCTTCGTCAACCCTCTCCGGGTAGTCCAGCGGGTCGTATGACAACGCGGCGACGACGTTCCTTGGGTCGAACACCTCCGCGCGGACTTCCCAAGGAGTCACATGTCGCCAGGCCTGCAGAATTGCATGCGTCGTGTTCTGCCAGCGGCTGTGAGGCACGGGAATCTCCACGAGGACCTTCTCCTCAGCATCAGGTCCAAGTCGGCGGTAGACTCTGACCAATCACAGCTCAGTTGGCTCAACCATACTGGCTCCCGTCAGTAGGTACTAGCTACCTTCGATTTCGCCACGAACGATTGCATTCGTGTCGACGGTCGTCTGCCCATCGTTTGTATGGACCGAACCGTTCACGACACCCCTCACGTGTAGCGTGGCGGCAGAGTTCGTCACATCGCCCTCGACGGTTCCATTGACCTCCACACGGGAACCTGGCCGAAGAATGAGATCCCGGCAGATCATGCCGTTCATGATGAGCTCAACTCCCGGCTGAACAATCAATGAACCCGTGACCTGACCGTTCAGCTGCAGGGAATTCTGGAGTTTGAAGTCGCCGACTATCTGGCCATTCTCAGTCCGCATGGTACCGCCTCCACAACTGTGACGTTCTTCGGTTTGAGTGGCGGCGCCCTTGGCCGCCGTGCATCTACATGCCACTTCGAGCCGGCGCCGGCCGGCTCCAAACCGGGGTTAGCACGCTTCCATTACTAGCCGATTCGGCGAAGCTCCATCTCCATGTCATGGAAGCAGAGCTCGTACACAACCTCGAAATCGACACCGTTGAAGATGACGCCGCCAACAGCATCTTGGTGCCTGGGCGAGTACTGCCGTCTGTGCTCAAACATGTGTAGAAGCGCATTTCGCAGCCACGGTGAGTAAGTGCCACACTTTATGGAGTAGTAGGCTTCCATGAAAGCAGCGAACACATCGCAGCCTTTGATACTCCGACCGTTGTACTCGTCCGTTGTTTCGTCGAATGGCGCCAGAACATAGTGTTCGAATTCCACTCGCCACGACTCATCGCCAATCAGAGGCCCTAGATCATCATCGAAGTACGCGCGCTCAAGTACATCAATTCGCGCACTGACTGCAGGGGCTATGCCCTTGACGGGGGCAATAATGTCCCTGGTTGTAGCCTCTGCCATGTCATGGAACATGCCGGCAAAGAAATCTCTCGCCGCACGCTTGGCCTCCGGTGGCAGAGTGTTGTCTTCACTCGTAGGCTTGTCATCCGCTGCAGGCAACACGTCCATGAACGCCAGGTAGGCGAGACAACCCACAATCATCTCGTGATCGAGCACGGTGCGGCGTGGGATGACGGGTGTCTGCGTCCAGCGATCCTGAAACCGCAGACGACCACATAGGTCCCAAAGGCTGCTGAGATCCTGGTTCCCGTGTTGGTGTCCATGGCGCAGCTTCCCTGCCCAATCTTCCACTTCGGGGAACGAATCATCAAGGGCCGTCCGGATGTCTTCGATGGAGAAGACCGACTCATCGCCCCATCCTTGGATCAGGCGCCACTCCCAGTCACTCGCAAGCCAACTGCTTGCGCGCAGTATCTCGTACTCAGTTCCTTCTTGCTTGTGTCTACCAGACGTCAGGTACGACTCAAGACGCTCGAACAGGCGCCGATTCACGTCGCCAACCGGATCCTTGAGTGTTTGCAGGACGTGGGATGTCAGCGCAGCGTTTGCAGAACCGTCCTCGAGCAGTTCATCGAAGACTTGTGACTTGATGTCCGAAAGCACGCACTTCTCAAGCAACGAGAATATCCCCGCCTCTACTATGAGTGCCCAGTTGAGGTCGACGTTGTTGTCAACTTCGTGAGCGCGACCCAAGAGCCAAGCGGCCGACATTGCGTGCGCCTCTTTGCCGAGGACGGTGAAGTCGGTCGGGCGCACCCTATCGGTCCACCGTTTCATGTGGGATGCGCGGAACAGCATGTCGACGAGAGACTTCTGGATCATGGCGCCTCCCCGCGATGATCGGACAATCGAGCCAACGTGTTGGCCCTTCAGCGGCGAAGCGGCCGCGCGCCGCAGTTGCTCTAGGATACCGCCACATGGGCCACGCCGTCTGTGTGGAAGCGGGTTAGGCGCGCAGAAGTCGAGCCTCTGGGCGCGGACACTGCGGCCTCACGAATCCTGTTGTGCGAGAATAGCCTGGGAAAGCGCAGGCTGAGAGGGGCACAAGATGCAGCCGCTGAACTTCCTACAGGCGTATAGCGAGTACTACCGAGATGTGCTCGCGCCCACCCAGGCCGAAATCAAGGCGCTCACCAAGCCCTGGCGGAAGCCTGAGTTTTGGGTTGACCGTCCACAGTTCTGGGTTGAGAGAAGCCCAGGGGGCGACTTGGTCGCGCCCTCCCCAATCGAGCGCATCTACAGTCGCATCAAGCGTCCGGAGAGTGTCGTCGACAAGATCAAGAGACACCCAGGATACTTCAAGGGCGGCCTTACTCGTCGCAACATGCGGCGCATGCCCGACGTGATCGGTATGCGAATCGTCGTTCGGTTCCTGGGTGACCTACTGACTGTCGACAAGCTGCTGCGGGATGACTGTGGATTCGTCATTTCCGAGGATGATCCACCGAAGGCCTATCTGCCCGAGGATCTACTCGCGAGGCTTGGCCTTAGTCACTTCGAGCGCTCACACAAGGAGAGCGGCTACGCTTCTCTTCATTACAGCCTGCAGCTCAAGGACAGCCAGGTAGCCCAGGAAGCTCGACCGTGGTGTGAGCTCCAGCTCAGAACCATGGCCGAAGAGGCGTGGGGTCAGATTGAGCATCAACTGGGCTACAAGCCACGAAAAGGCACGGCTATGGCCGTACGACAGCAGTTCCGAATCATCGCCAATCACTTGGGGGCCGTGGACGAGCACTTCGACTTCCTCAGAGAGGAGCTTGGCTTCCTGCAAAGCGTTGCTGATGCAGAGGCCGACGACAAGCTGACTGCTGAGAACCTACCGGCTGTTCTCCGGGAGCAGAGTCTCACGTGCGCGCAGCAGGAGATAGACGGCCTGCTGAAACTCCTCTTCTCGCGGGGCATCGAGCGCGTCAGCGAGTTCCGTGCAACAGCGAACCCTGGTCGCATGCAGGTGGTACGCAACGAGTACCTGGCCAAGCTCGATCGACCCCCGACAGTCTTCGATATGGTGGCGAACTTGGCCAACATGAAGGACTGCAGAAACCGTGAGCAGGAACTCAGGCAGATCGACGCGCAGATTCAGTTCCTACAGACCTGGCTCGACCTGACCGGCCGCGGGCCCGAGTCCGACGCATCGGAAGAGTAGCAGCGCATAACGTGGTTGCGTTTGACGTGCAAGACGAGGCTTGTCCTCGTCTTGCCGGGCCTAGCTCGCCCGGCCGAGACTTGTCTGTACGGAATATGGGTTAGGCGCCTGCCCGCAGCACTCGTCTCTCAGCCTAGTGCGAGTCCTCCCGAATCCGATACGCGAAGTCCGGGAGGACCGCATCGAAGATGCCCTCGATTTCCGATGCAGACGGACTCGGAGAGATGACCCGATAAACCTCCTTGCGCTCTGGCTCGGACGGACCCCCCAGTGGGAAGGCGGAAACGAACAGTAGGAGTTGAGTGTCAGGGATGTGCTCGGGTGCCCCCGTCATCCGGAGGAAGCTTTCGAGCGCGTCCGGCTCGTCCTCCTCGTCACGGTAATCGTTCAGGAGTTCCTGCCAACTGCTCTCGGTGTAGATGATGAGATCGCCGGCGAACTGTAGTTCTGCGCTGTCAGGTCTGTAGAGCGCCGCGACTCTCTCGAGCACGCCAAGCACGGACTCCGCTGCATACTCGTCGTTCCTGATCTCACCCTCGTACAGGTAGTACGTCATCAGTGCCTCCCACGAACCGCCGGCCCGGAACGGGCGAATCCACCTGTCTAGGGTAGCCTAGCAGCCTGGGGTGAGAGTGACAGTCCGCCTAACGTCTCTTGATGGGAGCGGCAACGCGCAGCGTTGTGCGCTGGATCTCAGGGCTAGCCCCTTCGCGGCCCCCCTCAAGCCACGCCCTAACGGTACGCATCTGTTGCCTCTTCCCTCGCCACCACGGTGTCGTACAGACCGTAGTGTGTCAGCCCCGGATGGCTGTCGATTCCGGTGTAGCGCAATGAAGCATCCTCGTAGCGGCGGAATGCGAAGACGGCCTGATTCATGCGTTCAGTGTTGAACACCTTGAGCCGAACGAGCAGATGGAAGTCCTTCACCGTGAGACCCGTGACCGCGAGGAACAAGTCCGGCTCGAGCTTGGTGATAACATCCTGCAGCGTGTTCTCGCGGAAGTCAGTCAGGTACATGAACGCCGGAATACGCGTGGCGAACTTGACTAGCTTCTCTTGGACGAGCTTGCGCTTGGACTTGTATTCCTTCTCTTCCGCAGTGAGTTCCCGCTTCTGCTTCGCAGTCAGCTTCCCGTCCTTGGCCTTGCTCTTGAGGTCCTTGACCTTGTCGCTCTTATTGATGATCGTCTCGATGATGTTGTCACCGAGCGCGCGCCACCCCTCAATGCGCTCAACTGCGGCCATCGCCTCCGGGTTGTCCAGGATGCGGCGCAGCGTGTCGTTGTCGACATTCACAAGCAGGGCAGACTCCCACTTGCGGGCCAGTAGCGTCCCCGACGTGCCTGCCATCGCGATGTCGAGAATGCTCCCCGCATCGATCGGCACCATGTTGGCGCCGTCGTATGCCAGCACCGGCAGGAACGAGACGAGGTCCTTGACCGCATTCTCCGGGTTCCTCTCGTTCGGGGAGAGTCCCAGCCCATACTCAGACAGTTGCCGCAGTGCTCGAGTGGGCGCGAAGTCGAACACGAAGCAGATGGGCTTGAGGATCTCCTCTTCATTTGGGTCGTTGCCGTTGGGGTTCTTGATCGACCAGGGCGATTGCACACGAAACGCAGCTTGGAAGTACGTCTCGGGTGAGCTGAGGTTCCGGAGCATCAGGATTGACGACCACTGCGGCACGGTCACGCCAGTTGTCAGCTTGCCGCACGATAGCGTGATGGTCTTCGTGTCGAATCCGCCGCCAATCGCCGAACGCACGGGCGGCAAGGCGTCAAGGCCGATGCCCGCCGATGCACCCGCTGAGACCACCACCTCGCAGTCATGCCAGAAGGTGTTGTGCTTCTCCGCCAGCAAGTTCGCCATTGCGTGACAGGCGGCGACGTTCGGCATGAACCAGAATGAGTGCTGCAAGTAGGGCAACAGGCGGACGTCTGAATAGGGCCACGGTGGGCGAGTTGCGGTCTTCAGGGCGTCGACAATCTGAGGCGCGTATGCACCCCGGATGATGTCAAGCCACTTCTGTACGTCACTCTTGTGCTCGAACTGAGCCTCCGCTCCAACGCCGGTAGCTGCGAAGAACGCATTGAGGTCGAACTCGTCGAACTCTCCGGCGCTCGCGATCGCGAGCAACTCGTCCGGCATTTGGTACGTGAGCAGGCGCATCTGGGGCAGCGCTCCGTAAGGATTCCAGTCGCCGGGGTGCGATGAGGCGAACTCTTCTTTGACACGCTGCTCATCGGTGTACGTCCAGTTGAAGATCTGTTCCTCAATGAACTCGCCAGTCGCTAGCGCCTTGAACGGCGTCCCCGAAAGATACAAGTAGGCTTTCGTTGTGATGGGAAGGAACTCGGTCTCCTTCGCTGAGAGCTCGCTCAGGTCCTCGTTCACCACCTGCAGGCCGACGGCGTACTCGAGTTTGGTCTCCTTCTTGGCGACCGTATCGTCCTCACCCTCAAACAGCTCCTTCGCGGTCTCCCGCCATGCGCCGAAGTGGTACTCGTCGAAGACGACGAGATCCCACTCCACCTTGTGGAGCCATTCGTTCTTCGGCTTGATATTGCCCGCCTCGTCGCGACCAAGGAGATCTTGAAAGGAGCCGAAGTAGACCAGGGGCGTCCTGCGACTGATTCTACTGGGGTCCAGGTCGGAGTGACGGGACATGTACCGCCACCCATCGAAGTCCGTGTGAGTCTCGAGATCGGTTTGCCACGCATCCTCGACTGCCGGCTTGAAGGTCACCACTAACACCCGTCGCGCGCCTAGCTTCTTGGCCAGCTGATACGCGGTGAACGTCTTGCCGAAGCGCATCTTCGCGTTCCACAGGAAGCGCGGAACCGCGTGCATGTCCTCTGCCCAGACAGAGTGGAAGTAGGCATGGGTCTTCTCTACGGCGTCGGCCTGTTCCCGGCGCATCGCGAACGTCTCATGGTGTGTCCCAGTGAACTCCTGACCGGTCCGGAGCTCAGCGAGCACCGTTCGCACGTCGGCGACGGAGCACCGCACCCACTCCAGCTCGACGTTCTCGAAACCCCTCCTGGCTAGCGCTGTGCGCACCTGGTGGTCGCTGAACACCGTTCCGTCATCGCGCTCGGCGGGTTCGTGGATTTCGATTTTGTAGTTCTTGATGGCGGCGGTCGTGACTTGTTCGGCGACCCGCTGCTTCACGTCGCGTGTGGTCTGCCCGACCTTCAGAAGACCCTTGTGCGCCTCATCGTCGATCGAGTACGCATAAATGCACGGTCGCCTATTCGGCTTCGGCGCAAGGATGTCCTCAATGGTCCTGCTCATTCCTCGAGACTCCGCTGGAACTCCATGGGGCGTACCAGCTTCTCGACGAACGCGATCTCGCTTTCCGACAAGCCGTACTTCTTGTAGAGGTCCGCGTCCGTCCACTCTCGCGTCCATTCTTGGGTCGGCACGAACGTGTAGACTTTGCGGTTCGTGTGTTGGGATGGCTTGTGCAAGAGAATCAGGAGGCGAGTCAGCCGGCAGGTAAGATAGGACAACACACTCTCAGCCTCGGCCTTCGATTCGAACGGCCCGACGTAGTTGTATGTCCATGATGAGATGCTTCCGGGTTCTCCGATGAACGGTGTGCTGAGGATTCGATGCGGGTACGTGTCCTTGTTACCGGTGCCAGGTGCAGCCGCGCCAACGAAGACCTTCCATTTGTCGAAGGCGGCTCGTTCCTTCGTGATCTGCGACCTTGCGACGTATCCGACTCCGCCGTTCCTGTAGACCTTGAGGTCATCCTTGGACCCCTTCTCCTTGCCCCTGAAGGTGGTGTCGAGCCCAAATGCGCCAATCGAGCTGACCAAGCTCATGAACTTCTTCTCCTCAGGAAGCTCAAGAGACACGCCACTGCCCGTCTCGACAACGGCGACCTTCTTGAGGATTGCCAACCCTTCATTGAAGCGGATGAAGATGTCGGCGCCCTCCTCGAGGAGTGGCCGGTTGGCAACGGAGGGCTGCTCGTCCTTATAGTGCGTGGTGACACGACAGGCTCCGGGATTGTCTCGTTCCCAGACGAAGTAGCAGACGCCGCCCTTGAGGCCGACTCCGGGAAAGACGTCCGAAGCGGTGAGGTAATCGTCGATTGAGCGCACTCGGTCGTCGGACAGCATCGACTCGCGAAACTCATCTAGTCCCATGCCGCCAGAGAACCACCGTGCGGGGATGATCATGCAGAGGAATCGGGGCTCGAGGGCCTTGGCCTGCTGGACGAACTGCTGGTAGATGGGGCGCGCCTGTGTGCCGAATCCGTCCGTGTTGAGCTGATACGGCGGATTCCCAATGATCACGTCGAACTGCATTTCTCCTCCAAGTAACTCGGCCACACGAGCGTTGACGTCGTCGGCGTGGATTAGGGCGTACGCGTGCGTTTCGAGGTCACCGCCCCTGTCCAGCGTCTTCTTGCTCGCACCGCAGTACTTGCACCTGCCGTCGGCCCATGTGTGCTCGGTGCGTTCGAACCAGATGTTGCCCTGGTCGCTAGTGAACGACCTAGCGATAGAGTGCTCACCCAGAGCATGCTTCGAGCAATACACGCTTCGACGAGCAAGCAGGCTGGTGAGCTGTGTGATACCGATGCCGAATACCTGGTTGGTCAAGATGTGATCGACGCGCTCTTGAAGGTCCGGAATCTCATCCGCCAGGCCCTTCGTAAGTCGGCTCGTGATCTCGCGGAGGAAGACACCAGACTTGGTAAATGGGTCGAGGAACCTCACTGACCCATCTGACCAGATGCTCGCGCCGTTGTTGTCTGCGGTCCAGGCAGCCGCAACGCCGTCTAGCATCCTGTTGGCGAACTCGGGCGGCGTGAAGACTTCATCGTTGGAGAGGTTCGCGATGCACGTCAATACATCGGGGTTGCGGCCGCGAAGCGAGAGCTGCACCTGGCTGTTCATGTCAGCTCCCGGTGTCATCGCCGGCAACCATGCGGGCGAGCTCAGTCGCCGTTACCGGCGGGTAGGTCTTAATCGGCACGAAGATGTCATGCCTCGCAAGATCCGCGAAGAGCGTGCCCTTCTCACTGAATGCCGACGATTGAGCCAAGGCGTCAAGACGGAAGTCGCGACGCTGGAACTTGCCTCTGCCGAGGTAGCCCCACTCAGCGAACTTGATTGCCTGGTCATCGCTGGTGCGCATCGTTAGAGCGTCACCGTGAACGAGGTTCTGTGACAGCACGTAGGAGGCGGCACGGCAGAGGTCGTCTGATTCATCGAGTACCAGGTACTCAGCCAGGACTCCGAGCATGTCAGCGCGACACTCAAGGATGTTGTCCGGCAGAAGTTCGATGCCGTAACAGGACATCAGCGCGAGCAGGGCGTACTGGCCCCTGTTGAACTCCGACTTCCCGAACTTCAGGTCGACCGCGGCGAGCTTGCGCTGCAGGACACGGACGAGGAAGTTCCCACTGCCACACGCCGGTTCCAGGAAACGCGCGTCAATCCGCTCGGTTTCGCCTTTGACGAGATCAAGCATCGCATCGACCAACCACGTGGGAGTGAATACCTCGCCGTGATCCGCGACGCGCTGCTTCGACTTGATGAGGTTCATATGTCCATTCTATTCGAGGGGCCTGACGTTTGGTCATCAGGCTCATCGCGTGCGTCGCGGTCGTCGTTCTCCGGCAATAAGCACGGACGCGTTAATCGCCCACTCGCCGCAGCTGTCCAGAATGGGGGTAACGTTGGTGGGGATAAGCGGTGAGCGAAGCCAGTCCGTCAGGTTCCCCCGTTAGCCTGCGTGTCTGCAGTTGGGTTTGTGATTCAGCACTCGATGAATGTACTGACCCCGAGATTGTCCGGGCGCCGTGAATTCCTCCCAGACGTGAGGAGGGCACGCCGAGTAGCACCACTCCACCCCCTCAGGAAACCGAACGTAGATAGTCTCGCTCTCCGCATCGTACGCCTCAGCCACGATGCGTGACGAACCGGTGACTGGAATCCATTCAATCATTCTTCCGCTCCTCCTTCGTACGTCCCCCGCCAAGCAGCCAGAGCGTTCGCGACGTCTGGAACGTCAGGTTCCGCTCGCCACCTCTCCACCGAGGGATCCTGCGCACTTGGCCATGGGTTCGGATGATCCAGACGCGCTCGAGCAGGCAGCACCACCGCTTCGCCGCTGACGATTGCCTCGTGGGTGCGGAGTGACGGTAGAACGTCTGCCAAGCCCGCAATGGCGTCAGGGAGAGCAGCCTTGATCGCATTCTGGTCCCCGGAGTTTGAGAGCCTCATCGCGATTATCGTCCCACACTGGGCCAATGCAGTTTCCGGGAGCTCGGTCGGCCGCTGTGTCACGAGCAACAATCCGATCCCATACTTCCTGCCTTCTCGCGCGATTCTGTTGGCCGACCTCTGGGCCATGATTGATGCGGTCTGTCCCAAGTACCTGTGTGCCTCCTCGAGAACGATGAAGACCGGACTGGGACGGCCCAAGCCCGGACCTTCAGGCTCCGCTCGTAGGCAGACCTCGAAAAGGAGGTTGAGCACGACCCCAATCGCCATGTCAGTGGCGACGCCGGGTACGCCACTGAAGTCCAGGACGGAGACTGGCTTCGCTCCACCCAGCCACTCCTGAACAACAGGTAGCAGTGGATCAGGACCCTGAGGGTCTCCCGCAGGCTCCTGAAGGAACCGGAGCTGAGGATCCAGCAACCCCAGTCGCAGGAGAGCCGGCATCGTGCCATACACGCCGAAGGTCGGCGCTTGATGAGGAGGCTGTCCGCCCGGTCCGTAGGGTGCGAACCGCGCGGACTGGAGGGTAGCTGCATCCCCCGGTGCTTCAAGACACGCAGTGGTCGCATCGTTCTTGTTTGTTCGCGTCTCTCGGTCTTCTCTGTCAATGGCAAGCCACACTGTGCGAAGATCGAACGGTATGGGCGTGTCTGGCGTTATCGTGCCAGCATCCATCGTCAACCAGTCTGCGGATTCGGCGAATCTGCGTCGCTCTTCAGTGACCAGTTCACCGAACCGCTTTGCCCAGGTGGCCCCGCCAGTAGTCCCGGTGAACACCCTCGATATGTCCTCCGCAGGCAGAGCCCAGTAGGGTATTCGGAGACCGGAGTCGCCCTGCTGCAAGACACTTCGCACGGATGCGTGTTTCCCCATCGCACTCCCGTACTCGCCATGAGGATCGATTACGACGATGTTGGCCGCCGTCCAACCACCGTTGACGAAACTCTGCAGAATCGAGGACACCGCGCTCGTCTTCCCGGATCCCGTTGAGCCGACAACCGCCGCATGCCGCACAACGAGCCGGGAAGCGCTGAGGGCAACCGGAACCTCCTCCGCAGCGGCCAGACACCCAAGCCGCACGTGTTGGTCATCCGGGTGCGGAAACACGGACTTGAGTTGGTGTGGCGTTGCGAAATGCACTGCATCATCGAGCGCCGGATAGGACCCGACACCGCGCTGGAATCGTCCGGTGCCCCGATCAATCTCACCCAGAAGCTGAATCTGGAGCCACCGCTCGTCGCGTTGAGCAGCATGAGCAGGTTGGATGGGTCCAGCCAACTCAGCGATTCCAACGAGACTCACCGTGCCGATCAAGTCAACCAAGCCTTGAGGGATGCGAACCAGCGAGCCTATCTGTCCGACGGGTTGAAGTCTGCCGCGGTAGATGGGCGCAACGCCGGCCAGATCCGGATCCAAAGCCACGGTGACCGTCGCTCCAAGGACATGCTTCACACGCCCGATACAGGTAGGCTCATGTTCGGCCATTACTCAGCCACCTCAGCCTGGGCAGTGGGAGCCTGCATCGCCTGAGCCAGGAGCTGCGCCAAGCTAGAGTCGCCTTCCGACTCTCGCGCCGTGCTCCGAGCCAAGTAGGCTGCGAGGTGAGTGAAGTCCCCTAGACAGAAGCTGTCGTGCTCCCAGAGGCCAGGCGGCGGATCCTCGGGCTTCTCCCACTCTGCGCGGACCCCGCCGACAATCGCCTCTCCCGGCGAGACTACTTGCATGTTCGGAAAGGCGAAAGCGAACTCAGCGAGCTTCGCAGGAATGTCCGCGTAGCAGAAGGCGACTGTCTCCGAGCGTTCGCATTTACTGGCGGCGTCAAAGATCACTTCGTTGAGGTGGTCATCGCCGAAGGAGTAGCCAGCAATCAACGCCAGCGTTTCGGGCACTTGCAGCGCGCGACGCAGACGGTCTGCCAGCACGACAAACGGCACCCGGCGCGACTCATCATACTTCATGTCTGAGGGGTAGATGGCCGCAGCGAGACCTTCTGGTACCGGGTGACCAAGTCGAATGACGCGCCCATCATTACGTCGAACCCAGTTGACAGATCCATGGAGCTTCCAGAGCCGCACGAAGAACGACGGGACCCAATCGCGATCCCCGGGCGAACACTCCACCAATTGGGTTTGGAATGAACCTTCGAGATTGCCCACGAACCCATCGAAGTACGGAACACCACGATCCTCCAGCGCGGTCTCCAGCAGAAGGTCGTAGTTGACGGTGAAGACCTCGAGAGGAAGGTCGTGTGCTGAGCGGCCGCTCCACGCGGCGAACAACCTCACGGGGGACAAGTCAGCCTCATCAATCGCCAGAGAGCCGACGACAGCGTGGCAGACCGCCCTGTCCAGGTCGGCGGCCTCGATGCCCGTGAGTCCGTCGATGGTCTGCTCGTCGTCCAGCAGTGCCGCGATCCTTCGCAAGCGGCTGAGCGCATCCTCGAGGTTTCTGGCCTCGAGTTGGAGAGCCATGGAATCCTTGATGCTTCCGTCAAGGCTGGCCAGCACACTCGCCTGAAGGGTGTTCAGATCTGGCAGACCACACGATGCTCCAACACCAGCACCCAGGAAAGCGCATACGTGACGAGACCTCGCTGCTAGCTTCGCACTCAATCCTGAAGCGAAATCGACCGGACAGTGCTTCGGCATATCCCCCTCGATTCCCCGCCAAGTAGGCCAACGTGTTCGCGCTTCAGTTGAAGCGCGCCCCTTCGCACTTCTTGTCAGAGTCTAGCTGACTCGGACGCGCTGTCTGCTGAAGCGCGAGCTGGCCCCCTTCGCAGTACCGCTCAGCGAGTTGGGGCCGCCGGTTTCGTCTGACGTGCGTTCTTGGCAATGAGCGGCGAACGAAACGAGTCCTCGATCCCCGGACTCGGCAGATACTTGCTCCTGCCTGCCTACTCGGCCTCCCACTGATCAGGTCGAAGGAGCTTCTCTCCCGCTGGTATGCTCAGCAGCGAGTAGGTGACCCCCTGGAGCATTTGCACCAGCGTCTCATGCGGCTCGCTGGTGGCGAAGATGACCTGAGATCCCCGATTGCCCTGCTCTGCCGCCTCGTGCAGGAGTTCCCTGAAGCTGCTGCTTGCAGTCTCCTGCTGACGCGGCTCATCGAAGATGAGGAGTCCCGGGTGGTTCCCCGAGTACTCCTCACTCACCCGCAGAAGGCCAACCAAGTACGCCCAGATGAGACGAATCATGTCACTCGCAGACAGGTCGAACCCAAGATCGAACCCTTCATTAACGGGCCGGAGGGTCTCTGGACTGATATCAATCTGGTCAGTTGACAGCGAGGAAAAGTGATACCTAGATAGCTGACTGCGCACATACTCCTGAAGCGCACCCGTCTTCTCCGCGTCTGCAGTCGAGAGGCTGGATGGGTCGAGGCTGCTGAGTCGCAGGCGCTGGTCCTCATAGCTGCTGGCAAGCTCGTGGAGTCGGCGCTTCATATCCGCCAGCTCATCAGCGGCTCCCTCGAGACGCTCAACGCGGTCACGCATAGCGACCCGATCGCTGACGTCTGCCACAGAAGGGGCCTGGGTTCGCTCGGACAGGGTCTCTCGCGCAGCGCGCACACTTCGGCGCTGCCTGGCGAGTTCCTCTCGCATGCTGGTTTCGCGCAACTCCATGGCGTTGCGAGAACGCGTCACGTCCTCGAGGCTCGCTCGGAACGCGCCAAGCTGTCGCCGGATGTACCCTATGCTCTCAACCGCGGTCATTGCGTGCGTCGTGACGTCCATCCCATCGGCGATGTCCTGATGACAGGTGGGGCAAATGCGTTCTCCCGCGGCTAGGGCCGCGACTTGAGATCCCAAGTCGGCAAGGGTGAGCGCGTCCTTCTGTCGTTGCAGGTCCTCCTCGAGTGCTTCGATGCGCAGCTCCAGCTCTCCGCTCCGCAGATCGAGTTCAGTCCGCTCATCCATGACGGCAGCCAACCTGCTCATAGTCAGGACGACCGACTCCTCTGCGTCCGCTAGCCGGTCCTCCAGTTCACCTGCAACATCGCCAACACTGGCAACCGGGCGCGACTCTCGCTCCTCGAGCTGTGCGCGGAGGATTCGCAAGGCCTGGCCTATCCCTAACCAGTCCTGGTCGACGTACACAACGATGCGCGCGGTCTCCGCGTCCAAAGAGTCGCACACGGAGCGGGGCTCTGCAGCAAGGGCAGCACCAGCAGCATTCGCCTTCGTGTTGAGTTCCGAAAGGGCGGTCTTCCATTCGGACTCGAGCAGACCGATCGCCGAGCGCAGTCTCTGAACCATGAGAATTGTCTCGAAGACATCGAGGTTGAGAATGTACTCAGCGGAGCGCCTTCCGACATCCCGAATTCCAAAGTAGGTGGGAATCCTCGCCTGCACTCCGGACCAGCCGTGCTTCTGCTCCACGTAGAAGTATGGGAAAAGGGTCTCAAGGTACAATGGACACTCGCTCCCATCCATCCGAGATACATGTGGGAGGGTCCATCCGATGAAATCAGCCAAGAATCTGTGGAATCCAGCTTCGCGCTGAGCTGATCCGGGGCGTCGCACGAAGAAGTCCCGACGAGGCGATTCCTCACCACCTGTCAGCGCGGCGCATGTCTGGACGCTGACGAGTGAGGTGCTGACCACTGGATGCTTCGCCACACGCTTCGCCGTTATGACATCACCGAATCCGTTTTCGATCTCTATCTCCACAGAAGAAGAGAGCACTTCAGCTTCGGTTCCGTCGATCTCGATGCTTTCCGTCATCGCATGAGGAAGGGGTATGTCGCGACGGGCACTGAGCATACCCTCGACGCCCAATGCATAGATGATCGCCTGAAGCGTAGTGGACTTCCCGCTGGTGTTGTCCGCGCGAAGCACGTTCAGGCCATCCGCAAACCGAAGCGTGTGACCGACCACTCCGACGTGCGTGTTCGCGGCGAGACGTATGGCGCGCAGCTTGAGCCGAGGCCGGGCTTCTACCATTTCGTCAACTCCCCCAAGAGCTTCTGGCTCAGAGTTGGCAGATCTCGCATGAAGAGCTTCTCCTTCACGAGGACACCATCCTCGCGCCACACCTCGTCGGCTATGCGCTTTCCCTTCGGTGCAAGGACTATTGCACCTGTGTCTGACATGTCGACGCAATCCATGCCAAGCGCAAGGTCCACGGTAAGCGTCAGCGCTGGATCGTATCTCACCAGCAGCTCATCTGGTCGTTTGGCGCCCTGATGCCATCGCAGGAAGAGCCCTCTGGTCTCGGCTGTACGGATCGCCCACCACATAATGTGCAGGCACTCCAGAGATGTCTTGTTGCCCCAGAACCTGGCAAGGAGAACGCACAGCAGGGGGATACGGAAGGACAGGCGGAGGTCGCCGGGGATCGGATCCGGTCGGCTGGAGAAGACCACTCCAACCGGAAGCTCGCGAGTCAGCTCTCTAAGACGCTGTGCTTCAGTCATGAAGGTGCCTTGAAGTCCAGTGGGCATCTGAGAATCCAATCGGCAACGGCATGCCAGGCCAGTTCGCGAGCTATGTGATCGGGTAGCGGAGGTGCAGCTTGCCGTATGGCCCCAGTCAGTGAGTCCGCTATATGAACAAGGTCTCCCGGCTCCTCCGTTGAGCCGGCCGGATGGTCGAGGACGAGGGTGCGTTCCCGGGCGCTGGTTGCACGACGAACTGCCTCCCAACTGTCAGGGAACCTGGAGCGCAAGTCCTCCAACGCATTTTCACCCAGGAGGAACGCACCCACCAGGGCATCCAGATACGTCTGCAAGGAGCCGCCTTCGAGGCCGATGTCGAGAAGCTTCCTGCGGGCGTCCGCGAGCAAGTCGGAGTGCTCGTCTTCCCAGTCATTTGTATCGGCAGGACTCGCGGGCGTGGGATCCAGCAACGGCTCCGGAATCGCGAACACCCGGTCGCGCTCTGCGGCATAGGCGTGGTGAGTCTCAATGGTGATGCTGAACATCGAGTCGATGAACGAGAGGCCCCAGTCTCTCACTTCCAGAGCCTTCGCCTGGGCGTGCTCAATGAGCCGCCGTGAATCGTGGCGTGGAACCATGAAAACGTAGCGCCTGACCTTGACCGGTCCGAGCAGTCTACACAGGGAATCTTCATTCGCCTTGAGCTTCCCGAGGTCCGTCGAGAGCTTGTCGCGCTGCTTCTCGTACAGATCTTGGACCGACAAGGGCCCTTGCGCCGCGTAGCACTGGTATACGAACCCGGTGTGGGTGAATGCCTCGATTCCCAGATCCCCTTTGTCGCGGTCGGGAACCTCCTGAAGTAAGTGGTCTGGGTGGCGCAGTCGGAGCAACTGGAGGCAGAAGTCTTGCCACTGCCTGCCATCCCACTCTCCGAAGTGAACTGTCACGATTCCGACCCGCCTTGTCAGTGACGCGACTCCGCGAAGTCGATTTTCGCACGAACCGCTCAACTGCACGAATCGGGTCGAGCACGCGCTTCCATGCTGAGGGAAATCCCGAAGAATGTCGCCAGACACGAGACCGCTGATGACTCTTTGGCGAGGCTGTTCGCCATCCGCTATGCTCGGCAAGAGGGGAATATGATGGGGAGGGGTACGCATGCCCGGCATTGAGACTGAGCGCATCGAACTAGGGTCACTTCAACGCTCGTCCCTCGTCGTGTGTTTGTTGCAGCTGGCATCGCCCTTCGACGGCGAGCTGCTTGACACACGAGACATCCACAGGCGACTTGCGTGGCCAACCCCCAACGCAGACCAAAGAGTGGACAAGATCCACCGAGTGCTGACTGCAGTCGGCGATGAGTTCTTGGAGCGCCCGGTCGACCTGGTCGTGCTACCGGAGTACGTCCTACCGATGTCCGGGGTCGATGTGATAGCGAGCTTCTCCCAGAGGTATGGCACCACCGCAATCGTGAACTACTACGACACCCTATCTCGAGCGAGTGTCACCGCTGTCATAACGCCGGAGGGCCGGAGGTTCGAGCAGCCGAAACTCATTCCATCTCCTCTGGATTCGGACGTACTCGGGCCAATAGAGCAGAAGGTGCTCAAGCGCTTCTACTGGATCGTGGATCCGGGTGGAGCCGCGCGGGAGATGACGCTGCAGGTTCTTACGTGCTCAGACTACCTCAATCTTGGCAAGGAATATGTCGACACCGCAATTCCGGGGCTGGTTGTGGTGCCGATGTGCACGCCGAAACTCGAGGAGTTCGAGGGAGTGTCGTCGCTCATCAAGCGAGACAAGACGAAATCGGCTGGCGAGCTTGGCAGCACCGTTATCGTCCTTGCCAATGCGGTCAGCGCATCGGAGACGAACAACGCAGCATGTGGTCAATCTCGGCTCGTGTGTTTGGGCGAGGATGATGTGTGCTTGCCTAAAGACCGCGAGGGCGGTCTCGTCGCAAGCGTTGACTGCCTTCAAGAGGCGGCAAGGCCCGCTCGGTTTGGGCGGCCAAACAGGGCAATCACCTCACTTGTCACGTTTGAGTTCTCGGACGATGGAGCGCTGGCCCTGAGGACTCCCCAGTTCGAGTTCAGGGGCAAGTACTGCCTGCACCCGAACGCACTGATGAAGCTTGGCCTCTGCAACTACTACATGTTCTTCAGGACTCCGTCGTATTGGGAGACGCGCAAGCTTCTCAAGCGCGCGGACGCTTCTTGCTGGGGCATCTACGGGGAGCATGACGTGATGGTGCAATCGTTCGAAGAGGATTACGACTTCGGCGCTCAGCGCCTCAAGGTGACCCACCAGGATGCGCCCGGGTCTGTGAGTGGGAACGAATACATGCAGATCACCCGGTGCATCAAGTACCGCGGCGAGATGGTGGCCGAATGGAAGCCCGCCGATGGCCTTAGGAAGTACTTGCCACTCAGCATCGCCAACGGTGATCGATTCGTCGAAGAGAATCGCAAGGAGATTCGAGCCGCCCTCCTTGGTCAGCCTGTCGCGGCATCCATACTGGAGAAGCTCGTTGCCAAGCGCGTCTTGCTGGAGGGCCTCGGCCCCTCTGACGTACGGCCTCGCGAGCGACAGATGGGCAAGCGTGAGTACTGGATACTGGTCCGCGTCGCCCCTGCGAGGACCGGGAACAAGGTGGACTCCTTCTCGCGGTTCGAGGAGCGTGTGCTCCACGATGCCGGTTTGTGTGAAGACGAGAGGGTTCGCACAATCGAAGTCAGTGAGTGGGCGGGGGGCGGGGCCGGCAGGGAGATTGCACACTACATCCTGCACGCGGTGGGCACACTAGATGATATGACCGAACTGGTAGTCCATGGCATTCACTCCAAGACGCCTGATGACGCTGTCTTCGAAACGGTGCTGGTTCCTTTTGTGGAAGACCTGGGGTCCGGATCCTTCGCCGCCATAGACGAGACTCGTACCACCGATGGCTCTCAGTACAGGGAGTCCATGAAGACGATCATCAGAGCGAACCTCGAACTCCAGGATCCTTTCGTGGTCAAGCGGCTACAGCGTGAGACGATGGATCTTGCCGTAGAGATATTCGAGGGAGTCGAGCGCTCTCGAGATTGCTTCTGGCCGGACCCGTCTGTATTCAAGCCTCTGACTGGAGACGTGGCACGACTTCTTCACTTCGCTGCGGCTATCCTCGATGCGCCGGGCGATGCGATTCGGCACAAGGACTTGCAGCTTCTGAGCGATCATGGACGCAACGCTGTGGTTGGAATCTGCACCAAGTGCGAAACCGTCTTGTCCCGCGCTCTCCAGATAGTGGAGGCAAAGGCGGACAGCCGAAACGGCGAGGGATTCACTAAGAGCGTCCTGGAAGATGCATGGACGCGAAGCCAGCGCAAGTCGCGTTCTCCGATTGCCTTCGAGTGGCCTCCCAAGAGCATGCGAAGCAGCGTGCTGTGCCTTTGCCACTGGGCGGCGGCATCAAAGAAGATAGCAAGCAAGTGCGATCCTATCTTCTCCGCGCTCTTCTACGAGTGCGCGGAGAACCTCAATAAGTCGAGGGCAGACGAATTCCGGAACAAGTTCGCGCATGGCGACGGTCATGAAGGGCGGGTGCTCAAGGGGATAGAGAAGAAGACTGACGTCATTCGCTTGCTGGAGGCAGTCAGATGCTGCACACGTCTGCTAGTGGACCACGGAGCCTCAGTGATGGGCGGTGAGGTGGACGAGGCTGGGTGAGTGCGTCGGCCACTACTCATCTTCAGCGAGCCTGCTGCGGATCTCCTCTGCGAGACGTAGCGCATCACTTCTGGTGAGTGGTCCGCTGGCTAGGTGTGTTTCTCGCACTCTGTCGAGGATTGCCCCCACTCTGGGCCCCGGTTCAAGCGCGAGGTGGTTCATGATGTCGTGTCCGTTAATGGGAAGCGGATGTCTTGCGACGCGTCTGCGTATCTTCAGGTAGTGATCCATCAGGATCCTAGAGACCTTGATGACCCGCGCGTCACCCTGATTCCGTTGACGCGAGGCCAGCGTGTCTGAAATCGCCAAGAGTAGTGCAGGTGGGACGTGGTGCCCCAAGTCCAAGCAGTATCGAGTCATCGCCCGATCCGACACTTGGGACAGTCTGCTGAGCTCCAACGGCCGCATGTGATTGACCGTCAAATTGCCGACGAACTCGGCGACATTCCCTCCAAGTCGAAGCCGAGCTGCCACGGCGCGCGCTCTGGGTGCGCCAGCACTGGCATGCCCGTAGAAGTGGACTTCGCTGCCGTCGAGCGTGCGAGTCTCGGGCTTCCCCACGTCATGAATGAGGCAGCTCAGTTTGAGCGCCGCCAGAACAGTCGTCGAGTAACCTAGCTGGTGATCAAGGGCCTGAGACACCTCATCATGGTAGCCGAGAAGTCGGCGACTGCTCAGTTCTAGCTCTTGCAGGCAGGCAATACTGTGACCCATAACGTCGCGATTATGATGTCTCCCCTGGCCCATTCCGATGGCCGGCGCCAGCTCCGGGATGATCTCTTTCAGAGCGCCGATACGCTCAAGTCCATGGATGGCAGCGAAGGACTTGGGCAACGCGAGGATCTTGCACAACTCGTCACCCACGCGCTCCGAGGGCACGCTCCGAAGCCCCGCTGCTGCTGCAGCCGCCTGTTTGACCGTATCGGCACTCATCGCGAAACCGAGTTCCGACTCGAGACGAAACGCCCGCATGACACGCACTGCGTCGGCCCCGAGCGAGTTGTCTGACACGGCAGAGAGCCGACGTTCAGAGAGAGCCGGCAGCCCTCCGAAGACGTCAAGAACGCGAGGCTCGCTCGCACTTAGGAAAACGGCAATGGAGTTGACTGTGAAGTCACGTCGCGCGAGGTCGGCGACCATGTCGCCCTGTGCGATTCGCGAGACATCGATGCGACTCAATGCAGATCGATCGTTTGGCGTGACGACGCAGGAACACCAAGGATCCCCGTGCTGCAGAACACGACCTTCAATGCGCTTCGCCACCGCCTCGGCGAATGTGCTCGGCTCGCAGTCCACCACTACGTCGAAATCGGACGGTGTTCTGCCCAGTATTGCGTCGCGAACGCAACCTCCTACGAGGTAACAGGAGATGCGCTGCTCACGGGCCGCTTCGAGAACGACCGCGGTCTCCGGTCTCTCGTGAAGACTACGCAGCCAGTTGTCCTCTGACACCGGGGCCCCCGAGCCGGTCGATCGCCATTCGGCCGACACGAGAGTATCAGCCTACACCACTCTATCTCAGCCATTCTCGCAAGACGCCTTCGCAAGATGGAAGAGTACAGTGCGCGTGCGCCCTTTGAGTGTATGGCGGAGCCAGTGGCGCCAGCAACGCTCTGCTGAACCCGTATAGACAGTCCGCGTAGTCCTTCGCCCAGATACGCAGTCAGCATATGCCTTCGCCATAGCTGCTTGGCTCCCGAGTTATCCAGTCTGCATGTCTCACTTCGTTGCCGTACGACGTTACCCCGCCCCCTCTTCGGCCATCTCCCAACTCTCCTCCTCATCCGCGCCCGGCCCGCCGCGCATCGGCCCCATCGGCCCGGCCGGCACACCTCGGCGCAACCGCACCGGCATTCCCTGGCGCGTGCGTACCACGTACGGCTTCACGTCGCTTGCCACGATCGCCAGCCCGCGCTCGAAGTTGTTCTGCAGCACGCCCTCGACGAGATAGCAGCGGTGGCGCACGATCGTCTCCCCCACCTTGTTGAGCGTGTCCTCGAACACGGTGACGTCGAGCAGGCCGGTCGGGTCCTCGAGCGTGAGGAAGCACGTGCGCCTGCCCGAGCGCGTCCTCGGCGTCTGCGCGCGTTCGCGCACGCCGCACACGCGCACGCGGGTGCCGTCGTGCGTGTCGCGAAGGTCGCGAGCCCACGTGACACCGCGCGACTCCAGGTCCTCGCGCGCGAAGTCGAGCGGGTGGCACGTGATCGAGAGCCCGAGCAACTCGAGTTCGGCCGACACGCGGCGCACCGCGCTCCAACCGCTTTCGTGGTCGGGGTCTTCGGCAGGTCGGGTCGGACCGGGGGCGAGCACGAGCACGTCGTCGCCGGCCACGCCTTCGCGGGCGAGTGTGGCCTTGAGTTCGGGCAACAGCGCGAGCATCTCGTCGCGGGTCGGCGGACGGTCGGCCTCTGTCACGCCCAGCCCGTCGAGTGCGCCGACGCGGATGAGCGACTCGGCCGCGGGAGCTTCGGCACGGGTGCGACGCAGGAAGTCGGCCAGGTCGCGGAAAGGCCGCACCGCCTGCTCGCGCTCGACCTCGGCCAGCAAACGCTGCGTCATCGCGTGGATGTCTTTGAAGCCCACACGGATCGCAGAGCCGTCGCACTCCACGGTGTAGTCGGCGTGCGAGGCGTTGACGTGCGGCGGAAGCGTGGCGATGGTGTGGCGGCGCGCGTCGTTGAGCACGAGGCGCGAGCTATAGAAGCCCATCGGCTCATTGTTGAGGATGGCGGCGGCGAACTCGGCCGGGTAGTAGGTGCGCAGCCACGCGCTCGCGTAGCTCACGACCGCGAAGCAGGCCGCGTGCGCCTTGTTGAAGCCGTAGGCGGCAAACCCTTCGAGCTGGCGGAAGACCTCTTCGGCGACCTCGAAATCGACGTCGTTGGCGAGCGCGCGCTCGATGAAGTGCGCCCTGATGGCCTCCATCTCCTCGCGTCGGCGGTCCTTGGTCATCGCGCGGCGAAGCGAGTCGGCCTCGGCAAGGTCGAACCCGGCCACGGCCTGGGCGACCTGCAGCACCTGCTCCTGGTACACGATCACGCCGTAGGAGTCGGCGAGCACGCTTGCCATGCCGAGGTGCGGGACAGTGACCGGCTCTTCGCCGTGGCGTCGGCGGACGAACGGCGTGATCATCTCGGCTTCGAGCGGGCCGGGCCGAAACAGCGAGATCTGCGCGATGATGTCCTCGAACTCGCTCGGCCGCAGGCGCGTGGAGAGGTTTCGCTGCCCGCTCGACTCGAGCTGGAACATCCCCACCGTATCTGCCGACGCGATCATCTCGTAGACGTGCGGGTCGGTCGGCTCCAGGTCCCACGGCTCGGGCACGGCTTTGTCGCCCGCGCGGGCACGCGCGAGCTCGACCGCGTCGCTGATCGCCGAGTGCATCCGCAGGCCCAAGATGTCCATCTTGACCAGGCCGAGCGCCTCGACATCGTCCTTGTCGTACTGCGAGACCACCACGCCCTTGGCCGCCCACTGCAGCGGCGTCCACGTGTCGATCGGCTCCCGCGTGATGATGAAGCCGCCCAGGTGCGTGCCCAGGTGCATGGGGCAGTGATCGAGCTCCTCGGCAAGTTCGATCAGAAGCTCGTTGCCCGGCTCTTTTAAGGGGTGGTGCTCGCACTCGGGGTACTCGGCGAGCGTTTGGCGCAGACGGCTGGCCGAGACCCACGGCAGGTAGCGCGACAGCTCGTTGACGCGCGAGATCGGCAAGCCGAAGGCGCGCGCGACGGTGCGCACGGCGGAGCGCGCGGTCATCGTGTTGACGGTGGCGACCATCGCGACGTGCTCGTGGCCGAACCGGCGGTAGATGAAGTCGATGACCTCATCGCGGCGGGCCGAGTCGAAGTCCACGTCGATGTCGGGCATCTGGCGGCGCGCGGGATTGAGGAAGCGCTCGAAGAGCAGGTTGTGGCGGATCGGGTCGGCGTCGGTGATGCCGAGCACGTAGGAGATGATCGAGTCGCCGGCGCTCCCCCGGCCCGAGCATCGGATGCCGTTGGCTTTCGCGAAGTCGACGATCTCTTTGACGATGAGGAAGTACTCGGGAAAGCCGAGATCGAGCACGACGGAGAGCTCGTACTGCAGGCGGGAGAGGGCTTCGGGAGTGACGGGGCGGTAGCGCTCTTCGAGGCCACGCCAGGCGGCTTTGGTGAGCAGCGAGTACGGCGTCTCACCGTGCGGGATGTCGGCTGCCGGGAAGTGGAACTGGCCGAGTTTCAGGTCGAGGTTGCACTTGTCGGCGATCTCGAGGGTGGCGTCGCAGGCGCGGGTGAGGCCGCGGAACAGCTCGCGCATCTGGCCGGCGGGTTTGAGCCACAGCTCGGCGTTGGGGCGGGCGTAGGGGCCGGGCAGCTGTTCGCGCGCACCGGCGGCGGCGAGCACGTCGTGGAGGCGGAAACCCTCAGGCCGCACGTAGTGGACGTTGTTGGTGGCGACGACTGGCAGGTTCAGCGACTCGGCGAGCGTGACGAGGGCCGCGACGTAGCGCGGCGAGTCGGGCGTAAGGGTGTGCATGAGCTCGATGTAGAAGTCGCCGGGGGCGAAGCAAGCGGCGAGCTGCTCGGCGGCGTGGCGGGCGCGATGCGGGCGCCCGGCGCGGATGGCGGAGCCGATCTCGCCGTGCTGGCAGCCGGAGAGCGCGATCAGGCCCTGGGAGTGTTTGGCGATGTCACGTTTTGTGACAATCGAGTTGGAGTCCCCCGAGCGCACGTGGGCGCGTGAGAGCAGCCGGCATAGGTTGCGGTAGCCGGTCATGTCGCGTACGAGCAGGGTGAGGTGGTAGCCGGAGCCGGCGGCGCGGCCGAAGCCCACCGGCGCGGCGGCGCGCAAGCGTTCCTCCGGCGGCAGATCGCCTTCCTCGCCCAGGATGCCGCACGGCTCGACCACGACCTCGGCGCCGATGATCGGCTTGATGCCGGCCTTGAGCGCTTTCTGGTAGAAGCGGATCGCGCCGTAGAGGCCCTGGTGGTCGGTGAGCGCGAGCGCGGGCATGCCGAGCTCGACCGCGCGTGCGATCAGCTCGTCGAGGTCGGCGGCGCCGTCCATGAAGCTGAAGCGCGAGTGCACGTGCAGGTGCACGAAGGGCGCGTCCCCCATCGCGACGCCTAGTCCTGCACGCCCACGAGCATCCAGCGGCGCTCGAGGCGGTCGTAGGCCAGGTCGTAGGTGCCGCCGCGCGCGAGCACGCGCCAGTAGCGTCGGCTCACGCGATTGCGCGGGCTCCACCAGGACCGCTCGACGGCCCAGGTCTGCACGACCGCGTCGATCGCGTAGGTGCGCGCGTGCAGCTCGAAGGCCGCCGGGCAGTGACGCCGCTCGTTCCACGCCACGGCGACCGGCTGCTCGCGGCGTTTGCCGACACCGGCATCCTCGGCATGTGCGAGATCTGACGCCCGGGAGAGCCACGGGCTTTTCAGCAGCTCGATGATGACCGGCAGGCGCCCCTCTTTCGCGTCGAACAGGCCCATCGGCTGACCCGATTTCGGGTCGAATCTCTTGATCGCGGCGTTGCGTCCCATGGGAGATGTCCTTGTGTGGTCTCGTCAGAGGATGACGACGCCGCAGGCGGGACCTGCGGCTACGGCCAGTATATCGAACGTATGTTCGGTATACAAGATGGGACTGACACGCTGGGAAGGCGCGGGATAGCGGAGGGTAAGACCGCCTGGATACGCTGCCGATCGACTGCACACTGATACACGCTTGCACGGATACCGTGTAACCCTGTACTGTCACTCGAGGAGCGAAACCGAGGTGAAGGGCCGTGTCGCACAGTGAGGTCCGAAAACCGCACCCCCACACATCCAGGCGTCGTCCTACGCGAAGAATTCCTCGCACCCCTCGGTATCTCGCAGGTTGCGCTCGCCGCGCACATCGGAGTACCCGTCCAGCGGATCAACGAACTTGTCCGAGGCAAGCGCGGCGTGACTCCCGAGACCGCCTGGCTCTTGTCGCAAGCACTGAACACCACGCCGGAGTTCTGGGTCAATCTGCAGACGGCACACGACCTCGCTCGGACGAAGCCGGCCAGGCCGATCGAACCCCTCCCGAAGACCGGATAGTTGGCAGGCCCGATGCGATTCGCTATCCACATAGAGCTAGAACCCGAGACCGACGGCCGCTGGCTCGGGGAGGCTCCCGAACTACCTGGAGTGCTCGCATACGGCCGCACACGGGACGAGGCCATCGCACACGCGCAAGCGCTCGCTCTCCGCGTGATTGCAGATCGGCTAGAACATGATGTGGCCGGTCGCGAATTCCTGGAGATCTCGTTCATCCCGGCGTGAGCGATCGGTCAGGCTCGCGCGCAAGGGGTCGCACACCGCGCGTCCCAGCCCAGCGCGACTATTCGGTGTACTCGTTGTACATGATAACAGCCTAAGCTACACTGTTATCATGATTCGTACTCAGATCAGCCTCACCGAACAAGAATACGCGGCTGCCAAGCGCGAGGCGGCACGCCTCGGCATCTCGTTGGCCGAGCTACTGCGCCGTTCCCTACGTAGCGTCCTCCCAGTAGACGAGTCAAAGCCGTGGATGCGCTTCGCCGGCATGGTTGAGACCGGGGATGAGACCTCAAGCCGCTCCATTGACGACGTGGTGTATGGCTACAAGGACTGACGCGTACGTCGACACTTCGGCGCTCATCGCATTCGCGGACCGATCGGACACGTATCACGCCACGTTCCGCCGGCTCTTCTCCGACCCGCCGCCCCTCTTGACCACGGCACTCGTGGTCGCCGAAGGTCATGGCTGGTTCCTTCGGCGCTACGATCGCTCCCGGGCACTGCTGTTCCTCGCGATGGTCGAAGACATGCCTATCACGGTTGCGCCGGTCGGCCCAACCGAGCAGGCCTCTGCAACGGAGCTTCTACGGCGTTTCTCCGATCAGGACCTGACGCTGACGGACGCCGTCGGGTTACATGTTATGGATACACACGGCTGCGAGGTGTGCTGGTCGACGGATTTCCACCTCGGAATCACTGGAGTACCGCTAGTGATCAACGAGGTCTGACCCCGCCCCTACGCCCCCAGCACCAGCGGCAACCCCTTCGCGAACGCCCCGCCTACGAGCAACGCCACTGCCACGGTGATGAACGCCACGAGCACCGCTCGCTTCACGTCGAGCAGCTTCGCGAGCACCGCCAGCGTCGAGATGCACGGCAGTGCGAGCGTGTTGACCAGCGCGTACACGAAGATGTCGGTCTGCGACATGAACGACGTGAGCTCTCGCGCCCCCGCCCCCACCGTCACTATCGCGAGCGTCACGAGCAACTGCAGCGCGAACTCCTTGCGTAACAGGCCGAACAGCAGCGTTAGCCCCGCGACCGACGGCAACCCGAGCCAACCTACGATCACCGGGTCCATCGGCGCGGTGAGCCGCCAGACCAGCCCCGACTCGTACAGCCCCCCGAGCACGATGCTGCCCACGAGCACGATCGGCGTGGCCACGTACAGGAACTCGCGGAACTGCGTCCACGCCTTGCGCCCGACCACACGCCACGACGGGCGGCGAAACGGGAACATCTCCATGACCATGCCCGGGGTCTCCCCCGGCAGCATGCGGTCCATCACCACGCCCACCGCGGCCGCCACCAGCGCAGTGACCGCGTACACCGAGAAAGCGGGCCAGAACCCCACATACACGCCCACAGCCCCCATGATCACCGCGGTGCGCGCGCTGCACGGAACCATCGCCACCAGTGTCGCGCCGATGAACCGCTCCCGCTCGGTCGGCAGCAGCCGCACGCTCAAGACCGCCGGCACACTGCACCCGAGTCCCGCCACCAGCGGAATCGTCGCGCGGCCGTGCAGGCCCACATGGTGCATCACGCGGTCCGACAGGAACGCGACGGCGTTCAGGTAGCCCGTGTCCTCGAGCAGCGACAGCAGTACGTAGAAGGTCAGGATGTACGGTAGCCCAATCGCGA
>Ga0209164_1001555_pt1 | contig 28776 bp, 25 predicted proteins | sample MTBNYHSulfiMetaG_FD_187458 | JGI IMG/M metagenome (GOLD analysis project Ga0209164, IMG submission 187458) | Enrichment culture microbial communities from rom New York Harbor, USA that are MTBE-degrading - MTBE-NYH (New York Harbor Sulfidogenic)... | ecosystem: Environmental > Aquatic > Marine >... | reverse complement strand
TTTGCACCCGCTTCATGAATCGCATCGGCAATTTTTGCCATAGTTGGAATATATTTATCCTCATATAAGATTGGTACTCCTGGAACCCGTGACTCAGGGGTTGCCCGAACTGCATGGCAAATAATAAGTCCCACCCCACCCTTCGCCCGTTCAACGAAGTAGTCAATGGTCTGCTGAGAAGGAACGCTTTCGTCGTTATAAGAAAAGGTCCCCATAGGTGCTTGCATAATCCTGTTTTTGATCTCAAGTTTACCAATCTTGCCTGGAGCAAATAATTTAGATAATACAGTCATAAATCTTAAAACCCTTTGATTTCTTCTCCTTTACTAATACAAATCCATAGTATTTTGGCAGATCCCTTTTACTGTCCCAGCGTATAGATAGACCAATTCTACAATTTTACTAAAATATAGGGAACAAGAAAGGACTTTTTCTTTTCACATAATATATTACCTTTAGGCCACCTCTGTCTGACTAAGTAGCTCCATTAACCTCTTAATATTATCTACCTCTTCTATTCCCTCCAAGGTTTCAATAATCTCCTTAATTTTCGAATTCTGAAATACATTTGATGCATTCATAACAAATTTTCCCCTAATGTCATCATGGGATAATTTTGTATCTGGTGACCACGGATCCCCCTTCGCCAGTTCCCTTCCGTCATGATAAATTTTACCGTTTGCAATTAACTCTATGCTTATAGGCATCCTTTGGGGAAACCCTTCGCCCTCTTGATCAGATATTACCTTTTCAGCTTGTGGGTCTTCCAATACCATAATTTTCTTACGGAATTCTCTCACTTTATGATCATTTATATTTTCAAATGCCTGCCACTGAGGGCCTACAGGAACATTAAATGCTGCCATGGCAATGCAATGCGGAATGCTAAACTGAGCGCCATAACAATCTTTGGGCTCCTGTTCTGCCCATTGCCGCTCAGGGTCTGCCAGCCTTGCCCTGGACTTAATAGTAATGCTCTCTATTTCCTCTAGTTTAATACAATGTTCTTTGACAATTTTATTGAACATCTCTACGGCGTTATGGTTATGTCTGCAGCATGGATATGATTTTATCGCGGATTCCATAATCCACCACTTTTTAGCGAGATCACTTGTTAAGGCATTGTAGTTAGGCTTTACAGATCTCATGACTCTCCAGTATCCATCGTCACCTTCAAACAGTGTTGGGATGGTCGCAGAATAACCACCTTCCGCAAGCAGACATGAGACTATCCCCGTCCACGCAGTCAAACCTGCATCTCCATACTTCATCCAAGTCACTGGCACTGACTTCGATATACCGACTGGGGCGCACTGCGCAGCTAAGCCAATTGCATTCATCATCTGCTCTTCATTAAGCTTAAGAATTTTTCCTCCGCTTACGACGCTTCCAAAAATATGACTGATAAAAGTATAGCACCCAGTGTAAAAAATATGCCCTCCGTAAAGTGCAACCCGGGCCGCAATATCGTAACCCAATGCAACAGCTTCTATCAAATCCTTGCCAGTGGCGCCCACACGTTCAGCAAGTGATAAAGCTGTAAAAACTGTCATTGGTGCGAAGTGAACCATGTTCATGAAGCAGTCATCCATATCAAGCGCATTGGCCATCTTCGAATTTGCGAAGGCTGCATTAACACATGAATTTTTTTCACCACTAACGATTATCCTGCACTCAGGTCTGCCACCTAAGTCTCTGACAACATTTCTGACAATTTGACCAGTTTCAGTAATATACCCGGCCAAGGCACATCCAATTGTATCAATTATGATATTCTTTGTTTGCTCAACGACCTCGGCGGGCATATCCGCATAAGTAATATGGGTAACAAAGGTCACTATAGCTGGAAGTGCTCCCATTGCTATAATCCTCCCTTTCAAATTACCTCCCATTGCCAATTACTCTTATCCATTTGCTTAGTGGCACTTTCATCGAATTACACAAAACGAATGGATAAAATTATTTCAAGGCAACTTAGAGGTTCAGACATAAGGCTAAGAGGAGATATTGAGAACGTCGAAGGCGTCGCAACATACTTTTTTACACTCCTTTGAGTTCTATTTCTCCCTTTAACAAGATTAATCATTTATCTTTTCAAGAACTTCAGCAATCTTCCGTCTTCTAAAAAAAGGAATATGCGATCCGAAGAGAAGAACCAGGCAAATCAGAAGTGCACTCGCACTAAGAGGGCGGGTCAAAAAGATCAAGAAACTTCCATCGGAAATAATCAAAGACTGGCGAAGGTTTTTCTCCATCATCGGCCCAAGGACATAAGCCAAGACAAGAGGAGCTCCTTCGTATCGAAATTTTCTCATCATGTAACCTACGATCCCGAAAAAGACCATAATTGCAACATCGACTAGGCTATTATTGATACTGTATGCGCCTACGACGCAAAACACAACGATTAGGGGAAATAAGATGCGGTATGGAATTTTAACGATCTGAACCCACACCCCAATGAGGGGGAGATTCAGAATGACAAGCATTATGTTACCCAAATACATGCTAATGATCACTCCCCAAAACACATCAGGACTTTGTTGCAATAACATAGGTCCTGGCTGCAGTCCATGGATCATTAAGGCAGCCAAGAGAATCGCCGTTACCGGATTGCTTGGTATTCCCAGTCCAAAGAGCGGAATGAAAGCGCCTGTGACCCCAGCATTGTTTGCAGTTTCGGGTCCGGCCACTCCCTCAATTACACCAGTACCAAACTTCTCAGGGTGCTTCGACAATTTCTTCTCAACCGCATAGGAAAGAAAAGACGAAATCACACCCCCTCCACCCGGGAGAACCCCTAAGAAAAAACCAATCACTGAACCACGTAAAATACTCCAAATGGAATCAGCCCAATCCTTGAGGGTGGGAAGGAGGTTCTTGATTTTTGTCTGAAATATCTCCTTTTTCATAGTACCTTCTAAGTTCATCAGGACTTCAGAGATCCCAAAGAGCCCCATGGTGAGTGGAACAACGTCAACACCATCCCTCAGCTCTATGATCCCAAAAGTGAACCTGCTCTGGCCGGAGATAACATCCATGCCAACGGAGCTGAGAACAAGTCCAAGGCCCACCATGGCCAAAGCTTTAGACATAGATCCCCGACCAAGGTATGTTGTGATAATCAGCCCCAAACATACCAATGAAAAATATTCAGGAGGTCCAAATTTTAAAGCAAATTGAGCTAACGGGTAAGCGACCAACATTAGGCCGACGACGCCGAACGTACCTCCAATAAAGGACCCAAAGGCAGCAATTCCTAGAGCCGGCCCTGCCCTCCCTTTCCGCGCCATCTGATATCCATCCAAACAGGTGACCACCGAGGCTGTCTCTCCGGGGATGTTTACCAAAATTGAGGTAGTCGACCCTCCGTACATAGCTCCGTAGTAAATCCCGGAAATCATGATTATTCCTGAAACTGGTGAAATTGTGAAGGTGGAGGGGAGCAAAAGGGCGATAGCCCCTAGAGGTCCAAGACCTGGGAGGACCCCGACGAGCGTCCCTAAGAGTACTCCAATGAAACAATACACGAGGTTGATTGGCTGAAGGCAGACTTGGAATCCAAAAAGAACGCTATTTAAATAATCCATCGTGTCAACCACCTGATATCAACTAAGCCCACTGGTAACATACATTGAAGCCAGACATAAAATATCAAATAACTACCCAATACAATAAGTGTCCCTGTTAGCACCGCCCATCTCCACTTCATAGTCTCAACCCCTTTAAAGAAAAATAGCATTAGAAGAAAAGTCCCGATTGGATAACCAAGGAGAGGTAAAAAGGCAACATAGAGAATCAAGCCTATATATGCTTTGATTACTTTCCGTAAATTGACATGCTCTTGTGGTGCAGCAATCTCTGATTTCTTTCCCAGTGTTGCTTTGATCAACGTTGGCAGTGAGGTGAGTCCGAGAAAGACTCCAGCGAAGAAAGGGACAAATCCCAAGTCCGGCGTGTTAAATGTCCCAAGACCAATCCTAATTGAGGCAAAACATACAACAATCGCGACAATGATAAGGACAATGCTACTGATTTGATCAGACTTTCTCATTCTCTGAATTGAGCCGAAACTTATCGATTTGAAATAGTTTATAGTCTAAGGAATTAAATATATTTTTTGAAAATACAAAAGAACCTTTGCCTTTTTGCGATTCTTGGGTAGTCTTTATCAGGTGTCTCAGGCCTTTGCCATAGCGCTTTTCAAAATCGCCTGAGTCTTGTTCTCGTCTTCCGATTGCGAACCCGAAGCCCAGGTTTTCTGGGTCCAATCCATCTCCGGTTCAATCATCTCTTGATAGACTTTCCCAGCATCTCTTGCGGTTTGAATCCCTTCCAAAATAGCCTGGCCCGCTATATCCCCTGTGCCCAAAGCCGATGATATCCCTTCACCCATAATGTTAAGGAACCCTGCAGCCTCCCCAACCAAAATGATACGTTCTCTCCCCAGGTAAAAACGACCTGATGACCCCATGTCATTGACCCAACAACCCATTCTACAAAGGGGGGAACCCACAACCAAGCAACATCTCTTATGAAGGTACTCAACATATTTTTTGAAGAAAGGTTTTATCTTATATCCCTCATTCACAGTTGTCCCCAAAGTAATGAGATCATCCTTAAGTAGAAGAGCTGAGTAAAAGTCTCCAAATTCTTTATGAAGAAAACAGTAAAAGTAGCCAGGTTCCAAATCAACTGTCCCTTGGAAGTAAACTTTGTATGAGAAAAGCCAATGGAGTTTTTTGTCGAAACCAGGATCGAGCCTCTTCCGAACTGCTGAGTTTCCTCCATCAGCCCCAATGATAAAGTCGGTTTTGATACTTTCGCCTCTTCCATCAGGTTGGCGACATTGAATGAGTAAAGATCTCCCTTTTTTTGTAAAGTCTAAAAATTGATATTCTTCTTGAACCTCTGCTTTTGAAAGTTGGACAAGCCATTGATCAAATTTCGACCGCCAGACTTGAAGAACTTTTCTTCTCTCCATCCCTGTGGCTACTATGAGGTCCAAAGGCTTTTCAACAAACTCATTCCTCTCAATACTCACCCTTCGCGCTTTGACCCAGTTGGGACGCGCTTGAACTGAAGGCGGAAGTTCACCGAACAAACGATCAATTTTCTCCTGAGCTCTAGTTCCAAGGAGACCTGAACAAATCTTTATCCTGGGCATCTTTTTCTTTTCGATCAGCAGAACTCTTGCTCCAGAGGTAACTAGCCGTTTTGCAGCAGCTGCGCCTGCAGGGCCACCCCCCACAACCACACAATCATAATTCTTCTTATTGCCCATTAGCATTCTTTCATCTTTTTTTCAAAGTATCAACCCTCTGGGCAGCTTCAATTTTTTCCCGCACCGTAGGTGGTTCGATGCTAGGCTTGATAAATATTCCACGCTCATAGAGCAGCTTAAAAGATTCCATTTCACCTCCCATTTTGTCAGATAAACTTTCAGGAGGCCGTTCGATAAACCGATTGGGAGGGTTAGGGTCTTCATAGATCTTCTTAAGAGGTAAAAGAGATGCTCTTGTCCTGGTTTTTTCACATCGGGCCGGTCTCCCCTTTGCAAATCGGCTGCTTCCAGCAAGGTCACTTCTACCCCATTTTCATTGGATATGTCTGATGTTTCCTTTTCAACAGGATCTATTTCCTATAACCCTTTGCTTTGGGGTGCTTAATCTCTTCGAGAGGCAATTTCACTCTCTCTATTCGGAAAATAACGGGCCTGTGGGCATCTGGACAACAGAAATGGGAAAGGCTATTTACATAATCTTTTTCTTCGGCCGTATCTCTACAAAGAGCCTGTGCCGCAGGCGCGATTGCATTTAGTGCAAAAATGCATACATTATCACATTCCTCTAGCAAGAGCCGGGTTGGCCAGGTAGCAAAAGTCATTTTGTCTCCCACATTGAACAGGGCACATGTGGTAAAGGGGATTGTCTCCTCTCCTTCGATTGCCTTAGGCTCATTCACCTTCACGACTCGACAAGTTACTTTGTACATCGTCAGGCTCCTTTCCGGATTTACGAAAATGTTGCAGAATGCCCCGCCCTTGTGGGCGGGGCGCTTCACTATTTCACATATCCCAATTGCTTAAGGTAGTCCCCAATATCAACTTTATACCGATTGAGGCTATCTTGGAACTGATTACTATCTTCATAGTCGACTTGAAGGCCAAGGTTTGCATATTTCTGACGGAATAAGGCGATCTCGCTCACCTTCTTAGTTACTTCGGATACCTTCTGGACGATTGCCTCAGGGGTACCCTTTGGCGCAAAGAGGCCGCCAACGGCATAGTGACTAGGGACATAACCCAACTCACCGATCGTAGGAACCTCAGGCAACAATTCGAATCTCTTTACCCCATAGACGGCCAGAACCTTCAGATTGCCCGGTAGGATCTGAGCTTTCCCCGAGGCATACGCCACTAAACCTATAGGAATATGCCCGCCCAAGACCTGCATGATCACATCGCTATCACTCGCATTGGGAAGTTCTGTGAATTTGATCTTCGCTACCTTTTCGATGGTGAGCATCACGAGGTGAGGAGACCCCCCCCTGGCCGTAATGCCAAATTTCATCCCTGGGTTCTTTCTCACATACTCCACTACTTCCTTCAAGTTATTCCAAGGAGCTTCTGATTTGACGATTATGACACCAACGAAGTTCGCTATTTTACTGATAGGCTTCAAATCAGCACTTGTATAAGGCGATTCATGAAAGTATCGGTAGACCTCAGGGATCGCCGAAGGAAGTAGTTGCATTCCTAAAGTATAGCCGTCCGGCTTCGACGTAGCAACGACATTGCCTCCTATTAATTGCCCGCCCCCTGGTTTGTTCACTGAAACAACAGATTGCCCTAATAAGGGGGAGGCGTATTCGACAAAGGTCCTTGATATAAGGTCAGTCACCGAGCCTGCAGCTCCAGGGATGATCAACGAGATAGGTCGGGATGGATATTCGTTCTCCACAGCATATGAAAATCCGGGGATCATGAGGATGACTAATAAAAGACCAATGAAACCCACCTTTGTAATTTTTTCCATAACTTTTACCTCCTCTCTTTCTTTAAAACTTCCTTGAAAAGAATTTTTAAATCACTTCGTTTTTCCGCAACTGAGTAACTAAGTTTTCACCTTTCTCTGCCGAAGACCCACCCTCTATAAATTTACACTCCCTTTGGATATGATATGGGAATAAACTGAAAACTCCTCTGGTTTCTAACTTTTCAGGATCAATATCGAGGTCATCCCCATTGTATACCTTCACGGGTCTACCACTGACAGATTTAAGGGATCGAACAGAAGTATATCGCAATTCGCCGACTTCACTACTTACTGTTACAAGAGCTGGCATTGGCGCACTAACGACATCGTATCCATAGGGTTTTAGCTTTTCCACAAAGACGTTCCTATCAACAATGCTTACTTTTCTTGCCAAATTGATGCTTGGGATTTGAAGCATTTCAGCGATCAGTAATCCAGTTACCCCAAAATCCCAATCACCAGCCTGCCTGCCGGTCAAAATGAGATCATAGGATTCGACTTTCGTGATCATTTTTGAAAGCATATAAGCTGTCGAATAGCTATCGAGATCTTTGAAGCTCGGGTCCTCTAAAAGTATAAGATCATCAGCGCCCGCGGCAAATGTCTTTCTAAGAACGGGCTTAGAAAGCCTCTCCCCCAAACTGATAGCCACAACTTTAGCCCCATGTTGCTCTTTAAGGCGCAGCGCTACTTCTAAGGCATTCTCATCAAAGGGATTAATCACAGGTGGAATTCCTACAGGAACCACTTTTTTTGCTTCGGAATCAACTTCAAAAGAAGAAGCGGGGCCTTCTGGGTCTGGAACTTGTTTTATACAAACAACGATCTGTAATTGCTTCATAGCATTTCCTCGAGCTTTTTTATAACAGCAGGAACAACCTCTTGGTAATCGCCGACAACACCATAGTGAGCGACCTCAAATATGGGTGCCTTTGGGTTATTGTTAATTGCCACAATATTCTTCGCCCCTAACATACCCGTTAAATGTTGCAAGGCCCCTGATATCCCTACAGCGATATAGAGTTCCGGTGCTACCTTCTCCCCAGTCAATCCCACTTGGCGTTGGGATGGAACTAAGCCTATATCCACCAGAGGTCTACTTGCCCCCAACTCTACTTCCTTAAAATATCTCTTTAAAACTCTTACCATTTCCTCAAGTTGCCTCAACCCCTCAACGCCTTGAATTCCCCTGCCACCTGCAACAATTGTATCTGCTTTATCTAAAGCAATAGTCTCTCCCTTGATTTTTTCAATTAAAGCAATTTTGATGGAAGATTCGTCTATTGTTGGATTCAAATAAATAATCTTGCCATTGGCATCATTGGATCCAATGGGCTCCATCGCTTTTGACCTTATGGTGATTATGTAGGGTTTCTTTTCGAGTATGAAGGTAGAAAGAATTTTAGCCCCATATACCGGTTTCGTACAAAGAAGATATTCTGTCTCAGGCTCGATGGTAAGGTTTATACAATCGGTGATAATTGGCACCCCCATTTTGTAGGCCAACCTCGGTACAAGATCTAAATTATCCAGCTTATGGCTTATAACTACGACATCGAAATTTATGTCGGAACATATTTTCCACAAAACTTGAGCATAAATTTCAACTCTAAAATCCCTGAGTAGGGGGTTATCAATACAATAAACTTCGTCTGAGAAGTGGGCAATCTCATTCGACATGGCAGAAATCTCATGGCCAAGGACCGCTGCACATAAATCTGCTCCTAGTTTATCAGCAAGGTCCTTACCCGCTTTCAGCAATTCAAACGTAACAGGAGCTAATCCTCCATTATCTCTTTCCACTAAAACTAAGATCTTTTTATTCTTTTGTCGTCCTTCCATGCTTTTATTTGCCTTCGTCTGTTACATACAGGTATGAGTCTGCAACATCGTTTGGATCCAATGCCTTCTTGATTTTCCTCTTATACTCATAGTAATTCCCAAGATATTGACTTGCAATTCTTTCTTTTGGACCCATCAGACGCAGGCCAGTACCGAGGACATTCTTCTTCACAGCAACCTCCTCAGTCTCATCAAAGATTTTATAATAAGCCTTAGTAAGCTCAGTATTTCGCCAGTCGGAATGACTTACGAATTCGGCGTGCCCAGATGCCCTCTGGTCTTCTGACCCTGCCCAAAAAGTATCACGTCCGTAATCGTTTATGATTTCCTTTTCAATATATTTCTTAAATATATCGCGGACTTCTCCTCTCCCCTTCACAAAAGCATCAAGATTGAAACATTGTGACCACCCCCCTCCTGTCTCTCCTGCACCAGAGCGAAATTCGGTACAAGGCTTATGGACAACTATCGCGGCGCAAAAGAATCTTTCCCAATCTTCCTGTGTCATAAAATTTGGCAAAAACTCATCACCACCAGTCTCACGTATAACTTCCTTTACTATTTTCTCTCTGAAATTTAGCTCCTTGTTTGAATAACCTGCGATGATCACTGTTAACTGATCTAAGCTCTTATCTACCATTCTAGCTGCCTTTAATTTTCCCCAAACTTCGTAATGGTCATTGTTTGACTTGCCCCCCCCCAACCATCTTTGAGCGTGCATAAAAATGGGGTAATACCATAAATGGTAAGTTATTTCCGCCTCCGTTAGTTTATAGGTGGCATCAGCAAGGCTTTGCGAGTCGGGGAAGGAAAACATATATACCCTAAAATTGTCCGGGATTTTGTATCCAAGAGTTGGATTTCTTCCAGTAACCTCCAACTCAGCTGGGCCAGGCCAGGGGTAAAGCTTGACAGCAACCTTAGTGAATACGCCGAGAGACCCTGCAGCTCCTGATCTTCCTCTATAAATACCTCGCAATCCCGGACCCGGATATCCTGCCTTCCCTTCCTCGACTAAGCCCCACCTTACAATTTCTCCGGCTGGCGTCACCCATTCTTCCCCAAGGACATTGCGTCCTTGGTAACTCGTTGTAATAGCTGAATGACCAGAGCCAACCAAGGAGGTAGCAGAGGCTAGAACAGATGTCTGGGATCCAGCTCCAATAACGTGACAGGTTAACCCCTTCTTAAGCAATTCCGCTTGGAGCTCTAAATGAGAAACATAAGGCTCCACAATCGCATACATATTTTTGTCATCCAACTTGATGATTCGGTTCATTCGCCTCATATCGATTTGAAGCGATCCTTCTTTGACTGGAAGTCCAAATGCACCCAATCCTGTAGAAAAAGCTTTGAAGTTTATCTTATACCTATTGCATACTTTTACAATAGCTTGCATCTCGTCGACGCTTCCCGGAAGAATAACAGCGCCTAATTTTACCTCGTCATTTGTCACATCCTTATTACCGTAAAAGCCAATGACTTCCGAAAAAGGTTGAAATGTGTAAGAATTAATTACGGCTGGGTCTTCTGAGAAATTGTCTTCTCCCACTATATTTTCTAATATTTTCGCCGCATCCCTACTCTTTAACATTATTTCGCCCTCCTTATCAGTTCAGCGATATCGTAAATTTCAAATTTGACTCCAACTTCTGCGATAGCATCCTTAAAATTACGTTCACACCAAGGGCAAGAAGTGACCAGCGCTTGAGCGCCAGTCGCTTTTGCCTCCTCTATCCTCTCTATCGCGGTCCGGTGAGCAAAATCCGGAAAAGATTCCATGGCACCACCGCCAGCTCCACAGCACCAAGAATTAACTCTATTTCTCTCCATCTCTACCAACTCTATGCCTGGAATACTTCTGAGGATATTTCTTGGTGACTCATAAACACCATCTTCACCTGTTCTTATTGGCTTCGGTGGTTCTGAAATCAACATGTGCCCCATCACTTCCTTCCACTCTCCATCCCACGGTTCGTAGGCTTCCCCTAACCTTCCCAAATGGCAAGGGTCATGATAGGTGACCCTCATAGGAACTTCTTCGCCAAATTTTAGCTTCGCTTTCCCTGCCAGCCGATCGAGGTATTCGGTGATATGTAAAACCTCCACATTTAATTTTACCCCAATCCAAGGATAATAATATTTAAAGGCACTATAACAATCAGCACAAGGAGTCACCAACCTGGTTGCTCCCGAGGCCGCAATCTTATTCTTTATATCATCAGCGTATTTCTCCATCTCACCCTTAAATCCCAAATCAAAGGCATGAAGCCCACAGCAAGCTTCCTCTCTCCCGGCAATCCCAAAGTCTACCCCTGCCCCCTTAAGAAGGGTAGCATACTCTGTAACGACACCTCTCAAGTCCTTATCATAGGACAGTCTACATCCGGCATGGAAAAGTACATCTACTTTCTCTTTGGTAACATTCTTTAACCCTAAACCGTCAGCCCAGTCCCCCCTCTTGGCTTTCGGTTCACCCAGTGTATTGTCTTCTTTCTTCATACTATTTAATAATTCCATTTGCTCAGGAAGCGACTGTCCATCCTCAACACACTTGACCCTCAAGGCATGAAGTATCTCATTATTAGAAATCATACCCCCCATAATAACCCTGCAGCTCGCATCACACGCCCCACACATAGTACATCTATATACGATATCCAACATTTTTTCTGAATAAGGAACATTCCCCTTTAAAAAACCCCATGCCACATGAAGTTTCCCACCACCTCCATATGCATGAAAATTGCGGTCCTCTATGCTGGGGCAGATCTTCGAAAATCTGTGAGTTTTTAGCACAGGCAAATTTACCCACTTACAATAACTGCACCGGCCACACAAACCTAGCTCCCATTTATATTCTTCCAATTTCTTTAGCATTCTTCATCTCCTCTGAAAAAAATCTGAAGTGTTGAGTTAATTAAATTCCGAAGAACCATACTTTAGATGCCTTTCACTTCATACGCTTACATATGGGTAGATGTCAGATAACATAATTTCCCGCTGTTCATAATATCATTTGGATCCAATATGCTTTTAATTTTTCTGAGAGTATCAACCACAGCTGTATCTTTGTAAACCACTTCGGCTAACATTCCATACGGCCTGCTATAATAGGCCCCCTTTTCACTCATCGCTTTCGCAACAACCGGAAACAAGTTCTTAACAGTTTCCAATTCTAGTACATCCTCTGAATTATAAGGAAAAACAACCTCGCATTGGCACTGGCATCCCTGAATTACGGGCTGTATATAAATACTCATATCTCCAGAAGGATACCCGTACTCTCCAGCCACCCTCGCTAAAGGGGCTGTCAGTTCAGGTGTTCTATCAAGAGTTGTTTCGAAGGGCAAAATTTGACAGGAACTCTTATACCTCAACCTACGATCCTTATCCGCAGCTTTTTCTAAACTTCCCAATAAACTCAATGCACTTACTCCCCCTACTGCATCCTTAAGTTCCACTCCTTCCCGGACTGCGAATTCCTTCAATCGTTCTTCCTTCCATTCCACCTCTTCCTCAGGGTATCTTTCAAAACCTGCTATGTTGAGAAATAATACCCATGGCGGCAAAGACGCTTGAAACTTCCTAATTTCTCTGGCTTCCTCTGAAAGGATACTAGCTAAACCAAATGCGTTTAGGACGAAAAGTTCTTCAACGAATCGGGGTCGTAAAACCTTTTGTAGGAATGGTATGATATCTTTTAATGCCTGTGCTGGAATAAGAAAGGGTTTTTGGATGTGCGGTCTTATCCGACAACGGACAACCAACCAAGGAACAATTCCTAGAGTCCCTTGGGCTCCTTGAATCATGGTCAACCAACCGATAGAACTTGGGCCTGATGGGCAAACAGGAATAACGTCCCCTCTTGCAATTTCTATCTTACTATGCCCGGCTGTATCACCAAAACCCTGTAAGTGACCATCTCCAATAACCACTTCTCCCCCAGCAATCGGGTCATTAAAGTTCCAGTGATCCTTGGGAATCATAATTGGTTCCCTTTCTAGATAGCTGGCAAGAATTGATTTTGTTGATCGTGGCAAAAGCGGAGTGTATGGAACCATACCACTCTCCTTAAGTGCCATTCGCAGACTATTAAATGTTACCCCAGGTTCAATCATTGCTACTTTGTTTCGTCTATCAATTTTCAGAACTTGGTCAAGATCAGATAAATCTACGACTATCCCTGACATTTTTGGAATGGTATCTCCATGAAACTTTGGGAAGCCAGAACTAGTCGGAATTATGGGGGTCAACGTTTCATTAGCTAAATCAATTATCGGCTTGATTTGATCTGTATTTTTAGGTTTTATAACAAAAAGGGGGGGTCTTCGGGGAACAAAACTATAATCTTTAGAATAGGCTTCCAAAACATCAGGGGCATCAAAAAAGTTATTTTCCCCTACAATATCTCTAAATTTTAGAGCATTATTTTCTTCTACCATTTCATTCTCTCCCTTCTCTCCCTTGAGCTAATTCAGAAATTTAAAACATAATTTTTAATGAGGAAAAACATTTACTATGTAGTTAAGAACCTCATTCTCAGATGTCAACACCGTAATTCTCTTGATTCTCGTTTTTTAATGCTAAAAGCTCAGAGAATCTCTGTTCAGCAGATAGAATGTGGTTTTTTACTTGTTCCTCAACTAAATCTTCATCCTTTTTGATAAAACAGTCTAAAATTTCCCGATGAACCAGAATGAGATCTTCAAAAGATTCTTCAACTAATGAGATTGCTAGATGTGTATGTCTGAACCAAACTGCCTGATTTCTCAAATTTTCGAGGATTTCAATCAACATTTCATTTCCGCTTGCTTTAATAAAGATTTCATGAAATTTAGAATGGTACTTAAGATATGATTTGGAATCATTTTTATTTACTGCATCTGTCATATTAGATAACGCTAATTCCATCTCCTTAATATCTTTTATCTTCAAATGCGAAACCGCGATCCTTGATGCAAAGCCTTCCAGCAAGGCTCTAATAGGAAAAGTCTCCTTGATAAATTTTTTTGTAATCTTCCGAACATATGTTCCCTTTCGAGGTATATTTACCAAAAGACCATTTTTTTCCAGAATCCGAAACGACTCTCGGATTGGAGCTCTGCTTACTTTAAATTTCCGTTGCAGTTCATTCTCCACTAATCGTTGACCGGATTGTAATCGACCTTCCATAATAGAATTTTTTAGAAATTCTGTAATCTGTTCCACTAGAGATATGGGGTATTTCGCGTTAAATCCTTTTCCGAATGCAATAGGTTCCATAATTTTTGGTCTACAGTCAGCTGTCGACAATTATTAAAAAAATAAATGGATTTGTCAACAATTATTTTATTAAAAAAGTATCTCATTGATATTATTAATATAACTTGCTAATCAAGTTAGGAACTGGGTTGATTTAATTTGCGCAGGTAATAATTTATCAGTGGATTTTTTTCTCATAGCCTTCTCAGTATTTACCCTTTAAAATCCTCTTTGTGGACTTTCCTGAAACCGGTCCTGGGAAACGCCTCAATGAAATCAATTGATTTAGATGCCTTGTAGTGAGCTATTCTTTCCTTACAGAACTGAATAATCTCTTGGTCAACGGCCTTTTGCCCAAGCTTTAGCACAGCGATCCCCTTTACTGCTTCACCTCTTCTTGGACCAAGGACTGCAATTACTTCACATTCTAGGGTTGCTGGATACATTTAAAGGATATTTTTTACTTCAGTGGAATAAATATATTTTTCTCACCCGTGAGAATCATATCTTTCTTGCGATTCACGATCGTGACGTAACCCTTTTCTTTCGTCAAATCAGGATGGAGTGTGTTGGGGGCATAGCTTGTTATATAAGGTGATGTTCAAGGATGACCTCTGGATTTCGATTTCAAGAAGAAGGGGCAAAAGAAAATGCTCACATGGAATCTTTCAACCGGAGATTTAAGGAGGAGAATCGCCAATTATTTTGGGAGCGGGAGCATCTGACACCTCTTAGGATAATGATTCATCAGCGAATCCGTTATTATGTTCTACGGCATTCAACATCAGAGAGAAAAGAATAAGGTGACCACGAAGAACATTAAACTCCAACCGCTTATTTCTTGCCATGAAAGGAACCTTTCCCTGTAAATAAATTATTGTAGATTTGATAAGCATATGATAGCCTTCAGAAAAACCCATTAAAGGAAGTATAAATATGAAAGTCTCTCAAGGCATCCATCATTGGCTGGAGTATCACAAGCTTCATTCAAAAAAAACACCATCAAAACCTACCAATCGATCCTTTCCAAATTGACTGCTCTTTTTGGCGAAAGGGATTTAACCTCCCTGACCCCCGAGGAAGTCCTCTCTTTCCTCACAACCATCAATCAAGGAACCAAACCATTAACCAAACACACCCGATACTCCCAGGTTACCGCCTTCTTCAACTTCATCACCCAAAACCTTGATCCTGAATTCCGAAACCCTTGCAATGCTCCTATGCTAAGAAAGCTTTACCGACCTTCTGGACCCATTCGTTGGAAGATTCTGGAAAAGGAAATCATAGATGAAATCATCTTTCGCACCACCAAATCCAGAAATCGGTTGATCCTTGAGCTGATGGCCCGGGGTGGGATGAGGATCGGCGAGGTCTTGAAATTAACCCCTGATGATATAGAGGATCGGAAACTGACCCTCAGAGACCCCAAGAGCGGAAAGGAACGGGAAATTGCCTTCATCCCTCAGAAGATTGCGGACCGCTTCAAGGAATACATAACCAGGAAAGGGATTGGGTCTGATCAGCGGATATTCCCGATATCCTATACGGCCGGGAGAGAAGTAGTGAATAAAGCAGGAAAGGTCGTTGGGATTCATTTGCGGCCCCATGATTTGAGGAGGCGCGCAGCAACCTACGCCTCTCGATCAGGAGTGCCAATAGAAATTGTCAGCAAGGTCATTCTAAGACATGCGAATCTATCTACGACCCAGCGGTACCTTGGGACGGTAAGTGACGTTGAGGCAATAAGGTGGATTGACAATCTCTATGGGTAAAGGAGTAGAAAAGGGGTGAGGAGTTCAAGACCTCACCCCTTTTCTCAAGCAAAATCGGGCAATATTATCTTCATACTGTAGCTTTTTGGAACTTGAAAAACGCAACGTCCATAGCAGATACTGAAACCTTTAAAAAGCGATCCGGCCTTGTCCTCTCGGTCATTGGTTATACCTGCAAATGTTTCCCCAGACGTGATCCTTAAGGGCGAAGATTACGGTTTGGAAGTGAGCATTGACGATAAGTCACAGGAGTGGAAATAAAGGTCTACTTTCGACTTGTTATTTTCAAGGCGTTCCCGCAGGGTGAAGGAATATTGTGGAATGGTGGAGTATTTATTATAGATGTTCTAAAAATCAATCCGAAATAGCTCAGAGATTTGCAATGCAATGGAGCTCAAGAATTAGGACTAAAATTCCCTCTCTTCTTCAATCTTTGCTCCCTTAATATATGCATCCAATTTGGTGACGTATTCATCGATCCATAATTTAACATTTTCATTGTTTTCATCTTTTTTGAAACTGAGTAGCGTTTTTCTTTTTTCCTCATAATGCAGACTTGCTGGACCCGACCAGGTTTCTGATGAAAAATTTGCCCTCAAATTTCTTCGCACGTCTTCTCTTTCTCCATATTTAATAAGGAGCTTCCTTGCTATGGACTTCTTAGCTTCTACATGAAAAAGATCTTTGGGCGAAAAAGTAGCTAGATACCATGCACGATCTTTTACATTTTCGTCGACCCATCTGAACACTTTGTCAAAAAAAAGAAGGGATAAGGCTCCTTCCTCCTTTTTTAAATGCTTTCCACCCTTTAGCCATTCAGTTATAGAATAGGCTCTACTGTCGATTGGAGGACCTAAGTATTTCTGTATCTTGTCCCAGATTTCATCTGGATATCTTTTTGTGATTTCATTCAGGACGGAATGGGTCTCAGAAAAAAAACCCTCGAATATTGTCCCATCCTCATTGAAATGCTCAAGCATTATATCCGCAAGGGTCAAGGCTTTTTCGGGATAGGCCTGAACATACGCCTTTCCGATGCCTGTCCAATGGTATTCAATCATTTGCCCGTATTTTATTTTGTCAGGCTTTTCGAAAAGTGTTTCATGCATTAGAAGCTTTAGCGTTAATTCTTCTGGTAGGGAGGTTTTGCCTTGATGTATATAATAAAAAAAGTGGAGGTCCAAGGCTATTGCAGTAGCGGCATAATTGTCTTGGGCTAATAAGAAGCTGCATACTTGCTGAAAAACTTTATCGGATAGATGCTTCAAAACGCCCCCAATGCCAAACAGCCTGAAATGCTCAAAGCCGATTGTACCTTCTTGGGCTAGGTTGAGCACACGCAGTGCTGCTCTATCAGTCATTCCTGAGCGCCATGTCAGTTCAGGGAGCCAAAGGTTTAGCTTTTCGTCTTTGGCAATCTCATCTAACTGCTCTTCCCATAGGGTTAAGTCTTCTTGGAAAACGGCGCGTAAATATCCACCTGAAAAAAGCGCGGTTCCATTCTTGGGGGCCGTACGTTGCGCCGTAAGAATCAGGGATAGCAGTTTAAAATCTTTGTCTCTTTTTCCGAGTTCATAACCGAATTGGAATCCATGTTGAGCTTCTACGGTTACGAGCCAAGCAAATTCTTTCTCAAGAAGGCTTGTATCACTGATTGCCTGTTGTGCCAACTCTTCAATTTCTTCTTGGGCCTTATCTACAGGGTTCCCTTCCTCGTCAAATTCGTCCTCTAATAGATCCATAGCAACATATCGTTTCATTAAGGCACTAAAGCCGGTTCCGGTAAGCTCATTCTTGAAATGTTCCAAGCGGTTTCGTATGCCATCTTGTAATTGCTTGCCGTCATAGTGAAGAATTCCAATTATCGTAGAAAGGATATTCCTCTTCTCTACATGGGGTTTCGTGGACAAAGCAGTCAACGTGTCGAGGACCATGTCCGCCAGGTCAGGAATTGAGATTAGCCCTCGCGAATTTCTGAGCAGAACGTTGACTCCCTCATTTCGTTCATCTTCTTTGAGAGCATCTAACTTCTCAACCAAAAGGTGCCATGATTTACGATATGCTTCAAACAGCTCGCCGTACGTTTTTGGCATCCAAAGATTAGGTTCCTTCCTTAATCCTTGATGCTCTGAACCAACCATCCTTGTAAAAGGTGGCGTTTGTAAGGCTTTATCGCAGGCTTTTAACCCAAGCAATCGTCTCTCTTTTGAACTTGACTCTAAGGCCTCTTTTAATACAGGTAACCTTTCCTCGGGAGGAGCCTCCGTGGGAGCGACTTTTCCGGGGCCGGGTGAGAATAGATCGGCAAACACGCCACTGGCATTGTTGCCAAAGGGTTCGTTCTCTGCCTCTCCAAGGTTGAGAAGGAGTCTAGCTGCATCACAAAACAGCTCTCTCCAAATGGCTATTTTTTCCAAAGCCCAGACGATTTCCCTTCGCCCGGTCGTAAATTCTAGCGTCTGTTCCTTATTCCACTTGCCTAGAATTCTTTTTAACGTGTCCAGGGCTGATTTAGGGTCTGCCTCTGCCAACTTCGAAAATAGCTCTGCTCCTTCTTTTGTCTTTATATAATTAGTTTTCATCGCTAAACGGGCCGCCTGGTCCCAAAAGCTCCTTTACGATTTCTGCTGCTGCCCTTGAGCTTTCAGCATACCTGAACATTTCTTGAAACCATTCAATCAATTTTGCGGAAAGCCCTTGATGGAACGTTATCAGGTCAAATGTCCGCCCGTATGTCTCCCACCATTCAACCCAAAGCCTAATGTGTAATGCCTTAGGAGTAATATAAAGGGTATACTCACCCTGGAGAATTTTGCGTTCACGTAGGTTTTGGACGATTTCCTGGAACCTTGTCCAAGTAATAGACGGGTCCGCAGCCTGGACTTTCGTTGCGATTTGCTGGGCCTCCGCAATAACAAGGCGATCAAAGCCAAACCGCTTAAAAAGCGCCAGATGCCGTAGGACAAGCCTTCTTTGGTTTACAGATGAGCTGCAAGGGTCATCGCCTCCAACTACGTAACGATCCCACACATTAACAGTATCAGGCGATTTAAGGAGATCCTCTTGATTTGTTTTCAGATTCCATCCGATTACATGTGCCACCCGTGGCGAGCCGCTGCAAAAGTCCGCCCACCTGTCAGCTTGGTCTTTTGGGATTCCATAATCCTGGATTATTTGGCTGATCCGTTCCCTATCCAAGGGAGGCGTATCAATGTAGGCAATGTTGCCTGAAGTGGCGTCATATTCATTGTAAATTGTGATTACCTTAATTCTAGATCCGGAATATTTCAGCTTATTCCAAATATAAGATCTCGCGCCAGCATCACACTCATCTATCACCAGAATGGTTGAAAACTGATTGTCTTCCTTGAGAATTTCATTCATTAACTCGCTATCCCTGAACTTGCTTGCCGAGTCACAATAAATAACAAGCGGGCTCAGGTCATCGGCGCGCATTGCTTCAAGAACGAGCCTTGTCTTGCCGATTCCTGGCTCACCCCATACCCTGAGATGGATTGGCTCCGTATTTTTGCGAAGCTCACTTTGGATACTTTGAATCAACTGTTGCTGTGGATTTCCAGCTTTGAAAGGCCTATTCTTCTCGATCATTTCAGCTTCTGTAGACCAGCTTTGGAATGTTTGGAATTTTGATAGAGCCCGGCGATTTGCCAGCAGCACCAGTGAAGGGAATACTTTCAGAAAGCCTATAATCATGGACTGACCAAGCACTTCGATGTGCGGGTCCGCATATCCTGCTTGTTTCAGATAATCGTCAAGATGCCCCTTCGCCGCTGCATATTCCTGGGGCGTCGGATCCTGCTTGAAACACACGAGAACATAAGTCCCATTATTGTCAAGGCACCTTCTTACTTCTCCACCTAAATTATCCTTGTTCGGGGGATTATCGTCGAATAATTCATTTTTAATTTGAGCTTTCTGCCAAGGCTTAAATGTAGCGTCTGCCTTTATTTGAAACGATGTCATCCCTGCCTTAGCCAGGGCACTTGCCGGAAGAGGAGAGGGTTCTTGAATAGTCGCATCAACTCCACCGTCAGGGACATTTATCCGGGTCGATATTTGGACACTGGCTATCGGAATTCCTATCCTCCTTGCCTCTGCCCAAAGCAATTCTCGGAAAAACTCAACAGCCTCTTCCGGGGACATGCGCGTCAAGTTCTCATTCTTCACGGTAAAAATCATCTCCATATCCCCTTATCCTTGCCGGATCTCATTAATAAATTAATTGATTGCATTAAGACATGTCAATTCAAAAATCGATAGAAGAGTCGGTGGTTCGATTTGGGAGGTTCTGTGAGGAACTGAACACAGCTTGCCGCGATATTCACCTCCTCTCATGTTAAATTTTCTAAAGCTTCAAGTTACTGGCATATTCATAAGAGATTATGTCTCCCGGTGCTGTCTTTTTATAGGCTTCTTCATCATGGGAGAAATCGGTTATTTTCTTGGCAGTGAAGTCCTTGAAATGTTCTTTCACCGTGGCTAAGATTTTTAGCTCACTGTCAGAAAATAGAGAAAAGTCTGGTTCTTTAACTGAAATAAATTCCTCCCCGATAAAATCGCCAATAACATTCTCCTCAACTTTTATCGCGCCATTCTCAATGAGCGTCGCAAAATAGAGAGCATATTTGTCAGGAGCCGGACCGAAAGGAATATGGGCATATTTAGCACCAGTGATGGATACCACATAGTCCTTAAAATGTTTAAAGTCAGCGTAAAATAGAAGTTTATTCAGTTTGGTTTTTAGGATCCCACCATTGCAGAAATACAGAATAGCGTTGAAAAGCTTCGCAAGATCAAGCCTCCTATAACCACTTAGCTCATCTGCTTCGTACTTTCCAAACCGCTCCTCATAGATCATTTCAAGCGAGCAGGTTTCTTCCTCCGCCACCCTAAGCTCACTGATAAGGCGATTTCTTTTGTCTTCGGAAAGTGCACCTGGCGACTCTTCTATCAATTTTAGAAGATTCCGAGGGGCCATAGCCAAGCGCAAAGCCTTTTCATGGGTCTCGTCTTGGAGAGCTCCGTTTTCATAACGGCTTAGCGTTGCCCCCCCCCACCCTAAGAGGCGGCTCATCTCATTTTGGGTCAGTCCGAACCTTTTTCGAAAATCGCGAACTTCCTCGGGCTGCATCATCCCGTGACGCCGGCGGTACTCTCTGTAAGCCTTGTCGAGAGGATCTTCATCCGAGTGAGGATCCTCAAACTCCTCTCCACAGTTCTTACACTTGTAATACGTCACTTCGACCTTGATTGCTTCACCGCGGACATTTACATCTTCCAAACGACGAACCAATTCAAGCTCAGTCTCTTTTTCACAGTTTGGGCAAATACCTTTCATTTTCCATTCTTCCTTTCTTCCGCCCGAAATGGGTAACATAACGGAAAATTTGCGGTATGGAATGATAAACACTTTGCAATCTTCTCCCTACCAACCTGCGCAATCTTGAGCTTTATATAAACCTCTTCTGTTCCTACCTGCTTCCCAAATACCCATATATTACCAGGCCTATCTCTGTCGGGTTCAGGCCACTCACAATAATTTCTAACAGAAAGAGTCATTATCTCTTCTCTTAAGTTCTTCTTCGTAAGCCCCCGTTTTGCCAAAGCTTCTATGTTTTCACGTCTATTTACAATGTCAAGTCTCCGTCCTTTTACCATTATTTTCTTGAATTGCAGCAAAAAATCCCTGATTTCGGCCTGTTTCAGCTCATCCAACCCATCATTCTCCGTTCAAGAACCACAATTTGTCTTAATTATATATCATAATATTATTTTGTCAAGAAAAATTTATCAATTGATATTATAATTCATTAAATCCTATTCAAAGCCGGTCATTTCACAAAACCTAACCTCGGTTTTCACAAGATGACTATTCCATCATGACAGAAAGGGGGACGATCTCAATTCCATTTTCTTTCATCTTGGGGATCATCTCTTTAAGAGATTTGATTGTGGAGGGATGAGGGTGGCCAATCCCGATTGCCTTCCCTGTGGAGAGGGAGAGTTGGATCAGTTGTTCCAGTTTCTGTTTGATTTCTTCTTCATCGGATGCATGGTCAATAAAAAGACTTCTCCCTGTGGCCTTCAAGCCAAGGGATTGTGCAACTTCGAGGCCAGCGGTTTTTGGAGAGGTCCGGTTATCTAAAAAGAAAAGTCCCCGCCTCTTTAGCTCTGAAAAAACAATCCTTATCTTCTCAGGGTCCTCCATCAGTCGAGACCCCATATGATTGCTCACCCCTTTGATGTAAGGAACTGCCTCGATATCTTTGGAGAGTTGACGAAGTAACTTCGGTTCATCCATCTCGCGAAGCAAAACTCCCTCACCCGGTTTGATTTCCGGATAACCTCTTGGCTCCATGGGAAGATGGAGGATGATCTCCTTTCCCCTTCGGTGAGCCTTTTCAGCAAGAGTTTTAGAATAGGGAGTGAAAGGGAGAATGGAAAAGGTGATTGGAATATCCCAGCGAAGGAGCTCTTGAGAAATTTTATTTTCTCCTCCAAGGTCATCAATCACAAGAGCGACCTTAGGACGATGACCCCCCTTCAGGGTCGATGGCGTGGCGGGAACAAAGGTCAGCTGATGGGTAATGCGATCGAGAACCTTGACTTCCAGTTGAAGACAATTTGATTTTTGAGAGGCTTGAATCGAAGCGGATTTGCCGAGGGGAGAAAGGCTCTGCCCAAAATTTCTTTCGATCAGAGAAAAGGGGTGAGAGGGGAGAACTTGGACTCTCATGGAAGACTGTTTCCAGACCAGACCTCCCTCTTTTTTAAAAGAGGTCTGGTGAAGGAGAATATTCTTCTTTGGAATACCCATCTCATGAATTTGGTTTTGGATGATTTGATGAACCAGGAAAACTTTTTGAGAAAAAGCTTCAGGACTGAGGGGTTTCTCTCGGGTCAGATAACCATATCCCGCAATGACCAAAAGAGAGCCAAGGAAGAAAGAGAGGAAATAACCTATCCATCTCCTCGATCTTCCTCGCCTGTGTGGTTGTTTAGCCATTCAACTCGGGGGAACCCCTTTGCATGATATCCTGTAGGGAACGGTTTGAAACCCTGCCTACCGGACAGGCAGGCGTTCCCTACTTTGAACTTTGAACTCCGAACTCTGAACTACTTATTACCTTTGGCTATCTTCTTAAAAATATCCCAACTTTTAAGGAGCTCAAGAGCTCGTTCCAGCTGATTATCGACGGGTTTCTTCTCCTTTACCTCTTCTTTCTTGGACTCTTCTTTCTTTGGTTTCTCTTTTTCCTTGGGAACTCCCTTCTCGACATCGATCAAATGTCTCTCCAAATCCTTTTCCAAAGGAATTCTGGGGACAACCGCCTCCTTCCCCTCTTCGGGTCGCAAAGGTTTGACGATGATATCCGGCACAATCCCTTTGGCCTGGATGGAACGTCCGCTTGGGGTGTAATATCTTGCAGTGGTCAACCTCAATCCCGATCCGTCCTTCAAGGGGATGATCGTTTGAACCGATCCCTTCCCGAAGGTTTGAGTTCCGACGACTATCCCGCGCCCATGATCCTGAATCGCCCCCGCCACAATCTCTGAGCCGCTGGCACTTCCACTATTAACCAAGACGATCAGTGGATGGCGGGCCAAAGACCCGTCGGATCGGGCATAAAACTTCATCTTTTGGTCTTCTTTTCTTCCCTCCACAGAAACGATCAGGCCTGATTCGATAAATCGGTCCGCCACTTTGACGGCTTGATCCAAAAGGCCGCCGGGGTCGTTCCGAAGATCGAGGACCAACCCTTTCAAGGTCCCCTTGCTCTCCTCCTCTAACGCCTTCATCGCTTTCTCAAATTCGCTGTCTGTCTTCTCCTGAAATTGGGAGATCCGAATATAACCATAATGTTTCTCCAACAACTCATGGCGGACGCTCCGTACGGGGATAACATCTCGAACCAATGTGTAATCCCGAGGTTTGGTGAACCCCTCCCTCATAATGGTGATCGTAACCTTCGTTCCTCTCGGACCACGCAATCGTTTCACGCTATCCATAAGAGTGAAATTTTTTGTCGATTCTCCTTCGATCTTGACGATCTGATCTCCGGCCAAAATCCCAGCCTTGTAGGCGGGAGTCTCTTCGATGGGAGAGACGACGGTGAGGATGCCATCCTTAATGGTGATCTCGATTCCCAACCCTTCAAACCGACCCTTCGTCTCTTCCTGCATCTCTTTAAAAACATTGGGCGGCATGAAGGCGGAATGGGGATCTAAGGTTTCCAACATCCCTTTAATCGCCCCATGGACCAGATCCTTTGATTTCGTCTCCTCCACATAATCTTTTTGAATAAGGCTGATGACATCTGTGAAAACCTTAAGGTCTTCATACATCGTATTGGAAAGGGCTGACACCTTCTGAGATTGGCCCGAACCAATGAGAATTCCGATGAGGAAGACCACGAAGATTACCAAAACGATTTTTAAATTTCCCATCCTTTTCCATTGATACATATCATCCTCCTTTATTGTCCCTTCTTTCCTTCTTCATTCTCCTTAGAGAGAGAAACGACTCGATCTAAGTGAGAGAGCCATTCCATCGGATCCTGAGGTTTCCCTTGATGGCGGATTTCGAAATAGAGACAGGGTCCCTTCAACGATCCCGCACTCCCCACCAAGGCGATCGTCTCTCCCTGGGAAACCGCATCTCCAGGTTTTTTCAATAATTCGGAACAGTAACCAGAAACGGTAAAGGTATGGTTTCCATGATCGATGATCACAATATTTCCAAACCCTTTAAACCAATCGGAATAGAGAACTTTCCCAGAGAGGACCGCTCGAATTTCAGCTCCCATCGGGGCTTTGATTTCAATTCCATTCTGCCCCTTCTCTTTAAACAAACTGATTACTTTTCCTTGAACAGGTGGGGTCAATTTTCCTTTGAGGATTTCGGGTTTCGATTTCCTGTGACCCAGAAGGCTCTTCTCCTGCTCCAGTTTTCCAATAAGCGTTTGAAGCTTCTTGCCTCTCTCCTCTAATTCTATGAGGAATTTCTGATAAACCGTCTTTTGATTCTGAATGGACTTGAGCAGTGCCCGTTTCTCCCCGCTGACCTTTTTGATCTCACTCTTCTTCTCCCCGATCTCAGAGATATTTCGCTGCATTTGGGACTGGTCCTGAATTAACTCCTCTTGATATCGTTCTTTCAAAGCCACCTGATAACGGTGGGTCTGAATCAGATGTTTATCGTAATCAATAATGACCCTAAAATATTTATCGAGCATCAATAAATCTTGGTAGGATTGCGAGGCAAGAAGAAAACCCTCCTTAGGCGTCCTTCCCATTTTATAAAGGGCGATCAGCCTGGAAAACAGCTCCTCCTTGGTCCGTTCTATTCTTCTGTTAAGGATGGCGATCTGGGACTTTGTCTGTTGAAGCTTTTCCTGGGTTTTAACCAGCTGCACCTCCATTTGTTTTAATTCTTTCTCCTTTTTATAAAGTTCCCCTTCAAGAAGATGGAGGGTCCCGAGGATGGACGATTCTTTTCCCCGGATCTCCTTTTCCTTCTCCTTGGTGACGGAGATCTCCTTCTTGATATCCTTGAGGTCCCTCTTTTTTTGAGTGAGGTCCTTTTCGATCTGATTCGTCTGGGCAGCCCAAAGGTCTGATGTCTCACAGGCAAATATCCATCCCATGAGGAAACACCCGATCCATGGCCATAGCCACCTTTTACTATAAGACTCTTTCATTTATATTTCAAAACCTTCATCGAAGCCACAAAGCTCCCGAAAAAACCGAGAACCATTCCCCCCAGCAAGATCCAGACGATGGTCTCCGGCGGCAGGAAAAGGATGGGAATCGTTGCCAACCATGCCTGCATCGATGGAGGGATATAAAGAAAAAGTCCTTGATGTAATAAAAAAAGAAAGAGGATCGCCAATGCTGCTCCGAGGAGACCTTGAATAAGCCCTTCGACATAGAAGGGGATTCGAATAAAAGCGGGGCTGGCGCCCACCCAGCGCATGACTTCTATCTCCTCCCGCCGGGAGAAGATCGTTAATTGAAGGGTGTTAGAAGTGATGAAGATGATCGCAATGAGGAGAAGGCCTCCCAATATCCATTGGGTGAGGCGGAGGATATGGACGAGAACGGAAAATGTATCCACCCACTCTTGGCCATATTGAATCTCCTCAAATTGGGGCATCTTTTGTAAATGGGACACAACCTCTTTAATCTTTGTAGAATTCCGATAGTCTTTCTTCAATTGAATTTCGAAAGAAGGCGGAAGGATGACGGGTTGAATTCCCTCGAGGAGGTCCTTCCTTCCACCCAACTTGTTTTCCATAAAGGCCATCGCATCATCAGGGGAAAAATATCTTACGACCTCTACCCCTTCGAGGAGGCGAGTTTTATTTAAAAGAGGTTCCACCTCACTCGCTGGGGTTCCTCGCTTCAGGTAAGCGATCACCTCGATTTTATCTTCCCAAATCTTAAGGAAGTTGGTCAGGTTGAAAGCAAGCAAGGTAAAAGTTGAAAAGATGAGCATCGAGATAACGATGATGCCAATGGTGATGAGATTTAAAAATAAGTTTCCCTTTATGTTTTGAAAAGTTCGTCTCGTCACATACTGAAGGAAAGAAATCATTCTTTAACCCGTCAGAAAGCCCCGCTGCTCGCGGCGGGGAAGAGAGTCATTTCCTCATAGGAGCGAACCCCGTTAGAGATTTAACTTTAAACGGGGCGAACACAGAGTTTAATATCCCGTGTAAGCCTTCCCGTTAAAAGGCCTAAGGTCTTCTAAGGGGGTTTACACCTCATTCAGCCGTATCGCTATCCACCTTCTTCCCGCCCGAGAGATGGATGACCCGATTGGGATAATGCCGGATGAGTCCGGTATCTTGTGTGGCCAGCACAAGGGTCGTTCCTTTTCGATGAAGGTCTCTGAAGATCTCCATGACATCGAAAGTCGTCTGGGTATCCAAATTTCCCGTAGGTTCATCGGCGAGAATGAGTGGGGGTGAATTCACAAGAGCCCGGGCGATGGCCACTCGCTGTTGTTCTCCCGCTGAGAGGGCAAGAATCGAATCATTTTCCCTATCTTCAAGACCCACTCGTCTCAGCATCTCCGAAGCTTTCTCCTTGGCTTCTTTCCTGCCCTGACCGATGGCTTCCGAGGCAAAAGCAACATTTTCGTTTACGGTACGGTCGCGCAACAATTTAAAATCCGGGGATACAATTCCTGTTTTCCTTCTCAATTGATAGATTTTTTTAAAACCAGAGTGAGTGATGTGCATCCCATGAACGACCACTTCTCCACTCGTCGGCCTTTCCGCACAGAATAATATGCGAAGAAGAACACTTTTCCCAGAACCACTGGAACCAGCAATAAAGGTGAATTCTCCTGGAAAGATCTCCAGGGTGATGTCCGAAAGAGCGGACATCTGACTGGGATAAGTCTTAAAAACATGGTGCATCTCGATGATCGCTTCAGTCACCATCAAAACAAAATTAACACGAGCCTCAATTTATTTCAAGAAAATTAGGGGGTTAATGATTTGCAGCGTAATCGTAGCCAGGTTTGATAGATTAAATCATAGCTTTCTGTAATAAGGGTTGAATTGTAACTACATGGCCTAAAGCCTATGGCGCAGGAGGGTAATTTTATGAACTTCTTCTTTTTTGAATGATTGCTTTCACCACCTTCGGGGCATCAGGATTGTACCCTTTGATGATGCCCCCTTCAAGAATCTTATTTTTTCCCCTGAATCGAGACTAACTCAACCTCGAAAATCAAGGTAGCATTGGGCCCGATCACGCCACCCGCTCCCCGCTCGCCATAGGCGAGATTCGAAGGAATAAAAAGCTGCCATTTCGCGCCCTCTTCCATAAGCTGCAGGGCTTCGGTCCAGCCAGGGATCACACCGGAGACCTGAAAGGTTACGGCCTGACCGCGCTTATAGGAGCTGTCAAATTCAGTGCCATTGATCAGGGTCCCTCGATAATGCACCATCACGGTATCGGTTGATTTAGGTTTCTTACCGGCTCCTTCCTTGATCACCTTATACTGCAAACCGCTCGGTAAGGTTTTAACTCCTTCTTTTTTCTTATTCTCAGCAAGAAAAGTCTCCCCATCCTTCTTATTTTGCTTGGCAACTTCCTCTTTCTTTGCCATCATTTCTTTCTGGAAGGCGGCCTTGGTTTCCTGAATTTCCTTTTCGGTCAACAAGGGTTTACCATTGGTAAGGGAGTCTTTTAACCCTTTCGCAAGAATATTCGGGTCAACATCAATCGACTGTTTTTTGAGATTATTCCCAATATCCATGCCGATGATATAGCTCACCTTATCTTTCTGATTTTTCAGTACCATTGTCTCTTGTGCATTCACCTGACTGACTAAAAACAGAAACCCTAAGAGGACAATTAGTTTAAACTTCATTGATACTCCTTTCTTCCCATTCACTTTTTATGGAGATATGATGGTAGACATCATAACTCAAGATCACCTTTCCCCGCCAACTTTTCCTCATCTCCCTACAAAGGTCGGCTTTCCCTTTTCAAGGAAAGACCGAGCGGCCTCCTGATGATCCTCGGTTTCTGATAAGAGAGCGAGTGAGTAAAGGAATACTATTCTAACTTCTGGCAATCCTGTAAACCTTTACATCCAGCGCGTTGATTAAATCCTTAGGTGAAATAAAAATTTGGGAACCCCGTGCACCGGCACTGATCGAGATAAATGGAAACTTCATCCCACTTTCATCTAAAAAAATAGGATAGCGTTTTTTAGTGCCAATCGGTGACACACCCCCCCGGATATACCCTGTGAGTTGCTGAATCTCTTTCACGTGGACCATTTCTACCTTTTTATTCCCACTGACTGTTGCGATCGCCTTTAAATCGAGTTCCGCATG
>Ga0209164_1001553_pt1 | contig 28818 bp, 27 predicted proteins | sample MTBNYHSulfiMetaG_FD_187458 | JGI IMG/M metagenome (GOLD analysis project Ga0209164, IMG submission 187458) | Enrichment culture microbial communities from rom New York Harbor, USA that are MTBE-degrading - MTBE-NYH (New York Harbor Sulfidogenic)... | ecosystem: Environmental > Aquatic > Marine >... | reverse complement strand
CATGGGACGGTCGATCCATCTGCCTGCAAACAATGGGTATGCCCATCCAAAAGGGCCGGTGCCGGGCGCTGCGGTCCCTTATGGATGCCGCCCTTGAAAAAGGCGCCCCATGGGCCTCCTGCCATGGTTTCAGGTGGCTAAAGTGTTACGACGAATTCAAATCGAAGATTGATATCGGCGCAAGAAGGGAAAACAGAACAGGCAGCGTCACGGCTCAGCGGGTTTCTTTATTTCTATTGGTACGCGACGCTGAATCGAGGAGAAGAATGGTGAACAAAGAAGTTCTCGTTATCGGGGGCGGCATTGCCGGAATACAGGCATCATTGGATCTCGCAGAAATGGGGATTCGAGTATACCTCGTCGAAACACTCCCCAGCATCGGCGGCAAGATGGCCCAGCTTGACAAGACATTTCCCACCAATGACTGCGCCATCTGAATCCTGTCGCCCAAGATGCTGGATGTCGGTCGACATCCCAATATTGAGCTGATGGCCTACTCCGACGTGGAACATGTGGAGGGCGAATGCGGCGATTTCAGGGTGACGGTCAGAAGAAAGGCCCGTTATGTGGAGGAAGACCGGTGCACCGGTTGCGGCGCGTGCAAGGAAAAGTGCCCGACGGTTCTGCCCGACGCATTCAATGAGGGATTAGGCACGCGAAAGGCCATTTACAGCTGGTTTGCCCAGGGAATCCCTTCAACGCACACCATCGACCCGGAACACTGCCGGCAGTTGAACGGGAAGAAGTGCGGTATCTGCCAGAAGGTCTGCCAGGCCGACGCCGTTAATTTTGAACAGAAAGACAGGCTTGTGGAGCTGGAGGTGGGCGCGATTATTGCGGCCACCGGATACAAGATCTTCGATCCCTCCCGGATTCCTGAATATCAATACCGTCAGATCCCCAATGTCATCACGGCCATCGAATTCGAAAGACTCCTCAGCGCCAGCGGTCCGACGGCCGGACACCTCCACCGCCCGTCGGATCTGCTCGTGGAGGCAGAGATTGAAGACCTTGAGAAAAAGGTGAATAAGTCACAGAAACTGCTCGATAAGTTTGAGCAGAAATATGATCAGAAGTCGGTTGATTTTTACGAAGCCTACCAAACGGGTGTATACGGAGGAGACGAGGATCGCGAAAAATGGGCAGAGAAATACGCATCGCACCTGGCCCTCGTGGCACCGCTTGAGGCCCTAAAAAAAGAGGCGAAAAGCTTCGATGTGGCCAAGCGGCTGGCCTTTATCCAGTGCGTGGGGTCCCGGGATTTCCGGTTTTATCCTTTCTGCTCAGGCTACTGCTGCATGCATTCCATCAAGGAGGCCATCATCGCTAATGAGCATGCGTCGGAAACCACCTCTGTCATCTTTGGTATGGACATCCGGGCCGTTGGAAAAGGGTTCGAGGAGTACAAGATCCGGGGCGGCAATCATTCAGGCATCAGTTATGTTCGGGGGCGTGTGGCAGAGATCACAGAGGGGCCTCACCGCAATCCGGTCGTAACCTATGAGGACACGCGGGAGCGAAAGGTCCTCGACCGTGAGTTCGATCTGGTAATCCTGGCCACGGCCTGCGCTCCCTGCGAGGGAGTGGATCGACTGGCGGAGATCCTCGGGATCGAGCTGAACCGATTCGGGTTTTTCAAGACCGGCCCGTCGCAGCCCCTGGATACAACAAGACCCGGGATTTTTACCTGCGGCTGTGCCCACAGCCCCATGGATATTCCGGAATCGGTGGCCCAGGCCAGCGGGGCCGCGGCCAGGGCCGCGCAGTTGGTGAGGGACGCCAAGATGCGGAAGGCCTCTTAAAGTGAATGTGGAAAGGTGAAGACCCTGAGACTGCCTGGCAGGCTCTAAGATGGAGATGGGAAAAGAAATGGGCGGAAAAGAATCTCAACAGGAAGACCTGCGGATCGGCGTGTTCATCTGCGACTGCGGCTCCAATATCGCCGGACATCTGAATTGCGCAGAGGTCACGGCCTATGCCTCGACCCTGCCCGGGGTCGTGTATGCCAAGGAAAACCTGTACACATGTTCCGAGGCGGGGATCGATGAAATCCAAAAAGGAATTAAAGAACACGATCTGAACCGCGTTGTGGTGGCATCCTGTTCACCGCGAACACACCAGCCCCTTTTCCAGGTTTCCTGTGCCGCGGCCCAGTTAAACCCGTACCTGTTTGAAATGGTGAATATCAGGGATCAGTGTTCGTGGGTCCACATGCAGGCGCGGGAATCGGCCACTGAGAAGGCAAAGGATCTGGTGAGGATGGGCGTGTCCAAGGCAGCCTTTCTGGAACCCCAGCAGGACATCGAGGCCTCCCTGATTCCCAGGGCGCTGGTGATCGGTGGGGGCGTTGCCGGCCTGTCCGCGGCCGGGAGTCTAGCGGATATGGGCCTGGATGTGGTCCTGGTGGAGAAGGAGGCCCAGGCAGGGGGGCTCCTTCGCAGGATCAACCGGTTGTCGCCCCATGGAGAGAAGGCCTCTGTGCGGATCTCACAGATGATTGAATCGATCCAGGCAAGGCCCAATGTGACCCTTTACCTGGGTTCGCGCGTCGAAGGCTTGAGCGGATATATCGGGAATTTTGAGGTTGCCATTCGCCCCGAAGGGGGCGATGCGCTCCGGGAAAAGGTGGGATGCATTGTTGTGGCCACCGGGGCCGTGCCCCTTAAGCCGGAAGGTTTATACGGATACGACGGCAGGCGGGTCATCACCCAGATGGAACTGGAGGAACGGCTTTTACTCGGCGCGCTTGACGCTGAAAGGGTGGTGATGATCCAGTGCGTCGGCGCCCGTTCTCCGGAAAGGGAGTACTGCTCGAGGATCTGCTGCCAGACCGCGGTGAAAAACGCCCGGTTGATCCGGGAACAGAACCCAAAGGCCCATGTCCATATCCTGTACAGGGATATGCAGATGTACGGCACGGAAAATGAGCAGATGCTCTGGGATGCCAGGGGAGAGGGGGTCCGCTTCGATGTATTTTCCCCGGATCGGCCACCGGTCGTGGAGGCAGGGAAGGTTCGGTTTTATCGGCCGCTTACCGGGGAAATGACGGAGATTCCGTGCGACCTTGTTGTCCTGTCCACCCCCCTGGTGGCCCGCGAGGGGGCACAGGCCCTTTCGCAGCTTTTGAGGGTGCCCGTGGACCAGAACGGCTTCTTCCTGGAGGCCCATGCCAAACTGAGGCCCCTTGATTTTGCCACGGACGGGATCTTTGTATGCGGATCTGCGCGGTATCCTGCCAATGTGGGGGAGGCCGTTTCCCAGGGACTGGGTGCTTCTTCGAGGATCGCCACCATCCTGTTTAAGGACAAGCTCGTCACGAGCGCCATTGTGGCCGAGATCGATCCCGAGAGCTGCGTCGGGTGCATGGGATGCATGGAAATGTGTCCCTATGAGGCCATCACGTATCTCCCCGAAGAAAATATCTGCAAGGTAAACACGGTTCTGTGCAAGGGCTGTGGATGCTGTGCCGCGACCTGTCCATCGCAGAGCGCTACGCTCAAGGGGTTCAAGCCGCAGCAACTGCTGGCGCAGATACGGGCGCTTTAGGGCTGGGAGCCGGTTGCCGGATGCTGGTTACTTGATATAGGATGTTATCTGGTTGATCCCGGATCTTCGATCCCGGATAAAAACAAGATGGTTCCTTATAGATATCCAGTATACAGAAACCCGTATACAGCATCTCATCCCAATGAACCTGAGAGCGCTCTTTATTGCAATAAACGGGTAAGACCCAAAAACATGATCTCAAAGGCCGGATATAAAGGATGATCCATGACTGAAAATAATTTTGAGCCGAAAATCATATGCTTTTTGTGCACGTGGTGAGCGTATGCCGCTGCTGACCTGGCTGGGGTTAGTCGACTGCAGTATCCGACCAACATCCGGACCGTCCGGGTGATGTGCTCGGCAAGCGTATCGCCGCACCATATCCTGAGGGCCTTCCAACAGGGTGTGGACGGCGTTTTTGTGGGCGGGTGACACCTGGGTGAGTGCCATTACCTGTATGGTAATTACGCAACAGACAAGCGGATCCGTTTTTTAAGGAAGCTCCTGGCGTTCAGCGGGATCGAGGAAGACCGGCTCCGCAGCCGGTGGATCTCTTCTGCCGAGGGGCCGGAATTCGCTGAAGAGATACGGGACTTTGTGGAAACGCTGCGGGGCCTGGGCCCGTCGCCCATCAAAGAAGTCGAAGAGAGGGTTCGGGCGGCTTAGATGGAAGCATTCCCTGGAACTGACGATTCATATCTTCTGAATTCCCTGAGGCATCTGTGCGGGATTACCCGTAAAGGGTTTACCCTCTGAACACTGGCAGGATGCCCGATGCTTGAGTCCCTTTCGCTCACGCGAGGCGCTTACTGGGTTTACAAGGTGGTGAAATGATAGAAAAGGTAAAGGAACGTGTCAGTGATCTCCTGAGGTCTGGGGAGATCAAGGGGTTTCTGGGTTTGAGCAATAAACACGGGAATACGGGCCCCCACCTGTTCTGTGCTGTGGAGGATCTGGACACCCTGGTCACAGGGGATTGGAAAGAGACGGGAGATGCCCGTTACACGCTCAATAAACAGCTTATCCATATTGCCCGAAAGTACCCGCACGATGTATTCGGCGTATTGGTTCGGGGGTGCGATGAACGGGGACTGAAGGTCCTTTACACCTGGAATCAGCTCAATCCGGAAAAAGTGGTTCCGGTGGGTATTGCCTGCACGCAGGATCTGGCTCAGGCCTGCGAATGTCTGGAGCCCTATCCGGATGAATTCGTGGCCGGTGAAAAGGCCGAAGGCTGTGCCTTTGACTCGGTGGCACGCCTGGACGCCCTGGATGTGGCAGGGCGCTTTAAAGCCTGGACAAGCGAGTTTTCAAAATGCATCAAATGCTACGGTTGCAGGGATGTCTGCCCCATGTGTTTCTGCAATGAGTGCAGCCTTGAGGATGACGCCCTTGTCAGCAGCGGGGGGATCCCACCGGAGATCCCTGTTTTCCATCTGACCCGGGCCATCCACATGGTGGGCCGATGCATTGACTGCGGGTTGTGTGTGGAGGCCTGCCCCGCGGATATCCCGCTCAGGACTCTTTATAAGAAGGTTGCCGATATTGTTGATGACGAATTCCATTACCGCCCGGGCCGGGAACTGTACGCCAAATCGCCCTTCAATATTCTGATGGAGCCGGGGACAGGCAGCTGAAAATCAGGTGGGTCATCGGTGGCGTGAACCATAGATTCGCACATGAGATCCCTGCTTCCGGCAACGACCGGCGATTCAAGAGAAAGAGAGGAAGGTTTATATGGACTACCGGACTGTTCTCACCACTTGCACCTATTGCGGTTGCGGGTGTAATTTCTATCTGGAGGTGCTTGACGGTCAGGTCATCGACACGATTCCCTGCAAGACCCATCCGGTGAATGAGGGAAAACTCTGCATCAAGGGGTGGAATGTTCATGAGTTCATTCAGAGCCCGAAGCGGCTGACACGGCCGCTTGTCAGAAAAGATGGCGTTCTTACAGAAACAACGTGGAACGAGGCCCTTGATTACACGGTGTCCAGGCTGAAGGCGATCAAGCACGACCACGGGGGCGAGAGTATCGCCTTTTTAACCTCCGCAAAGGTCACGAACGAGGAAAACTATCTCCTCCAGAAGTTTGCAAGGGCTGCGGTGGGTACCAACAGCGTGGATCACTGCGCGCGTCTCTGACACTCCTCGACGGTGGCAGGTCTTGCCGCCGCCTTCGGGAGTGGGGCCATGACCAACTCGGTGGATGAAATCGAACACGCGGGGTGTATCTTCATCATCGGGTCCAATACCACCTCTTCCCATCCGCTGGTGGCCACCCGCATCTTCAGAGCCAAGAAAAGGGGCGCCAGGATCATCGTGGCCGATCCCCGAACGATCCAGATATCCTCTCTGGCCGACGTGACCGTGCGCCAGCGATTGGGAACCGATGTGGCCCTTTTAAACGGCATGATGCACGTCATCATGGAGCGGGGATGGCACAAGGCCGCCTTTATCGAGGAACGCACCGAGGGGTTTGAGGCGTTTTCCAGGATCATCGAAGAATGGCCGCCGGAAAAGGCGGCACAGATTACGGGGATTGATGCAGGGGACATTATCCGGATGGCCGAAACCTATGCCACTGCCGAAACCGCCTCCATTGTCTACTGCATGGGGATCACCCAGCACACCACCGGCGTGGACAATGTCAAGGCCCTGGCCAATCTGGCCATGCTCACCGGAAATGTGGGCCGTGAATCGACCGGCGTCAACCCGCTGCGCGGGCAGAACAATGTTCAGGGGGCCTGCGACATGGGAGGGCTTCCCAATGTCTACCCGGGGTACCAGCCGGTGAATATGGTGGACATTCAGAAGAAGTTTGAGAAAGCCTGGAACGCGGCACTGTCAGACAAGATAGGGCGCACGGTCCCCGAGATGTTGACAGGGCTGACCGACGGATCGGTAAAGGCCCTGTATATCATGGGAGAAAATCCGGTACAGAGCGATCCGGATACGCATCACGTCAAAAAGGCCTTCGCGGCAGCCGAATTGCTGGTGGTACAGGACATCTTTCTGACCGCCACGGCAGAAATGGCCCATGTCGTCCTTCCCGGCGCCTCCTTTGCCGAAAAGGATGGCACCTTCAGCAACACCGAGAGACGTGTGATGCGGGTTCGGCAGGCCGTTGATCCGGTCGGGGATTCCCGTGCCGACTGGCAGATCATTCAGGAGATTTCCAACCGTTTCGGCTATCCCATGCAATATGCCTCGCCGGAGGCCGTGATGCGGGAGATCGCCTCCCTTACGCCGGCTTACGGGGGGATCACATATGCTCGTCTGGAGGGCGAAGGCCTGCAGTGGCCCTGCCCCACTCAGGACCATCCGGGAACCAGGTTTCTTCATGAGGGTATGTTCTCAAGGGGTAAGGGATTGTTCCATCCCATTGAGTACAGACCCCCGGCCGAAATCGTCGACGAGGAATATCCGTTCTGGCTGTCCACCGGCCGCGTATTTGCCCACTACCACACCGCCACCATGACCCGGAATTCACCCTCCCTCGATGCCGAGATCCGCGAAGGATATCTGGAGGTGCACCCTGAAGATGCCGACAGGCTGGGGGTCCTGTCGGGAGACAGGGTTACGGTGACCTCCCGGCGGGGCGCCATTACCACCAGGACCGCTATTACCGACCGGGTCCAGCAGGGACTCGTCTTCATGCCCTTCCATTTCATTGAGAGCAACGCCAATGTCCTAACCAACCCCGCTCATGACCCGATCGCCAAGATCCCGGAATTCAAGGTATGTGCGGTCAATCTGGAAAAGGCGGCCTGAGCTGGCGCGATCCCCCAAAACAGGATAAAAGATGTCGGTCAAGGATGGCGCGTCCCGGCTTCCTGTCCGGCCGGCCTTGTCTGTCTTCAGGACTCGTGCCTCGTTGAGTAAAGAGAACGAGAAGAAGCGGTTCTGTGACGCCTTCGTCATGCCAGGATACGGCAAACTGGTGTGATCCATCTACGAGGTACAGAGCTGCAAGGGTGTTACCATGAAAGCGGTCAGGATTCTGGTTATCGACGATGAGAAGGCAATCTGTGACGGTTGTCGGCTGGTGCTTTCAGATCACGGATATGATGTGGATGTCTGCCCAATGGGGCGAAAAGGCCTGAATGAACTGCTCGGGAACGATTACGACCTGACGCTCCTGGACATGAAGCTTCCGGACATCCACGGCATGGAAATCATCCGGGCGCTGAAAAAGGAAAAGCCGGACGTTTATGTAATTGTTATGACCGGCTATTCCACTGTTAAAAATGCGGTGGAGGCGATGAAACTGGGGGCGTTCGACTACCTCTCCAAGCCTTTTTCGGATGAGGAACTCCTGATGGCAGTGGAAAAGGCAGTTGAAAACAAGCGCCTGAAAGACGAAAATCGTTACCTTCGCCAGCAACTCGTTGAGCGCTTTGACTTCGGTGATATCGTGGGCAAGAACCCGCATGTCCTGAGACTCTTTGAAGAGATAAAAAAGGTGGCGCCAACCGACAGCACGGTCCTCCTTTGCGGGGAGACCGGCACCGGGAAGGAACTTTTTGCCCGGGCGATTCATGCCCAGAGCAAACGGGCCGGCCGACAGTTTATTGCGGTGGACTGCAGTACCTTCGCCGCCACTATTTTGGAAAGCGAGCTGTTCGGACACGTCAAAGGGGCCTTTACGGGCGCGCTCAAGGATAAGGCCGGGATCTTCAAGGCCGCCGATGGAGGCACGCTCTTTCTGGATGAGGTGGGCAACCTGGACCCGGGTATTCAGGGCAAGCTGCTGCGAGTCATGGAGACCCAGGAATTCAAACCTGTGGGCGGCACGCATACAGAGAAATCGGATCTGCGGATCATTTCCGCCACCAACCGGGACCTGAAGACCATGGTGGATGAGGGCTCCTTCCGTGAGGACCTGTTTTACCGGTTCAACATATTCCCCCTCTTTATTCCCCCTCTCAGGGAGAGAAGAGACGATATCCCGAGGCTGCTCTATCATTTTTTGGGGGTTTACTGCCGAAAGACCGGGAAACGGGTGGACGGGTTTTCAGACGATGCGCTCGAAATGCTGACGCGTTATGACTGGCCGGGGAATGTGCGCCAGCTCAGAAATACGGTGGAACGTCTGGTAATCCTGGCTGACGGGCGAATTCTGGATGATCGGAGCCTGACGGACAGCTGGGAGACAAAAGGTCCGCCATCCAGGGAGGGGATCCCCGAAACCCTGGAGGAGCTGCGGTTGGTCAAAAAAGAGCTTTTGGAAAACCAGTTTGGTCGGATAGAGAGGGCCTTTCTTCAACAGGCCCTTTTGGCTGAAGACGGAAACATCACCCGTGCGGCCAAAAGGGTGGGAATGCAACGTTCCAATTTCTCGGCCCTCATGAAAAAGCACCGGCTCTCAGCAGAGGTCCCAAAGGCCGCATCGCCACCCGGCCATCCTTCGGGGTAGGGTCAGGCGTTTCCCGGCGCCGTATCCGGTTCGATATCTCCGTATAACATTGTATACCCATCTAACATTATAAAATCACAGCAATAAGCAATTAAACCTCGCCGCAGCCATATATGACTGTATACGCCTGTGCTTCCTCCACACGGTCCCGGGGACCCGGCCCAATCGGCTTAACTCATTGATATGCTTGACTTTTAGGACGAATAAGCTGTCTTTTTTGAAAATGGGATGTGTTGGCACGGCAATTGCTCATTAAGAAAAGCAAAGAGCAACGGATGCCGTTTGACATGGCATCATACCACCATACTGAACAAAAGGAGGGAGCAAGATGACGACATTACACGAAGAACGTGCGGTTGTGGATCGGACGCCGCCCCATATCCTGGTGATGGAGGATGATGTTAGTGTGGCCAAGGGCCTTGAAATGGTCCTGACCGAAGAAGGGTATGACGTTTATCTGGCTGGGACGGGCAGTCTGGCGCTGGAAGCGTTTAAACAGAAACGCTATGACCTGTTGGTGGCGGATCTCAGGTTGCCGGACATGGACGGCATGGAGGTGATCAGGAAGGTCAAGGCCGAAAAACCCGACACCGAAGTGGTGGTCATCACAGGATATGGCACGGCCGATACGGCCGTGGAGGCCATGAAACTCGGGGCCCATGACTTTTTACCCAAGCCGTTTACCGAAGAGCAGATTAAGGCGGCTATCGGTGACGCCCTGAAGGGACGGGTGGAAGAAACGGCAGAGCCGGCTGCCCCTGATGTCAGGGCCGCGGAAGGGAGACTCATTCAGAAGCGGGAAGTCATTCAGGCCTTGAACCGGACCGCGGAAGACAAGGCCTTCTGGCGTGATTTAATGGAAAACGGACCCGTCGCGCTGGAGGGATACCGGCTTTCAGGTGAGGCCAAGGCGGCCATTGCTTCAGGTGACCTGAAGTGGATCAACGAGAACGTCGGAGAGCTGACCCAGAAGCAGCTGATGTTTATCTACAAGCGCCTCGAAAGGGAGGCCTGGTAGTGCGATGCGGGGCACATCGTAGACATATAGAGGCCGCTCTCCTCCAAACCGGCCAGGCAGGTTCAGCCGAAAAGCCCGGTCTGGGAAAACAGCCGGGTTTTTTGGAGGATCTGTTGAGATAACCGGTTGACAGCGAGATGTTTTTCGTGTAGGCCTCTAACCTTCGCGAGCTTCAAGAGAGGGCAGAATCCATGTGTGTGTCGTCTCCTCATGACAAAGGTCGTTCATCCATGACGCCTTCGACCCGGTTCGAAAGCTACTTTAATGTTATCAGGGACATCATTAGCACAATGCACTGCCTTACCAGTCTCCAGGATGTGCTCGATGTGGTGGTCATCAAGACCACCAAGGCTCTCAACGCCAAGGGCGCTCTTCTCAGAATCCTCAATAAGGAGACCAACCAGTTCGAGGTGCGGGCGGCCGCCGGCCTGGGTGAGCGGTATCTCAACAAGGGCCCGGTCACCACGGAAACCATCCTGTCCACCCTTTCAGGGCCGGGCAGGGTCTATATCATCACCGACATCTGGAACGCCCCCCGCATTGAATACCCGCAGCAAGCCTGGGATGAAGGGATTCGCATGCTGCTCGATGTGCCGCTGGCCGTTGACGTCAATGTGACGGGCGTCCTCCGGATATATCTGTCAGAACAACGGGAGCTGTCCGATGATGAACTCGATTTCATCAAGACCATTGCCGTGCAGTGCGCCTGCGTGATTGATCGGGTGGCCCTGATGGAGAATCAGCAGAACCGCTTTCAGCATCTGGCCTCCCAGGTGGAGAAAGGCTCGTCCTTGGGACGGATGGCCGCGGGCATTGCCCACGAGATCAACAATCCCCTGGCCGGCATCCTGCTGTACAGCTCCAACCTGTGCAAGAAGGTTCCAAAAGGCGGGCCACTGGAGGATGGCCTGAAGGTTATCATCAAGGAGACCCAGCGGTGCAAAAAGATCATTCAAGGCCTGCTCGACTTTGCGCGTGAGCAGCAACCGGAAAGGTTTCCGGCCAACGTCAATGATGTCGTGACCTCTGCCATCGGCATTGTGGAAAACGAGTTTCATCTCCGGCAGGTGAGGATACGAAAGGAGCTGGCCGAAAACATTGCAGAATCTTTGTTGGACAAGAACCAGATTGAGCAGGTGTTTATCAATCTCCTGCTCAATGCCCTGCATGCGGTTGAAGACGGGGGCCTGGTGACGGTCCGAAGTGGGGTAAATAAGGGCCAGAAAAGGGTCGAGGTCGAGGTTGCCGACAACGGGTGCGGCATTACACCGGAAAATATGAACAAGATCTTCGAGCCATTCTTTTCTACAAAGTCCGACGGAACAGGGCTTGGTCTGGCCGTGAGCTATGGCATCGTGAGGAATCACAACGGCGATATCCGCGTCTTGAGCGAACCGGGCAAGGGGGCGCGTTTCATCGTGGAATTCCCGGCGGTGGCGGAGGGGACCGGGAGCGAGGAGCGGAGATGAAACCGCTGAATGTCTTGGTCATCGACAACGAGGACGTGATCTGTGACGCCTGCCATCTGGTTCTGACGGAAAAGGGTCATACGGTGGATTACTGCAAGACGGGCAAATCCGGATTGCGCGCCATTAGCCGGGGTCCGTATGATCTCCTCCTGCTGGATATGAAGCTTCCCGATATGGATGGCATGGACATCCTCAGGTCCCTCAAAGGTCAGATGCCGCCCTTGCGCGTGATTGTCATGACAGGGTATTCGACCCTTTCGAATGCGGTGGAGGCCATGAAACTGGGGGCTGCCGATTATCTTTCCAAGCCCTTTACCGATGACGAACTGACGGAAGCCGTTGAAAAGCTCTGTCACTGACAACGCATGTCAGAAAAAGGATCTGTCCCATAACCAGCTACAGGCTATAACGCCGTAAGATGCGTGAAAGAGGGCGGTCTTTCCAGGCCATCATCACTGCCCTTTTATGCAGAACCTTCTGCTGCTTCCACAACAGGAGGTTCCGGGAGATGGCGCGGGTTATTTCGTCCTGAGGAAGGTTCCTGCAAGTCTGGCCCGGTCTTCTCCTCCCACGTCCGCGGAGATGTCTTCCACCGCGATACCGCCGTCTGCCGCAGTTGGCAAACCCGTTTTGGCCATGGAAAGGTACTTTCCTTTGGTGAGGTCAACCCACCATCTAAACGCAGCCGGATTCACCCGTGCCTGTGACGGGCGCATCTCCTGTTTTCCTGCCATCGCCATGTGCCGGGATATTATTAGTAATATCATTTAATTAGATCGTAAAAGAGCCACTGGATCAGGAGAATATACATAAATTGCTATTGACAAGAAAAGGCCGGTTCTAATATAAGCTGAATCTGTGACTTTTTTCACATTCCTTCAGACAAAGTATGCAGAATGGTTTCCATGTCATCAATAAGGGGTCAGAAATGAAAGCAGAACATGGCGAAAAGGTACAGGGATCTGTAATGGTAGTCGGCGGTGGGATCGCCGGTATGCAGGCCGCCCTCGATATGGCAAACTCGGGTTTTTACGTCTATCTGATTGAGAAATCGCCGGGGATCGGCGGGGTTATGGCCCAGCTGGACAAGACGTTCCCCACCAACGACTGTTCCATGTGAATTCTGGCCCCAAAGCTGGTCGAGGTCGGCCGGCACGTCAACATCGAACTCCTTACCTTGAGTGAAGTGAAGGAGATCTCGGGAAACGAGGGCAACTTCACTGTCAATGTGGTGCGTCATCCCCGATTTGTAGATATGGATAAATGCATCGCCTGTGGAACCTGCGCTGAAAAATGCCCCAAGAAGGTGGATGACATCTATAATGAGCGGTTGATGAAGCGCAAGGCGATTTACGTCCCCTATTCCCAAACCGTGCCTCTTAAATACGCCATTGACAGGGACAGCTGCATTTACTTCCAGAAAGGCAAATGCAGGGCCTGCGAGAAATTCTGCCCGGCAGGGGCCATCAATTTTGATGATAAGGAGTCGGAGTTCGCTTTGAATGTAGGCTCGCTGATTCTGGCCCCCGGATTCAAGTCCTTTGATCCGAGCCGGTACGATACCTATGCCTATTCGGCCCTCCCCAATGTGGTGACCTCCCTGGAATTTGAACGGATCCTTTCCGCAACCGGCCCCTTCATGGGTCATCTTTCGAGGCCTTCCGACAAAAAGGAGCCTGAAAAGATCGCCTGGTTTCAGTGTGTCGGCTCCCGGGACGTCAACCGGTGCGACAATGGATACTGCTCGTCTGTATGCTGCATGTACGCCATCAAGCAGACGGTTATTGCACGGGAACACAGCAAGGTCCCTCTGGATTGTGCCGTGTTCTTCATGGATATGCGGACCCACGGGAAGGATTTTGACCGTTACTATGAACATGCACAGGAGGATGGGGTCCGATTCATACGGTCTCGGGTCCATTCGGTGGACAGGGTCCCCGAAAGCGACGATATCCAGGTGACCTATATAGATGAGGCCGGGCGCCTGGAAAAAGAGACCTTCAACATGATCGTGCTGTCCACCGGACTGGAGGTCGATGAATCGGTGGTCAGCCTGTCAGAGCGGCTGGGCATTGATCTGGACGACTATCATTTTACCCGGTCCGACAGCTTTCATCCGGTGGCCACCTCGGTCCCGGGGATCTACGCCTGCGGCGCCTTTACCGGGCCCAAGGATATCCCCCTGTCGGTCATGGAGGCCAGCGCGGCGGCGTGTGCCGCAACCGAACGGCTGGCTTCGGCGCGCAACACCCGGACGAGGGAGTTGGTGACGCCGGTGGAGCGGGATGTGAAGCGGGAGCCCCCGAGGATCGGCGTGTTTGTATGCAACTGCGGCATCAATATCGGGGGCGTGGTCAGGGTCCCGGAAGTGGCGGAATTTGCCAGGGGTCTGCCCCATGTGGTCTATGTGGAAGAAAACCTCTTTACCTGCTCGCAGGATACCCAGGACAAGATGACAGAGGTTATCAGGGAGAAGGGGCTGAACCGGGTGGTGGTTGCCGCCTGCACGCCCCGGACGCATGAGGAGCTGTTCAGGGAAACCCTTATCGGCGCCGGGCTGAACAAATACCTTTTCGAGATGGCCAATATCCGCAATCACAACTCCTGGGTGCATGCGGACGATCCGGATGCGGCCACGCAAAAGGCCAAAGATCTGGTACGCATGGCCGTAGCCAAGACCGCCCTGTTGACGCCGCTTCAGCAGGCCGACCTGCCCATCCGTCAGGCCGCTCTTGTGGTGGGCGGCGGGGTTGCCGGTATGACGGCGGCCCTCTCACTGGCGCATCAGGGCTACCCCGTGCATCTTGTGGAGAAATCGGATGTGCTGGGAGGGAACGCCTTGATGCTGAACAAGACGCATAAGGGTGAGGCGGTCCCGGGATTTGTCAGTGAACTGGCAAGCCGGTTGAAATCTGAAAAGCGTATCACCCTTCACGAGAATGCGATCGTTACCAATGTGGACGGTTTTATCGGTAACTTCAAGACCGAGGTGACGAACGGCTCGTCCCAGGAGACCATCGAACATGGGGTGGCCATCCTGGCAACGGGCGCGAGCGAATACAAGCCCGGGGAATACCTTTATGGGGAGCATGACGGGGTTGTGACCCACCTGGAGATGGACGACCTGTTGAGGCATAACGATCCACGGCTGGAAAAGGCCAAGACCGTAGCGTTTATTCAGTGCGTTGGATCAAGAAATGAGGAGCACCCCTACTGTTCCAAGGTCTGCTGCACCCATACCGTGGAAACCGCGCTGGAACTCAAGCGAAGGGATCCTGATGTCCAGATTTATGTATTGTATCGGGATATGCGCACCTATGGGGAGCGGGAAGACCTTTACCGGGAGGCCCGCGCCAAGGGGGTCGTTTTTGTCCGGTATTCAAAGCGCGAAAGGCCGGTCGTCACACCGGATGGCGAAACGGTGAACATCGAATTCAGGGATCCGATCCTGGATCGCCCACTGGCGATTCAGGCGGACGTGCTCTGTCTGGCCACGGCAATCGTGTCGCACAGGGATCAGGGTCTGGCCCAGTTTTTCAAGGTTCCCATGGACGCGGACGGGTGGTTTCTGGAGGCCCATCAGAAACTGAGGCCCGTGGATTTCGCCAACGACGGGGTTTTCCTCTGCGGCATGGCCCACTATCCCAAGCCGATCGACGAGAGCATTGCACAGGCCCGGGCGGCAGCATCCAGGGCCCTGACGGTCCTGGCCATGGATACCATCAAGGTGGGGGGCATTGTCTCCGTGATTGATCCCGAGCTCTGTTCGGGGTGCCTGGCATGCATCAACGTCTGCCCCTACGGAGCCATCTCGTTCGATCATGACAAAAAGGTGGCCGAGGTCAACGAGGCCCTGTGCAAAGGGTGCGGGGCCTGTGCGGCCACCTGTCCGTCCGAGGCCCCGGTCCTCATGGGATTTAACAACAGCGAAATCTATGCCCAGATCAGGGGTGCGTTGGCGGCCTGAGTCAGGGGATTGGAGGATTGGAACAATATGCAGGATCACACGGTGAAACAAAACGGATTTGAGCCCAGGATCATCGCGTTTATGTGTAACTGGTGCACCTACGGGGCCGCAGATCTGGCAGGGGTCAGTCGTCTGTCTTACCCGCCCAATATCCGGCCCCTGCGCGTCATGTGCTCCGCTACCGTATCGCCGCATCATATCCTGAGGGCTTTACAGGACGGGGCGGACGGTGTTTTGGTGGGGGGCTGACACATCGGCGACTGCCATTACCTGTACGGTAATTACATGACAGTGAAGCGAATGACCTTCCTGCAGGAGATGCTGGGCCTGATGGGGCTTCAGGAGAGAGTCCATCTGGCGTGGATTTCATCGGCCGAGGCCCAGAGGTTCGTGCAGGTGGTCACGGAATTTACAGAAAAGATCAGGGCATTGGGGCCGAATCCCCTGTCGTCCTTTTCCAGCATGTCTCGGGCGGCCGCGGCAGGGCTGCAGTAATGAGGCGCAAGGCGTGAGGCGCGAGGAGGGAAGGAAGGAGATTTTTTATGCACAACGAGATCAAATCCTGGCTTGAAGACGGGACCGTTGATGTTTTTTTGGGATACAGGGAGGTGGACCATCACCCGCTGCCCTATTGCTTTACCCGGGAGCGGCTGGACGAGGTGGATGATCTTGTGGTGAGTCCGGCGCGGTACCCCCTGGAGAAGATCGCGACCCATATGGCAGAGGAGGACCCGGATATCAAGATCGGGATGCTGGCACGCGATTGCAACCGGCGGGCGTTGAATGTGCTTTACATTTGGAATCAGCTCCGGCCGGAGCAGATCGCCACCGTGGAGGTCAATTGCTGCCCCTCACGGCTGAAGGAACATGGAGATTGCTCCTACCTGGAGCCGGTAGAGGTGGGCCCCTATAAGAAGCAGGTTGGCGTGGACAACAACATGCGTTTGGAAGATGTTGAGAAATATGGGCCGGACCAAGGGCTCAACCGGTGGATGTATGAATTCCAGAAGTGCATCAAGTGTTATGGGTGCCGGAATATATGCCCGGTCTGTTTTTGCACGGAGTGCAGCCTGGAACATGGCGAGCTCGTGGGAAACGGCCCGCTGCTGCCCGATATTCCTGTTTTCCATCTGGTGCGGGCCGTGCATATGGCGGGTCGCTGCGTTGACTGCGGATTGTGCGAAGATGCCTGCCCGGTAAATATCCCGCTTCGATTGCTCTATCAGAAGGTGAACGCCATCGTGAAGGACCTGTTCGGCTATGAGACCGGGACCAGCCCGGAACAGCCCCCCTTCAGCATATTGGGGGATACGGTCACCCTGGAGCCGAAAGCGATTCAACCCCTAAAGGATGTGGCGTCTTAAAGGAGTCTGAAATGGAATGCAAATTCGTGCCGTCGGTCTGTTCATACTGCGGAACCGGCTGCGGCGTTCTGTTTGAAGTGATCAATAACAAGATCGTCCGCACCCTGCCCATGAAAACCCATCCGGTCAACGAGGGGAGGCTGTGCATCAAAGGATGGAATCTTCACGAACATGTCAACAGCATCTTGCGCGTCAAGCAGCCCCTGGTCAAAACCTTCGGCCGGTTCATCAAGACAGACTGGGATGAGGCGATCCAGCTTATTGCAGATCGTTTCAGGGAAATCATCGACAAATACGGTCCGGACAGTATCGGGGTACTGGTCTCGGCCAAGGTGACCAACGAAGAGAACTACCTGGCCCAGAAGTTTGCCCGTGCCGCCATCGGCACCAACAACGTGGATCATTGTGCCCGTCTCTGACACTCCTCAACGGTGGCAGGTCTTGCCGCTGCCTTCGGGAGTGGGGCCATGACCAACTCCATTGCCGAGATAGAGGATTCGGGCTGCATTTTTGTCATCGGTTCCAATACCACGGCCTGCCATCCCCTGATCGCCAGCCGGATCCTGAGGGCCAAGGAAAAGGGCGCCAGGCTGATTGTGGCCGATCCCAGGAACATCCAGCTCTCCCGTTTTGCGGACGTGGCTGTCAATCAGCGACTGGGGAGCGATGTGGCCCTGCTCAACGGGATGATGCACATCATTATTCAAAACGGTTGGCACGACACCCGCTACATTGCGGCGCGGACCGAGGATTACGACGCCCTTGAGAAGATGGTGAGCACATTCAGCCCCGAAAGGGTTCAGGCCATTACCGGGGTGGATCCGAAGGATCTGGAGGCGATGACGCGGCTGTACGCCACCCATCCGCCGGCGAGCCTCCTCTATGCCATGGGGATCACGCAGCACACCACGGGCGTGGACAATGTCAAGTCGTGCTGCAACCTGGCCATGCTGTGCGGCAATGTGGGGGTGCGCGGGGGCGGGGTCAATCCCTTAAGAGGGCAGAACAACGTCCAGGGGGCCTGCGACATGGGCGGACTCCCCAATGTGTTGACAGGGTATCAGCCGGTGGCCGATGACAGCGTGCGGGAGAGGTTCTCCAAGGCCTGGGGGGTTAACCTCTCAGCCACCCCAGGGCTGACGATCACCGACATGGTGCCGGCCATGCTGGAGGGAAAACTGAAAGGGCTGTATGTGATCGGGGAAAATCCGAAACTGAGCGACCCGGACTGGAACCACTTCAATCATGCCCTGAAGGAGCTGGATTTCCTGGTGGTTCAGGAACTCTTTTTGTCAGAGACCGCGCAGGTGGCGGACGTGGTCCTTTCCGCTGGATCGGTGGCCGAGAAGGACGGGACATTTACCAATACCGAGCGGCGCTGCATGCGGATCCACAAGGCGATCGAGCCCATCGGCAACACACTCCCTGACTGGGAAATCATCTGCAGGCTTTCAACGGCCATGGGCTATGAGATGCACTATGCTTCCCCGGAAGAGATCTTCGATGAAATGGCATCTTTGACAAAGACCTATGCCGGCATGACCTACGGGCGCCTGGGACTGGACGGCCTGCAGTGGCCCTGCCCGGACAGGCAACACCCGGGGACCCCTTACCTGCACAAGGACCGGTTCGCCCGAGGCAAGGGCGCGTTCTTTGCCCTTGACTATAAGGATCCTGCTGAATTGCCCGATGCGGAGTTCCCGTACTTCCTGACCACCGGCCGGATGTTCGCCCATTACCACACCGGCACCATGACGCGGGTCTCCCCGCATCTCGACGTGGAACAGAAGACAGGCTATGTGGATATCCATCCCGAGGACGCAGAGAAGCTGAAGGTAAAGAACGGGGATCTCCTGGTCCTCTCCTCACGGCGAGGCGATATCGAGGCCCCGGCGCGCCTGACCGACTCGGTCGTGCCCGGCACGCTTTTCCTCCCCATCCACTTCGGCGAGGTGCCCACCAATGTCCTGACCAATGCGGAGGCCTTCGATCCCCTGGCCAAGATCCCGGAATTCAAGGTGAGTGCGGTACGGGTTGACAAACTCGTCCTGTGACAAATCTTTGACCCGGAAACGGCGTCAGCGTGCGCGTTTCCGGGCCGCCCCATCCCGGAGTTGTAATCAGACCCCAGTTCTTCCAGGAACCGGATCACCCTCAGCGATTCGCCGTCAAAATTCTCCTTATTTTGATAAAGTGGTTCGCAACAGGGTCGCCCCATGGGCCTCCTGCCATGTTTTCAGCTGGCTAAAATGTTACGATTTTTTCTGCTTGACTTGCCTGAAAAGGCCGTCTATATTAGCAAATTCATTTCTTTCTTACGTAAGGAGCAAAGGTTCATATGTATGCGGTCATCAAGACGGGTGGAAAACAGTATCGGGTTGCCAAAGGTGACGAGGTCAGGTTCGAGCAGTTGCCGGGCGACGTGGGGGACAAGGTCAACTTTGAGCAGGTCCTTTTGACCTCAGACGGCGAAAAGATTCAAGTGGGCAAGCCTTTCCTCGAAAACAGCAATGTTGTTGGCCGGATCACCCACCATGGCAAGAACAGAAAAGTCGTGGTCTTCAAGTACAAGCGGAGAAAGGGCTTTCGCCGAAAAAAGGGTCATAGGCAGCAATTTACCCTTGTCCGGATTGAAGACATCACCGGGTAGATTCAGCATAACGCTTCAGCCTTTTGATAACATGGTTCGCAAGAGGTTCGGCCCATGGGCATTTTACCACATTTTCAGATGACTGAAGTGTTGTGATTCAGCGTTTTTTGGAAGAGAGGTGAAAGACAATGGCACACAAGAAGGCGGGCGGCAGTTCTCGGAACGGGAGGGACAGTGCCGGCCAGAGATACGGGGTGAAGCGGTATGGCGGCGAGAAGGTCCAGGCCGGAAACATCCTTGTTCGTCAGAAAGGCACCAGGATCCATCCTGGAAACAATGTGGGTCTTGGAAAAGACTACACAATCTTTGCCAAGGTGGATGGAATCGTCGCCTTTGAACGCATGGGCAAGGATCGAAAAAAGGTCAGTGTCTACGCCGCCTGAAGCATCCAAACGACGGTTCCCCGTAGAGAAACACCATGAGTTTTCTGGATGAAGTGGTCATTACCGCCAGATCTGGAGACGGGGGACGAGGGTGCGTCAGCTTCAGGAGGGAAAAGTATGTCCCCCGGGGCGGTCCGGACGGGGGCGACGGGGGCAATGGGGGCGATGTCATTGCAAGGGCTACCAAACAGCTTCACACACTGAAACATTTCAACAGGCGCCGATATTTCAAGGCCCGAAACGGTGAACCTGGAAGAGGAAAACGCCAATCCGGCAAGAACAGCCCGCCCTGCGTCATTGAAATGCCCGCCGGGACGATTATTCAGGACGATACCAGCGGCTGCGTCTATGCCGATCTGGTCCAGGACAACGAGGAAGTTGTTCTTATCCGAGGAGGAAAAGGAGGAAAAGGAAACCAGCATTTTGCCACGCCGACCCACCGGGCTCCGAGGATGGCCCAGCCGGGTCTTCCGGGTCAGGAGAAACGCTTCAGGTTGACACTGAAGCTTTTGGCCGGCATCGGACTGATCGGGCTCCCCAACGTTGGTAAGTCAACCCTTCTTTCACGTCTCACCAGGGCACGCCCCAGGGTGGACAGCTATCCCTTTACGACCACAGTTCCCAACCTGGGCGTCATCACATTTGACGACGGTACAGACGTGGTGATCGCAGACATCCCCGGATTGATCGAGGGCGCAAGCTCGGGCCGGGGTCTGGGAGACCGCTTCCTGAAGCATATTGAACGCACAAGCCTGCTGCTCCATCTCCTCGACATCAGCTACTCCCCTGACCGGGACATCCTTGAAGACTTTCTGATTCTCCGGCGCGAGATGGCGGCATTCGCTCCTTCACTCATTGACAAACCCTTCTTTACGGTCATCAACAAAATAGACCTGTACCAGCCGGAGCATAGAGATCCTGCAGCACTGCAAGAGGCCCTGAAAGCGAGAGGGATAGAGGCTCTGCCTGTCTCGGCACTGACCGGAGAGGGGCTCGACGAACTGAAACGGATGATTTTTGAGAAATGGAAAAAGGTAAAAGGGATCACGGTTTGAAGAAGACAGAGCAGGGTGCAGGGTGAAAGGAAAAATGAAAAGTGGAATGAGAAAAGAACTGTTGAAGCCGGTGAAAAGAGCGGTCATCAAGGTCGGAAGCGGTGTCCTGACCTCGGCGGACGGTCTCAATACGAGCCTTATCGAATGCCTTACAACCGATATATGCGCCCTCATAAAGGGAGGTCTCGAGATTATTCTGGTGTCTTCCGGGGCCATCGCCTCGGGGCTCAAGAAGATCGGCATGGCCCAACGGCCCCGGTCGGTATCCCAGCAGCAGGCCATGGCTGCAATAGGACAGAGCAGCCTGATCATGGCATATGAACAGGCCTTCGGTCGGCACGGGTACAAGGTAGCCCAGATCCTGCTGACCCGTGATGATCTGACCCATAGACGCCGGTATCTGAACGCCCGCAATACCCTCTTTACCCTCCTTTCGTGGGATATCATTCCGATCATCAACGAGAATGACACCGTTGTGGTGGATGAAATCAAATTCGGGGACAACGACAACCTGAGCGCCATGGTGACGAACCTGACGGATGCCCAACTCCTGATAAATCTCACGAACATAGACGGACTCTTTGATAAAGACCCCAGGGAATACGCGGATGCCAGGCTTATCCGGGTTGTCGAAAAGGTCGATCGCAAGATTTCGAAATTCGCCAGCACCATTCCCGGTTTTTTGGGTACAGGCGGCATGGCCAGCAAGATCAAGGCTGCCCAGAAGGTGACGCTCAGGGGGGCCCCGGCCATTATTGCAAACGGGTTGAAGCCGGGGATCTTAAACCGGATATTCCTGGGAGAGGATGAAGGCACCCTTTTCCTGCCGGGCGGCCGGCCGCTGTGCAGTCGAAAGCACTGGATTGCCTTTACCAAGGCTCCCAAAGGCGAAATAGTTATTGACAGGGGGGCTGAAAGGGCTATCCTGAAAGAGGGAAAAAGCCTGCTCCCCTCGGGGATTCAGGAAGTGAGGGGCCGATTCAGCCAGGGCAATTCGGTCCTCCTGCTGGGTGAATCGGGGAAGGAGCTCGCCGTGGGCATGGTCAACTACCATTCCGGGGATATCCGAAAGATCATGGGGGCGCGAAGCTCCGAGATAGAGTCAAGGCTTGGGTTCAAGCATGATGATGAGGTGATCCACCGGGATAACCTGGTGCTCGTGGATCAGATGGAGGATGAAGACGATTTATGCCGCTTTCAGATATGATTGAAAATATGGCCCGAGACGCCAGAGAGGCTTCAAGGCACCTCAGGAGACTGGGGAGGCCCCGGAAAGATGATGCCCTCAGGCTGATGGCGAAAATGCTCTCAGCGCGCCGGGAAGACATCATAAAGGAAAACAGGAAGGATCTGGTTCTTGCTGAGGAGACCGGGCTCTCTCCGGCCATGATCGACCGTTTGACCCTCAATGGATCGGTGCTGGACGGCATGGCCGAGGGCCTTAACGAGGTGGCGGACCTGCCTGATCCGGTCGGCGAGATCACGGGCATGTGGAAGCGACCCAACGGCCTTCAGGTCGGCCGGGTTCGGATACCCCTGGGTGTCATCGGATTTATCTATGAATCCCGGCCTAATGTGACCGTGGATGCGGCAGGTCTCTGTCTCAAATCGGGCAATGCGGTGATCCTGAAGGGAGGCTCAGAGGCCATTCACTCGAACATCATCCTGGGCCGCCTCCTGGCCGAGGCCCTCCATGAAACCGGGATCCCCAAGAAGGCCATCCAGGTCATACCGACAACCGACAGGGAAGCCGTCAATGTCCTGATCGGCCTGGAGGAGTTGATAGACATCGTCATCCCCAGGGGGGGGGAGGGCCTGATCCGGTTTGTCACCAGCCACTCCAGGATTCCGGTGCTGAAACACTACAAGGGTGTGTGCCATGTCTATGTGGACCGATCCGCTTCGCTTAAGATGGCGGAGGAAATCTGTTATAATGCCAAGGTCCAGCGACCTGGAGTCTGCAATGCCATGGAAACCCTGCTGGTGCATGAGGCCGTGGCCGGCGAATTCCTGCCTGAGATGGTGAGCCGTTTTCGGGGTGCGGGCGTTGAGATCCGGGGGTGTCCCCGGTGCGTCGCGTTGATCCCGGATGTCCGGACCGCGGATGCATCCGACTGGCCGGCCGAATTCCTTGATCTGATCCTTGCGGTAAAGATCGTCACGGATATGGACGAGGCCCTCGATCATATCGAAACCTATGGTTCCAGGCATACGGAGGCCATTATTACCACGGACTATGACAGGGCCCAGCGTTTTTTGGCGGAGGTGGACGCTTCTGTGGTCCTGGTCAATGCGTCCACCCGGTTTAACGATGGCAACCAGTTGGGGCTTGGTGCGGAAATCGGCATCAACACCTCCAAGTTGCATGCATTCGGCCCCATGGGATTAGAGGAACTGACGACCACGAAGTTTATTGTGTATGGGCAGGGGCAGACGAGGCATTAGGACCCCTCAGGGAGGGCTTTCTTGAAAATCGGCATCCTGGGAGGGACCTTTGATCCAATCCACCTGGGGCACCTCCGTTCCGCAGAAGAGATATGCCAGGAACTGAATCTGGAGAACGTATATCTGATCCCTTCCGCATCCCCCCCCCACAAGACAACAGGATCTGTGACGCCATTCAGGCACCGGTTGGCCATGACCCGTCTGGCTGCAGATATGTCCCCCTGTCTCGAGGCAATGGATTTGGAGGGACGTCGGCCCGGGCACTCCTATTCCATTGAGACGCTCAGGGAATTGTACGGAATCTTCGGCCCGGACGCGGAGGTCTTTTTTGTTCTGGGGATGGATGCGTTTTTGGAGATCCGGACGTGGAAGGAATATAAGCATCTCTTTGACTATGCGCACTTTGTCATCATTCGCCGTCCCGGATTCGAGAGAGACAGCCTCAGGGACGTTCTTCTGGATTTGGGGGCCGGAATCGACGTGGAAAGGAGCGGCCGCCCCGACCTCTTTACGGTCCGGTCGGGGAAGACGGTGCGGCGGGCCGGAACCACCCTCATGGATATATCTTCCACGCGCATCAGGGAGATGGTGAAAGGAAACCGATCGATTCGCTTCCTTGTCCCCGAGAATGTGGGCAACTATATTGCCAAAAATGGACTTTACCGGTAGGATAAGAAGATGCAACCCCTTGACAAGGCAAGGCTCTGTCTGAAGACCATCCGGGAGCGAAAGGCCCTGGATCCTGTACTGCTGCATGTGGCGTCGCTCACGTCGGTTGCCGACTACTTTCTGATTACCAGCGGTAATTCCACACGGCAGGTTCAGGCCATTACCCGCCACCTCCAGAAGACCTTGCGCCAGGCAGGCCTGAGGCCCTATGGCACCGAAGGAGAGCATGAGGGTCAGTGGGTTCTCATGGACTACGGTGATGTGATCATCCATATCTTTTATCAGCCTCTCAGGGAGTTCTATGATCTGGAGGGGCTCTGGAATGAGGCTCCGCAGGTGGAGGCGGATGGTCCGGCTTCGGAGGATGTTGCCCCATGAAGACAAAATACCGTTCTCAGTTTCATCGGATGATCTTTGGATGTCTGTTGGCCATCTTGTCCTGGGCCGGATCCCCATGGGTGTCTGAGGTTTCGGCCCTTTCCATAGAAGACGAGCGCAAGATGGGGGAGGAGTTCATGGCCCAGGTGCTGGCCCAGCTCCAACTCGTCGATGACCCGTTCGTCAATCAATATATCAACGATCTGGGACAATACCTGACCGAACCCCTCGAAACCAAGAGCTTCCCCTTTCATTTCTATGTGATCAAGGATAATACGCTCAATGCCTTTGCAGCACCCGGAGGTCATATCTTCGTCTATTCCGGGTTGATAGACGCCATGGACACGGTGGATGAACTGGCTGCGGTCATCTGCCATGAAATCGGCCATATCGCCGCGCGGCACCTGGCCCAGCGAATTGAACAGAGCAAGACGATCGGGCTGGCCACCCTGGCCGGTATCCTGGCCGGGATGTTCCTTGGGGGGGAGGTTGCAGGGGCCTTGATGACCGGGTCCATCGCCGCCGGGATGCAGGCCCAGCTTCATTTCAGCCGGGAAGACGAACGACAGGCCGATCAATTGAGCTACAAGTACATGGAGCCTGCAAGCTTCGACCCCGGTGGAATGATCGAGGCCCTTAACAAGATCCAGAAAGGGAGCTGGCTGGGCACGGGCAAGATCCCGGCCTATCTCCTGACCCATCCGACGGGCCCCGAAAGGATGGCCAATCTGGAAGCGATGACGAGCCGCTACACCCCGAGGCCTCTGACCAAAGAGGCGGCCCTGCTCACGTCCCGTTTTCCCGCCTTTCAGACCGTTGTCCGGGCCAAGTGCATGGATTCTCGCGATGCACAGAGACTGTTCGAGGAAGAACTGAAAAAGGATCCGAAGGACCCGTTGCCCCATTTCGGCCTCGGAATGGTCTATCTGGAGGAACTGAAATATGACCAGGCCATCCGCGAGCTGAAGCAATCGCTCGAGGGGAAGCCCGACTTCATCCCCATATTGAGGGCCCTGGGAGAGACGTATCAGCTGAACGGCCAGGAGAACGAGGCCGAGGCCATGTTGAAAAGGGTCCTGACCCTGGATCATAGTGACAAGGCAGCTCTCTTCCTTCTGGGGATCACCTATGAAAGCGCCGGCCGGAGCCAGGAGGCGCTCCGGCTTTTTGAGAAACTGTCCTATCTTCCACCGGTCAGAAACGATGTCTACTATCATCTGGGCCTGTTATACGGGAGGGAGAATCGGCTGGCCACGGCCCACTACAATTTCGGACGCTACTTCAAGACATCGGGTCAGTTCGAGAAAGCCCAGTTCCATTTTGGAAAGGCAAAAGAACTGGCCCGAAGCGATCCGGCGCTTCTGAAAAAGATACAAACGGAAACCGAGGGCTCCGGAGGAAAACAGGGTTCGCAGAAGGATGCAGGACCTCGGACTCCGGAGGGCAGGCGATAGAGACATCGAGAGTTTCAAACCGTTTTGGAGAGAAAGGAGATCTGCCATGTCTGCTCATAAAGGTGATGGATCAAAGGAGTTTGAAAGGGCGCTCGAGATCGGGCGTCCCCCCAACATTGTCCGGTTATTCCCCCATTCCAGGGCATTGATCGTCAGCGGAAAGGTGATTGACAGGGCCCTGATCAAAAAAGGAAAGGCCATGACCATCGCTGCCAACGGCCGCAACCGGTTTGTGATCCGTGGCGCACTCCAGGCGGCCGAGCGGGCCAATGCCGCCATCATTATCGAAATCGCCAAATCTGAAGGAGGCGCATCTCCTTACTGTGCAATCAATTACTGGAATATGGCCACGCACGTGGATGCCATCATGAACGAACTGGGCATTTCCGTTCCGGTTGCCATACATGCGGATCATTACGGCATCAAGGGGGCTCAGGACCTTTATGCGGCCAAGATCGAGATCCCGTCCATGTTTGACGCAGGCATTACCTCCATTGCCGTTGATGCATCACACCTCCCTGATGACGAAAACCTCCTGGCCAATCTGACCCTCAACCCCTGCCTGCCCGGGTGGGCCGGATATGAGACCGAGGTGGGGGAGATCAAAGGGAAAGAGGGCCTGTCCACCGCGAAAGAGGCACTGTTCTTAATTCAGGGTCTCAATGCCCACGACATCTTCCCGGACTGGATCGCCCTGAATAATGGAACCACCCACGGGATCGAGGCGAGCGACGCGGGCATCCAGGTCTCTCTGACGGTGGAAATCCACAATGCCCTGGCCAGGTATGAGATATCAGGGGCCCAGCATGGGACCTCCGGCAACAGTTCCGAGCGTCTCAGGGATATTGCCCGGCAGACCCGGACCACCAAGGCCAATGTGGCAACGGCCCTTCAGATGATTTCGTGGGGTGTACAGGTCAATGAGTTCGGAAACGCGCTGTTAGATCAAAACGGGGAGCTCGTGAAGGTCACCAAGGATGGCATGACCGATGAGATGTGGGATCAGATGGTGGCCTATGCCAAGTCAGAGGGCCTTAAAGCAGGAAACTACAAGAAGCTCAATCTTCCCTTTGAGAACAAGCTGCTGGGCCTTCCCACGGAGATCCGTGAGAGGATGGCGAAAGGGGTGGAAGACTTTGTGTATGACCTGCTGACCCATGTTTTTAACGCCGGGGACACGGCCCCTCTGGGTATGGAGGCCATTCTGGAGGCCGGTTCCTACGACCTGGGACCCAAGGGCAAGCGGCTGGAAGATCCGGCTCAATGGACAGAGGCCCGGATACGCGAAAGGGCCGCCACCATCAACGCGGACAAAGGCGGCGGCGGCGATTTTGATGATTAGATTCCGCCGTCTCGATACCGGTTGCAGCGAAGCGGAAATCCCGCTGAAAGCGGGACTGGACGCCGGATACGGGATACTGGATGTCGGTGAAAGCCCCTTGGGATGAGAATGGCAGAGAAGGGAACAGATGACAGGGCCGGCCATCTCTGGGTCGATGCAATCCAGGAGGAAGACCGGGTTTTTGGATGCTATCTGGTCAAGGAAAAGCGTGCGGCAAAAACGCGCAACGGGAACGCCTTCCTGAGCCTGACCCTGGCGGACAGGACCGGCGAGATCCCCGCCAAGGTCTGGGAAAGGGCCGAGGCGCTCGGGGCGCTCTTTAGTGAGGGGGACCTCATCCAGATTGACGGGCGCGCCGGATCTTACCGGGATCAGCTCCAGATAACCGTATCGGGCCTGGAACCGCTTAAGGACCCGCCGGACCCGAAGATTTTTCTGGAGGTAAGCCCCGGCGATCCATCGGAGATGATCCGGTCACTGAGGGAGATCCTTCGGGGGGTGCGGGATGTGCATCTGAAGGGACTGGTGGATGTTTTTTTAGGTGATCGGGAGTTTGTGAGCCGCTTCAAACAGGCGCCGGCCGCAAAGACTTTTCATCACAGCTACTTAGGAGGCCTTCTGGAGCATACGTTGTCGGTCTGCCGCATGGCGGAACAGGTGGCCGGTCATTACCCGCAACTCAACAGGGACCTGCTCCTGGCGTCCGCCTTTCTCCACGATATCGGTAAGATCAGGGAACTCAAATACGACCCTTTGATTGACTACACGGATGAAGGACGACTGGTGGGGCATGTGGTGCTGGGCGTAGCCATGGTCGATGAGAAGCTGAAGGCATTCAGGGAGTTCCCGGAGGAACTGGCCATTCGATTGAAACACCTGATACTGAGTCACCATGGCCAGTACGATTTCGGGTCTCCCAAGGCCCCCAAGTTTTTAGAGGCGGTTGCCCTTCATCTGATAGACGATCTGGACGCAAAGATAAACGGTCTGGGCCGGTTCATGGAAAGGGACCGGCACGAAGGGGCATGGACCGAGTTCAACCGGATGTTCGGCAGGTACTTTCTCAAGGGAGAAGTTGAACCGGCCCGGACGTATTCAGAGGGGCCCGAAACCCCCGACACCCGGCAGGGCACCCTCTTTTCATCTCCGCGTTAGATGTGGGCATGGATATTAATTCACAATTCAAGATCTGACCCCGGACAGCAAAATTTGGAGGGCGTCCCGATAGCCGCACCGAGGTTAGATTTCGAGGTCATCAAGAGGGCTCGGCACTCCCTGGCCGCCCTGGTGAAGAACATGCGTATAATATCATAGTTGTGGAAACATCTTTGTGGCCTAAGAGGGCCTGTATCGTGCGGATGTCAGTGCCCCGCTGCAGAAGATGCGTGGCAAAGCTGTGACGCTTATGCCGAGCTCGGCATAAGCGTCACTATGCCGAGTTCCGGACTATGCCGAGCCGATGATTTAATGCCACAATAAATCTGCATTTTTCCTCTTGTAAGCTCGGCATAATTTCTTATGTCTTCTCCTAAAAAACCCTATTTATTGACGCCGCTGTAAAAAGTTACCAAACCCGCCGTTTAGGAAGTGTACCGGAGTAGGCGTCGAGCATAGATCTGCGTTTCCGGGATCTGCGAAGCCCAGAGATAGCCGTTGAGG
>Ga0209164_1001551_pt1 | contig 28942 bp, 23 predicted proteins | sample MTBNYHSulfiMetaG_FD_187458 | JGI IMG/M metagenome (GOLD analysis project Ga0209164, IMG submission 187458) | Enrichment culture microbial communities from rom New York Harbor, USA that are MTBE-degrading - MTBE-NYH (New York Harbor Sulfidogenic)... | ecosystem: Environmental > Aquatic > Marine >... | reverse complement strand
GGGTGGATGACTTCATCAAGCTAAAAAGCCAAAATTAATTTTAAGCTAAGAAACCGCATGAAAAGTAATACAAAATACAAAACACGAGAAGCAATCGGGATGATGGCGGTGGTGATGCTGGGTTTGGTCGCGGGAGAAGTCAGTGGGCAGGGGTGGGAACTGCGGCGGGGGGAAGGTATCAACGATCGGCCGGCAATAAATGAAGGAGTGGTAACCATAACCATCGGGCAAAAGGAAGGATTTTTCCCCCGGTATCTGAACGAGCTGGATATCAGGATTATTCGTATCCGGTTTAAAGGGCCAAACAAAGAGGAGCAGAAATTATCGCTGGTGTGGACGGGCGGCAGCGAAGGGGTGGACCGGTTCGCGGTCAAGGTCGATGGGGTGGAAGCAGGGCAGAGTCAGGAGGTAAATAGCGCCAACCGGCCGTATTTCTGGTACCGCGATGAATTTGTCTTTCGGCTGGGGGCGGGCGAAGAGCACGAGATCGAGATCCATAGTCCCGCTGACAACAAAAACGCGATCGAATTCGCCGGTATCCGCCTGGCCCAGCCCGACGCGCCACTATATCAGCCTCTCTGCTACGAATCGATCGGCTCACAGGAAAAATACGAAAAAGAAATAAAACAAAAGGCGGTTGTGATTAAAGCGGAGCATCTCTGGGTCTTCGCTCCTGCACGGAACGCGAGTACAGCGAAGGAGCTGGCGGCGTTTCTGGAAAAGGCGTACGGGCAGATGAAGAAGATTTACGGGATGGATACGGTGTTCAAATTTTCCGTGGAGAATTATCCCGAAGGTAACAAGCGCGGGTGGGGCGGGATCAGCGGGTGGGGGACGATCGGGTACAATTATGAGGCGATGGCGCGGTTCGCCAACTTGAAGACCAGCAATGTCCGGGGGTTCGCGGGGTACACCGAGGAGATGTCGCACGGCTTCAAGAGCTACTATAAATGCGACGGCACCTACGAGGCGCTGGGGGTGGCGATTCAGGAGGATGTGGTCCGCAGCCTGGTACCGCAGGAAGTAGCGGATAAGTTCTGGCTGGGCGAACACCAGAAGTGGGACGAGACGCACCGGGCGTATCTGGCGGCAGGCAACAAAAATCCCGACCCCGCGAAATATCCCTGGAACGTACTCTATACCCGGATACTCAACGATGTTTTTCTCAAGCTCCGCAGCGAATATGGGCCGCAGTTGTGGCCGGATTTCTTCGCGACCATCCGGAAGATGGATTACCCACTGCACCGGGCGAAAAAAACGGAGAGAATGACGGTGTATGCGGACATATTTACCCAACTGTTCGGCAGGGATATGCGCAAGGAATTTACCGCAGCGGGAATCGAGCTGGACTGCGACCCGCCCTGGGGTGCGCTAAGCGAGAGAGTAGAAAGCGGAAAGGAGAAAGTAGAAAGTATAAGATGGTGAGAAAGTGGGAAAGTGGGAAAGTGAGAAAGTAAGAAGGTGGGAAGGCGGCGCGAAGCGAGAAAGTGGAAAGAATAAGAACAGGAGATTTAACTATGAATAACAAAACCAACAAAAACATTGTCAAAGTAATGGCAGTTGCGGCGGTGATGCTGGCGGTCGCGGCACCGGCGGCGTGGGGCAGGATCAAACTGGCGGCCCTGCCGGAAAGGGCGGCGACGGTGATTCGACTGGACAACCCTTATGCAACCCTCATCGAAGAGGAGCGGGTGCTCACCCTGCAACAGGGGGTCAACGAAGTGGACTTCTCCTGGAAGGGAGTGAGCATCGACGAGGACTCGATCCGACTGGCGGTCCTGAGCCATCCGGAAGGAGTGAAACTATTAAACGTGAGCTATCCGCCGGGCGAGGCGGCGCTGGTGTGGCAGATCGCCAGCGAGCAGCCGTACGAGGAGCAGGTGCGAATCAGTTACCTGCTGGCGAATATCGACCGGCTGATTACCTACAAGGCGCTGGCCAACAAGGCGGAGACCGGTGTGGACCTGAAGAGCTACCTGGTGCTGCGGAATTTTTCCGGCGAGGACTTCACCCAGGCGAAGGTGCTGCTGGATTACGGCGAGGCCTTCGAGCAGGGCATCAGCAACGAAGAGACCAAGCAGATGCTGTTTCTGAAGGCGGCTGAGGTGCCGATAGAGAAGGTGTGGACGTTCGACGCGGCTCTGCGGCCGTGGGACCCGGAAAAAGAGTCACAAAACGTGGGCATCCCGGTGAGCTACCGGATCGTAAACGACGAGAAATCCAAGCTGGGCCGGTTCGCCCTGTGGGACGGCAAGGCGCGAATCTATCAGGACGACGGGCACGAGAGCACCATCTTCCTGGGTGAGGACGTAACCGAGCTGACGCCGGTGGGCGGCAAGATGCAGCTCTATATCGGCGACAGCCGGGATATCGTGGTTACCCAGCGGAAGATGCGGGAAGAAAAAACCAACATCCGCCGCAATACCAATAATCAGATTGTGCTGTTCGATACCGACGAAATCATTACCGCCAAGATCGAAAACTTCAAGGACTCACCCGCCGTGCTGACGCTGATTGAACACATTCCCGGCCAGTGGCAGATGAAAAAATGCAACCTGAAATACGAGCGGAAGGACGCGGGGACGCTGGAGTTCGAGATCAAGCTGGCGGCCCACGGCAAAGAGGAGCTAACTATGCATTATCAACGGCTCAACGTGGTACCGGATGTGGGCCGGCTGGAACGGATACGGAATCGCTAAACGTAAGCGCTAAAATAGAAGGAGCATAAACATGAAAACTATTATACGAGCATTATTGCTGATCGCGGCCGGGGCAGCGACAGCCCAGGCGAAGATAGATCTGGTGACGCTGCCCAGCCGGGAAACGGTGCAACTGACGATCTATAATTCAGCGGACCTGACGCTGGCCCGCGAGAGCAGGCAGTTGACCTTGAAAGAAGGCGAGAACCGGCTGGAATTTTCCTGGGCGAATACGCTGATCGATCCGACGAGCCTGGAGATGCTGTTCAAAGCGAACGCGGATAAGATCGATATCGCTGATTTATCCTACCCGCCGCGGGTGCGGGAGCTGGGCGTTTGGGATATTACCAGCGGGGTGAGCGGCAAGGTACCGGTGGAAATCACCTACCTGACCAGCGGGCTGTCGTGGCGGGCGTTTTATATGGGGACACTCGCGGACGATGAAAAGACGATGCACCTGGCCGGCTACGTTCGGGTGACCAACAACAGCGGCGAAGATTACGAGAACGCCCAGACCCGGCTGATCGTGGGCAAGATTCATCTGGTGGATCAGATTATGGATTTGGCGCAGCGGCAGTGGCCTTATGGCCGGCCGGGCGAGGTTCGCCCGATAGCCCCGATGGCGCGATCGGCAAAAGGAAGGGAGGAAAAAATGGCGCTAGGCGCAGCCGTCGCGGTAATGGAAATGGCGCCCAAACAAATTGTCAAGGAAGGCCTAAGTGAATATTTCCTCTATACCATCGAGGGCACCGAGACGATTCCGACGGGGTGGAGCAAGCGGCTGCCCAGTTTCGAGGCGGGCGAGGTGCCGGTGGTCAATCTGTATAAATACGAGGAAGAGCGATACGGTAACGAGGTGAGGCGATTTCTCAATTTCAAAAACGACAAGGCTCACAACCTGGGCACCACGCCCATTCCCGACGGCCAGCTTAAGGTTTACCGGCAAGTGGACGCGGCGGGACACCTCTCCTACGAAGGGCAGTCGGATTTCAAATATATCCCGGTGGACCAGGACGTGGAACTGGACCTGGGGGCGGTACAAAACGTGACGGTGGAGCCGGCGCTGATGGACTACCAGAGCGATAAATACCTGTTCGATAAGGACGGCAATATCATCGGCTGGGACGAGAGCCGGACCTTCAAGATCGAGGTGAAAAATACCCGCGAGATCCCGGTGAAGGTGGAGATTCTCCGCAACTTCACCACCAGCAAATGGGACATCTCAGAGAATAACGAATACGAAAAGGTGGATAAAGACACCATCAAGTTTACCGCGGAGCTGGCGGCCCGCAGCGAAAAGGTGATTAATTACGTGCTGACGACCCATCACGGGACCAGGGCGGACTAAGGCTGGTGGCCAATGACGGGAATTTTATAACGGTCGGCGAGCTGGAGGGTTTTTTCCCGCTCGACGATGAGAGTCTTGCCGGCCTCGATGACCAGGCAGGCGGCCCGGTGGCGGTGGAGGTTCTCAATAGTCTCCGGGCCGACGGTGGGGACGTCGAAGCGCATGTCCTGGCTGGGCTTGGCGGTTTTGATGAGGGTCCAGCCGCCGGCGCGGCAAAGTGTCCCGGCCCGCTCGATCATGGCGTCAGTGCCCTCGATGGCCTCGACAGCGATAATCTCCCGCTCCTTCAGGGCGACGGCCTGGCCGATGTCGAGATCGCCCATCCGCTTGACAATCGACCAGCCGAACTCGATGTCCTGCCTGACCTGCGGGCTGGGCTGACAACTGGTCAGCACCCCTTCGCGGGCGAGATGCTCTTTACAGTATTGCACGGAATCTTCCAAGATAATTCCTCCGGTGGCCAGCTCGTCCGCCAGGGCGGCCAGCAAGGTGTCGTTACGTTTATCATGATGGCGGAGGCGGTGATACCAGATGCGAAAGGCCCGCCAGTCGGGCAAGTACTGCAGGATCCGCCAGGGGGTGTAAATCTTTTTTTTGGCGACCCGGCCGATCATAATGGTGCGGCTTGCGCCGCTGCGGCGGAGCTTTTTAATCCAGCGGCCCGGCCGGGCCAGCGGCACCCAGTAGAATTTATCGACGCAAGCGGCAAGCTGGGGGTCGGCCTGGCCTTTTAAGCCGACGCACACCACCCGCAGGCCGGCCCGGCGGGCGCCCTGGGCTACCATAAACGGCAGCTTTCCCTCGCCGGCGATTAATCCTAATATCGCCTTGTCGTTCGTTGCGATTTTTCCTTCCTTAGGGTAAAAAGATTTTTTCACACAGAGCCACAGAACCGAACCGAGAAGAGAAGAAAATTATTTGATCTTAAAAACTCTGTTTTCTCTGAGTCTCCGTGTGAGAAATATTTTATTTACGAGCGGGTCGATCTGCTTCATCGGAAACCCTGTTAGCTAAGGCGGTCGGCTAATCCTCATCTTTAATAATGTGGCGGAGCGTTTTTTCCAGCTCGCGGAGCTTGCGGCGAAATTCGGGCAGGTCTTTCATCAGCGTGAGAGATTTCTTGGCCTGGAGCATGGGCATCGCGGGTGAGCCGACCATTGCCTGACCGTCGGGTACGTCATGAATGACGCCGGACTGGGCGCCGATCCGGACGTTAGCGCCGATTTTGATATGGCCGACGACGCCCACCTGGCCGCCAAAGACGCAGTGCTCGCCCACCTGGGTACTGCCGGCGATACCCACCTGGGCGACCAGCAGGCAGTTCGGCCCAATGGTGGTGTTGTGGCCGATGGCGATGAGGTTGCTCATCTTGGTGCCCCGGCCGATGACGGTGTCGCCCAAAGTGCCGCGATCAATGGCGCAGTTGGCTCCAATCTCCACGTCGTCCTCAATAATTACCCCGCCGATCTGGGGGATTTTGTGGTGCACACCGTCGTGGGTGGCGTAGCCGAAGCCGTCCTGACCGATGACCGTGCCGGAATGGATGGTCACCCGGTCGCCGATGGTGCAGCCGTCGTAAATGGTTACGTTGGGATAGATGATGCAGTCTTTGCCGATGCGGCAGCCCGGGCCGATGGTGCTGTTGGAATAGATTCGCGTCTTATCGCCGATTTCCACGTGCTCCGAGATGCAAACGAAATCATGGACGTCCACGCCACTGCCGATGCGGGCGGAGGCGGCGATGCTGGCCCGCGGACTGATGCCGATCGGCGGGTGCTCGCGATGGCCGTGCAGCAGGACCACAATCTGCATGAAGGCGTAATAAGGGTCCTTGCAGCGGATGAGGGTCTTACTGTCGTCGGCAACTTGTTCGCCCACCACGACCACGGAGGCCTGGGTGCTGCGGAGCTCCTTTTCATATTTGGGATTGGCCAGAAAGCTCACTTCGCCGGCGTCCGCCTCGCTGAGCGTGGCTGCCCCGCTGACCCGAATGGAAGGATCGCCTACCACGATCCCGCCCACATGGTCAGCCAGTTGTGCCGCCGTCTTTTCCATATCATCCTTTCGCGGATAAAAACAGAACCCCCGGCCGGCTCTTCTCTGAACCTGCGCAGGGGTTGGATGGTTATCCAGCAGATAGTCAGCAGACCGAGCCGGGATTACTTAAGCAATTCATATTTGCCGTCCATTTTAATCTGCCAATACATCTCGCCCTGAGCCGCTGGATCGGAATCTTTGCGTGGGCCAAAGTTAAAATCCTTGCCTAAAGCCAGCAGCAAAGCATCCAGACTCCGGTTTGCCTGGCGGATCTTGCCTGCGGTCAGATCAAACAAACCGTTGTCAGAGCAGTCGAATTGCTGCATTGTGCCTTCCATTTTGATCATCGTTATTATGGGGTTAGCCGGTCCCGCCGGCTCGGAAATCCCCTGCGGCAGGACGTGCATCGGTTCGCCGGCGCCGGCGATGTCAACCATCAGCCCGCCGTCAGAGTCGGTAAATTCGCCCACGGTATAGGTGTTCTTGATCGCCTGGGCCTTGATCATGGGGTCGGGAATTTCCTCATACTTGGCGTAGGTTTTGCCCGGGGTGATTTTGGCCGGCGAGCTCATGATAAAGCCGCATTGGTGGCAGCGGCGGATGTTCTCATCCATAAGCAACTGGTACACGGGACGACGGCGATCCTGGACCTTAATCAATTGCGCGCGGAGCTGGTCCAGCTCGATAATTTCCTGGACGGTGCTGTCGGCGGCGATTTTTATCCGGTAGCTGACGCCCGCCAGGGCCGGCTCATCTGCCCAGTCGGATTGGGTCTTTTCCGCGGTGCTGGTGTAACGCAGAGGGCCGGTTTTTTTGTTACTGTCGCTGTACTGCACCTCTTCGATGGTTACCTTCATGATAGCGGAAGTGCCTTCCAGTGATTGTACCTCCCGGCGGAGCACCAATTGCACCTGGGTCTGGTTATCGCCGGATTCCAGGGTCTTTTTGCCCGGCATATCCACCCAGACTTTTACGCTTTTTTCGCCGCTGTAGCGGATCCGATCCACGTCGCCCTGCTGATATTTACACCGCAGGTCTGCGGAGCGGCACCCTGCCGCCAGGGCCATGGCTAACATCATCGTCCATATTGCGGAGTTTCTCGCCAGTTTTTTCATAATCGTTCTCCCAAAAATGTTTGACTTTTTATGTATGTTTGACAAGGGTGATATTTCTTTTCACCACATAGAACACCTTGTTGGAGTTGCCCTTGGCCGGATGGCCGGGGCCGGCTTCCGCCGCAATGGCGGTTACCTGAGCCTGGAACTGCTCCTCTTGTTCCAGAGGAAGTTTTTGGTTCAGGGAGAAGGTGATCTTACCCTCCCCTTTCACTGCCAGGATGGTTAAGCCCACTTTGCCGCTTACGGATATTTGCGGTATTTGCCCATGCGGCAGGCTCGCCGGGGGTTTTTCTGACTGGGTAATCTGGTAGGTGATATGAGCGGTGTTTTGGCCCTTTTGTTTTTGGACCTCCTTAAGGGTATATTTTCTGGCAACTATCATTGCGGGCGCCCGCGGTACCACCACGGTTCCGCTGACTGTCCAACTGTCGCCCAGGGCGGGTTTGGTCTGGCCCGCTCCTTCGAACATTTCCGGCCAGAGATAATCCCGCAGATTGCCTTCCGCCATCAGCATAGTCACCTGATCCCCGCCGAACATACTGCCGAAATGCGTTCCGCGGGCCGCCTTTTGAATCGATTCATCCACATCGATCAGCTCCAGGAGACGTCCTCGCCGGTCGATCTGCCCGCTGTACTTTTTTCCTACCAAGTCAGCGAAGCATTCGGTAAAAGCCCGCTGCCGTTTCATCAGCTTGGTTGGTGTTGTTTGGTTGTCAGCGGCTTGCTGCTCCGGCTGGTCGCTGTCGTAGTTAAGTTCCAGGTCGGCGCTTTTCATTTTGGCCTTGATTGCGGTAATCGTACCTTCCAGGGTGGCGACACCCTCTTTATCTATCGTTTTTACCCGGCAATCCAGAACCATTTCGGTCAATTTATAATCAAAGCCGGGAAACATCATCACCAAATTGCTTTCCAGGCGGATTTTCTGGGTAAAATGATCGCCCTCCTTCAGGCGGACCGTGGTTAATTCCTCCTGATCGCATCCGAAAAGCAACCCCCCCGCGATAATTAACGTCGCCAGCCGGCGAGCCAGCCGTAAATTGTCCATCTGCCGCACCTGGGTTAACTTACTCAACCTTTACCTAACTTTGTTTATATATGCTGTAATAAATACTATTTATAAGAGATGATCAGTTAATATACAATCACTTTTTAGCCCGGAGAAGCCCGAATATCCCGTTCTTGTCCATAAATGCAGCTATGTCAAAAAGTTATAACTCTGCTGCCGGTCCGACCATCCAAAACAAAGCGGTCCCTTTACCCGGCATAGGAGAATTTAGCGGCGGTAGTTTCGCCGGGGCTAGTGGACCACGCCGCCGGCAACGGTGTCGTTATCCCGCATGAGGACGAACCGGCCCATTTCCGGGATGGAGTCGAAAGAATCGGTGCAGATATAGCCGTCGGTCTTGATGGTAAGCTGGGCTACCTCCGTTTCCCGCAGTTCGTGGGCGTCGCCCTCGATCCGCTCCAGGCTGGAGGAGTTGATGCGATTGGCGATTTTTTTCACCGTGCAGGGCACCTGCTGGGTGGCGCATTTGAAATCCAGGCTGTCTGCCTTTTGCAGGGGCACCCCGCTCATCCAGAAGACGGTGGCCACAATGCTATTGCCGATGGTGGGCGAGGCGGTCGCATCGCAGGCTACTTCGCCGCGTTTGAGAGCCTTCAGGGCGAAAGCGGCGTTTTTCAGCACAATGCCGATGGATTCGCCCTCCACCGCCTGTGGGCGGGCCCCGCCGAAGACCTTGATATAATCGATGGTAGCTGATTTGCCCGACGGGTGAAATATTACCTCCTGCCCGCCGGCGATAGTGCCCGAAGCGACTCGGCCTACCAGCACCGTTTCGCCGTCGATCTGATAGATATCCTGGATCGGCAGCCGCAGCGGCTTTATCTGCTGCAAGGAAAGAGGCGACAGTTTATCCAGCGCTGCCAGCAGGGTCATGCCCTCATACCAGGGGAGATTACCACTGGTCGACGCGACGTTATCGCCCAGCCGGGCACAGATCGGAATCACCATCTCGGACGGGACCACCAGGCCGAATTCACCCAATCGGTGGGTGATCGCCTCCTTAACCTCCGCGAACCGCTCCTGCCGGTAGCCGACCAGGTCCATCTTGTTGATGACCACCATTATCTGCTTGATGCCCAGGATACTCAGCATGTAACCGTGGCGGTGGGTCTGCTCGCGGATACCTTCCTGGGCGTCCACCAGGAGCATCGCCGCCTCAGCCTGCGTCGAGCCGGTGATCATATTCTTGAGAAACTGCTTGTGGCCCGGGGCGTCGATAATGGTGTAATCCCGCCGGCCGGTCTTAAAGAAGATCTGGGCGGTGTCGATAGTAATGCGGTTTCGCCGCTCCTCTTCCAGATGGTCCATGACAAAGGCGAACTCCGGCACGCCGTCTGCGTCCTCACTCATCCGCCGCACCTCCTCCATTTTATCGGGCGGCAGTGAGGCGGTATCGTAGAGCAATCGACCGATCAGGGTGCTTTTGCCGTGATCAACGTGACCGACCACCACAAATTTCAGATTCTCTCGCATCGTGTCTATCGTTTCCTTTCCTGCTTATGTTTAGATTGTTATTATCGCCTGCTTAAGCAGATATTTTATTGCACAAAAAAAACTAAAATTATCCATCCGCCGCAGGCGGATACCACATTTTTGCTATTTGATTTTTAATTTTTGATTTTTGTATTCCCAGCGCCTCTCTCGCCTCAGTCGTATTACATATACCCCAGTGCCCGCAGCTTCTGCATGGTATAGGTATCTTCCTTGTCCTGGGCCCGGCCGGCACGTTCCGAGGTGTTGGTCGTTTCCAGCTCCTCGATAATCTTATCCACGTTGTCAGCTTCTGAATCAATCGGGCTGCAGCAGGAAGTACAGCCGATGCTGCGGTAGCGTTTGCCGTTTTTTGCGAAGTACAGCTCGGTAATCGGGATCTGCTCCCGCCGGATGTAATACCAGATGTCTTTCTCCCGCCAGTGCAACAGCGGGTGTACCCGGATATGGGTCTTTTCCTGGGCCTGGTTTTTGTACTGGTCCCACAATTCCGGCGGCTGGTCCTGGTAATCCCACTGGAATTTTTCATCGCGGGGCGAGAAGTACCTCTCCTTGGCCCGGATGCCGTGCTCGTCCCGGCGGATGCCCAGGAGCAGCGCCTCAAAACCGTATTTGGCGATCGCCTGTTTGAGGGCCTCGGTCTTGAGGGCGTTGCAGCACTCGAGTTTCTTACCGCAGGTCATTCCTGCCGCCAGCGCCGCTTCGTTGCGGGCTATGACCAGATTTAAACCCCACTTCTTGCTGTACTCGTCGCGAAAGCGGTACATCTGGGGGAATTTGAAACTGGTGTCGATATGCAGGGCGGGGAAAGGAACCTTGCCGAAGAACGCCTTGCGGCACAGCCACACCAACGTGGAGGAATCCTTGCCGATCGACCACAGCACCGCCAATTTCTTGTAATGGTAGTACGCCTCGCGGATGATGTAGATGCTTTGACTTTCCAGTTCGTCGAGTCTGTCCATAATCGCCGGCTCCCTTTATAGAATTATATCGGTCAATTAAATCGGCGGGGTGAGGCCGCCGCCTTGCCCATCCATATCCGCGGGCGGTTCCACGTGCAGACCTTGCATGATGATTCGCGCCAGCATGAGGATTTCCAGCTCGCCCGGCGGCAGGGCCGCGCCGCGGCTGATGATAAAGGCGTTATCGTAGGTATGCATCCCTTCCAGCTCGGTCTTCTGAAAGATTACCTGGCCCGCCAGCCCTAATTTCAAATCGTAACCGTCATGGGGGATCGCGATCAGATCGGGCGATTGGCCGTATATCCCCTCGGCCAGGGCCTCCTGCCGGCCGCTCTCCGGGCAGACGCCTCCGCAACCTTTGGGCCAATACACCTCTTCCCGCATCAGCACCTTTTTTATCACCGGTTCATCGCTGTTCGGCGCGCGTAGCTGCAGGAGCACCTCCGCCAATTGCCGCCGCGTTTGCTCGTATTCTTCGAGTGGCACAATTCCGCCCGGTTCTCGCCCCTTGAGGTTGACATAAATCCGGCCGGGGATCAGGCAATAAGCCCGCGAATGTTCCGGATCTATCGAGAGCGGATGCCCAATGCTCGCTGCCGGCTTCGTAAAACCGGTCTCAATCAGGTAGCGGGATAGCTGCACTTCTTCTTTAATGCCGCAAAAGCCGTGATCGCTGAAGATCATCAGCGGCGCCTCATCACCCAACCGCCGCAGGAGACTGCCGATCGCCTGATCAATTTTGCGGTAATAGGCAAAGAATGCCGGGGCGAACTCCGAGTCGTTTTGTTCCATTTTCTGCCAGAGAAAATGATTGATCCGGTCGCTGCCCATGATGTGGGTATGGAAGAAGTCCCATTCTTCCAGATCGAGGTAATGTTCCATCGCCTGGACGCGTTTTTCGAGCGTCTGGTCCAGATCGACCAGCATGGCCCGTTTGTCCCGTCGGGCCAAGGTCGCGTCGGAGTCGATGCGATAATCTATCGAGCGGAGATATTCCGCCTCGCCCGGCGGATAAGTTGCCTTGGCCAGCGAAGGCGCCAGAAAGCAGCCGATGAGAACGCCGTTTACCCGGCGGGGCGGGTAAGTGGTCGGCACGTTCATCCCGAAGACCCGCCGGCCTTTCTGGGATAGCAGCTCGAAGATGTTCTCCACCGCCATCATCGCGGCGTTGGGAAAGACCAGATCATAAGTGGTTTTTTTCCGGTCGATAAAGCCGTAAATGCCGTGTTTGCCCGGGTTCATACCCGTCTGGTAGTTGGCCCAGGCCACGCAGGAGACCGTCGGCACGGCGGAGCGCATCTTCCGCGGCGGATGCCGCCGGGCCAATTCCGCCAGGTGCGGCATATCACCCTGCTCCATCATCCGCTGCAGCAATTCAAAGGGCACGCCGTCGATACTTAAAACAGTAAATTTGGGTTTATGTTTCTTTGCCAACTCGTTAGCTTTCGCAGATTATTTTATTGAATCTCGCCCATTATGATTTCTTCCGACTTTCTTACTCTTATTCAACTCTCTACTTTCTACTGTTCTACTGTCTCGCGCAGCGCCGCCTTCCCACTTTCCCACCTTCTTACTTTCTCACCTTCTTACCGCATCAGGGCACTGGAACAGCAGCGGCAGCGGAGACCTTGAGTGTCCCGGCGAATGCATTATTTTTTTCGTCGCTCTCCGCCAGCCGCATATAGGGATCGACGATCAGATGAAAGATATATTCGCCCGGCTCAAAGACCTGGAAAGAGCTTTTTTGCCCATCGATCTTGACGGTTACCTGCCCCGCGGGCGGGATTGGCTGGTCGCCCGCCGCCAGAATCACCTGCTTACCTTCAATAATCAACGCCAGATAATAGGTCCCCGCCGGGATGGTGGAGGCGCCGTTATTGGCGATTTCGCAGCTAAAGGTGATTTTATCACCCGTCTGGCTCGCCTGCGGCGAAAAACTGATGCTCTTGCAGGCCAGGTCCACATTAAAAGGCTTTCCCGTTTCATCCAGCGTCACCTTCACTAGGTCCTTGCCCGCCAGCAAAGCTTCAATCTCCGTCCGCAACTGGCCGATCGTCGCCTCACTGAATCCCGTGTGGACCGCTTGCACCTTACCGGTCTTATCGATCAGCACCGTCTGTGGTATGCTTTCGGACATATATAGCTGGCCCGCCTCGCCGTTGGGGTCCAGGGCCACGGTGGGCTTTATGCCGGTGGCACTCAGAAAATCGCGAATCTTCTGCGTATCTTCCTGCTGATTGACCGCGTACAATTTTACGCCCTTATCCGCGTAGTTCCTGACCAGCTCTTCCAGCAGCGGCATCTGCGTCCGGCAGGGAGCGCACCACGTAGCCCAGAAATCCAGGATGACTATTTCCTTGCCTTTCAGGTCCGCCAGCTTCACTTTGCCCCCGTCCAGCAGGTCCAGTTCAAGTTCCGGTGCCGCTTTGCCAACCAGTGGATGGTCCGGCTCGTTCATCTGCTGAAAGGATTCCACCTGCTGAGCCATAGCTGGGACGATAAATTTGAATATCTCACCCGCGGGGCCGGTTGGGTTCGCGGGCAGCGGATTTATCCGCCAGTTACCAAAATCCCAGCTTTGTTCGACCGCGAAATCGCCCATTGCCGGATAGTCCAGCCGGGCTTTTTGCAGCATCTTGCTAAAATCCGCCTCGATCCGCCGCAGCGCCGGCTCGCCCGTCGCCTGCAGCCATACCTTCCAATCCAGCTCTTGCTGCTCAAATTGCATTATATGGCAGGCGACTCCTTCGATACTGCCTTCGCCCAGGTATTTACCGGAAACGATATCCTCCATAAAGGCGTTATACGGATCGTCGCCGATCAGAGCCTTGATCAGGGGAATGATTCGGCCGAGTAATTGGCCGGTATCGGTCTCGGCTTTAAGGAAATCCGCCAGCTTAGCCGGGGCAGGCTGCTGGAGGTATTGGTTCAGTTCGGGTATCAACACCACGCATTTTTCGCCGTCGCACCACAGCCGCGGAATCGACACGGTCGGTCCCGTCAATGCCAGGCGGTTGGGCCGCTGCATCGTCAGGCTAAAGCTCTCGTTGGTCTGTCGGCGGATATTGCCTTCTTTGACCGCGGTGTTGGCGGTAATATCCACACTGAAACTTTCCAGTCGCTGGTGGAAACTGGCAAAATCCTGGATATACTGCTTCACTTGCGGATCGATCTGGACCTGTGGAGCAGGTGGCAGAACAATCGGCCCCTGCGCGGCGGCCGGCGGCGCTGCGGTTGAGGTTTGTTCCGCAGCCGTTGTCGGGCGGACAAATCCGCCTAATCCCATCGTCAGCACAAGGGCAGCAGCCCTCAGTTTAATTAATGTCGAGTTCATAATGGTTTTCCTTTAGTCAACTTTCGTAGATTTTTTATCGAATTTCGCCTATTATAATTCCTTCTCACCTTCTTACTTTCCCACTTTCCCACCTTCTTACCTTCTTACCTTCCCACTTTCTTACTTTCTCACCACATCAGGGCTAATGCTGTGCCGGAAAAAAGTACGAAAGTACTCCTTTACAGGTAACCCAGCCCCTCCAGCCGCTGTTTGACTGTTTCTATGTCCTGCGCTTGCCGGTCTTCTTTCTGGCCGCTGATCTGGTGGCTGGCCACCAGGTCCCGCAGCACATACACCACGAAATCCGTCACCGAGTTATATCCCGCCCCTTCGATCACCTGGCCGATCTTCTCATACAACGGCCGGGGGATCTTGATCGTCACCTTATGGGGCTTGTTTGGCAGAGCTTGTTCCATCTATTTACACTCCTATGACACTCCTACAAGAGTGCCATATATACGGACTTTTGTCAAGAATTTTCTTGAAAAAGCCTGTTTTCCCCAGGCTGGAAATGTGCCCCATTACGTCGCTTCTGCCATAACTATTTATAATATAAAAAGATATGAAATTCAATCCTGCGTATGGTTTTTCAGTGATCTTTTATTTCTTCTCCGACTCAGGCATCGTCAGGATGCTGCGGAATTCGCCTTTGGTATCGATAATTATCAAGTTTTGATCCTGCTTTTCCCCGGTATAATCCTTCAAAAAGTGGCTTTCCTTCGAGACCATGCAGCAGATTTCGTCATTGCCTTTCCAGGTCGGGGCCATCACCAGGGTATTTTTCTCACCCAGCCCTTCCGCTTCTTCAATGGGGCTAAGAGCCGCGTCGCCGCCCAGGGTATAAATCTTGAACCGGGTTTTCGGCATCGGCAGCAGGATATTCCTGCCGTCCGGCGAGATGGTAAAAAAGCCGATATTATCGTCCAAATCCTCGCTAACCCCCCGCGGCAGGATGTCGGCTATGCTCTCGGTAACCGGATCATAACAGAAGATGGACCACCGCGGCTCGCCATTTAATTTGCCGGCCGGCAGGCTCATGCCGGCGGCGGAAAAGAAAATCTTACCTCCGAGGCCGTAAGCTACTTTTATAAAGGGATTGAATAATCCCAAAGCGATAGCCGTCGCCTCGCCCTTAGCAGGGCGGGCAGCTAATTCGCCTTGCTTATCAGTTTTTTCCGCGGGCGCCGGTTCCGCCAGCAGCATGTCATTGGCGTCCGCGATCAGCCGGTTATTCAAAATTCCTAAAGAAAAACCCTCCGCTTCTTTGGCGTTATTTTCCAGATAGGCGATCGCTTTGCCATCCGGCTGCCAGGCGAAGCCACAGGCGACAGAATCGGCTACCAAGACGTCGGTGATATCACCTTGTATCTGGGACAGGTATAAACTATAGCGGGAGCCGCCTTCGTCTTTTTCTTCCTTATGACTCAGGTAAGCGACGTATTTCTGGCCCGGCGACAGCACCGGCCGCCACAGCGTGAAGATACTGGCGGTAATAATTCGCTGCTCCTTTTGACGATCGGTGCCGGTGGGAGCCATGATTAGCTCAGATAGTTCGAGGGGAAGCTTTTTACCTTTTTCCAGATCGGCGGGCGGCAGGACGGCGATTAGATTGGGGTCGGCGTTTTCACAGAGGCAGCGGATAACCCAGTCGCGACATTCATCGCTCTTATTCAGAGGGCCTTCGGTAAGGTCGGGAAATTTATTTTTGATCAAGCCGTTATTGGCGATAATCGTCTGCTGCATCTGCCGGGCGTAATAATCAATTACCTCGACCTGGTACCCCGGCAGGAGCTTGACCGCGTCGCTGAAACTATCCAGGGAAACTTTCTGGCAATAGGCGATCCATTTGCCGTCGGGGGTGATACTGGGGAACGGCTGGATATCACCCTGGGCGATCTGCTGCATTTGGCCCGTTTTACCATCGACCAGGTAAAGAGTATTTTCTATTTTGGCGATACCTGCTGCGCCGTCGCGGGAAAATTCGACCGAATCCTCCGGCACGCACCCGACCAGCGCACTTGCCATTAACCCCGCTAAAAAGGCTTGTCTGATTGTTTGGCGAATATTCATATTTCTGTCTCCTTCGCTAAAAATCTTTCGATCTTTATTAGTCATTGAAATAATTCATATTATATGCCGCGTACAGTCAATTTTCCTGTGGCCTGTTTTAACCAGGTATCAAGTGTTGTTTCTCAAACAAGGATAATATTTGATTTTTTATATGTGTATTTGATTTTTAATTTTTGATATTTGATATCTATTACTACGCCTCGTTTGCCATCAACGTGTATTTTATCTTAACGCATATTTTGCGTATCGACCGCGGCTCACCTACGCTGCAGCAGGGTCGATGGCCGTCAGCGGGGAAGAATACCGCGAATTGGCCGGGCTTCAGAATGATGGTCGAATAATCTTTCACCGCCGTAAAAAACAGCAGGTCCTTTTGCCCGTCGTATTCCTGCACCAGCTTAATATCTTCGCCGACCGGCGCCGCCACGTCCAGCCGTTCGCTGCCTTCCAGTACGATATGCACATCGACATATTGGCGGTGTGCCTCGAAATTCCTTTCTTCCGCCGGCCGGGTATTTACGCTCTGTACCATAGCATAGATACCCTCCGCGATCTCGTATCTGCCGTCGGCCTGCGTAATATCGAAATCCCGCACGAACTGCACCGCCTTACGGATAGCTCCCTTTTTATCCGCGTATAAACTGACATTCTCTACGCTATCATATATCATCTTTTATGCTCCTAAGAACCTGTTCAAGTTGCGCCTTGAGTTATACCTTACGCATAACGATGTAATTCCCACAATACCAGGATCAACACCAGTAACATTAATCCCACCATATTAAACGCTATTGCCGATCCTATCAATTGCGGATTTTTATAGAACTTCGGGCCGTACCATATCACGCAGCCGAGTGTACCCAGCCCCAAAAACATCAACAATAAACTGTAAATAGGAAAATATGTTTTAATTCCGCAGCTTTTTTCTAAACCATAGGCCATTGCCGCTGCGTAGAGTATCGTCAGGCACCCCAAAAATAATTTCTGCTGAATAGTTAGCTCCCGTTTTGAGATTTCTTTCTCTGGTTGTTCGGACAAGGGTACACGTTGACCGACGGCAACGATAATTTCCTTGGCTTGTTTTCCGTCGGGCAGGTCAAGGCTGCGCGTACCTTGCTTATGTCGAATCTTCAAACCGACGCGCATAATTAGCCTGCATAAGAGGTAATATTTTCCTTTCGATATTCAAAGCCATATCTAGGAATCCCGCTACTTACCCTCCCACTTGGGGGGGTGCCGAGGGCATTCCGGCAGGTATCTGATTTCCTGTCCACAATCCAAGCGGGACTGTGGACGTATTAGACCGTTTGTATCAACCTCTTTGAAGGCCCAATTAGAAGGCAAACCAGAGGCATTTACGGGGCTTCTGGATGGTTCAGGTTAATTTAACTGGGGGATGGTCCCCTTGTCCCCGATATGGCCTGCCTTTGGCATCACTCAAGGCTGATCCAGGCAGGTGACAAGGACGTTTAGCCAGTTGTCACAGAATACTGCCAGGTCGAATTCGTCTATTATACCGTCGATGGGCGTCGATATGTCACATGCGGCGTTCCAATTATCATCACCGGGCTCACTTCTCCACGCAGCAGCGAAAACGGCAAAATCTTTAAAGTCCACAAGCCCATCTCTATAATAATCTCCGACTACGCTCGGTTCGGTTACCAGTTCGATGCCTGTTCCATTAACCAGGTCGAGGTTCCGGCTATACTGTTTGTCGGTTGCGTTGTTCCAGTGCTCGTGCACGCCCAGACTTTTTGTAAGGCCGCCATCGTGATTGGGGTCATAGTTTGCACCCGACGGCGGGTTGGGAATCAATGCCGCTTCGTGCAAATAATCGTCGGTGCCGGACTTCTGGGGGTATCCGTTAATGTCAGATGGACTGGCATCCCATTCATTGTCCATAAAATTAAAGGCCACCGAATCGGCTGCAACGGGGTCCTGCGACAGGAAGATGCTGTTCGGCCAGTCGCCGTTGAATGGAGCCATGTCCCATCTTATTGGGTGAGAATCCCAGCTTCGACCCGCGTAGAGGCTATCAATCAGGGTCAGCATGGTTTTGCCTCCGAGTTTGGGATGCCCCAACAAGTCAACAATCGCCCGGTAATGTCCCATTCCAGGTGTCTCGGTTGCCCTTGTATAGTGCATATTATAATAACCGGAGGCGCTTGGAACTCTCATCAAAGAGCCGAAATGGTTTTTGCCGGAGAGTGTTATTCCGGCGTCGTTATGGCTTTTAAGAACCGGGAAGTTTATAAAGTAATTTGATTGAGCAAAATGTGTCGGGATATAGTCCTGAGTCTTGCCTTCCACGCGAGAAGTAATTGGGTCGCTCCAGTAGAAGGGAGCGTGGTAGTCGAATGAAACCTGTGTTCTGCCGGTGACTGGGTAACCACTTTTTGATAAATAGACCACGCCGGGACATTCTGCATGAACCATATTGTACCAGTGATTGGGCATAATCATCAAAGGATCGCCTATGCTTATATCACCGGGGCTAACGCCTGCGATGTCGATTAGCTGTTTGAGAAGAGCTATCGCGAGCTGAGGCGAGTTATCTATTTGGTCGAGAAGGAAAATCCATGGGCTGGCAGGTTTCTCCCCATCAGAGGGATTGGAATACATCAATACGAAATTCACTTTTATCGCGATTTTTTCACCAGGTGTGTAACCAACATAACCGCTGCCTGTCTGGTGGTTGAAGTTCTTAAATATGGCGTCCCACGCCTCAGCGTCGTTGCTTCTGCCGGTCAAAGCCCGAAGTGCTTTCGAGAGCATTTCATTAACGACCATCTGGTCCGTGCAGACGTTCTCATGCCAGAACGGGCCCGTCGTGTCGCCGTCCGAACCTTGCCAGCTCGTGGCGTTGGGGTCATGAATCCATGCGACTCGTCCCGGGAAAATTCCTTTTGCTAGACCTAACGGACTATTGGGAACGATTGGCTCATGAGCATACGTTACTTTTTGGTCGGTGCTGTTCATAGCCGCCCAGATAAAAGCGATACTGACTACGATAAAGGTTGCTGACAGAATATAGCGTCCCTGCATACGCAGGCGTTTTGCCTTGCGGGAAGCTGCGACTGAACCGACCAGGCTTAGTAACCAGATCACAAAAGCTGATGCCAAAGGAAATGCTGCCTGCTGACACGGGTAGCCGGCTCGCGATGGCTTGGGGATTACACGTATTAAAAACCACAGCAGGGCTAATAATCCCGTAATCGGAAATAGCCATCTTAACCAGCGAAAATTGTTTTTGGATTTAATTGTTTTGTCTGTCATGTCACAATCAATAATACCAAAATCAGGCCTGGATTTAAATAATGAACAAAAGTATTCCAATTATTAAACCAACCCGCGGTACTGCCTTTTTGCCCATCTTAAAAAATTCGGTCCGTATTTCTCGCCGCACGCCTTGGGGCTGTTTCCATTCCATGAGGATTTCACCTTTTTTTGACATACCAACCCCCTTAATCTGCTAATAATTGTTAACAGTTGCTGTTTTAGTAAGTCCCAAAACTCCCCTGTAATAAACCTCCAATTGATACCGCTTCTGCCCAGGATTTATTATGGTTTAGATTGTAATAACTTTGCGGAGGATTTAATTCCTTATGGGTTAGGTCGCAAGCGTCTCGCAGGGATATGTTTTTTCGGTATGGTTTAGGTTCTTCTAATACGATAGCGTAAACTTCGCTCGTATCTCGGGTATAACCATTAAATTCTTCCAGGGTGCATCCTATTTGTTCGTGGAACAAAAGCCAGATATTTTTAGGTTTATCTACGACAACCCGGCTGATCAATGCTTCTCCCACCAGCGAGCATTCTGGCCGAGAGGCATAGATGCTGACTTTGTGTCCGGTCCATTTTTGGGAAAATTTCTTTCGGATCTCAACTTTCTTTTTTCCTTCCAACACCTTCTTCGCGTATTTCGCTTTGATACTCATCAGAATTCGATTGTCCAGGGAATAGCCGTCCATTAAAAACATTCGGGCGATCTTTGGTAGTTTCTCCCGAATCGCTTGCCACACTTTGTGAAACGACGACGAGCATCTTAGCTCATTATCAAAAAGACGGTATTGATGTCCGGCTTTTACAACTTCCACAAAACCGAACGATTTAAAAAATAGGTTTTCCTTTTCCCACAGACTTTCCGGCAGCGTAAAATGTATTTCTTTTGCCATCCCCCTTATTTCCGAGCCCATTAAGGCAAAAAATGCTTCACCCAGATGCATATCCTGAAGATCCTCTTTTACGCGAAGATGGCAGAACTTGGAATATTTACCACGCTTTACCACGGCGGATACCGCGGGTATTTCATCAACGTATCCGATATAACTAACTCGCTCCAACGTTTTCATTCCTGGAATAACCTTCTGGTCAATCCACTTGTCGATATGGGGATACATGTCCTGATTTTCCAGGACCAGCTCGCGGAAATTTCGCAAATGGTCCGTATTCCCCCGTGCGTCTTTCTCGCCCAGCCGGACCACCTGAAAATCGCCCGTTCTGGAAAAAAACTCTTCCACCTTTAATCTCCCTTTTCGCGTTTTTTTACTATCCGAACTAATCAGGTACCCCAGTCCCGAAAAAATTTCGACAACTCTAGCTCCTGCTCATTGTAGATAACAAGCTCCTTTGCTCTTTCTCCCCTACTATCTTCGGTTTCCGATGGATCCGGTTCACAATCTTCTGACATGCGATAAAACTCAAGTCTCGCTAATTTTTCATCGTCAACCAAGTTAACATCAACATTATGCCCACGAACCTCGAATATTAAAGGTGTACCCTCTTTTCTATCTTTCCTATTTTTGCCAAAATAAGGATGTGCAAATCCTGCGTAATGTATACGCATCTCACCAATCGACTCATCAATAGCACGACAATATACCGCTATTCCTTTCGGCAGACTAAGCCTTTCCTTGGTCAAACAACTAGTATGGTATCCCCAGATTTTAATAAAAAATGGAACACAAATATGCTCCGTTTTCCCTCAAAAACAATATTCAGCAGGAACACAATGCCAATTCAACTCGAAATTCTATACAGTGTTAAAGTCAATCCTTTCACCGGATTTGATATTTTTTGCTCAATCAGTTTTCTGACCGAATCGGCACATGTTATCTTCTTGTTACTTCCAGAATTATTGCTACTCTGTGACCGGTTTTCCTTTGTGTGTTTTTTAGAATCCATTCTGTCTCCTATCCATATTTTCGCGGTTAAATCGTATCGGAGACCTCTGCGTTTAATGCTCTATGTTTTCCCATAATTTCAGCAGGCGTTCAGGCTCATTCTTGGAGTTTGTTAACCACCATTTGTTTTTATAAGGATGAAGATTTTTCGGTAATAGCATCTTTAATACCTTCTTATCTGCATATTCCACCATTCTTCGCATATGCTGTGCAGGTGTAAAATCAGCTTGTCTTAGATAATACATCATTCCAGTCACTCTTTGGCGTAAATTTGCTAGGAAAGGTAGATCTCGAGGAGTGGAACAACGACACCGCCTAGCATAACGTGTTGCAAGTTCTATACCTTTTGAAATATGTTCTCTTTTGGGTTTTAGTCCTCGTCGGGAATTTACTATTAAACTATGTATTTCCTTGACCCTGTCTCCAGCCATTAAACCTTTTTGGCAAAGTTTCTTTTCATTGATCTGTAAATTTCTGTGTCGAATGGCGTGATCCAATTCATTCCCCAAACCAATGGCTTTTTTGCGTTTATCCACAGATATAACAAAATCATCTGCCAGCCTTCCGTAATGCCCTCCTTTAGATCTTGCTTTTTTGAACAAGTGATCATCCATTCTCATCATGTATAGATTTAATGCCAAAGAGCTAAGCGGTCCGCCCTGAGGGATACGACCATGTACGGTCATTATCGAAGATAGAAACTTTGCAAAATCGGGGGATGCTCCAAGTTTAATAAACGCATTAAAAAGTTTTTCTGGTGTGATTGAAGGATAGCAATCTTTTATATCCCTTGTGATAACAAACTTAGCGCCGCAATGCAGTCTTGCGCTTGTAAATGATGAACGCCCAGGAACACCTCCATGGGCAGCAGGATGATGTTTTATATTAAACGTTAGGACTTTTGTAATCCTTTTCAATATATGTTTGTATTCTTTTTTGGGTGGATCGATTATACGATACCCCCCGCCGGGTTTTAGCTGATGGCGAGTTTCTTTGTACATTACCGTAGTGTCTTTTGCTAACATCAATAACGAGTTCTCAGGAAACTTGCACTCTCCAGCTAACCACTCGACCGTCATCCTCTTAAGAGGTTTTTTAATATCCTTGTTTTTTAATCGCATCCTTGATTCTTTTTTCTAAATTTTCGATTTGCCCCAGAATGTCCATTAGGCGACTTGTCAGGTTATTACTACTTACCAGTGAGGTGCCCGCACCAGAGCCAATCAAAAGTAATGTATCTGCTGGTATTTCAAGGGCTTCAGATAACCGTTTAATGACTTCAAGTGAAGGATTTCGTTTGTTTGCTTCAACTAGGCTCAGGTAGGGAATACTTACCTTTGCCTCAGTAGCCAACGCGCAAAGAGTTTTAGCTTTCGCTTCTCTGATTATTTTAATAGCTTTGCCAATCGTTACCGACATTGCAAACTCACTATATGCAGTCTAAAGAGACATGTGTGGCTAACACATGCCGGCTTATGGCGCAAAGATGCGAGCCAAATTCTGATTAAGTTGCTCGAGCATTATTTCGAGCAATTCTACAAAATTGATCGCATCCGCCGCAGAAAGATTAACAGCTTTCGAAGCAATTGCCTCAATGGTAGTTGCTAATCTAATTGCGTCGTCTAATTCACCCCAAGCTCTTTGGTCAATAGCATTCTCCTTTTGTCGGAGAAGCTTGCGAATGTTTATAGCTCTGGTTTCTATGAGCTTTAAAACAGTCGATGGCCTTTTATGAACTTGGCCACAATTGGGATTATTTATATCTGACATTATTATACTCCATATCAGATAATGCATCCCCAAGCCTTATCGGGAGAGAACCTTTCTCTACCGTGGGGTGTTTTAGCCTGCCGAAGATCAACACGACGTTTATCTCCGGTCTCTTTAAACGAAATCCACGGAGCGTCTCTTACGAGATAACAAAACGCCACATGGGTCCCAGGACCGATTTGTATTGGCCTGGTAAAAATTACTGCCGCCGTAGCGGGCAGTTATCTGGGGATCCAATTGCTTTCATAGGCCAAAGAGCTATTAATTTTTCAAAGAACAATAGCCTTATATCAAAAAAATCCTACTTTGTCAATAGTGGAAAAAATATTTTCCACTATATTGTAAATATTATCTATTTTTTCATATATTCTGTATTTTTGCATTTTTCTTCGCCCGCTGCTTCATTAGAACACCTTTAGATTACAATGCCTGCTTTCAGTACCCTAGACACCAATCCCTCTCTACTACCTCTACCATCACCTAACCTTTTGTAGTTAATGCACTTATAATAAGTTTATTACACCATGGAAACTAAGCATTGGATTTAAGACATTGCCAGATAAAAGATTACGCATTTTGACCCCCTCAAACCACGTCCATTTTGACCATCCTTTTTGCGAAATCCTTATATTGCTGGTATTTCCCATATCAAACACTCGTCCACATAATCAATCATTCCAATTCTACAATAATATCAAATGTCAATTTTTAATTTCGGCTCGACTGAGCTCGCCGAAGTCTGCCTTTGTCTATCTTAACAACAAGAGTGGCTAAATCGGCCGCTCTTATAAGCGTAACTTCTCGGTAATTGATCACTCCGCGCCCCGGAGTACTTTGATTCATCTTACCTATCTTAACGCGAAAAACCGGTGATTCTCATTAAGAAATCATGCAAAATCAGTTAAAAATATTCGATTATTGACCCGAAAGTGCCCAATTTGCGCAGAAATCGCCGGGTTTTTACCAAGTTTCGCCAACTTTTACACGCAAATAACCATTTTTGCGCAAAAATCACCACCTGTGCCCGCTTGCGGTTTTGGACTATAACTATTTGCACTCCAACCAGTTAGGCCCAATTCCGATATCGACCGTAATCGGCACGTTTAATTCGATGGCGGTGGTCATTTCCTCGCGGATCATCGATCCATACTCTTTAGCCTTGGCCTTGGGCAGCTCGAAAACCAGCTCATCGTGGATCTGCAGGATCATTTTAAGGTCGGGGGCGTGCTGACAGATATTTTTGTAAATGTTTATCATTGCGACCTTTATCAAATCAGCCGCCGAACCTTGGATTACGGTATTGACCGCCATCCGCTCGCCGAGCTTCTGGCTTGTCTGGCTGCGGCTGGCAAGGTCCGGTAACATTCGCTGCCGACCCAGGATAGTGCGAACGTAACCATCTTTCTTCGCTTGAGTTATGACATCATCCATGAACTGCCCAATCTTGGGATATCGGCTGAAATATCCCTCGATAAACACTTTCGCCTCTGATACCGGTATCCCTATGGACCGGCTTAGGCCATAAGCGGTTTGGCCGTAGATAATGCCGAAATTGACCGCCTTGGCCTTGCCCCGCTGGGCCTTGTCAACCTTATCCATCGCTATATTAAATACTTGCGCCGCCACGAAGCGGTGGATATCCTCACCGGCGGCGAAGGCAGACAGCAGCGCCTCGTCCTGGCTGAAATGGGCCAGGAGCCTTAGTTCAATCTGGGAGTAATCCGCGGCAAGTATAATATTATCATTCCCTTGCGCGATAAAGGCCCGGCGGATTTCCTGACCCAGGTCGCTGCGGATGGGGATGTTCTGCAGATTGGGGTTGCTGCTGCTGAGTCGGCCGGTGGCTGTTACCGTCTGATTGAATGAGGCGTGCACCCTGCCGGTGGCGGGATTTATCATCGCGGGCAGCTTATCGACGTAGGTGTTTTTGAGTTTGCTAAGTTGCCGGTATTCAAGGAGTAACGCAGCGATCTGGTGCTGGGCCTTGATAGCCTCCAGTGACTCCTGGTCGGTCGATGGGCCGGTCTTGGTCCGCTTGATGCAGGTTAGTTTTAGCTTATCGAACAGGATTTCACCTAACTGCTTGGGCGAATCGATGTTAAAGGTTCGGCCGGCCTGCTGGTAAATCTCGTCGGTCAGCTTATCCAGTCGGTTCGACATCCGGGTGGAGAGTTTCTTCAGGTACGCCACATCCAGGGCTACGCCGTGGTATTCCATCTGGGCTAAGACTGCGACCAGCGGTATCTCCACCTCGTCGAATAGTTTGCGTAACATCTTGTCGGTAAATAGCTTATCGAAAACCTCGGTCAGCCGCCAGGTGACCTCGGCGTCCTCGCCGGAATAATCAGCGGCCAGGTTGGTATCCACCATATCGAAGGTGAGCTGATTTTTGCCCTTGCCGATAAGGCTGTCGATCTTGATGGTCTCATGGCCGAGATAATCCAGGGCCAGGCTGTCGAGATTGTGGCGGGTGCGGGTGCTGTCGATCAGGTAGCTGGCGAGCATGGTATCGAAATACGCGCCTTCCAGATGCAGCCCTGCCCGTTTGAGGACGACGATATCGAATTTGACATTCTGACCGGTCTTTTTGATTTTGGGATCTTTAAGTATTGGTGCTAAAGCGGTTATAACCACTTCCCGGTCGAGGTGTCTTTGACCCATGGGGGCCATCAGGGCCAGATAATAACCCTCGCCAGCCCGCCAGGAGAAGCTAAGACCCACCAACTGGCTTTTCATGGGGATGATGCTGGTGGTCTCGGTGTCGATGGCGAACTTCTTCTGCTTTCGCAGTTTCACCAGGAAATCCTCGAAGGCTGACTGGGTGTCCACCAGGATATATTTAGCCGATTCAGCCTGGGCGACAGGGGAGACGGCGGTGGTAGTAGTTGGGTTGAATAATTCTTCCGGGGCGGCAGGCTCTAAGCCCAGTTGATTTAACAGCCTGGTAAAGCCCAGTTTATGGAATAACTTCTCCAGGGCGGATTTATCGAAATCCGTGACCTGGAGGTCTTTGAAATCGATATCGAGGGGCACATTCTGATCGATGGTTACCAGTTGGCGGGACAACTTCAATTGTTCCAGGACGGCACGGAGGTTCTCGCCGCGTTTGCCCTTTATCTGGTCGCTGTTTTTCAGGAGGTTGTCCAGGCTGCCATATTTCTGGATCCAGTCGAGTGCGGTCTTGGGTCCGACGTCGGGCACGCCGGGGATATTGTCGGAGGTATCGCCCACCAACGTCATGACATCAATAACCTGATCGGGAGTGATACCCTTGGCCTCTTTTAGGCCAGCCACATCAAGAAAAGTATCCTTGCGGGGATTGTAGATGCTGACGTCGTCAGCGAGCAGTTGCTCCAAATCCTTATCGCCGGAGCAGATAACGACCTGGTATTTCTTCTTTTGGGCCAGTTTGGTCACAGTGCCGATGAGGTCGTCGGCCTCGAAACCCGCCTTGCGGAGGATCTGAATCCGCATAGCGGCGAGGATTTCTTCGATCCGCGTAATCTGGATGGGTAGGTCGTCGGGCATGGATGGTCGGTTAGCCTTATATTCTTTGTACATCTTATGGCGGAAGGTTGGGCCGGGGGCGTCCATGGCGACGAGCAGCAGGTCCGGCTGGCGCTGGCGGAGGAGCTTGATAATCATGGTGGTAAAGATCAGGGTGGCCTTGGTGGGTTCGCCGTCGGGGGCGGTTAAACTGGCGGAAAGCGGGGCGTAATAAGAGGCGTAAATCTGGCCGTGGCCGTCAATTATGTACAAATTTTTGGACAAGTAATTAGTCTGCCTCGATAAGTTTACGGCTAATCGCTATGATGATACGGCCCACGGTTGGGCAGCGTTAACCCTAGCGGCGACGCGGTCAGCCGTCAAGGATATATACATTTTATAGATACTTGTGAAATGTGCCGGCGAACAGAACGGCGTAATCGGCCCAATCGGTTGCCAGTGGTTTTTTATTGACGAGATCGGAGGGGCTGACATATCATAGGGTTATGTTGACCCGCCAAAACCCGTGGGTAAGGAAACAGAAATTACCAACCCTAACAATTATATAAATCACAATAATTGATAATTGAAATTCCCCAAAGGAGTATCTTATGTCAGCCCGAGCAAGTGTGGAAAGCAGCAAAACGATGCTGTATGTCGTGGTGGTATTTGTGGTGCTGTTCCTGGGAGCGGCGGTTTTGGCGATTGTGATGTTTATCAACAATTCGCAATTGATCAAAGACGCCCAGCGGGCCCAGGATGAACTCAAACAAGTAGGTACCCCAAGCGAGATTAATGAGGCGAAACGCCTGCTGGCGGGCAGCGATGCCGGGCGAGGCACAACAGTGATGTCGGTGCTGCAGGGCGATATGCGTTATCTGGCCGGCGTGATCGGGGGAGCGGACCTGGCCAATATCCCGCTGGTGGGCGGCAGGGTGCTGGTGGAAAAGCGTCTGGCATCGATCTGGCCGACTTTGAAAGATGTGCTTTCCAGCCCGGAGGAGGCGTCGCCAGCCATGGGGCTGGCGGCGATAGTGGAATCGCTGGTAAAAGAGATGCAGGAAGTGGCTAAGTCATACGCGCAAAAACAACAGGAGCTGGATAACCAAAAACAATTGTCGAGCCAGACGGAATCGACGCTGCGGAGCCAGATTGAGGAGATTAAAAAATCTCTCAGCCAGACGAGCCTGGCGGCGCAGACGTATAAGGATGCTTATGACAAGCTGGCGGCCAACCAGAGCAAGGACTATGAAAGAATCATCAGCGATTATAAGGCCCAGATAGATAAGCTGCAGGCGGAGAAAGAGCAGCAGCAGCAGGATACGGCTCAATTGAACCAAAATATCAGCCAACATGAGACGAAGATCAAGGAGCTGGAGGAAATCATTCAGTTGGTTCGACCCACGCCGGAGATGGAGGGAGCAGCTCTGGAGCCGGACGGCCACGTGGTTTCGGTGGCCCCGAAAGAGATGCTGGCGTATATCAATCTGGGCAGCCGGGACCATATCTATCGCGGTTTGACCTTCGGGGTCTATGACAGTTATGAGCCCATTCCCAAGAGCGGGCAATCCAAAGGCACCCTGGAAGTGACCGAGATTATGGATAATATCGCCAAATGCCGCATTGTGGAATACAATCCCACTAATCCGATAATGAAGAAGGATATTATCGCCAATTTGATCTGGAGCAAGGACAAGAAATATCAGTTCTGTGTGGCGGGCGAATTTGATTTCGACGGCAACGGCCAGATCGACGCGGATGGTCGGGATCGGATCGTCGGGCTGATAACGGCCTGGGGTGGAAAGGTAACGGATAGTGTCTCGGTGGAGACTGATTTTCTGGTATTAGGCCAGCCGCCGCAGGCGCCCAAGGAAATCACCGGCGGGGTAATGGGCGCGGTGGTGGGGTCAGAGATGGTTTCGGAAGAGACGCAGAAAAAGCAGGCAGCCGCCAAGCGTTATGAAGCGATTCGGACGGAGGGGGCGTCGCTGGGGGTGCCGACCTTTAACCGAGACCGGTTCCTCAGATTCATCGGTTACACGCAAATGGCCAAAGGACTGCATTAAGAGAATTCCCGCGGCGGCAGCGAAGTTATCGAGCCTGCCAATCGGGGAACGATATGGCGATTAGTTTTTTGATTATTTTAGTCAGATTGCCCCTTTTGACATATCCAGAGTCTTTAATGTAAATATAGCTAAGATGCTGATTTGGGCCAGCCAGAAAATCGCAGCGGCGGCAAACTTTTTAAATTTTTCGATTGTTAAATTGGGGAAAATTTGTATTAAATAGGCGATTGATTGAGGAGTTCTCTTTTCTCCTCCTTTGTTGGTGAAGCAGGGCGAGCCCCTCCCGTTCTGCTTCGCCTTTTTTTTTTTTGG
>Ga0209164_1001550_pt1 | contig 28949 bp, 25 predicted proteins | sample MTBNYHSulfiMetaG_FD_187458 | JGI IMG/M metagenome (GOLD analysis project Ga0209164, IMG submission 187458) | Enrichment culture microbial communities from rom New York Harbor, USA that are MTBE-degrading - MTBE-NYH (New York Harbor Sulfidogenic)... | ecosystem: Environmental > Aquatic > Marine >... | reverse complement strand
ATCGATGCGCTGAAGGAGAGACACGGCATAGCGACAGGAGGGGGAAGATGAGCTACACAGTCGAGGTGGATATCGGCGGAACCTTCACCGATTTTTTTGCGGAACAGGATGGCGGTCGTTTTGCGATCACAAAGTCGCCGACCACCCACTACGATCTTTCTGTCGGCTTCATGAGGGGCCTGCGGGAACTGGCAAAGGATTTCAACCTGCCCTTGAAGAAATTCATGAACGGCTGCGAATCGATCCGCTATTGCACGACCCTGGGGACCAACGCCCTGATCGAACGGACCGGGCCGAAACTCGGGCTGATCACGACGGCCGGGTTCGAGGACACCATTGCCATCGGGCGCGGCCGATCCTGGGCGGACGGATTGTTCGGTCATGAAACGAAGAACCTGGCCCGCATTCAGAAGCCGGAGCCCCTGATTTCACGGGATATGATCGTGGGCCTGCGCGAGCGGATCGACTCCTTCGGGAACGTGATCATGCCGTTGAAGAGGGACGACGTGCTCGAGAATTTGCAGCGCCTGATGGAAAACGGCGCGATGGGCTATGTCGTTAGCCTCATGTGGTCCTGTTACAACCCGATCCATGAGACGATGGTGAAGCAGATCATCGAAGAGGAATACCCGGAAGACTACCTCGGTTCGATGCCGGTCTTTCTCTCCCACACGATTTCCCCCAAGATGGGCGAGTACACCCGCTTCACGACGACGATCGTCAACGCCTACATCCACAGCGTCATGGGCGAGGAGTTGACGAGGCTCATCTGGGAGCTCAAGGACAACGGGTACAGTCAACCCCTGGCGCTCGTCCAGAACGTCGGGGGCATGAAGAAGGTGACCCGGACGCGTGCGATCCTCACCTACAACGCCGGCCCTGTGGCTGGTCTGCACGGCAGCCGGTACATCGGTGGGATGTACGGCATGGACAACCTCATCTTCACGGACATGGGGGGGACATCCTACGACATCGGGGTCGTGTCGGACGGCCAGATCAAGACCTACGATTTCATTCCCGTCATCGACCGCTGGCGCACGAACATCCCGGCGATCGAGGTCAAGTCGATCGGTGCGGGGGGAGGCTCCATCGCCTGGATCAACACCCTCTTCGGCGACAGGCTGGAGGTCGGCCCCCAGTCCGCCGGTTCGATGCCCGGTCCCGCCTGCTATGATCAGGGCGGCTCCGAGCCGACGGTGACCGATGCGGACCTCGTCCTCGGCTACCTCAACCCCGACAATTACCTGGGCGGAAAGATGCAGCTCAAGAAAGAACTGGCCGAAAAGGCGATCGGTGAAAAGATCGCCGACCCGCTCGGGATCGACGTGGTGGAGGCGGCGGCGAGGATCCGGCGCATCATCGACGCTAAGATGGGGCAGGAGGTCTTCAACGAGGTCGTCCTCAAAGGCTACGACCCGCGGGAGTTCGTGCTGCTGGCCTGCGGCGGGGCGGGCCCTTGCCATGCCCTCGACATCGCACCCTATCTCGAGATCAAGAAGGTCATCATGTCGCCGTTTTCCCCGGTTTTCGGGGCCTTCGGGGCGTCCACGGTCGATGTCATGCAGGTCTTCGACCGGACGCGGACGATCAAGCTCTTTCAATACGCGACCCAGTCCTACACGGAGGACTACGAGGCCTTCAACGGCGTCGTGCGGGAGCTGAAGGATCTGGCGCTTCGGGATTTGAAAATGGAGGGTTCATCGGAGGCGGAGATCCAGTTCGTGCTCGAATTGGAGATGCGCTACGGGATGCAGTACAACTACACCAAGCTGGAATCGCCCCACCTCGAGATCGGCTCCCTCCAGGATGTGAAGGACATCTGCGACGCCTTCGGGGAGACCTACGCCAGGACCTATTCGCCGGAGGCCGCCTTTCCGCAGGGCGGCATCCAGGTGGAGAATTTTTTCCTGAAGGCGAGCGTCTCCACCCGCCATCTCGAGCTGAGCCCTGCGGAGGGCGCCGGCAGGAAGACCCCCGGAGCCGCACGCAAGGAGACTCGCCCCGTCTATTTCGTCGACCTGGGGCGGTTCGTCGAAACGGGGATCTATGTCTTCGAGGAGCTCATGCCCGGGGACGTGATTCCCGGCCCCGCGGTGATCGAGGCCAGGGAGACGACGGGGGTCATCAATCCGGGTTGGCGATTCACCCTGGACCCCTATGGACAGGGGCTGTTGGAGCCGGCGGGAGACCGCCCGGGCGAGGTTGTCGCCGAAGATCCGGCCCGCAAGCTTTCTTGACGATCGGAAGGAGGGATGATGAAAGTGAACACCTACGGCAGAGACTATGAGGTCGTGCAGCGGCTGCGGCCGGAGCCGATCACGCCTGATGAAGCCCGGGCCATGGAGAAGCTGGACCCGGTCGAGCTCGAGATTTTCAGCCACAAGGTCAACATGATCGCCCTCGAGGGGAAGGAGACCACCCAGAAGCTGGGCGCGAGCGCCGGCATGCGCTGGGGGGATGTGGCCTTCGGGATCTACACCGCGCAGGGGGATCTGGCGGTCTGCGCAACCGGCATCTTTTTCCACGCCGCCCTCGGGCAGATCCCGATCAAGTACATCGTGAAGCACTGGCTCAATGAGCCATCGGTGCAGGTCAAGGAGGGCGATTCCTTCTTCTTCAACGACCCGTTTTACTGCGGTGTCCACGGCGGAGACATGGGCGTCGCCGTGCCCATCTTCTACCAGGGCAGGCTCGTCTGCTTCACCGGGGCGGTCGTCCACACGGGGGAGAACGGCTCCACAGAACCCGGAGGCTCCCCGACCACGTCGCGTTCACGTTATGACGAAGGCTTCCTCGTCCCGCCGCTGAAGATCGGCGAGAACTACACCCTGCGGGAAGACCTGTTGAACATGTTCGCCAACGCAGGCAGGGACCCGCGCACGTTCATCCTGGACCTCAAGGCGCGGCTGGCCGCCTGCCGGATCGCGCAGCGCCGGATCCTGGATGTCCTCGAGAAAAAGGGCGTGGATCTCTTTATCGGCGGTCTCCGAAAGATTCTGGCGGACACGGCGGAGGCGGCCAGGAAGAAGGTGGCCGAACTCCCCGACGGCATGTTTCGCCACCAAGTCTTCATGGACTGTGCGGGGGAGGATTCGAGCCTCATCAAACTGAACCTCGAGCTGGAAAAGCGGGGCGAGACCATGAGGCTGAACCTCAGGGACAGCTCCCCGACGATCCCCGACAAGCCCCTGAACACCTACTTTCAGGGGGTGATCGGTCTGGCGATGGTCTATCTGTGCGGGTGGTTCCTGCACAACCTGCCGGCGAACAACGCGCTGCTCGACATCCTGGAGTGGGAGTTCCCGGAGAACAGCCTGGTGAACGCCTCGGGTGAGACGCCCACCGGCGTGGCGCCGTTCATCCAGACGGCGTTTTCCCAGTCGTTTTTCCACGTCGGCGCGAAGCTCATTTACAGCCAGGACCGCCTGCACGCCGTCGCCCCGTGGTACACGGGCTTCGGCTTTGCGCTCTATGGCGGCTTCAACCAGTGGGGCGAGCCCATGGCCGACATCTCCGCCGAGATGAACGGGACCGGCTGCGGTGCGCGCCCGGATATGGACGGCGTGGACGTGGCCGGGTCCTTTTTCGCGACGATGAGCGACTGCAGCGATGTGGAGACGACCGAGGCGGACAGGCCGTTCGTCTACCTCTTCCGAAACTTCTTTCAGAACCACGGCATGGGCAGATACCGGGGCGGAAACGGCCTGGGATACGGCCTCGTCGTGCACAAGGTCCCGCTCGTGTTCATGGGCTCCCTCGGCTTCGGATCGAAATTCCCCTCCTGCACCGGCCTGTTCGGCGGCTATGCCGCCGCGACCCCGGCGGTGCACTCCATCCGGAAGCCGGGACTGGATCGGCTGTGGGCCGAAAGCAGCCCGGCCATCCCTTCGAGCCTTCTGGAACTCGAGAAGGGGCAGAGCCTTGGAGGCCTCCACGAGATGCACCAGGTCGTCACCTCCTTCAGACCCTATGAAGAGGGCGATGTTTTCCTGATTGCGGCGGGCGGCGGGGCCGGCTACGGCGATGTGCTCGAAAGGAATCCCGAAGCGGTCGCGGCGGATGTCAAGGCGGGCATTACGACCGCCTGGCAGGCGAAGAACGTCTACAAGGTCGTTTACGACGAGACGACCTTCCGCGTCGATCAGGCCGCGACAAGCGCGCTTCGCGAGAAGGCGCTGGCCGAGAGGCTGCAGCTGGGGCAGGACTACGAGACGTTTGAGAAGGAATGGCTGACGAGGCGGCCGCCAGCCGGGATCTTGAAGTACTATGGCCATTACCCCAATCCCTCGCAGGCGGCTGCGGCTTAGCGCCGCATGGACCTCCGTTCGGGCGGGGGGCACGAGGCAAGCGTTTGCGCCGGCAAACGGGCTTCGGTGTCTCCATCCGATCGAACGGGGGGCGAGGCGGGCGTTTGACTTCCCAACCGGACCTGAGAATCTGCTTCCGTTAGGGGGGAAGCAAAAAGAGCGTTGATGCTTCCGGGCCGATCTGAAGGTTGCCCTGCGATCGGGCGGGGAGCGAGAGAATTTGAAGAAAGGACGTGGAGGATTGGTATGTCTGATTCAGCAAATATGGCACGGGAGCGGGTACAGCACGCGCTCCTCGAGAGGCAGGCAGCGAAGTACGGAGATCGGACGTTCCTTTATTTCAACGAGAAGGAATACAGTTTCAACGATTTGAACCGGATGGCGAACCGCGCCGCTTCGGGGTTCCAGAAGGCGGGGATCGAGAAGGGAGACAAGGTCGCAATCATCATGGACAACTCGCCCGAGTTCCTGTTCGTCTGGTTCGGGCTCTCCAAGCTGGGTGCGATCGAGGTGCCGCTGAACACCGCGCACAAGGGCGACATTCTGACTTATATGGCGGACCAGTCCGACAGCCACATGATCGTCATGAATGCCCGTTACCTCGATCGGGTGCTGCCCATCCTCGGTGATCTGCCGAAGGTGGAGACGCTGGTCCTCCTGGGCGGAGAGGCTGATCGCCCCCCGGCAGGCGGGAAAAGGATCGTCGACTGGGCTTCGCTCGTAGACAACGATGGGCTCTACGAACCGGCGGACGTCGTCTGGTCGGACCCGCAGATCATCATGTACACCTCGGGGACCACGGGTCCGTCCAAAGGATCGCTTCTCCCGCAGAACTATGGCATCTACATGGCCGAATGCATCTGCGACGTCACCAGCTACACGGAAGAGGACTGCCTTTACAATGCCTTGCCGCTCTTTCACGGCAATGCCCAGGTCCTGTCCACCCTGCCGGCCATGCTGAGCGGGGCGCGCATGGTTTTGTGCGAACGGTTTTCAGCCTCCCGGTTCTGGGACGATATCGGGCGGTACCGCTGCACCGAGTTCAACTACATCGGCGGCATTCTGCCCATCCTGTACAAGGCGGATCCCAGGCCGGACGATGCGGACAACCCGCTGCGGATCATGGTCGGCGGCGGGGCGCCTATGGATCTCTTCGATGCCTTCGAAAAACGCTTCGGGGTGACCCTGCTCGAGGGGTACGGCATGAGCGAGATCGGCATCCCCCTTCAGAATACGATCGGCAGGCGCAAACCCGGGACGTGCGGCAGGTGCCGCTCCGACTACACCGTCAAGGTCGTGGACGACGATCAGAGCGAGGTGGGCCCCAACACCCCCGGCGAGGTGCTGCTGCGTCCGCTCAAGCCCTACTGCATCTTCCTCGAGTATTACAACATGCCCGAGAAGACGGTGGAGGCGTGGCGGGATCTCTGGTTTCACACGGGTGACTACCTCTACTGCGATGAAGACGGATATTTCCATTTCGTGGACCGCAAAAAGGACGCCTTGAGAAGAAGGGGAGAGAACATCTCTTCCTATGAGGTCGAAAAGGTGATCAATTCCCACCCCTCCGTCCTCGAATCCGCTGCCGTGGCGGTCAAGTCGGACCTGGGCGAGGACGAGGTCATGATCGTGATCACCTTGAAGCCGGGGAAAGCGCTTTCTCCCGAGGAGCTGATGGCCTATTGCCAGGAGCGGATGGCGTACTTCATGGTCCCACGCTACGTGCGCTTCATGGCGGCGATGCCGAAGACCCCGACGCAGCGCGTTCAGAAGAATCTGCTGCGGGATCAGGGGGTGACGTCGGATACCTGGGACAGGGAGAAGGCCGGGTACAAAGTCAAACGGTGAAGGGCTTCAGGGAGGAGCAGCCGCGCAGCGGCGAAATGGATCGGCCAAAAGGGCGGAGGGATCTTCGAGAATGGTGTGCAGGCGGTTTTGAAAGAATCGGAGGGGAACGGATGACCACAAAAGGACGGGCCCGCAAAGGAGGGGATGCGATGCCGGCCAACACCCAGGATCTATTGCTCAAGGCGGCCGCAGACCTCTTCTACAAGAAGGGCTACTCCGGCACATCGATTCGCGAGATCGGACTCAAGGCAGGCGTCAGCAACTCCTTGCTGTATCATTATTTCAAGAACAAGGAAGAAATCCTGTTTCAGATCATCTCGATTGCATCTCAGGAATTGCTTTCCAGTCTGAGAGGCATCGAAGCCCGCGTCGATGATCCTGCGGAGCGGCTGCGTGAGATGCTTTTGCACCACATGATCACCCATGGGCTGCGAAACAAGAAGACGACGAAGATCGTCGTGGAAGAGAATTACTGGCTGAAAGGAAAAAGAAAGGCGATTGTCGACGAGTATCAGCGCGAGATCCGCGCTGTCTACATGAAGACCCTCAGGGAGATGATCGCGCAGAATCAGATGGAGGACATCAACCTCACCGTGCTCGGTTTCAGCATCTTCGGCATGATCAACTGGTTTTTCCGCTGGTACAAAGAGAGCGGTGAACTCAAGCCAGAGGAGATCGGGGATACGATTGTGAAGTTCATATTCAACGGCATCAGCAAGAAATAGCGGCATGAATCCTGGAGGTTCGCATGCGTGACACAGTGAAACCGGTTCTGGAAGGCGTCCTGGAAAAGGGCCCGCCGGCGCGGCTCCTGGGCGGATATTGCCCTCGCTGCGAGCGGAAGTTTTTCCCCGAGCCCTTCGTCTGCCCGACGTGCCAGGGGGCTGTAGAAAGGGTCCCGCTCTCGGACAAGGGCACCCTGTACTCCTTTGCGCTGGTGCGGACCAAGGCCCCCTTCGGGCTGCCTCAGCCATATGCCGTAGGCTATGTCGACCTGCAGGCCGACGGCTTGCGCATCATCAGTCTCCTCGACCCGGAAAGGCTCGAGGATCTGGCGATCGGGATGCCCATGGGATTGCGGGTGGCCCCGTTGGGCCTGGGGGCCGACCATGAGCCGTGCCTGCGCTACTATTTTACGCCTGAAGCATCCAAGGAGAAGGCATGAGAGAGGTCGATATCATCGGCGTCGGGATGACGCGTTTCGGTAAACACCTGGAAACGTCGTTCATGGATCTGGCCACCCTGCCGATACTGGAGGCGATGAAAGACGGCGGCATCCGGCCCGCGGAGATCGAAGCGGGTTTCTGCTCGTATGCGCTTGCCGGGGATCTGCACGGGGTGATCACCGGCGGGCAGACGATCTTCTGGCAGGCGGGGATCAGCCGCATCCCCATCATCAATGTCGAGAACGCGTGCTGCTCCGGTTCATCGGCCCTCTATCTGGCCTGGACGGGTGTGGCCTCGGGGCTTTACGACGTCGCCCTCGTGGTCGGCGCGGAAAAGATGGTCGTCCCGAATTTCGGGCTGCTCGGGGGCGGGGACACCGAACTGGATATCCTGGAGGGGCTTGTCACGCCGGCCAGCTTCGCCATGAGGGCCCAGCGCCACATGTTGCAGTATGGAACGACGGCCGAGCAGTTGGCGCAGGTAGCAGTGAAGAATCGCCTCCACGCGGGGCTCAACCCTCTCTCGCAGTTCAGGGAGCCGATAACGGTGGAAGACGTTCTCAACGCACCGATGATAGCCGACCCCCTGACGCGGCTCAGCTGCTGCCCCAATGCCGACGGGGCTGCGGCGGTCATCCTGTGCGCCGGCACCAGGGCGAAGCACTATCGTTCCGATCCGATCCGCCTTGCGGCCTCTGTTTTGAGGACCGGCAGTTATCAAAACCCGCTCGACCTCGTGCCGTGGGAGACGGATTACCGCACGTGCAAGGCCGCCTACGAGCAGGCGGGTCTCGGGCCCGAGGACCTGGACGGGGCCGAGTGCCACGACGCCTTCACGATCGCCGAGATTATGCATTACGAAGCGATGGGGCTCTGCCCCGCTGGCGAAGGGGGGCGTCTGGTGGAATCCGGCGCCACACGCCTCGGTGGACGCATCCCGGTCAACACCTCGGGCGGGCTTCTCAGCAAGGGCCATCCGGTCGGGGCGACGGGGGTGGCCCAGGTGGTCGAAGGGGTGCGGCAGTTGAGGGGCGAGGCCGGGGAGCGCCAGATACCGGATGCAAAGGTCTTTCTCGCCCAGTGCATGGGGGGCGACAAGGACGCGGATGCGAGGACCTGTACGGTCAATGTCCTTACACGGTGATCGGATGAAGGAAGGAGGTCGAGGAAATGGGGAAGAAGAAATCGCCGAAGCGGTTGTGGAAAGACCTCTTCGACCACAAGGCATTGCAGCGTCCGCTTTTCATTCCTCTGGTCTACAGCTATGCCTCCCGCATCGGCAGGATGCCGTTCCAGGAGATGCTCTCGGACAGCACCCGTTTCGCCAAGGCCCTCATGTCGGCTCAGGAGCTCTTCGGCTACGATGCGGTGCTGAGCCACTACGATCCCTATCTCGAACTGGAACTCCTGGGGCGCTCCTTCGAGTGGGTGCCGAAGGGCGTCAAGGAGATGGTCCTGTCGTCGGGCGGGAAGAGCGCCGTCACGGACAGGGAGATCATCGTGGCGGAGGTTCCCCCGGTTAACCTGATCTTCGATGCTGCTGCAGAGATGCGCGAGGTGATCGGCCAGGACATCCCGGTCATCGGGGTGGTGAACAGCCCCGTGACGCTGCTGCGTGCGATCCTGAGGGATCGTTTCAGCCTCAAAGAGGCGGATTTCCCCGAAGCGAAGGTCTTCCTCAATGACATTCAGGGGATTGTCCTCGATCTCGTGAAGGCTTACTGCAACCTGAGGGTCGATGCGATCTGGCTGATCGAGGAGGATTGGGAAGGAATTGAAGCTTCCGAGGTAGAGCGGATCAAGCCCATTTACCAGACCTTCTGGAACGTGCTGGATTACTTCGATGTCCGGTCGATCATGGCGTTTCATCGGTATGACATCGCGGAGCTCGAGACGTATTTTTCGATCGGAGCGGATGCGGTGTTCTTCGCCGGTGCGCAAGCCTACGATATCGAATTGGAAAAACTTTCCGTTCTGATGGAGCGCAATGAAATATGCGCGGGGGTTGCCTGCCCGTTCCCGGATTCGGCGGATCGATCCGCACTTTTCGATTCGATCCTGTCGCAGGTGATGGATGCAGGGAGCGGTTTTTTCCTGTCCACGCCCCTCGAGGTGGCTCTCGACACCCCAATCGAATCGCTCACCGAAATGGTCGAACGGATCACCGAACCTTGATCGGCTGGTTCGCGCGGACCGCAACGGGCGTGCCATCCACGAGGTGCCGCCGGATTTGCCAGATGGCAGCCGCGGACTGCCGCACTCTGGGCCATGAGGCGTGCATACGCCCCTCGCGATGGGTTCTCGATCCAATACCTGGTTTCCAGCCGGAAACGATCTTTTTTGCTCATCTCCGCGCTGATCTGCATGTTTGCATGTGCGGTGGCCTGCAGCTCGCCTCCGCGGAAGCGCTTGATTTCCTTGTTATGGGCAGGCCGGGACCTGCCCCGCAGGGAGTGAAGAAACTGGGACCCTCCGCGAAGCGGTGGGACTGAGCACCCGCAGGGTGTGAAGAAACCGGCCTCATTTGCGGAATGGGAAGTTCGGTTGCAGCCTGGAAACCATTTCCGGGTGGAAACGAAGTGGGAGACACGGGAGGTGGAGATATGTCCATTCTATATTGTGAGACATGGGATGTGTTGCCTGGTAAAGGGACTGACTACGGCCGGTTCATATCGGATGTGTATATACCGACGATGACGTCTATGGGGCTGGTTTCTGTCGGCGGCTATTATGTGGAGGTCGGGTTCGGCCCGCGGATCATAGGTGTAAACTCGACTGAAACGCTGCAGGAAATGGTGGCGATTATAGGGAACCGCCGGTTTCATGCCCTCAACAACGAGCTGAGATCGCTCGTTATCAACTACAGGCGATACGTTCTATATCCAACAGGCAATGTGAAACGGGAGAAATACACGATTCAGAAAGGTGTCTGGAAATTCAACCAATACTATGACATCAGACCGGGAAAAAGGGAGTTTTATAATGATTTCGTGATCCACGAGCACCTGCCTGTGATGCAGACCATCGATTACATGGAAGTGACCGGGGGATGGAACGTCCTGTTCGGCGGAACGAGCCAGATCATCGCCGAGTTTACGGTGAAAGACCCTGAAAATATAGGAAAACTACTCAAGAATGAGGCTTTCAGGGATGTATCCATGAAACTGAAGAACGAATTTGTAGACAACTACCACACCAGGATTCTTCGGTGCACCGAGCGATTCGACGACATGAAATGGGTGAGGCTTTGAAGCGCCCAGATTGACAAATACTTTCGTGATTTTTCCGCTCAAGTGTTCCTCCCGGGATGTTGCTTATCTTTCTTGATTCTCTTTTTTGATAGGAGAAAGTGCTCCACATATGATAAAAACCATCTCTTAAGAGTGCAAAACAGAATCGTGCCTATGCTTCGTAATCCAGCCTGGGCGTTGGGTGATGAAATGGGTTGTACATTCCCTTGGGCCATCCTGTAACCACAGTCAAACAATCCACCGTGAGGCTCGAAACAAGACTCGGCGAAGGTTTGTTATGTCGGGCTGCCTGTGTTCTCTGACGCTGATACCTGAGGAGCGCGTTTTATGGGGTGTCTGTTTGAAGTGATGAAAACCTCCATGTTTGCAATCTTTTTGGCGATTGCCGGCTGCGCCTCTTTGCCTGAGCCAAAGGAGGCGAATCAGCCGGTTCCATCCGTGGACCTCGCAGAATACATGGGCCGGTGGTATGCCGTTGCGTCTCTGCCGGCCTGGTTTCAGCGGGATTGCCACTGCGTGAAGGCGGAATATTCGATGATGAAGGACTATGTCGCCGTCATCAACTCCTGCCGTAAGGGGTCTCCCGACGCCCCCATGAAGGTGAGTACGGCCAAGGCCTTTATGGTGCCGGGGTCGAACGGCGCAGAACTCCGGGTCCAGTTCTTCTGGCCCTTCAAGGGCGACTACTGGATCATCGCGTTGGACGAGGATTACCGCTGGGCCATGGTCGGACATCCTTCCCGCAAATACCTCTGGATTATGAGCCGCACCCCTGGCATGGATCAGGACGTTTACGAGACATTGGTGGGTTCGGCTGAGGCGAAAGGGTATCCTGTGCATAGGCTCGAGCGCATCCCGCAGGGGTGTGAGCCATATGATTCGACCTCCGCATCAAGAGGCTCATCCGGTTCGCCGGCCTGGCAGTAAGGTGGCTTTGCATCGCCGAAACTTTTAAAAGCAAAGGCGCTGACTTCACTCCGAGATCTGGACCGCCCTCCGCAGAGGCCTGGGCACGTGTTCTGTGAAGCAGAGAGGAGGCCGGCGCAGGGAGAGGCCTAAAACCTTATTTGGCTTGACATCGGAGAACCGATGCTCCAGAGTCGTGCTCAGTGTAAGGGAGGCTCGATGATCTGAAGGAACTGAAGTGAGGAGGAACAACATGAGAAAGATTGGGGTTATTATTGCAGGTTTTCTGCTGATGTTCACCTACGGCTGCAGCGGGGAAGATGCCCAGAAAGCGGCGCAAGAGACTAAAGAAGTGGTAACAGCCACAGAGGAAAAGGCCGGCCAGGTCAAGCAGGAAATTTCGGAAACGGCTGAGGAAGCCGGAGCCGCGGCAGAGCAAACCGCTGGTCAGGCGGCGGATGAGGCCGAGGAAGCCGCTGATCAAGCCGCCTCCACCACGGAGGAAGCAGCCGGAGAGGTAGAGGCTCAATCCAAGGATGTGGTCGAAGACACGGTGTCCGCCACGGAAGAGGCGGCTGGGCAGATCACGGAAAAAGCGGGGGAAATGCTCGAAGACGCTAAGTCGGCTGCCGCGGAGGGGGTTTCTCAGCTGAGCGACAAAGCGACGAAAATGATGGATGACGGGTCATCCGCCACGGAGGAGGCCGCTGCCGGCGCGGAAGAGAAAACCGGAAGCACGAACCCATAGTTCACCTGCCTATAACAAAAGATCACATCGCCACCCTGAAGAAATGGGACTCCAAAGCCCGGCTCCCTTAAAGAGCCGGGCTTTCGAATCCAGACCAAACCCGATAGAATCCCTTCCTTCGCCGCATCCTGCACGGTCATAAGAAATGTTCGGCGCTTGAAAAGACTGCTGATAGTCGAAGATGGCCTGTCCCTGCAATGCAGGGGACGCTTTCACACCCCGGTTTCTGCCCTCGCAAATCTTTCTGTCAGTGAAAGAGCGGGCGAGATGTTCTCGGCTTCTCGACCATCTCCTGAACCCATAGAAAAACCGTATCTCTTGGACGGATATTATCGGATATTCCAGTTTGACAATACAATGTTTTCTATAGTACACAAGCCCCCGCATGTCGTTGAGAGCCGTATTCATCAAAGAGGGGGGAAAGGGAGAATGGATGCCATTAAACGCTTTTTTGCGAGTCGATGGGGGATTGTCAGCGTCGGCGTCTTCATCGGCCTGTTCGCCGCCCTGCTTCAAAAATGGGGCAACCCGGGCAACATGGGGATCTGCGTCGCCTGTTTCGAAAGGGACATCGCCGGGGCCGTCGGTCTCCACCGCGCCGATGTCGTTCAGTACCTGCGGCCGGAGATCATCGGCTTCGTCCTTGGGGCGTTGCTGGCCGCTTACACGTTCAGGGAATTCCAGCCTCGGGCGGGATCAGCCCCGATCGTTCGGTTTTTCCTCGGCGCTTTCGCGATGATCGGCGCCTTGGTATTCCTGGGTTGCCCCTGGCGTGCCCTGCTGCGCCTCGCCGGCGGAGACGGGAACGCCATCCTCGGGATTGCCGGATTGATCTTCGGCATCTGGATTGGCACGCGCTTTCTCAAGGCCGGATACAACCTCGGGCGCACGACCAGGACATATCCATCCGCAGGCTGGCTTATGCCATTGCTGATGGCGGGATTTTTGCTGCTGCTGCTTGTTTTTCCGCAGGTGGCGGGGGAGGCGAAGAGCGGTGTTCTGTTTTACAGCTTGAAAGGCCCCGGATCCATGCACGCGCCGCTCGCCATCTCGCTGATCGTGGGACTTGCCATTGGGTTTTTGGCGCAACGAAGCCGTTTCTGCACCATGGGCGCGTTCCGCGATCTGCTCCTCTTCAGGCAGGCGCATCTTTTCTCCGGGCTTCTCGCTCTGACCATCACTGCTTTCGTAGTTAACCTCGCGCTCGGACAGTTCCGCCCCGGCATAGCCGGGCAGCCGGTGGCGCATACGATGCATTTCTGGAATTTTGCAGGAATGGTTCTTGCGGGGCTTGCCTTCACCCTCGCGGGCGGGTGCCCCGGGCGTCAGCTTTTCCTTGCGGGTGAGGGCGATGGCGATGCGGCGGTCTTTGTAATGGGGATGATCGTAGGGGCCGGGTTCTCACACAATTTCGGGCTGGCCAGCTCTCCAAACGGCGTCGGTCCGCATGGCGTCTCAGCGGTGATCATCGGCATGCTGGTCTGTCTTTTCATCGGTTTTAGCATGAGAAAAAAGGCTGCATAAATGGAGGGTTCAAAGCAGATGGCAACGACAGTCGATGCACGGGGCCTTTCTTGTCCCCAGCCCGTCCTGATGACGATGGACGAGATGAAGAGAATCGGCAGAGGGGAGATCCAAATCCTGGTCGATACGGTGACCTCGAGGGAGAATGTCTCTCGGGCGGCAGCCAGCCAGGGTTGGAGGGTCGAAGACACGCAACCGGACGGCGATGGATTCCGCGTCCACATCGTGAAAAAATAGCGCAAACCGGAAGGAGCCCATGGCATTTGCCAACCTTTTCAAACGCAAATCCACGCCGCCCTCCAGTGGCAAGACGCCTGTATGGGACCGGGGTATTTTCGTCTTCGAGAACACGAGCGAAGTCCTGCGTGCCGAAAGGCTTCTGAAGACGAAAGGCTGGGATATCCGCGTGATGGGGCCGCCTCCCGAGATCCGGACAGGCTGCGACCTGGTGATTACCTTCCCCTTGATCGAAGAGATGAAGATCTGTGAAACCCTTCGGGGGGCGGATCTCGAGCCTATCGAAGTGGTTCCGGTAAACAGTCCGCTGCTCCAGCCGGTGGATCTCTTTCATGTGAAGGACTACGGACGCCACCTGATGGTCCGCGCCGCCAATATGAAGCTCACCATCGATCTGGAGACGCGGATCATCGTCAATATCTCCGGAGGCGGATGCCCCGACGTCCCGTATCTGGCCGCCGAAATGGTCGGCAAGCGCCTGGAGGAAGCGCCTCACCCCAAGGAGATCGGACACACCCTTTGCGGTTATGCGCTTCAGCTGGCTTACGAAGAAATGAGGCGGCGATGCTAGCGATCGTGGGAACCGTTCCCTGTGAGGATGTCCCCATCGTCATCGGGAAGGCGGATCTGCAGGATGGCCTCCTTCAAGTCGAAGACCGGCGTTTCCCGGTGAATCGAGGCACCCCGGCCCTGCTGGCGGCGTCCGTTACGGTCTGCAAGGCTCTGGGCCTGCCATTGCCTCTCGCGTACCTGGTGGGAGACACCGGACCGGGCAAGGGCAGCCGCCGCCTGTATGATTACCTGACGAGGCATATCGGTGAAGCGGAATGGGATGTCCTGACCTTCCACTATCTCCAGCCGGATGCCGATTGGCACAACAAAGTGCTTTTCGCGATAGAGGACATGCCGGACCGGCCTGTCCTGATCGCTGACGCCGGGTTTATGTACGCTGCGAAAATGAGCGGACAGGCGGAGGCCTACGATCTGTTCACTCCGGACGTAGGAGAACTGGCCTTTCTCGCCGATGAGGAAGCTCCTCATCCTTTCTACACGCGTGGGTTCATCCTCCACCGCGAGGACGCCACACCGGAGATGATCGCCCGGGCCTACGAACATGCCAACGCCGCCCGGAACCTGCTTGTCAAGGGCCGCAAGGACTACGTCGCCGATCGGAAAGGCATCCGGGCGATCGTGGATCAACCGAGCGAGGAAGCCCTGGAAGCAATCGGCGGCACAGGCGACACACTGACCGGCATCGTATCGGCGTTGATCGAGGCGGGCATGCCCCTGCTGGAAGCGTCGCAAAAAGCAGCAAGGATCAATCGTATTGCAGGGGCCCTTGCACAACCCACACCCGCTAGTCAGGTGCTCGATATCATCGCGCACATAGCCGCTGCCCTGAAACAGGTCCTATGAGAGGACATTCGATATCACCCTCCCGCCGGCGAAATATGGGCTGGCCGTTGTTTGTCAGCGGTTGTTCAGACCTCCTCATCGGCATGTCTTATCCGTTCATCTTTGCGGCAACTCTCCGAGGGGCGGTCTCTTTGGCGAAAAGGGACAATATGAATGCAAGAGCAGAACACACAACCACCACCCACATTGTTGCCGTCAGCCCATAGAGATCTGCTATTCTGCCTCCGAAGACCGGAAAGACGGTTGCCCCGATGATTTCCCCGAGACCTTGTGGCACAGCTACTGCCGTAGCTGCTATCGTGAATGGAACACTTTCAGTAGGAATAATCACCAGATATATGGGAAAACTGGAAAGGCCGATACAGAAAAGGGTAAAATAAATCGCTAAAGAAAAAGCGCCAGTCCCTTGAGGGGCGATCGCAAAAAGAATCCCACCCAAGGTTCCTAAACCGAATAATACCAGCAGGACGGGCTTTCGTCCGACTTTATCCGAAATGGATGGTGCGATCAATTGGAGGATGAAAGTCAGAAATCCTCCCCCCGCCATAATCCAACCAGTCTGTATCGGACTGAATCCATGAACCTTGCTGAAAAAAGAAGGGACGAAGGTAAACAACACCCAAAGGTAAGCCATGGTGAAAACCGCGACCACGGTCATCAGGATAACGTTCCGGTACCTGAAGACATCCCATATGTGAAATTCCCGCCCCTCGTGAAGCAGAACTTTTCGTCCCGTCTCTTTCCGGATGCGGATGTTTTCCGCTACGGACGGTGGTTCCCTCATGAACCGGGACATATACCAGATAAGAATTATGCCCGGGATGGCAACCAGGAAGAAGCCGTAGCGCCATCCGACTGTCGAGAGCAGATATCCGGCGATGATTGGACCGAATCCCATCCCGAACAAGGGCCAGAAGCTTTGTGTAAGCCCCATCCAAAACCCTCTTTTTTCCGGAGGTGATTCCTCGGCGATAGCGGCGAACCCAGGGCCGTACATGCTCCCAAATCCGATACCCATCAATGTTCTGATCCCGACCATTTGCCCGAAACCTTGAACCAGCCCGGTCAGACCACTGAACAGATGTGCTCCCAGGTTGCCCCAAATGCTGCCCTTGCGGCGCCCGTAGTATTCTGTCAGCGGATTGACAACCCATGCCCCGATCGCTGCACCGATAGCTGTCAGCGTTACAATCAGGCCAAGCTGTGCATAGGTGAATTCCAGTTCCGGCATAAAACCCGGTGCGGCATAACCAATCATACATCGATCCAAACCTGAAAATCCCCAAGTCAGGCCAAAAACGATACTGAGTTTTCCAACGTAATTTAATTTCATGTCGTTTCCTCTCTTGCTTACCTAAAAAGATTGGTGGCTATGATGGAAGGAAAACTGCCATTTCTCACCTGTTCCGGAGCTTCTTCTTTGAACGAAATTTCACCTCCTTCCGGATTGAGTTATCAGCTTCTCCGCATTAATCCGAACTAGGGCATGGACCGATCAAAAAATCACTTTGAGTGGATCTATTTGTAAACCGGCCAGCTGGTACGTTTATTCAAGTTTCAACTAGAGGGTAATGGTTCTTTGTCGGATTTGGTCGGGCCTGATAGTAAAGTAAATTTGCCTGAAATTTCAGATGACTATCGATATCGAAAAACTGGCCTTCAAGGACTCGGGGACTGTTTGGGAAATTTTGTGAGTTTTTGGCTGGCTTTTTGGGCAAATGTTTCACATTCTTCCTGCCGATTCTGTGCACGCGGGGATGATCTAACATTTTGCGCCATCATCGGGGAATTCTCCTCTACACAGAGCAGAACCTCCCAGGTTGGTTTTTTCGTGCCTATCTGGGGATGTTGTTTGAAAGACGCGAATTTTCCGTACCTCGTTTGCACAGAATCCTTTTTCGCTTGACATGTACCAAAGAAGAATGAGATAAGCAACAAAAAAAGACCGGCTGGCTGGTTTTGTTCTTGCCGCAATCCACTTTTCTGAGGGCAAAGCGGGTTCGAAAGGCCTTGAGGGTTCTGCGTTTATCCCAAGCCAAGCAACTGCAGGAAGATGATGACCAGACCCAGGATTAGGGCGAAACCACAGCTTTCGATGCGTCGGGAAACCGAGCATTTTTTTTGGGAAATAAAAAGACCGGCCAGCTGGTTTTTATGCTCCCTGGCTTTGATCCAAGCTCGCAAAGACAGATCTTACATCAACATCTCCAAGGGAAAGGATCGCGGAAAAATGAAAGACTATCCAGCTTACTATCGCACATTGGGGGAGATTCTCGACAAACAGTCTGAATCGAGTGGCGAAAGAGTTTTTTTGCAGTACGAAGAAGAGCAAACCGTGACTTATCGTATGGCGAACGAAAGGGCCAATAGGATCGCCAACGGTCTAATCCAATTGGGGATACAGAAAGGGGACAAGGTCGCGACATTTCTTCCTAATTGTTTGGAATGCCTGTTTCTGTGGTTTGGTATCTCCAAGTCCGGGGCGATCGATGTGCCGATCAACCTAGCCAACAAAGGCTATTTTTTGTCCCACCAGATCAACGATTCGGAGGCCAAAGTGCTCATCATCGACCAGACGTTGGTCGATCGGCTCGAGTTGATCCAAAACGACCTGCCCAAACTCGAAAAGGTCGTTTTGTGGTCGAAAACGGCACCCATCGAAAGTCTACCGCGACTCAGGTTCGAATGCGTGGATTACCAGGTCCTCCTCGGTGCATCACCCGAATACCCGCATATCGACATCAAGCCGATCGATACGCAGACCATTCTCTACACTTCTGGAACCACCGGGCCAGCCAAGGGGGTTATGGATCCCCACACCAAGATCGCTCACTCGGCCTATGAGTATATCGAAGCGGTCAAAGCCACATCTGCCGATGTCTTCTTTACCTGTTTGCCCCTCTTCCACGCGAACGCACGCATCCTTTGCATTTACCCAGCCATGTTGCTGGGCACCAAAGTGGTCATCTATGAAAAGTTCAGCGCCAGTCAATTCTGGGAGCGGATCAGGAAGGCCGGGGCGACTGTTTTCAACTCTCTAGGGGCGATGGCGCATTTTATCTACAACCAGCCCCGAAAAGCGGACGATGCGGACAATCCTGTGCGGGTCTGTGCGGCGTTTCCGATGCCGCCTGCCATCTATGACGATTTCCAAAAGCGATATAACCTCAAGGTGACCGAGGGCTATGGACTGACGGAAGTCGCAATTATCACCTACAACCCGTTTGACAAACCCAAGAAGGGGTCTTGTGGAAAAGAAACATCGAGCTTCGAGGTTCAAATCGTAGACGAAAACGATTTTCCCGTACCCGCAGGCACGATGGGGGAAATCGTCGCACGCGGAAGGGTTCCTTGGGTCACCTCGAAAGGATACTGGAACAATCCGGAAAAGACGGTCGATCTCATGAGGAACCACTTTTACCACACCGGAGACGGGGGCTATCTGGACGAGGACGGCTACCTTTTCTTCAAGGACCGTATGAAGGATTACATCCGGAGGCGGGGGGAGAACATCTCTTCCTTCGAGATCGAAAAGGTGGTCAATGCCCATCCGAAGGTCTACGAATCCGCCGCCATATCGGTCAAATCCGAACTGTCCGAAGATGAGGTCAAAATCGTCGTTGTCCTTAAGGAGAGTGAAACCCTGTCACCTGAGGATATGCTGGCGTATTGCAAGGATCGCATGCCTTACTTTGCAGTCCCCCGCTACATAGAGTTTGTTGAGGATCTCCCCAAGACCCCGAATGAAAAGATTCAAAAAAACAAGCTGCGCGAATTTGGACTGACGACCGGAACCTGGGACCGGGAGAAGGCTGGTATCAAAGTGGAAAGATGAATTGGAGGACTGAATGAACAACCGTGTGCCCGTAAGAGAAAACCTGTTTGATGAACTCGACGGAGGAAGGCTTCACGCCAATCGGTGTAAAGCGTGTGGAAAGATTTATTTCCCGCAGGCCCCATTCTGTTTCGATTGTCTGGAAAAAACCATGGAGCCTGTGATCCTGAGCCGGAAGGGAAAGCTATACAGTTACACCATAGGCCGAATGGCCTCTACCCATTTTCCGCCCCCCTATGCCGTAGGCCTTATCGATCTTCCTGAAGGCGTCAGGGTGTTTGCACCGCTCGTCATGACCAAGGACGAGCCTTATCGCATAGGCATGCAAATGGAACTGAGCATAGAAGAACTTTGGCAGGAAGAAGACCAACACGTTATCGGCTACAAATTCAAACCCTTGGCCGAATAAATGCAAAGGAGTTATCGATGAGGGAAGTTGCTGTCATTGGAATCGGGCAAAGTGCCTTTGGGAAATTCCCCTTGAGAACAGCGGCCGATCTCGGGGCGGAGGCTGTGAGGGCCGCCCTCGATGATTGCGGGATTTCTCCCAGGGCTATCGAAGTCGCCTATTGCGCAAGGGCTTATGATGCCAATTGCACAGCCCAGGGCGTATTGAAGGAGGTGGGTGTCCGGGGTGTCGAGATGATCAATGTGGAAAACGCCTGCGCCGGCGGAGCCACCTCTTTTCGCGGGGTTTGGAAAGAGATCGCCGACGGCCGCTATGACGTGGGAATCGCCATCGGTGTCGAGTGTATGACGACCAGCCCGATTGCAGGCAAGTTGATCCCCCCTGAGAAATCGGACCTGGAGGGGCACCTTGGCCTGACGATGCCGGCCATGTTTGCCATGGTTGCCCGCAGACAGATGGAGCAAGGGGCTACCGTGCAGGATTTCGCACAGGTCTCGGTCAAGAACCATCATAATGGCTGCCTCAATCCCCAGGCGCAGTACAAGAAAGAGTTTTCAATTGAGGATGTTCTCAACTCCCGCATGATCTGCGACCCGGTCACCCTTCTGATGTGCTGCCCGAACACGGACGGTGCCGCCGCTGCCATTCTGTGCTCCATGGAGGTGGCCCGGCGCTATACCACCCATCCGATCCGCGTCATGGCCTCGGCTCTGTGCTCCGCGGAATACAAGTACATGCAGGAAGACATCTGCGCCTCTCCGGTGGGCATCAAAGTGGCCAAGGCCGCTTATGAGATGGCCGGGGTGGATCCGAAGGACATCGACCTTGTCGAAATGCACGATGCCTTCGCCAATGAAGAAATCCTACGCTATGAAGACCTGATGCTCTGCGCGCCTGGGGAGGGCGTTGAACTCCTGCGCTCCGGCGCTACCGCCATAGGCGGGCGTATCCCGGTCAACCCGAGCGGCGGGCTTTTGTCGCTCGGCCACCCCTTGAGCGCTTCCGGGGTCCGCACGGTATGTGAAGTTGTCCTTCACCTGCGCGGGCAGGCGGGGGCGCGCCAGACGCCGAATGCCAAGGTCGGTCTGGCGCAGATGCTCGGAGGACTTGTGACCAACCTTGAACATGGCGCCGTTGCGGGCATCCATATCCTGGGGCGATGAGGTACTGTCGATGATCCGAAAATTCAACCATGTGGGCATTGCCGTCAGAGATCTGGAGAACGCCGTAGCCTTTTTCGGCGACGTGTACGGAACCCGGCTCCTTCGAAAGGACCGCTATGAAGACGAGCTTTTCGAGTCGGCCATTGTAGAGACAGCGGGTATGCGCATTGAACTGCTCGCGGGTTTAGCCCCGGAGAGTTTCATCTCCCAGTTCGTAAAGGAGCGTGGAGAGGGCATTCATCATATGTCTCTGGAGGTTGAGCAATTCGAAGCGGTCGTTCAGGGCTTGAAGTTTAAAAGGTTGACGATCCTGGGTGAGACCGAAAACGAGAATTTCAAGGCCTGCTTCGTCCATCCAAGAGGAAACCACGGGATCCTGACCGAGATCATTGAACCTAAACCGGGCTGGCCTGTTTAAGGCTCTTTTGAAGAAAAAAACCGATAAAGAAAGGGTGTTGACGATGGAAGAGAAAGCCAAGAGTTTTGAGGAACTGAAGCCGATGCTTCGACCCACCGGTGTCGAGCCGGGGATTATGAAGGTCGACCCGGAGAAATGCACCAGTTGCGGTCTTTGCATTCAGAACTGCCCCTTTAAGTGCCTGGAAATGGATGAAGACGAACATCCAAAGATGAAAAAGGGATGCATTTGCATTTCATGCTCTAACTGCATGGTAGCGTGCCCGGTTGACGCCCTGTCGATCGAAAGGGTCTATTCGGTCAAGGGTGGTTTTTTCGACACGGAAACCCCTGAGGTCAAGATGCCTCTCCCCCCCAAGGATGCCGATGGGAATCCAACCGAATGGAATGCCGTCGAACGTGTCGTGCTAGAACGGAGGAGCGTACGGCACTACAAAAAGAAGGCCGTTCCAGAGACCCTCATCACACGTGTGCTGGAGGGTGGGCGTTTCGCGCCGAGCGGCGGCAACCACCAGCCCTGGAAATTTACCGTCGTCACCGATCCGGAACTCATCGATGAACTCGAGGCAACTCTTCATGGGTTCTGGTCGGGTGTTTACCCGGTTTTCAACAACGATGAAACCGTTACGAACATGGTCGGCGTTGTCGAGACCGGCGTGTTTGATCCTCGAACTCAATACGGTATCCGTTGCATCGCCCTTAAAGAACTGCCGGTTTACCTGGGCGCACCCGTAATTATCTTCATGGGTGCCCACACGAAGCTGAACAACCCTGCGCTCACCATCGGTATCTGCGGGCAGAATATGAACATTGTGGCCAACTCACTCGGATTGGGCGTCTGCTGGACCAACTTCGGGGCTGTACCGATCAATGCGATGCCCGAGCTCAAAGCCAAACTCGGGTTTGGAGAAGATTGGACAGTCGTGACGGCCCTTGTTCTGGGTTACCCGAAATTTAAACAATCCGGAATAGTCGCGCGCCATTACAGACCGGTCACTTGGTTTGGGCCCGGATCCAAAGCACCCCAGATCGAAAAATAGCCCATGAGGCTGCAGTTTCCGAAAGGCGCTGATTTTATGTGAATCTTACTACAGCTTCAAGAAAATGACTGGGGGTGATAACACATTTGTCAGTCGGAATGATCCTTTCCCAATCCTCAACTTAAAAATTCAGGGAGCATACTTATGGACTACTTTGATCTGAATATGAATTTGACATCCGAAGACACCGCCTTGAGAGAGGCTGCCAGCAAATTTGCCAAACAAGTGATGCGCCCCGTTTCAGTACAGCTTGATCAGATGACACCCGAGGAGGCATTCGCTCCAGAATCTCCTTACTGGGATTACATGCGGCAGGCTTATCAACTAGGCTACCACAAGCTGCCATTTCCCGAGGAACTCGGTGGCCCCGGGCTGAACCCTCTCCAGATTCAGTTGATCATGGAGGAACTCGCATGGGGGAGCTTTGGTCTGACCCTTTCCCTAAATACGAGTCTGGACGCCGCCATCGCTTTGGCCGGGACGGAAGAGCACGTCAAGGAGTTCACCATTCCTTACTGTCAGTGTACCGATGCCAGCTATGTCGGCTGTTGGGCTATCACCGAACCTGACCATGGGTCCGACACGGTGATGCCAGGTTATCCGAGCTTCAGCGATCCGAACATTCCAGCCCAGTGTCGCGCGCGCCTCGATGGTGATGATTATGTCATCAATGGCCAGAAGGCGGCCTGGGTTTCCGCCGGACCGTTAGCCAACCGCATCCTTCTCATGTGCCAGATCGAGGCGTCCAAAGGTCATGCGGGCAGCGGCGTCTTCGTTTTCTCTCTGGATCGTCCTGGAGTCGCCAAGGGCAAGCCCTTGAACAAACTTGGAACCCGAGATCTCTGTCAAGGGGAGGTCTACTTCGACAACGTGCGGGTACCGAAAAAGTACCTTATCGTCGGTCCGGAGCATTATGAAAAATTCCTCGAGGCTCATCTCTGTATCACTCTTCCCATGGTAGGCACCTGGGCAACGGGACTCGCGCGCGCGGGTTTCGACGAAGCCCTTGCCTATGCAAGGCAGCGCGTGCAGGGTGGGAAGCTTCTGATCGACCACTCCAATGTTCAGCAGAAGATCACGGACATGTTTCGCAAAGTGGAGGCGAGCCGCCAGCTTTGCCGCGCCGCCTTTGTTTATAATTGGTCGCACCCGCTCAACCCTGAAAAAAGGGCGATTGAATATTCCATTGCCGCTAAAACCTTTGCTACCCAAACCGCTCTGGAGGTTACCAGCGATGCCATTCAGATCCTAGGCGGAAACGGTATCTCAAAAGAATATATTGTCGAGAAGCTATTCAGAGATGCGCGGACGACGCTTATATGCGACGGTTCCAACGACAGCCTCTCTGTCGTTTGCGGGCACAAGGTAGCTGGCACCTACCCGCGCCGATCTGCTTAAAGGAAAGGGAGACAGCCGCTTTTTAGACGGAGGCAAAAAGGACCGTAGCGCTGGATAAGGAGGGGGCGGGCTCAATAAATCCGTCCCCTTCCTTTTTGATAGGTAGCGTCCATCTGCAGATGACCTCCGGCTAGAATCCTGATTTCGGAATAAAAACTGATAAGACAGGAATCCCGTATCTTGATTCTTTGCCTGGACCGGGTCGGCATAGAAACCGGAAGCGGTAGAGGGCCAGTTGACCAAGAGACTGATAAAAGATATATTGTTTGACAATTACGTCCAAAGTTTTTTGCGCTGGTGGTTCCAGATGCGTGTCTTCAGCACTTGGAATATGTTTCGTCACGACTCTTGGAGAGCCATAACTGGATGGATCAGACCGTGTGTATCCGATCAGAGAGAAAGATTGAGGTCCACGGAAGCCTCTCGTCGGTCTACCCGGTTCAGGGAAGCGCTTCTCTTTAAATGTCAGAGTGCACCTTCGGAGAGGCCTCTTTCCGTATTTTCAGTATATTATTTAATTCATTATTTAGCGTAAATAGGTTGAAAATGGTTTTGTGAATTGAAATCAAATAAAAAAATGGTCAATAATGTGAATTGAATAAGGTGTAAAATTTGGAACCGGAATTAGAAAAATTTGAGAAGTTTACAATAAAGGGCCAAAAAAAGATCGATGAGATTTGTCGTGCTGCTGCCAAAATTTTTTATGAAAAAGGATATTTATCGACATCGCTCGCGGATGTTGCCAATGAAATAGGGATTACCAAGGGCGCCATTTTTCACTATTTTGGAACTAAAGAGGAATTACTTTTTTTAATATTGCACCGCTATACAGTCAATGCCCTGAGCGAATTGACAAGAAGGCTGAATGCATGCAATTCGCCCCACGACAGGATATTCGAATACATTCATGCTGTGATCCTTACAAATCGGGAATACCGGCTTGAATCGTCGCTGGCTCTCAATGAAGTTGTCCATCTTTCTGAACGGTACTTGAGTATTATCAAAAATAAACAGCGCGGTTTCGTAAAAATACTGAGATCTCTGGTTGAAGACCTTTTAGATGAAAAAGAGAAGAAATACGAGTCAGTTACCTTTATTACCTATTCTTTGCTGGGAATGTGCACCTGGCCCTACCGCTGGTTTGATCCCTATGGCAAATCAAGCCCCGAGGATCTGAGCCTCATCATCTACAGAATGTTTCTAGGAGAGATCAGGTTTCGCGAAGCTGGCGTAGATTTGGAGGCATTTCCCAAGATCGAAACGGGGTCCTGCTGAAAAGAAGACTTTTTTGTGCGGAGTTCGTTCTGAGCCCCTGTCAAAATTTTTTCGCTCTTCGTGAATTCGTCGTTTTCCTCTGATTTTCTCCAGTGACGCCTTGACTTTGTTTTGTGTCGAGAATCTGTGCCCCTTCCGCATGGATGCTCTTTTCTTGACCCTGGATCGAACCTCAATCCCTGGTTCCATTTGAGGGGTCTGCCCCACAGGGCAGGGAAAGGCGGTATCCCGTCTGTGGGTGCAGGAATGGGTCCCAGGGCTTTCAAAGAGCGCGGGCCAGGGAATGTCCATCAGAATTTAGAGGTGTACGAAAAGGAAGTTGGGTATATGGCTGGGGAAAAGAAAAAAGACACGAAAAAAGGGCTTGCGTTTTTGACCGCAAGCCCTTGTTTTTACTGGTGGCGTCCCCAACCGGATTTGAACCGGTGTTGCCGGCGTGAAAGGCCGGTGTCCTGGACCTGGCTAGACGATGGGGACGCTGCTGGGATGAAACTGTCAAGCAGCGAGGCAGATGATCATCGCCGGGGTATTCACCCCAGAGAGGGTCCGATTTCCTGCTGTTTGCTCGCTTCGCTGCCGAATCGAAGGGAAAGAGGTCCTGTCGATAAGCGATCGGCGAAACACGAAACCGCCTTATACCTTTTGGGACTGCTGTTTGCAAGTGTTTTTTGAGGCGAATGGTTTTTTAGAGGGTCTTTTTTCACCCAGCAGCGCTTGCCCGCCGCAGACTGAAGCTTCACGACGCGCGATGTCACAGTCCGCCGCTCCTCGGCACGAGCCACCCGGACCGGGTAAAGGCGAAGCAAAGGACGGCCAAGAGGTAGAGCATCATGAAGCCTAGATGGGCGATGTCGATGAACATGGTCGCTCCGGGTGAGAAGACGATGTCGGGCAGGTTCTTGAGCACCCTGAAGACCCCGGTGACGACGATGCCGGCGAGCAGAGCGATCCTGACCAAGCCGGCGCCGCTGAGGCGGTATCGTCTTCTGTCGAGGACGAGGTAGTCGACTGCCGCGAATGCGATCAGCCCCAGGAGAAGAACGGCCCCGAGGTAGTGGATGTAGTGCGTTGCGAAAAAGTCAGCCGACCAGGCCATCCCGGGAATGTCGGAGATGTAATAGCGTTTGAAGATCGGCATCTGGCCGAATCCCGTAAAGGCCAGCACGATCCAAGTGAGCGTGTAGAGCCGGAAAATGATTTTCCGGCCGGGCTGAGCGATGACTTGGGTGTCAGCGGTTTTCATCATGGCCTGCCTCCGAGTTGCCGGTGTCCTTGATGGTCTTGTAGATCTTGCCTACAGCGGCCGCGATCCCTGCGAAAGGGGCGATGACCATCGCCTTCGCGAGATTGTCGGCGTGTTCCATAGTGTTTTCCACCGGCTTCAGATGGGGTTTTCCGGGCCCCTTTTCGATGGCGCGGTTAAGCTCCTGAAAGGGCACCGGCGAGACGTAGATCGTGTTCGTGCCGCCGTTCTCCTTCTCGCCGTAGATATAGCCGTTGATCTCTTTGGCGATTTGATGCGCCTTTTGGAGGATCTCCTCACGAGGGCCGATCTGCTGCACATTCTGGGGGCAGATCTCGATGCAGGCCGGCAGTTCGCCTTCCTCGATCCGGTTGTAGCACCGGTCGCACTTGTACATGACGCCGTTTCCTGCAAAGGCCGGCAGAAGATCCAGGTAGAGGCCGACCCCGGTCTGCCGCTGCGGGATGTGCCACGGGCAGACGTCTTTGCACTTGGAGCCGCCCAGGCAGACATCCGAATTGATGCGGGTGATGCCGTTTTTCAGCTTGAACGCTGCACCCCAGGGGCAAAGGTCCGCACAGGGCGGGTTCTGGCAGTGCATGCATCGCCGCGGAACGTGAAGCGTCCGCTCTTCACCTTTCATTTTGACCGTTGCGTTCTGAATGAAGACCCAGTTGTACGGGGTCAGCCGATCGCTTGTGTACCGTTTATCGGACCAGTCCTCGACCTTGACCCGGCTCGGGTACATCTTGGGGTAGGGCTTTTCGGGTTCGGGAAATTTGGGTGCATTGACATCCTTGCAGGCTTCCACGCAGGCCTCGCAGCCGATGCACTTGCGGATGTCGATCAGGGTCGCCAACTCCTGGCCGCCGGCCGCCCTGGCGCTTTTGGGAAGAGGCAGGGCGCTCATTCCGGCCACGCCGGCTGCGGCCAGAGTGCCCTTCAAAAACGATCGGCGTGAAATCTTCGGATCCATGGTTTCTTATCCCCCGTGTGATTTTGCTCTAAAGATCCATGAGATGGGAAAAGGTTACACCTCGATGTGATCGAAACGGTTCTCCCAGGGACAAGATCTCGGCCGCAGGGGGAGCGATGCAAGAAACTGCATGAGCGCGCCGTGGGGGAGATCTGCCCGTCTCGGCCTATGGGCCTCGGGTGCAGGGAAGGTCATGGTGGATCGGCACCTTGCGCAGAAAGATCCGCCCCTCGGGGCCTCACGTGCGGGGAAGATCATCCGCAGGTTCGGTTCGATGCAGGGAAAGGCTTGACGGGATTTCGCATGTATTGTATTTCTCGGTGCGCCGGGATCCGGCAATACTCCATCATGAGGATGAAAACATGCAGATAACCGATCATATTCACGCAATTCGCATCCCCTTCCGCCTCGAGTTCTCACCTGAAAAGTCGGTCGAACGATTCGTCTATGCCTTCATGGTCTTTGACAACCAGATAACCCTGATCGACAGCGGCGTCTCGGGTTCGGAGCACTTGATCTTCGATTACATCCGGGCGAACGGAAGGCACCCGGACGAGATCGGGATGCTCGTCCTGTCCCATTCCCACCCCGATCATATCGGTTCGGCGAAGGCCATCAAGGCGGAGACTGGCTGCACCGTTCTGGCGCACAAGGCCGAAAAGGCCTGGATCGAGGACACCGACCTCCAATTCAAAGAACGACCGGTTCCGGGATATCACAAACTCGTGGGAGGGCCTGTTTCGCTGGACAGGCTGCTCGTGGATGGGCAGACGCTCGACCTGGGCGGCCCTGTGTCCTGCGAGGTCCTTCACACCCCCGGGCATTCGGCGGGGTCGATCTCCCTTTTCTTCGGGCGCGAGAAGGCCCTGTTTTCAGGGGACGCGCTGATCCTCCCCGGTGAACTGCCGATCTATGACGACATCCGCACGTGCGTTGCATCGATGAAACGCCTCCGACAGGTTTCGGATGTCGAAGTGCTCCTTTCGTCGTGGGAAGCGCCCATCGAGGGGCGCGAAGCCATCATGAGCCGCATCCAAGAGGGTATTCGTTACCTTGAGAGGATTCATCAAACCGTTCTGGAGCTCAGTCAATCGGAAACGGCCGACCCGATGGAGTTGTGCCAATCTGTAGTGGAAGCGTTGGGGTTGCCGATGATTGCAGTCAATCCGATTGTTGCCAAGGCATTCGCCTCGAGTCTGGGTTCCGGGATAGACGACATGTTGTTTGATCAATAGTCAGATCGACTGGTTTCTTACGGGATCTCCGTTCTTTTTACTCAAGGATGTGCAGTTTCACGACAGGTGAATGTTTTCATGATGTTGAGGTCCAGCTTTTTTCGACAAAATCGATGGCTTGACATATCTTTCTAAATTTACTAGAATTTCATAAACTCAGCTGGTTGGCTCACATCATTAGAACGTAATCATCGATGCGGAGGTGCACCATGAAGACACTGATTTTTGGGTTGCTTTTGGGGATCATCATCGGCGCCGGCGGATACTGGTATATGACTGCGGATCGTACGACTCCGGGTATAGAGCAAGCGGAAGAGCGTGCGGCGTCGCAGGCCGAAAAGGCCTATGACTCGGTTCGGGCGGCCGGCGAACAGGTGAAGGAGGCTTTGGCCGCCAAACTGGAGGCCTTCGAGCTGCGCAGTGAAGACATCCAGCAGGAACTCGCCGAACAGGGTCGAGTCGTCCGCCGCAAAGCCCGCGATATCGGGGAGGCTGCCACGGATGCCGCTGTCGATTCACGCGCGACGGCGATCATCAAAGCCAGACTGGCGGCGG
>Ga0209164_1001549_pt1 | contig 28970 bp, 19 predicted proteins | sample MTBNYHSulfiMetaG_FD_187458 | JGI IMG/M metagenome (GOLD analysis project Ga0209164, IMG submission 187458) | Enrichment culture microbial communities from rom New York Harbor, USA that are MTBE-degrading - MTBE-NYH (New York Harbor Sulfidogenic)... | ecosystem: Environmental > Aquatic > Marine >... | reverse complement strand
GTCGGTCTCGGGGTCGTACGAGGAGATGGCGCAGAAGTGACAGTCGAGCAGGCTCGTCATGCGGTGCGCGATCTCGGCCAGCAGGTCGGTGACGTCGAGCCTGGTGGCCAGGGCGATCGAGGTGTTCACGAGCACGTCGAGCTCGCGCTCGCGGGCCATCTGCGCGGCGAGGTGGTTGCTGTTGCCGATCGCCCGCGCGAGGTCGTCGATGTCGCGCTCGTCGATGCGGCGGTGGCCGCCGGCCGTGCGCGTGCAGGGCAGGAAGCCGGTGCCCGTCCACCGCCGCACGGTGACGGGCGACACGCCGAGGCGGCGGGCCGCCTGCTGCACGCTGAGATACATGCGGCGACCGTAGTGCAGGTGCCGGCGGTCGTCAAGTTCCGGAAACTTCCCGTGCTCGCCGTGAGCAACTTCGAGAAGGAAAGTGGGCTGGAAATCTGAGGTTTAACTCTGAGAGAATTGCACGGATCGAGCAAGCGGCCGCGCAAGTTCACGCGGGCCGGGCAACGGAGTGGTCCCTCGGGGAGCGTGGGAGTCATGCGGGTCCTTCAACTTGGTGTGGGTTCGGTCGGCGAGGTGAACGCGCGCGTCGCGGCGCGCGAGCCCGCCGTCGAGAAGATCGTGCTGGCGGACGTCGACGAGGCGCGGCTGGCGGCAGTCGAGGCGCGCCTCCCGGAGGGCAGGGCGGAGTCCCTGACGCTCGACGTCGGCGACCGCGAGGCCCTCGTGCGCGCGGCCCGGGGCGTCGACTTCGTCCTCAACGCGCTGCCGCCGCGCTTCGACCTCGAGATCATGGACGCCTGCCTCGCCGGCGGCAGCCACTACCTCGACATGGCGACCGGCGGGCCGCGCGAGGTCACCGGCACGGCCGACCTCGACGAGCAGCTCGCCCTCGACGACGAGTTCAAGCGCCGCGACCTCGCCGCCCTCGTGTCGTTCGGCATCGACCCGGGGGCCAGCGACGTGTTCGCGCGCGCCCTCTACGACGACTTCGACACCGTCGAGTCGCTGCGCGTGCTCGACGGCGACAACGGTGTGATCGAGGGCTACGACCTCGCCTGCTCGTTCTCGCCGGAGACGATGATCGAGGAGTGCCTGCTGCCGCCCCTGGTCTACCGCGACGGCGAGTTCGCACGCAACGAGCCGGTGTCGGAGCCGCACGCGTTCGAGTTCGACTTCCCGGCGCCCGTGGGGCCCCTGCGCGTGTGGAACGTCGACCACGAGGAGGCGCAGCTGATGCCGGCCCGGCTGGCCGGCAAGGGGCTGTGCCAGGCCGACTTCCACATCGCCCTGCCCGACGAGTTCGTCGACATGCTGCGCGTCTTCCACACGGTGGGGCTCAATCGCCGCGCCCCGGTCGACATCGGCGGCGTCGAGGTATCGCCGCTCGACGTGGTCGTGGCGCTGTTCCCCAAGCCGGTCGAGCTGGCCGGGCACATCCACGGCGCGGTGTGCGTGGGGACGTTGTGCACGGGCACGATCGACGGGCGGCGGACGGCGCGCTACATGTACCAGATCACCTCGCACGACGACGCCTGGCGCGACCACGGCGTGCAGGGCACCGGCTACCAGACCGGGGCCGCGGCGGCCTGCGCCGTGACGCTCTTCGCCCGCGGCGAGGTGCCGCAGCGCGGCGTGGTGCCGCCGGAGGCGCTCGCGCCGCGTCCCTTCATCGCCGAGATGGAGCGCTTCGGGCTGCCGGTCGGCGTCGTCGACCTCGAGCCCGACACGCTGCCGCCGGTCTGACCCGGGGCGGGCCTGCGGGCCGCGGCGAGGTCTCGAGCCCGAGCGGACGGAGCGGGGCGGGCGGAGCGGGGCGGGCGCGCCGGCGGCGCGCCCGCCCCGCATCCCGCCGCCGCGCGCCCCTCGCCCCGCCGCCACGCCCCGCCCCGCCGCCGCGCGCCCCGCGGCCCCACGCCCCGCCGCCGCGCCCCGCCGCTGCGGCTCGCCGCCGCCCGCGGCCTCGGATAGCATGAGGCGAGCGGGCGCTCCCACGGAGGGCGGCGCGCCCGCGGCGCGCGCGACGGCCGCCCCGGCAGCACGGCCGTCCGGCCCGCGACACCGACCCCGAGGAGCGACCCTTGTCGTCACGACGCTCGCAGCTGCGGCGCTACCTGCGCGAGTACCCGCGCCAGTTCTGGGTGCTCGTGCTGGGCGTGTTCGTGTACGTCGCCGCGGCGGCGCTCGCCTTCCCCTACGAGGGCATCTACCTGCACCGCGAGCTCGGCGCCTCGATGACCATGGTGGGGCTGCTCTTCGGCCTCGTGCCGCTGCCCTTCTACCTGCTCGGCGTGGTCGGGGGCCGGCTCACCGACACCTTCGGGCGTCGTCCCATGCTCGTGCTGTCGCTCGCGTCGGGCATCATCTGGTTCGTCGGGTTCGCCTTCGCCGACGCCGCCTGGCAGGTCGCCGTCCTCGTCGCCATCGAGAGCGCCTTCGGCTGGCCGCTCTTCCAGACGGCGAGCAACGCCATGGTCGCCGACCTCATCCCACTGCGGCGCCGGCAGGAGGCGTACAGCATCACGCGCGTGGCGATGAACGTCGGCGTGGTGCTGGGGCCGGCGGCGGCGGGCCTCGCGCTGGGCTGGGGCGTCAGCTTCCGCGACCTGTTCCTCGCCGCCGCCGCCGGCATCCTGGGCATCGCCGTCCTCATGCTCCTGTGGATCCGCGAGAGCCGGCCGGCGAGCGCGCTGGCCGGCACCTCCGGGGCCGAGGGCGGACGCGGCGGCTACCGCGTCGTCTTCCGCGACCGCGGCTTCCTGCTCTTCTGCGCCGTCGCCGTGCTGCCGGTGTTCTGCTTCGGCAACTTCGGGTCCATCTTCTCCGTCTACATCACCGACTTCCTCGGCATCGGGTTCAGCACCTGGGGGGCGCTGCTCGCCTGGAACGCGGCGATCGTGGCGCTCATCCAGTTCCCGATGATCCGTGCCACTCGGCACCGCAACCGGATGCTGCTGCTGGCGCTCGGCAGCGCGCTGCTCGCGGTCGGCCTCGGCGGGTCGGCGCTGGCCGCGGGGCTCGTGTCGCTCGTCGTCCTCGTGACGCTGATGAGCCTCGGCGAGGTGTTCCTCGCGCCGGTCGCAGCGGCCGAGGTCTCGGACCTCTCGCCCGAGGCCGTCCGCGGCCGCTACATGGGCGTGTGGACCCTGGTGTGGAACGGGGGCGCCTCCCTCGGGCCGCTCTACGGAGGCTGGGCGATGGACGCGCTCGGCGGCCGCGAGGCCTTTGGGACGCTGCTCGGCATCGGCCTCCTCGGCGCCGCGCTCTTCGTCGTCCTCGCGCGCCGCGGGATGGGCGTGCCCGGCGTGGGGCCCGGAGCCGTCGCGCCGCCGCCGGCCGCGGCCGAGGGTGCGAACGGCGTGCCGGCGCCGGGCGAGGCGGCCCCCGAGGGGGCCGCTCCCGGGTCCTGAGCCGCGGACGCTTCGGCGCCGGCGGCCGCGGGGCGCGCGCGGCGTCGCTCGCCGTCGAGGCTACGGGTGGTCAGTCCTCCGGCAGCGCGGCGATCACGGCGTCGAGGGAGGCCCGCTGCTCGTCGCTGAGGAGCGGGCCGCGCGCCTCCGCGGCGGCGAGGATCTCGCGCACCCGCTCGTTCGCGAGGTCGTACTCGTCGCGGCCCTGGGCCACCCACATCTCCTCACTCAGGCGGGTCGAGATCGTCGGCATGAAGAGCTCGCCGGCGCGCAGGCGGCGCTTCGTGTCGGGATCGCTCAGGAAGTGCCCGTCGTAGCCGGCGCGCTCGACGGCGGCCGCGGCCGCCGTCTCGGCGGAGACCTCCACCTCGCCCAGCATGCGTGTGATCATCGCCGCGATCTCGGCGTCGATCACGATCTGCGGCAGGCTGAGGATGCCGGCGCCGCCGAGCAGGCCGATGCCTCCGGTGATGAGGTCGGCGCCGGCCTCGGCGACGAAGAGGCCCTTGAGCGCCTTCTCGTAGCCCGCCTGGATGCCGTGCGCCTTGGCGTCGGTGGCGAGGCCGGGGCACAGGACCGGGAAGCCGAGGTGGTGCGAGACCTCGGCGATGGCGGCGACCATGAGCGCCGTCTCGAGGGCGCCGAACGAGAAGGTGCCGGCGCGCATGTCGAGGAGGCTCGCGCCGGCGCCCATCATCAGCGGGACGCCCGGAGCGGCGAGGGCGATGGCGGCGGCGGCGCCGAGGAACTCGGCGACGTTCACCGTGACCGTGCCGGCGACGGTCACCGGCGCCGTGGCCCCGGCGATGGGCATCGGGTAGACGAGGACGGGGACGTGGTGGCGGGCCATCGCGATCGTCGCGTCGAGCAGCGGCCCGCCGATCTTGAGCGGCGACGACGTGCAGCAGACGAGGCTGAGGCGCGGCCGCGCGCGCAGTTCCTCGTCCCCCTGCCCGAGCGCGGCGAGGACCTCGAGCATGGGAGGGACGTCCCGGGGGTGGAGCACGTCGTGCTGCGTGTGCTTCCCCGTCGCCGAGAGGACCGTCACGAGGTCGACCAGGGAGCGCTGGTGGTCGGGCACCTCGGTGGCGGTCACCGCCGGCCACATGATGTCGACCGCCGGCATCGCGTCGCAGACGGCGGTCGCGCGCCAGAGGTCGTCGGCCGTGCTGGCGCGGTAGGCGCCGGTCTCGGGGTCGAGGACGTGGGTCGGTGACCCCGAGGGCAGGAAGTGGACGCCGGAGCCGTCGAGCACGCAGTCGTCGGCGGGCGTGGCGCCGCCGAGGACGACGGTGCGGGGGGACGGCGCGAGCGCGCGCTCGACGAGCGCGCGCGGCAGGCGCGCCGTGCCGGAGGCGCGGTCGACGGCGGCGCCCGCCTCCTCGAGGACGTCGAGCGCCGCGCACGGTCCGAAGCGCATCCCGTGGCGCTCGAGCAGGCCGTGCGCCTCGTCGACGATGAGCTCCTTCTCCGCCTGCGACAGCCAGGTCGTGCGCGCCCGCATCGTGCCCTCCCGCGACGTGTGCCTGTTCAGGAGAGACCCTATGCGACGCCGGCCCCGGCGGGGAAGGGGGCGCGCGTGCGCGGACCCGCTCGTCGCGGGGCGGGGCGGCGGGGCGCTCGCGAGCGCCCCGCCGCCGGGCCGTGCGGCCCCGCGGGCGCCAAGCCGCGACCGGCGATCCGCGCCGTGCCGGTGCGCGAGCGACACCACCCGCCCCCTCCCGGCGTCCTCCCGTACCCTGTAGGATTCGCGACGGCTCTTCCGCCTCGCCGGCGCGCCGGGTCGCGCCCGCGAGGCGGCCCTCGAGAGGACGGGGAGATCGTCCCTGAGCGAGACCACGTCACCCGCGATCGGCGCCGGCAGCCTCCTTCAGCTGGGGCGCACGCTGCGGCTCGTGTGGGGCATCGCCCCGCGCTGGACGCTGGCGACGATGAGCCTCGCCGTCGTGCAGGGAGTCCTGCCGCTGATCGGGCTCCTCCTGCTGCGCGAGATCGTCGATGCGGTGGTCGCCGGCGTCACGGCGCCCGACAAGGGCGCCGCCTTCGCGACCGTCGCCTGGTGGGTCGCCGCCGCCGCCCTGGTCGGCCTCGCGAACGCGGTGGCTCGCTCGACGGCGCTGCTCGTGAGCGAGACGCACGCTCTGGTCGTCACCGACCACATGTCCGACCTCATCCACGCCAAGTCGATCGTCGTCGACCTCGCCTACTACGAGGACTCGCGCTACTACGACGTGCTGCACCGGGCACAGCAGGAGGCGCCGTACCGGCCGACGCGGATGGTCGGCGACCTCATGCTCGCCGGGCAGAGCCTCGTGACCCTGGTCGGTGTGGTCGGCGTCCTGTTCGCCATCCACTGGAGCGTCGGCCTCGTCATCGCCGCCGCCGCGCTGCCGAGCGCCTGGGTGCGCCTGCGGCACTCGAGCCGGCTGTACGAGTGGCAGCGGCGGCGCACCGTCGCCGAGCGCCGCTCGTGGTACCTGCACTGGCTGCTCACCGACGGCGGGCATGCCAAGGAGGTGCGCGTCTTCGGCCTCGGCGAGGCACTGCGCGCCTGGTACCGCGACCTGCGCCGCGAGCTGCGCGCCGAGCGCCTCGGCATCGCCCGCCGGCGCGCCGTCGCCGACCTGGGCAGCCAGGCGGTGGCGACGGCGGCCGTCTTCGGGACCTTCGCCTACATCGCCTGGCGCGCCGTCCAGGGTCTCATCACCCTGGGCGACCTGATGATGTACTACCAGGCCCTGCAGACGGGGCTCGGCGCCCTGCAGGGCCTGCTCGGTGCCATGGCCGGCCTCTGCGAGCACGACCTCTTCCTCACCTCATACCGCGAGTTCATGGCGCTCGAGCCCAGGGTGGCCGAGCCCGCGCGGCCGGTGGTCGCGCCGCGCCCGCTCGCCCGCGGCATCGCCTTCGAGGACGTGTCGTTCCGCTACCCGGACGACGGGCGGCCCGTGCTCGAGCACGTCGACCTGACCATCCGCCCGGGGGAGGTGACGGCGCTGGTCGGGCCCAACGGCTCGGGCAAGACGACGCTGGTCAAGCTGCTCTGCCGGCTCTACGACCCGCGGGACGGGAGGGTGACCCGCGACGGCGTCGACCTGCGCGAGATCGCGACGGCGGACCTGCGGCGCGATATCGGCGTCGTCTTCCAGGACTTCGCCCGCTACGAGCTCACGGCGCGCGAGAACATCTGGCTGGGCGACGTGGCCCGGGAGCGTGGCGACGCGGCGGTGGAGCGCGCCGCCCGTCAGGCCGGCGCGCACGAGCTCATCGCCGGCCTGCCCGGCGGGTACGACACGATGCTCGGGACCTGGTTCGAGGAGGGCCACGAGCTCTCGATCGGCGAGTGGCAGAAGGTGGCCCTCGCGCGCGCCTTCGTGCGCGACGCCGACGTGCTGGTCTTCGACGAGCCCGCGAGCGCGCTCGACCCGCTCGCCGAGCGTGACCTCTTCGCGCGCCTCCGCGAGCTCGCGCGCGGGCGGGCCGTCGTGCTCGTCAGCCACCGCTTCTCGACCGTGCGCGACGCCGACGCGATCCACATCGTCGACGCGGGGCGCGTGGTCGAGAGCGGCAGCCACGACGAGCTCGTCGCCCGCGGCGGGGTGTACGCGGCGATGTACGAGGTCCAGGCGCGGGGCTACAGGGAGGGCCGAGGCGTGTGAGGCGAGGGGCGGCGGGGCGCTCGCGAGCGCCCCGCCGCCCCTCGCCTCGGTGTACCGTGCCACCCCGACGCCGGCCCATCCGCCTCGGGTCACGGCCGTGCGGCCCTCGGGTCGGGCCCGCCGCGCGTCGCGGCGGCGCCCCGGTCGCGCCGTCAGAGGTCGAGCGCGCTCTGCAGGTCGCGGGCGTGCTCCTCCTCGATGATGAGGATGTCCTCGAGGGCGCGGCGCAGGCCGTACTCCTGCAGCAGCTCCGCCTGGGCGATCCGCTCGCGGTAGCGGGCGATGGCGTCGAGCTCGCCGTCGAGGTCCTGCTCGAGCATCGTCTTCGAGTCGGGCGAGATGTGGATGTCGGCGACGTCCACGGCGGGGATGCCGCCGAGGAAGTCGATCTGCTCGGAGAGCGTGATCGCGTGCTGGTGCTCCTCGTTGGAGTGCACGGTCAACTCCGCCGAGATCGCGTCGTACTGCGGGCCGGTGATGACCGCGGCGTGCTGCACGTACTGGATCAGGGCCGAGTACTCCTTGGCGAGGTCCTTGTTCAGGAGGTCGATCAGCTCGTCCCTCGTGACCGCGCGCGGCGTCGAGGGGTCGGCGGCCGCGGCCCGCTTCGCCGGCGCGGCCTTGGCCGGAGCCTTCTTGGTCGTCTTCTTCGCTGCTGACTTGGGCACGGGCTCTCCTTTCGGTCGCGCGTCCGGTCCGCGGACGCGCGTCATCCACACGGGCAGGTGCTACATACCCGCAAACGGACCGCCGGAGAGCCGTCGAAGAGGCCGGCGACGCATGGAGGGTCGTCGGCAGGCGCGTGAACCCGTGCCGGCGGCGGGGAGGGAGGTCCAGGGGCGAGGGCCGGCGCCGCCAAGCGGCGCCGGCCCTCGCCCTCCGCTCACTCGGCCAGCTGGGTCTCCATGGTCCAGTCCTCCTCGCGGCGCCGGCGGCGCAGCCCGTCGAGGGCCACGTAGATGACCGGCACGAGGATCAGGGTCAGGACCGTCGACGTGAAGAGCCCGCCGATCACGACCACGGCGAGCGGCGTCGAGAGGAAGGCGCCCTCGCCGAGCCCGAGCGACATCGGCAACAGGGCGAGGATCGTCGCGATCGCCGTCATCAGGATCGGGCGCAGGCGGCGCCGGCCGCCCTCGACGACCGCCGTGCGCGCGTCCATGCCGCGGCGGCGGAACTGCTCGACGAGGTCGAGGAGCACGATGGCGTTGGTCACCACGATGCCGATGAGCATGAGCACGCCGATGAGGCTCGGCATGCCGAGGCTGGTGCCGGTGAGCAGGAGGAGGACGACGGCGCCGACGGCGGCGAACGGGATGCTGACCAGCAGGATGAGCGGGTTCAGCAGGCTGCGGAAGGTCGCGACCATGATGATGTAGACGATGAGCACGGCGATGAGCATGGCGATGCCCAGGGTGCGGAAGACCTCGTTGGTCATCGCCGTCGCCCCGGCCAGCGTCCACGTGGCGCCCGCCGGCAGCTGGAGCTTCTCGAGGGCGGCCTGCGTGTCGCTCGACGCGGCGCCGATGTTGTTGTTCACCACGGTGGCGGTGACGGTCGCCGTGCGCTGCCCGTCGACGTGCGTCACCTGGACGGGCGTCGTCACCTCGACGACCTGGGCCACCTCAGCCATCGCGACCATGCCCGACGAGGTCGGCACGGGCAGCTGCTCGAGCATGGCACGCACGGCGCCGGGGATCGGCGGCAGGGTGATGTCGCCGACGCTCACCCGTGCCGGGAGCAGGCCCTGCTTCAGCGGCACGTTGCCGAGAGGGAAGCCGTCGAGCACGAGGGTCGTGTACTGGCTCAGCGTGTTCGGGTCGACGCCGGCCGCCGCCGCCTTCGCCTGGTCGACGGTGATCGTCGCCGACGGGCGCCCCTCGCTGAGGTTGGAGGTCACGTCTGCGAGGCCCTCGACGCCCTTCACGGCGGCGAGCACGGCCTCGTTGGCCTCCTTGAGCACGGCGGGGTCGTCGGCGGACACCTGCACCTCGATCGCCGACGAGCCGCCCATGGTCGAGTCCTCGCCGCTCACGGTGACGACGCCGACGCCTTCGAGGCCGGCGACCTGCGCGCGCACGTCCTCGACGATCGCGGCCTTGTCGGCCTCGGGGTCGGTCTGGATGGTGTACACGGCCTGGCTGGACGACGCCCCCGTCCCTCCGCCCGCCCCGAACAGGCTGCCGGTGCTGCCGGCCGTCATCTGGAACACCTCGATGCCGTCCGTCGCCGCGAGCACCTCCTCGACGTCGCGCGTCGCGGCCAGCGTCGCGTCGAGGCTCGTGCCCGGCGGCAGCTGCTGGGTGACGGTCATTGTGTTCTGGGCGGAGCTGTCGAAGAGGTTGGTCTTGAGCAGCGGGGTCATCGACATGGTCGCGGCGAACACGGCGACCGCCGCCACCACGGTGACGATCTTGTGGTCCAGGGCCAGCTTGAGCACCGGCAGGTAGAGGCGCTGCAGGCCGGTGATCTCGGCGGCGTCGCGATGGCCGACCTGGCGCTTGGTGACCACGAAGGTGGCGACCACGGGCACCACGGTGAGGGCCACGGCGAGGCTCGCGAGGAGGGCGAAGGTGACGGTCAGGGCGAACGGCATGAAGAACTCGGAGGCCAGGCCCTGCACGAAGCCGAGCGGCAGGAAGACGGCGACCGTGGTCAGCGTGCTGGCGGTGATGGCGCGCGCCACCTCGCGCGTGCCGGTGTAGGCGGCGGCGTGGATGTCGTCGCCCTCCTGGAGGTGACGGTGGATGTTCTCGATGACGACGATCGAGTCGTCGATGACGCGGCCGATGGCGATGGTGAGCCCGCCCAGTGTGAGCACGTTCAGCGACTCGCCGCGCCACCAGAGCAGGGCGAGCGCGCCGACGATGCTGAGCGGGATGGAGAGGCCGGCGATGACGGTCGAGCGCCAGCTGCGCAGGAAGACCCAGATGATGAGCACGGCGAACACGGCGCCGATCAGGCCCTCGCGCCAGAGCGAGGTGATGCTCTCCTCGATATAGGTGGACTGGTCGAGGACGGTCGTGACCTCCACCTGACCTTCGAGCTCGGGCTGGAGCGCGGCCAGCTCGTCGGCGACCGCGTTGGCGATCTCGACGGTGTTGCCGGCCGGGGACTTGCTCACCGAGATGCCGATGGACTCCTCGCCGTTGGTGCGCGTCACGGCCGTCGGGGGGGCGGGCTCGACGGAGACGTCGGCGATCTCGCCGAGCCGCACCGTGGAGGGCGCGCCCGCCGCGGCGGCGCCCGCCGCCGCGGCCTCCGGCGCCGGCGTCGTCGCGATGGCGAGGTCCTCGAAGGCGGCCACGGTGGCCGCCCGGGTGGTGACGGTGACGGGGTAGACGAGGCTGCCGGCGGTCACGCTGCCGGCGCCCGTCGTGAGATTGGCCTGCTGCACCGCGGTCGCGATCGCCTCGGGCGACACGCCGAGGCGCAGCACCTCCTCCGGCTTCAGCTCGATCACGAGCTGCTGCTGAGTGACGCCGGAGAGCGTCACCGCCTGCACGTCGGGGATCTCCTGGAGGCGCGGCGCGACCACGGACTGCAGCAGCCCGGCGACGGCCTTCGGCGGCAGGTCGGACGTGACCGCGAGCTGAACGACGGGGAGCGAGCCGATGTTGAGGGCCGCGACCTCGGGGGCGAGCGCCGTGGCCGGCAGGGCCTGCTGCACGCCCGAGACCGCCTGCTGGACCTCGGCCTGCTTGGCCTCCATGTCGGTGCCGAACTCGTACTCGATGGTGAGGATGCTCATCCCCTCGTTCGAGTAGGAGACGAACTCCTTGACGTCGCTCGTCGTCTTGACCGCCTGCTCGATCGGCGCGGTCACGCGGGTCTCGACGTCGGTGGCCGAGGAGCCGGGGGCGACGGTGACCACGGTCAGGTAGGGGAAGGTGAGGTCGGGGATCAGCTCCTGCTTGAGCGACGTCACGCCGAAGACACCGAGCAGCACGACGGCGAGCACGGCGAGCACGACGATGGAACGGTTACGGAGCGAGATCTTGGTCAGCCAGCTCACGTGGAGCCTCCTGTCGTGGCGGTGTCCTCAGGGGAGGTGCCGGGGTGCGCGGCGCGCGTCGCCTGCCAGCGGTCGACCAGGCCCGGCATCTCGGTCTTGATGAACTCGAGGAAGTCGTCGAGCTCACGGAGCAGCACGACGTTGGACTCGCGAGGGTCACGGTCGGCCGTGAGCTCGAGGCAGCGCCCGACGAGGCCGGCGAGGGCGTCGATACGGTCGACCTGCAGGACGGCGTCGAGGTGGCCGCCGACGGCGCGGTAGCAGTCGCCCCGGCGACCGGGCTGGCTCACCCGCTCGATCCGGCCCGCCTGCAGCAGGGAGCGGGCCGCGGTGCTCACGGCGGCCTTGCTGACGCCGAGCGCTTCGGCGATCTCGGTGAGCGACTGCACCGGCGGATCGCAGAGCAGCAGCCACGCGGTGACCCTGCCGGCCATGCGCGTGCCGCCCATCTCCTCGAGGAGCAGGCCGAACTCCTCGGCGAGCAGTCGCACCTCGCGGGCGCGCTGTCGTACGTCCACGGCGCCTCCAGACGGCCGTCTACAACGTCAACGACGTAAAGTACGTAGTGAATGGCCGGGCCGCAACCCGGCGGGGGTCAGGCGCCGGCGAGGTCGGCGAGGCGGTCGGCGGCGGCGAGGACGCGGTCGGCGCCGCGCAGCGCCGACCGCCAGCGCGCCGGGACGCCCTCCTCGCCGTACACGGCGCCGGCCAGCGCGCCGGTGATGGCGCCCACGGTGTCGGCGTCGTTGCCCTTGTTGACGATGAGGGAGAGCGCCCCCTCGAGGCTGTCCGTGCGGGCGACGGCCCAGAGCGCCGCCTTGAGGCTGTCGAGCACGAAGGCCGAGCACTCGATCTCTTCGGGCTCGGCCAGCAGGGCGTCGAAGAGGGCGGCGCTCACCCGGCTGTCCTCGTCGACGAGGCGCTCGGCGAGGCGCGGCACCTCGTCGCGCAGGCGGTCCTGCAGGGCGGCGACGAGGAGGTCGTTGAAGGCCAGGCACGCCATGCCGGCGAGGCGGTCGAAGTGGGTGAGGGTGGACTCGCGCTGCGAGACCATGCGGCGCTCGTCGGGGTCGTGCAGGTAGCGCAGCGCGACCGGGGCGCAGCGCATGAGGCTGCCGTTGCCGGCCGTCGGCTGGCCGAGGATCTCGAAGGCGCGCCGCGAGGCGAGGTCCCAGGGCGTCCCGGCGCGGTAGCTCAGCATGACCGTGCGCACCGTGAGGCTCACGTCGCGCGGCGCGGTCTCGAACCAGGCGCGGTAGCGCTCCATCACGTCCTGGGGGTCGAAGTCGCCGGTCTCGGCGAGGCTGTCGGCGAGGCAGAGCATCATGTCGGTGGCGTCGGTGGTCTCGCCCGGCTCGACCTCGTGGCAGCCGCCGCCGATCATCTCGGTGATGACGCCGTAGCGCTCGGCGATCTGCTCGGCACTCAGGAACTCGGCCGGGGCGCCGAGCGCGTCGCCGGCGGCGAGGCCGAGCAGGACGCCGCGGAAGCGGCCGCGCAGGCCGCTCACGCCAGAACCTCGCGGGCCAGGCGCTCGAAGAACAGCGCCTGGTAGACGACGTCGTCGACCCTGATGCGCTCGTCGGGCGCGTGGTCGCGGCCGCCGCCGAGGGCGAAGAGGTCTTCGTGGAAGAAGGGCGCGAACCCGTAGGCGACGCAGCCCGGGAAGGCCTCGCGCATCCAGCGCGAGTCGGTGAAGCTGCCCGAGACCATCGGCGCCAGGGTGGCGCCGGGCAGGTCGCGGGCGAGCACGCGCTCGATCGCCGCGCGCAGGGGCGTGTCGGGCGGCGAGGCGTTGGGATCGGTGAGGTCGTGCCACTCGAACTCCCAGTCGATGCCGAGCGGGTCGAGCACGGCGGCGACCGTCGCCTCGAGGTCGCCGGGGGAGATCTCGGGCAGGATGCGGCAGTCGACCTTGGCCTCGGCCCTGGTCGGGATCACGTTGACGGCGCTGCCGGCGCGAAGGACGGTCGGCGTGAAGGTCGCCCCCAGCAGGGGCTCGACGAGCGCGGCGATCTGGGGGCTGTAGACGCGCAGCTCGCGCACGCCGGCGCGTGCCGTGTCGGGGTCCTTGAGCAGCGCCGCGAGCGCGGGGTCGGTCACGAGCGCGTCGACGAAGGCCGCGGTCGTCGCGGAGACGACCGTCGGCGGGTCGGCGCTGCCGAGGGCCTGCACGGCGCGCGCCAGGTCGAGCACGGCGCTTTGCTCGCGCTGCGGCACCGAGCCGTGGCCGCCGACGCCGCGCGTGCGGACGGTGAACTGGGCGAACGCCTTCTCGCCGACGGCGAGCAGCACGACCTGGCGCCCGTCGACCGGGACGACGAGGCCGCCCATGCCCTCGTTGACGACGTAGTCGCAGCGCACGAGGTCGGGGCGGTGGCGGCAGAGCCACTGCACGCCGCAGTGCCGGCCGTCCTCCTCGTCGCAGGTCGCCGCGTAGCGGAGACGCCCGGCGAAGTCGGCGCCCGAGCGCGCCAGCCGGGCGACGGCGACGGCCTCGGCGGCGACCTGGTTCTTCATGTCGACGGCGCCGCAGCCCCACACGTAGCCGTCGCGGACCGTGCCCGAGAAGGGCGGCACGGTCCACTCGGAGGCGTCGGCGGGGACGACGTCGGTGTGGCCCATGTACAGCAGCGTGGGGCCGGGGCGGGATCCCTCGACCGCGGCGACGAGGTTCTGGCGCTCGGGGAGCTCGCCGACGAGCTCGCCGGCCACGCCGTTGGCGGCGAGGTAGTCGCGCAGGACGAGGGCACAGGCGGTCTCGTCTCCGGGCGGGTTGGTCGTGTCGACACGCAGGAGCGCGGTGAAGAGCTCGAGCACCTCGCGTTCGAGGTCGGCGTGCTCCTCGGGGCTCAGGCCGTACCACTCCACCCGGTCGCGCTCCTCCGCGTCGAGAATGGGCGCGGCGGCCCGGCGGGCCGCCGCGCCCATGATACCGCCCCGGGCCCGGGAGCGCTCGCCCGCGGTCCGCGGTCGCGCGCCGCGGGGTCGCCCCCTTCCCTTCACCGTTTCGTACGTCGTAGGCTCATGGCACGACACCACGCCGTGGCGACAAGGAGGACGTCCATGAGGATCGCGGTCATCGGCGCCGGCGCGATGGGACGCTGGGCGGTCAAGGAGCTGGCCCTGAGCCCCGAGGTCGACGAGATCGTCGTCGGCGACTACAACGAGGAGCAGGCGCGCGCCGTGGCGACGACCCACGGCGGCGACAAGGCGAAGCCGGTGTTCGTGGATGCCCGCGAGCCGGAGAGCGTGAAGAAGGCAATCGCGGGCTGCGGCGCCATGGTCAACGCGACGCAGCACTTCTGGAACATCGACGTGATGCACGCCGCCGCGGCTGCCGGCGTGCACTACACCGACATGGGCGGCCTCTTCCACGTCACCAAGCAGCAGGTCGAGCTCGACGGCGAGTTCAGGAAGGCGGGCGTGACGGCGGTCATCGCCATGGGCGGCGCCCCCGGCGTGACCAACATCCTCGCCCGCTACGGCGCCCAGCGGCTCGACACCGTCGAGGAGGCGCACGCCTACTGCGGCAACGTCGACGACACCGACTGGAGCCGCTACGAGGGCTGGGTCGTCCCGTACTCCCTGGAGACGCTCTGCGACGAGTTCAGCGTGGCCGCGCCGCAGTTCAAGGAGGGCGCGTGGGACACCGACATCGTCGGGGGCACCGGCCTCGAGGACGTCGACTTCGGCGCGCCGGCCGGGATCCTCGAGGCGCACCACACGATCCACTCCGAGCCGTTCACCTTCTGGCACAGCTGGAAGGACCAGGGGCTGCGGAGCGCGACGTTCCACCTCTCGCTGCCGGCCGAGTTCACCGGGCAGATGCGCTTCCTCAACCGCATCGGGATGACGCGCACCGACGAGGTCGAGGTGCGCGGCGGCAAGGTGCGGCCCCGCGACGTCCTCCTCAAGGTCGTGAGCGAGATCCCGAAGCCCGTCGACGTCGTGCTCGACGACGTCGACTACCTGATGGCCGTGGTGCGCGGCGTCAAGGACGGGCGCCGGCTCGAGTGGCGCGTGCGCGCCGTGATCCCGGCGCACAAGGAGCACGGGGCCGGCGGCGGCGACGTCGACACCGGCATCCCGCCGGCCATCGTGGCGAAGATGATGGCGAAGGGCGAGATCGCCGAGCCGGGCGTCTTCGTGCCCGAGCAGATCGTGCCCTGCGAGGCCTTCTTCACGAGCTTCGCGCGCTGGGGCGCCTCGGTCGACGCGCAGATGCGCGAGCTGCTCGCCGCGCCGGAAGTCTCAGGCTGAACCGGAGCCTCAGGGTTCGCCGCCGCGCTCAGACGTCGAGGCTCGTCTGGGCGTCGTCCGGCGGCGGGGAGGACGGCGCCCGGCGGCCTTGCCGCCGTGCGCCGGCTGGCCCGTCGCCGGGGGCGTGGCCCCCCGGGCCACTCGCGCCCGGGCCACTCGCGCCCGGGTCGCGCGCGCCCTTCTCGCGGTCGGGTCCGTCCGGCCCCGCCTCGGCGCCGGGTCCGTCCGCCCCGGGCGAGGGCTCGCGCGCGACGCCGAGGAGCTGCGCCATGCGGCGCGCGTTGCGCAGGCCCCAGTCCTCGTAGTTGTTGTTGAAGAGCACGTGGACGGCGTCGGCGCGCTCGGCGAGCTCGCCCACTGTCGGCACCCAGCCGAGGAGCTCCTCCTCGGAGTAGAGGTACTTGAAGCGGTCGGCCGAGCGCGCCGTGCGCGCCTCCCAGGTGTCGGCGTTGCGGCCGTGAAGGCGGACGTAGGCGAGGTCGGCGGTGGCCGCCGCGAGCGGCGGCGTGCTCGAGCGGAAGCCCTGGGGCTCGTCGACGGTCACGTACGCGAGCCCCGTCTCCTCGAGCACGGCCAGCGTGCCCGCGGCGGCCTCCCCGTCCATCCAGCCGCCGCCCCTGAACTCGACGGCGACGCGCAGACCGGGGAGCCGGCCGGGCAGCTCGCGCAGGTAGGCCTCGTGCTCGCGCGAGCGCACGAACCAATGGGGGAACTGGAAGAGGACGGCGCCGAGCTTGCCCGCCTCCTGCAGCGGGGCGAGGGCGTCGCGGTGGAGCTGCCAGACCGCCTCGACGGTCTCCTCGGGGGCGCTGCGACGGTAGAACCTGCCCTTGGCGAGCAGCTCCTCGGGGAGACCGTCGCGCAGCCGGCGGGGCAGCCGCGCCGCCTGCACCGCGTGGCCGGTCAGCAGCCCGAAGGCCTTGACGTCGAAGACGAAGTCGTCGGGGGTGCGCTCGACCCACAGGCGCGCCGTGCGCGGGTCGGGCGGGGAGTAGTACGTGGCGTCGACCTCGACGAGAGGGAAGCGCGCCGCGTAGTACCGCAGGCGGTCGGCGGCGCCGTGCACGTCGGCGGGGTAGAAGCGCCCGCTCTCGATCAGGCTGGGGTCGGTCCACGAGCAGGTGCCCACGAGGATGCGGCCCAAGCGACCTCCCGGAGACCACGCCGGGCCCGGTCGACGGCGGCGCCGGCGGCTGACGGCGACGGCCTTGAGGGCCGCCGCCGTCGTGAGTATACTCGGGTCGAGACACGTAGTCGGCGCCGGGGTCTTTGCAGACCACACGCCTCGCCCAAGAGGTCCTTGAAGGGGGCGCCGCCGGTGGGCGGATCGACGCGAAGCCAAGCGGATCCGCCCACTGTCACGAGCGCGGCCGGTCGCGTTGACCGTCCCTCGCGCCAGCCTCTATACTCATCGCCGCGTGTCGGAATGGCGGAATTGGTAGACGCGCTAGGTTGAGGGCCTAGTGAGGGTTTAACCTCATGGGGGTTCAAGTCCCCCTTCCGACACCACTTCCCTTTCTTCTCCCCACAGTCCTGGCAGCCGTGGACGGCGGCCCGCGGCCGCGCGCCGCGGCGTCGGCGCGCGGAGGGCCGCGGCGGCGCGGCCGCGAGGCTCAGAGCGCTGCCCAGAGCGGCAGGCCGGTGACCTCGTCGTGGCCGCGCTCGAGTGGCTCGCCGACCAGCTCCTCGAGCACCAGCTCGCAGGCGAAGACGACGCAGCCGGGCAGGGCGTGGCCGCCCAGGCAGCGGCCGTCGGCCTCGCCCAGCACGAGGTGCGCGTGGACCGCCGTCTCCCCGTCGCGGCGCGAGATGTTGCCGACCAGCGAGAGCACCTCGACGGGGCGCTCGACGGCGTGCGGCTCGTACGTCTTCGCCGTCTGGTCGTAGTAGGCGAGCTCGGCGCGCTGGAGGGCGCCGACGGCACGCACCTCGCCCATGGCGACGCCGTGCTCGTCGGCGACGGCGGCGATCTGGGCCAGCAGGTCGCCGCCGTGCTCGAGCCTGGCCACGAGGCGACGGCCGGTCGCGAACTCACGAGCTCCCATGACTCCTCCCGGATCGGGATTCTCTTCTCCGCGGCGAGGGTATCAGGCCCGACTGAAGAGCGGCGTCGGGGAGAGCGACGACCCACCGTGCGAGATGTAGAGTGAGCGAGACCCGTGGAGGCCGCGCGAGCCGCCGCGGGGCGTCCCGGCAGCCCGCCCCCGGCGGAGCGGCCTCACCGAACGATGGACACCGCCGTGCAGCGTAAGGACCGCGGGAAGCTGAAGCCGCCGGGAGGAGCCCAGGCACGGCTGCGCCGCGGCGACGTCGTCCGCGAGGTCAGGGGCGACGTCTGCGTGCTGCGCTGCCGCACGACGGTCACTGCGACGGGCCTCGAGTCGCTGCGCCGCGAGCTCTCCCGCTGTCACGACGCCCGGCTCCGCGCCGTCGTCGTCGACCTCGAGGGCGGGCGGCCGCCGAGCGACGGCCTCGTCGTCGCCCTGAAGGACGGCGCCGAGCACCTCGAGGAGATCGGCGGCGAGCTCATCGTGGCGGCCGAGAGCGCCGGGGTGCGCGAGGCGCTCGCCGGGGCCGGGCTCGACGTGCCCGCCGGCCCCGGTCTCGGCCCCGACACCGGCGACTCCACCTCGGTCACGCTGCCGCCCGAGCCGCGCTGGCGCCACCGCTTCGCCTTCGCCGCGACGACCGCCGAGCTCTCCGCGGCGCGCCGTCGCGTGATGCGCCTGAGCGAGGTCTGCGGCTTGAGCGGCCCGCCGCTCTTCGAGCTCGGCGTGGCCGTGGGCGAGGCGCTCGCGAACGCCGTCCAGCACGGGTCGCCGGAGGGCCCTCTCGACGAGGTGACGGTGCGCTTCTTCTGCTACGACGACGAGGTCGCGGTCGAGGTCGCCGACCACGGCGGCGGCATGGACGCGGCGCCGATCTGCGCCCCCGAGGTCTCGGCTGCCTCCGGCCGCGGGATCCACTTCATGCGCACGCTGAGCGACGGCCTGCTCGTCTCCTGCGGGGCGCAGGGCACGCGCGTGCTGCTCGCCAAGCGCCGCCGCGCGGCGCCGTAGCCGCCGCGGTCGGCCCGCGCCGCGGCGCGCGAGGCGCTCGATGGGCGACGCGCCGCCGGCCCGCGCCGCCGGCCCGCGCCGCCGCGGTCCGCCCGCGCTGCGGGCTCGCGCCGCCGCGGTCCGCCCGCGCCGCCGGCTCGCGCCGCCGCGGTCCGCCCGCGCCGCCGGCCCGCGCCGCCGCCGTCGGCCCCTGCGGTAGGATTCGGCCATGGACCCCACCGACCTCGCCAGGCGCCTCTTCCTGATCGACGGCAGCAGCCTGGCCTACCGGGCGTACTTCGCCCTGCCGGAGACGATCGCCACGCGCGACGGCTTCCCGACCAACGCGCTCTACGGGCTGAGCCAGATGTTCCTCAAGATCGTCGGCGAGTACAGCCCCTGCGCGGTGGTCGTCGCCTGGGACGCGCGCGAGAAGACCTTCCGTCACGAGGAGTACGAGGAGTACAAGGCGCAGCGGCCGCACATGCCCGAGCTGCTCTCGATGCAGTGGGACCACCTGCCGGAGCTGGTCGAGGCGTTCGGCTTCGTCAACCTGGTGAAGGGCGGCTACGAGGCCGACGACCTGCTCGGGACGCTGGCCCTCGCGGCCCGCGGGCGCGGCGTCAAGGCGGCGGTCGTGACCGGCGACCGTGACAGCCTGCAGCTCGTCGACGAGGACATCGCCGTGGTCGCCACGGGCCGCGGCATCACCGACGTGAAGGTGTACACGCCGGCCCGGGTGGTCGAGCGCTTCGGCGTCGAGCCGGGCCAGATCCCCGACTTCATCGGCCTCAAGGGCGACAGCTCGGACAACATCCCCGGGGTACCCGGGATCGGCGAGAAGACGGCGGCGGCGCTGCTGCAGCAGTTCGGCAGCCTCGAGGCGCTCTACGAGCGTCTCGACGAGGTGGGGTCGGAGAAGCGCCGCGCCCTGCTCGTCGAGCACGAGGAGACGGCGCGCCTGTCGAAGCGCCTCGCGACGATGGTCAGGGACGTGCCGCTCGAGGTCGACCTCGGCGAGCTGGTCGGGCGCTGCGACTACCAGGTGCCGTCGGCGCGCGTCGAGGAGCTCTTCCGCCGCTACGAGTTCACGAGCCTGGTGCGCCGCCTCAAGGAGACCGTCGGCGGCCGGGGCGGCGCCGAAGGCGAGGGCGGCACGGGAGGCGCAGGCGCGGCGACGGCGGCCGCCGCGGCGCCGCTGCCGGCGCTCGCCGTCGAGCGCGGCGCCGGGGCGCTGGCGGCGATGCTCGAGCAGCGCGAGACGGCGCTCGCCGCCGTGCCGGCCGGCGACGGCGGGGAGTGGGCGGCGGCGGTGTACGCGGGGGGCGAGGCCGTCGTCGCGGCGCGCGTCGGCACCGACGAGTGGCCGGCGCTGTGGCGCCTGGTCGAGCACGTCGTGGCGCACGACGTCAAGGCGCTGCCCGGCTTCGCCGGCGCGCGCCGCGGCGCCGCCTACGACACGGCCGTGGCCGCGTACCTGCTGGCCCCCGAGCGGGCCGAGAAGGACCGCGTGCTCGAGAGGCTCGCGGGGCTCGACGAGGCCGGGCCCCTCTTCGACGGCCCGGCCGACGAGGCCGCGGCGGCGACGCGGGCCCTCCTCACCTGGCGCGTCGCCGAGGCGCAGCGCCCGCGTCTGCACGAGCTCGAGCTCGACCGCCTGCTGCGCGAGGTCGAGCTGCCGCTGACCCGCGTCCTCGCCGTGATGGAGGCGGCCGGCGTCAAGGTCGACACCTACCGTCTTGGCGAGATCACCGCCCGCCTGCGCGAGCGCGTCGAGGAGCTCACCGACACGATCCACGGGCTCGCCGGCGGGCCCTTCACCATCGGCTCGCCGCAGCAGCTCGCCGAGGTCCTCTTCACGCGCCTCGGTCTCGCACCCTCGCGCAAGGGCAAGACCGGCTACTCGACCGATGCCCAGGTGCTGCGCGGCCTGCGCGAGCAGCACGCCATCGTGCCCGCGGTCGAGGAGTGGCGCGAGCTCACCAAGCTGCTCAGCACCTACCTCGAGCCGCTGCCGCGCCAGGTCGACCCGCGCACCGGGCGCCTGCATACGACCTTCAACCAGACGGTCGCCAGCACGGGCCGCCTCTCGAGCTCGAACCCCAACCTGCAGAACATCCCCGTCCGCACCGAGCTGGGCGCCGAGATCCGCTCCTGCTTCGTCGCCGAGGAGGGCAGCCTCCTGGTCGTCGCCGACTACTCGCAGATCGAGCTCCGCCTCATGGCGAAGCTCTCCGGCGAGCCCGCGCTGCTCGAGGCGTACGCGCGCGGCGACGACGTCCACCGCGTGACGGCGGCGGCCGTGGCCGGCATCCCGGTCGAGGAGGTCACGCGCACCCAGCGCGAGCACGCCAAGGCGACCAACTTCGGCATCATGTACGGGCTCTCGGCGTACGGCCTCTCCGAGCAGGTCGGGATGTCGGTCGACGAGGCGCGCGACTTCATCGAGGCCTACTTCGCGCGCTACCCGAAGGTGCGCGAGTTCCGCGACCGGACGATCGCCCAGGCGACGCAGGACGGCTACGTCACGACCCTGTTCGGGCGCCGCCGGCCGGTCGCCGAGCTCAAGTCGTCGAACTACCGCGTGCGCTCGCTGGGCGAGCGCCTGGCGGTGAACGCGGTGCTGCAGGGGACGGCCGCCGACATCATCAAGGTGGCGATGCTCGAGGTGCAGCGCCGTCTCGAGGGCGACGGCCTGGCGGCGCGCCTCGTCCTGCAGGTGCACGACGAGCTCGTCGTCGAGGCGCCGGAGGCCGAGGTCGCGGCGGTCACGGCGCTGCTGCGCGAGGCGATGCGCGGCGCCTACGAGATGGAGCCGGCGCTCGAGGTGGAGACCGGCGCCGGCGCCGACTGGCGCGCCGCGAAGTAGCCGCTGGCGGCGGCCGCGTCGCGGGCGCGGCGGCCGCGTCCCCGCGGCCGGCCCCCTGCCACGGCCCGCCGGGCGGCGGCCGCGTCGCGGGCCCGCCGGCGACCTCCGACGGCCGGTCGCGCGGCCCCGCGACTCTCTCCGACGGCCGGTCGCGCGGCCCCGCGACTCTGTCTCTCGCGCGCGAGGCCCTGTGCTATACTCTCACGGTTTCGCCCCGCACCGGTCGCGACTCCCGGGCGGGGCGGTCCCGACAGCGATGAGCCGCACAGTGACCGGGAGGCACCGAGACCCCATGACGGACAACCAAACCGAGACCCAGGACGCACCGAAGATCGTCGAGGGCAGCGAAGGCTACCTCATCGAGGTGGACGGCGAGATCGTCCCCAACTACGACGCCACCATCAACGTCTTCAACGAGGGTGACATCGTCACCGGCAAGGTGGTGCGCATCGACAAGGACGAAGTGCTGGTCGACATCGGCTACAAGTCCGAGGGCGTGATCCCGGTCAACGAGCTCTCGATCCGCAAGAACGTCAACACCGGGCAGGAGGTCGAGCTCGGTGAAGAGGTCGACGCCCTCGTGATGCAGAAGGAGGACGCCGACGGCCGCCTGATCCTCTCCAAGAAGCGGGCCCGCTTCGAGAAGGCGTGGAAGCGCATCGAGGCCGCGTTCGAGAGCGGCACCCCCGTGGTCGGCACGGTCATCGAGGTCGTCAAGGGCGGCCTGATCCTCGACCTCGGCGTGCGCGGGTTCCTGCCCGCCTCGCTCGTCGACATCCGCCGCGTGCAGGATCTCTCCGAGTACGTCACGCGCGAGCTCAACTGCCGCGTCATCGAGATGAACCGCAACCGCAACAACGTCGTGCTGTCGCGCCGCGCCGTCCTCGAGGAGGAGCGCAAGGAGGTGCGCCAGCAGATCATCGACGAGCTCACCGTGGGCGACATCGTCGAAGGCACGATCTCGAACATCGTCGACTTCGGCGCCTTCGTCGACCTCGACGGCATCGACGGCCTCATCCACATCTCCGAGCTCAGCTGGACCCACATCAACCACCCGTCCGAGGTGCTGCAGGTCAACCAGAAGGTCAAGGTCAAGGTGCTCGACATCGACCGCGACCGCCAGCGCATCTCCCTCGGCCTCAAGCAGACGCAGGAAGACCCGTGGCAGAAGATCGTCACCCGCCACAAGGTGGGCGACGTGGTCGAGGGCCGGGTCACCAAGATCGTCGCCTTCGGCGCCTTCATCGAGATCTACGAGGGCATCGAGGGCCTCGTGCACATCAGCGAGCTCGCCAACCGGCACGTCGAGCGGCCCGACGAGGTCGTCGCGGTCGGGCAGACCGTGCGCGTCAAGATCATCGAGGTCGACACCGAGCGCCGCCGCCTGAGCCTCTCGATCAAGCGCGTCGAGGGCGCCGACGAGGTGCGCCCGATGCCGCCGGCGCCCGAGCCGGTCGTCGAGGAGCCCGAGGCCGAGGAGCCGGTGAGCGAGGAGCCGGCGGCCGAGGAGGCCGCAGTCGAGGAGACCGTGGCCGAGGAGGCCGAGGAGGCCGCAGTCGAGGAGACCGTGGCCGAGGAGGCCGCGGCGGAGACCGCCGAGGCGGCGGAGCCTGACGGCGCCGAGCCCGAGGCCGCGGAGACGGAGGCGGCCGAGGCCGTCGAGCCCGAGGCCGAGGCAGCCGCCGAGCCGGTCGCCGAGGAGCCGGCCGAGGAGCCCGTGCCCGAGGCGCCCGCCGACGAGCCCAAGCTGGGGCTGAGCGACGAGGTCTTCCCGGTCGGGGCCGAGACCGCCGACGAGGCGGCCGAGGCCCCCGCCGAGGCCGAGCCGCAGGCCTGACACAGACGACACGCGGCCGGGCGGCGTCGCGACGCCGCCCGGCCGCTTCCGCGCCATGACCACGACACAGCGACACAGGATCCCCCGCCTCGGCCTGACCGGAGGCATAGGCTCCGGCAAGTCCACGGCGCTCGCCTACCTGCGCGAGCTGGGCGCCGACGTCATCTCGAGCGACGACATCGTCCACGAGGTGCTCGGCCGGCCCGAGATCGCCGCCCGCATCGGCGAGCGCTTCGGCCGCGAGGCGCTCACCGCGGAGGGCGCCGTCGACCGCCCGGCCGTCGCGCGCGTCGTCTTCGGCGACAAGGACGAGCTCGCCTGGCTCGAGGACCTCCTGCATCCTCACGTGAGACGGCGTGTCGACGAGTGGGCGCGCGCGGCCGAGCGGGCCCGGCCGCGGCCGGCGCTGCTGGTCGCCGAGGTGCCGCTGCTCTACGAGACGGGCCTGGACGCCGCCTTCGACTACGTGCTCCTCGTCACGGCGCCCTCCGACGTGCGCCGCCAGCGCGTCGCCGCCAAGCTCACCGACAGTGAGTTCGCCCGGCGCCTGGAGCAGCAACTCCCCGAGGAGGACAAGGTCGCGCGCGCCGACTTCGTGCTGCACAACACCGGGGAGCGCAAGCGCCTCAAGGAGTTCGTCGGGGAGACCTTCGCGCGCATCATCTCGGCCGCCGCGGAGGGGAAGAGGGCCGAGCGCGCCGTCGCGTGAGGCTCTCGACCGCCGCACGGGTGCGCCCGCCCGCCGCAGCTCCGATCGTCCTCGCCCTGTGAGACGCTTCGCCTTGGCCACCATCCTCCTCGCCCTCGTCCTGTGAGACGCTTCGCCTTGGCCACCCGCCTCCACGCCCTCGTCCCGTGAAGCTCCTCGCCGCCGCCGCGCTCGTCCTCGTCGCCCTCGCCGGTCTCGCCGCCGCCGGGCACAGGCTGCTGCCGGCGTGGTACGCGGAGTCGCTGCCGGCCGTGGTGGCGCGCCAGGTCTACCCGCTCGAGCACGAGCAGGCGATCCGCGAGACGGCGGCGCGCAAGGGCCTCGACCCGGCGCTGATCGCCGCCGTCATCTACCAGGAGAGCGGCTTCCGCGACACCGTGGTCTCCGAGCGCGGTGCCGTGGGCCTCATGCAGCTGCTGCCGACGACGGCGGAGGACGTCGCCCGGCGCACCGGCGGCGTGGCCTTCGAGCCCGGCGACCTGGAGGACCCGGCGCTCAACATCCGCTACGGGAGCGACCAGCTGCGCTACCTCCTCGAACTCTACGACGGGGACGTGGCGGCCGCGCTCGCCGCCTACCACGCCGGCCCGGGCAACGTGGATCGCTGGCTGCGCGCCGCCGGCGCCGAGGAGCTCGAGCTCGCGGCGATCCCGTACGCCGACACGCGGGCGTACGTCGAGCGTGTCGGCCGCCTGCGTACCATCTACCGGCGCGCCTGGGGCGACCGGCTCGGCGTCGCCTCGTAGGCATTGCGAACACACGTTCGTATTGGTACACTCGCCGTGATGGCGCCGCGCCCTTTGCGGCCGCGCGGCGCCGGCGTCCGCGACATCGTCCTGCGCATCTCGATCGCGAGGCCATGACCGACTTCAAGGTCCATGCCGAGTACAGCCTGACCGGCGACCAGCCCGAGGCGGTCGCCGCGCTCGGCGACGGCGTCGCCCGCGGCGACCGCTACCAGACCCTGCTCGGCGTCACCGGCTCGGGCAAGACCTTCACCATGGCCAACGTCATCGCGAAGGTGCAGAAGCCCACGCTGGTCATCGCCCACAACAAGACCCTCGCGGCGCAGCTCTGCAACGAGTTCCGCGAGTTCCTGCCCGACAACGCGGTCGAGTACTTCGTGAGCTACTACGACTACTACCAGCCCGAGGCGTACGTGCCGGCGCAGGACCTGTACATCGAGAAGGACTCGTCGATCAACGACGAGATCGACCGCCTGCGCCACTCGGCGACCACGTCGCTCTTCCTGCGGCGCGACGTGGTCATCGTCGCCAGCGTGAGCTGCATCTACGGCCTGGGCTCGCCCGAGGAGTACCTCGAGCAGATGGTGCTGCTCAAGGTCGGCGACGTCGTCGACCGCGACGAGGTGCTGCGCCGCCTCGTCGACATCCAGTACGCGCGCAACGACTTCGAGCCCGCGCGCGGCAAGTTCCGCGTGCGCGGCGACTCCCTCGAGGTCTGGCCCGCCGACCAGGACACGGCGATCCGCGTCAGCCTCTGGGGCGACGAGGTCGAGGCGATCCAGAGCTACGACCCCGTCAGCGGCGAGGTCGTCGAGAAGTCCGACCACGCCGTCATCTACCCGGCGACCCACTTCGTCACCACGGGCCCGGCCATCGAGCGCGCCCTCGCCGAGATCAAGCGCGAGCTCAACGAGCGCGTCGCCTGGTTCGAGGAGCACGGCAAGATGCTCGAGGCCCACCGCCTGCGCCAGCGCACGCTCTACGACATGGAGATGCTGCGCGAGATGGGCTACTGCAGCGGCATCGAGAACTACTCGCGCATCCTGCTCGGCAAAGAGCCGGGGGCGCGCCCCAACTGCCTGCTCGACTACTTCCCCGACGACTTCCTCTGCTTCATCGACGAGTCGCACATGACCCTGCCGCAGATCGGCGGCATGTACGAGGGCGACCGCTCGCGCAAGCTCAACCTGGTCGACTACGGCTTCCGCCTGCCGAGCGCCCTCGACAACCGCCCGCTGCGTATCGACGAGTTCCTCGGCATCGTCCCGCAGATCGTCTTCGTCAGCGCCACGCCGGGCGAGTTCGAGCTCAGGGAGAGCGTCAACGTCGCCGAGCAGATCATCCGGCCGACGGGGCTGGTCGACCCGGTCGTCGAGGTGCGGCCCACCGAGGGCCAGATCGACGACCTCATGAACGAGATCCGCGGGCGCGTCGAGCGCGACCAGCGCGTCCTCGTCACCACGCTCACCAAGCGCATGGCCGAAGACCTCACCGACTACCTCGTCGAGAACGGCTTCCGCGTGCGTTACCTGCACAGCGAGATCGACACCATCGAGCGCATCCAGATCGTCCGCCAGTTGCGCCTCGGCGAGTTCGACGTGCTGGTCGGCATCAACCTGCTGCGCGAGGGTCTCGACCTGCCCGAGGTCACCCTCGTGGCCATTCTCGACGCCGACAAGGAGGGCTTCCTGCGCGGCCAGACGAGCCTGATCCAGACCATCGGCCGCGCCGCCCGCCACGTCGACGGCACGGTCATCATGTACGCCGACGGCATGACGGCGGCGATGACGGCGGCGCTGCGCGAGACCGAGCGCCGCCGCGCCAAGCAGATCGCCTACAACGAGGAGCACGGCATCACGCCGAAGAGCGTGGTCAAGTCGGTCACCGACATCGCCCAGATGGTCAGCGACGCGGCCGCCGTGCCGACCAAGGGCCGCCGCGCGGCGAAGGCGGTCGCCAAGCGCCTCGCGATGCCGACCGCCGACCTCGAGCACCTCGTCGCCGACCTCGAGGCCGAGATGTTCCAGGCCGCCGACGACCTCAAGTTCGAGTACGCGGCCAAGCTGCGCGACGAGATCCGCGAGCTCTCGCGCGAGCTCGCCGCGCGGGCGGCGAAGAGCCCGGTCGCGGCCGCCGTGGCGACGGCCGAGGCCGACGCGGAGACCGCCGGCGGCGACGGCGCGGGATCCGGCGGCGGGGACGGCGCGCAGTCCGGCGGCGGGGACGGTGCCGGACCCGGCGGCGCGGACGGTGCCGGACCCGGCGGCGCGGACGCGGGACCCGAGACCGGGACCGACGAGACGGAGGCGACGTGAGCGAGGATATCGGCGTCGAGGCCGCGCGACGAGAAGGGGGCGACGTGAGCGATGCGAGCAGCGCAGCGGGTCGAGCGGGGGAGAGGAGCGTCGGTGACGGCGCCGCCCTCGCGACCGAGGATCTGCCGGAGCAGTTGCGGCGCGACGCGGCGACGCTCGCCGAGCGCGCCCGCGCGCTCGGCGCCGACCGCGTCGCGCCGCTGACCGCCGCCGGCGTCGCCGTCGACGAGCGCGTGCGCCTCAAGTGCCTCGTGCCACGGTGCTCGAGCTACGGCAAGAACCTCATGTGCCCGCCGGCGGTGCCGGCCCCGGCCGAGCTGCGTGCCGCGCTGGCGCGCTACAGCGTCGCCCTCGTCGTGCAGCAACCGATCCCCGCCGACGCGGCGGCCGCCGAAGAGGCGTTCGCCGGCCGCACGTACGCCGGAGCCCGCGCGACCGACGGTGCCAGGAGAGGCGATGCGGACGTGGATGGCGGGGATGCGGGCGGAGACGGCGGCAACGTGGGCGGTGGCGAAGCCGGCGGCGGCCGCGTCGAGGTCGACGGCGTGCGCTCGTCGCAGCTCGCCTTCGCCGCCCTCATGACCGAGCTCGAGCGCGCCGCCTTCGGCCTCGGGTACCGCTTCGCCGCCGCCTTCGCCGGCGGCGAGTGCGTGCTCTGCGAGGAGTGCGTCGGCCAGGGGTCGGGCGCGCCCTGTAAACACCCCTTCGAGGCGCGCCCGTCCGCCGAGGCCCTCGGCGTCGACCTCGTCGCCACGGCGCGGGCCGCCGGGCTCGACGTGCAGTTCCCGGCGGCCGACGACGCGCGGTGGACCGGCCTGCTGCTCATCGACTAGCGTTGGACGGATGCCCGCGTGCCGGCCGGGAGAGACGGTCGAGCGCGCCTGAGCAGGGAACGACGGACAGAGTGAGCGAGAACCTGGTCAAGTGAGCGACAACCTCGTCATCACCGGCGCCCGCGAGCACAACCTCAAGGACCTCTCCCTGAGCCTGCCGCGCGACCGCTTCATCGTCATCACCGGGCTCTCGGGCTCGGGCAAGTCGTCGCTCGCCTTCGACACCATCTACGCCGAGGGCCAGCGCCGCTACGTCGAGTCGCTCTCTGCCTACGCGCGGCAGTTCCTCGGGCAGATGGACAAGCCCGACGTCGACTCCATCGAGGGGCTCTCGCCGGCGATCTCGATCGACCAGAAGACGACCTCGCGCAACCCGCGCTCGACGGTCGGCACGGTCACCGAGATCTACGACTACCTGCGCCTGCTCTACGCGCGCATCGGGCACCCGCACTGCCCGCAGTGCGGGCGGCCGATCGCCGGGCAGTCGGTGCAGCAGATCGTCGACCAGGTCTGCGAGCTCGACCAGGGCACGCGCTTCAGCGTCGTCGCCCCGCTCGTGCGCGGGCGCAAGGGCGAGTACGGCCGCCTCTTCGACCAGCTGCGCGCCGACGGCTTCACCCGGGTCGAGGTCGACGGGCGGGTGCGCGAGCTCGACGAGAAGATCGAGCTCGACAAGAAGTACAAGCACGACATCGCCGTCGTCGTCGACCGTCTCGTGATGAAGGAGGGGCTGCGCCGCCGCCTCACCGACTCCGTCGAGACGGCGGCGCAGCTCTCCGAGGGTCTCATCGAGATCGAGGTCGTCGACGGGCCCACGCTCACCTTCAGCGAGAAGTTCGCCTGCGTGCACTGCGGCATCTCGCTGCCCGAGATCCAGCCCCGCGTCTTCAGCTTCAACAGCCCGCACGGCGCCTGCCCTGCCTGCCACGGCCTCGGCTCGACGCGCGAGATCGACCCGGGCCTCATCGTGCCCGACGAGAGCATCTCGATCGCCAAAGGGGCCCTGCTGCCGTACGGGCAGCTCTCCTTCGGCTGGATCGAGCAGATCATCGAGTCGATCTCGCAGACCTTCGGCGTCGACAACGAGACGCCGTGGTCCGAGCTGCCCGAGGAGCAGCGCCATCTCTTCCTCTACGGCACCGGCGACCGCCGCATCCCCCTGAGCTATCGCAACTACGAAGGGCGCGTGCGGCACTACACCTCCGCCTTCCCGGGGCTCGTTCGCCACCTGCAGCGGCGCTACGAGGAGACCGAGTCAGAGCTCGTGCGGCAGAAG
>Ga0209164_1001548_pt1 | contig 28972 bp, 25 predicted proteins | sample MTBNYHSulfiMetaG_FD_187458 | JGI IMG/M metagenome (GOLD analysis project Ga0209164, IMG submission 187458) | Enrichment culture microbial communities from rom New York Harbor, USA that are MTBE-degrading - MTBE-NYH (New York Harbor Sulfidogenic)... | ecosystem: Environmental > Aquatic > Marine >... | reverse complement strand
ATCAGGAGATCAATGATATGAATAAATATATTTTTCTTATACTTATTGGATTTGTCATATTTCTGGGCGGATGCACGCTGGCCCCAAAATACACGAGGCCTGAAGCGCCCGTACCTGCCGTCTGGCCTGACGGTCCTGCTTACAAAGACAGCACAGGGAAGCCGGTCGATGTGCCTACTGCCGACATTGCTTGGCGTGACTTTTTTGTTGACGAACGTCTGCAGAAGGTAATCGATCTTGCCCTGACCAACAACCGCGACCTGCGCGTGTCCATGCTGAATATTGAAAGAACGCAAGCCCTCTACCGAATCCAGCGAGCCGAATTGCTTCCGACTGTGGATGCCGGCGCAACATTCACCAAAGAACGGGTCCCTGGAGTTTTATCTAGTAGCGGAAAACCGGTAACGAGTGATATCTACAATATCAATGTTGGCATAAGCTCTTGGGAGCTGGATCTTTTCGGGCGTATTCGTAACCTGAAGGATGCGGCACTGCAAGAGTATCTGGCAACGGAACAAGCCCGTCTCAGTATGCACATAAGCCTGGTTGCCGAAGTTGCGAACACCTACCTGACCCTGGCAGCTGACCGTGAGTTATTGAATCTGGCGCAGGAGACGCTACGATCACAGGAGGCAAGTTACAACCTGATCCGACGCCGTTATGAAGTAGGAGCATCGTCCGAGCTTGATCTCCGTCAGGCACAAACCCGTGTGGATGCTGCACGGGTGGACATCGCTCGGTACACTTCCATAGTGGCTAGAGATGAAAATTCACTAATGCTCCTTGTCGGCGCATCGGTTTCGGAAGGACTTCTGCCGGCGGAGTTGAATGAGCTCACAATACTGAAGGATATTTCTCCCGGATTGCCTGCAGATGTTCTGCAACACCGCCCAGATATCCTCCAGGCAGAACATCTTCTTATAGCGGCTCATGCTAACATCGGCGCCGCACGGGCAGCCTTCTTCCCCCGCATCGCGCTTACTTCAAGCATCGGCACAACTAGCGACCAGTTGTCTGGCCTCTTCAAGTCCGGCTCTGATGCCTGGAGCTTCGTACCGCAAATCATCACGCCGATTTTCGATGCACGTACATGGTCGGCCTATGATGTCGCAAAAGTGGACAAGGAAATCCTATTGACCCAGTATGAGAAGGCGATCCAGGTAGCCTTCAGAGAGGTTGCCGATGCCTTGGCCCAAAGGGGGACCTTGGGGGACCAGATGGCGGCACAACAGTCATTGGTGGAAGCCACTGCCGAGAGCTATCGCCTCTCTGATTTACGGTATACAAGCGGGATCGACAGCTACCTGAGCGTTCTGGATGCGCAGCGCTCGCTTTATGGCGCACAGCAGGGTCTGATCGCAGTTCGCCTGTCCCGGCTTATCAATCTGGTGACACTCTACAGGGTGCTGGGTGGAGGTGCGAGCGAGTAATGGCAGAAAGTTGTTTCTCTTCATCCACAGGGTGTCAATAAAATCTGGAGCATATCGATAGGAGCCACGGCTCAAAAATGGATACACAAATATGACAGAGCATAAACAGCATCAAATAGGTTTAGCATTAGGAAGCGGTGGCGCCAAAGGATTGGCTCATATCGGCGTTCTTAAAGTTCTTGAGGATAACAATATCCCCATTGATTCTATTGCCGGATCGAGCATCGGAGCGCTGATCGGCGGTTTTTACGCTGCGACACGGGATATTACAGAGATTGAACAAATAGCGCTCAAGACCAACTGGCGTCAAATGCTGTCTTTAATTGATCCCTCTTTACACCTCGGACTACTGGGAGGTAAGAAAGTAAGATATTTTATCGACAGCTATATCGATAAAATACATTTTAAAAATTTAAAGATTCCTCTCACGATAATAGCCACCGATATAAAAAGCGGCGAAGTTGTTTTTATAAATGAAGGAAACGTTGCTTCGGCAATCAGAGCAAGTATCTCTTTCCCATTGGTTTTCGAACCCGTAAAACGGGGGATGAAACTGCTGGCTGACGGAGGACTGTCTCTGCCCGTGCCTGTTGAAACTGTCAGGAAAATGGGCGCAGGGATCGTTATCGCCGTTAATCTGGATGATGATTATTTCAGCAATGACCAAAATCATAGTATCGGCTTTTATAGAATTGCCAACCATTCCATCAATCTTTTGCGCCATCATTTATCGCTTTGGAATATCAAGGATGCAGATATTGTTATTTCGCCTAAAACCGGAGATGTAAAGTGGGATAAATTCATGGACGGCAAAGACATTATTATGTCCGGCGAAGCAGCAACAAGAGAAATAATGCCGGAGATATTGCTCCTTATAAAATCCAGATCGGAAGGCTCCGGGAAAGAGAATATTGTGGATTGATGCAGGAGGAGAGATAGAGAAAACTCATAATCTTCTGATAAGTGCACCAAGGCTGGAGTTTAAATGTCTGGACGCAGAATAAAGAATTTGGAGGTGTAAGTTGGAAGCAAAATATGTAATGACAGATAGAGGGCCTATTATGTTCCCTGACAGTTTTGAACATAGGGAATTTCGGGGATTTAATCCTTCAAGTGCTGGGAAAGTAATAATAGATGAAGATAACGTAATAACAGTCGGCAATTCTTTAACTCTCGGATTAAAATCCAAAAAAAATGATGCTGTGCTGATCTCCTATGCTTTCGGCATTAAGCAATAACGGGTTTTATGGAATATGTCGTAATGACATGTACGTTTAGCAATCCTGAAGCAGCCTATGTGTCTCCGCTGATAAGGTCTGTAATCGATATAATTATTTTCAGATAAGCCTAATTTAGAAGAGGAGGAAAACAATGAAACTGCAAGAAATTAAAAACATTGCAAAGGGAAAGGGAGTTAATCCCGTACATATGAAAAAGGATGAACTCATTAAGGCTATTCAACGGGCTGAAGGCAACAATGACTGTTTCGGTACTGCACCATCAGTGGAATGTGGACAGATTAATTGCCTATGGAGAAAGGATTGTCTGAAAAGTCAATGAAGGAAGCTAACTATGAGAATGCCGAAACTTAAACGTGGCGTGATTGTTCTAGGAATGGCGGTAATATCACTGTCCCTATGCTGGTTCATAAGGGGTCAATTAATCAAAAAGTCCCGGAAGGGTTAATTATTGCCGGCTGGGGGATTAACGGCAGAGAAAGAGCCTTATTTGTATTTGAACAATTTAAATGAAAAGCGGGAGGGAAAAATGGAAAAGAAGACTGTTGAAGTGATCAGGGAAGATGTATCAGAAATTATCAAAAAAGGAAAAGAAGTTCCTGATAGAGTGAGGGAAAAGGTAAAAAAAAGAGTAACTGCGGTCTTGGAAAAGACGGAGGCAAAAGGAGAAAGCATAAAAAAGATTACTGAAGATGCTGTCAAAGGAGCCGTAGAGGCATGGGAAGAGGTCGGTGGCAAACTGACCGATGTGGCTCACAGTGCCGCAACAGGGGCGATGGAGGCGATAAGAGATGCAGGAGATAAGACAAAGGCCTTTCTCAAGGATGCTAAAGATGGAACTGTAAAAGGACTGGGGCATGCACTAGAGGCAGCTAAGGAAGGTACTAAGGAAGCAACAGAAAAGGTCGAGGCTGAGATTAGAGAAGTAATCGAGAAAATAAAGAGAAAAGGAAGAGAATGATGGATATTATCAAGAAAGCAATGCTTTTAGGATTAGGCTTCTTCAGCCTCACAAAAGAAAAGGCAGAGGAATTTGTTGATGACCTCGTCAAACGTGGAGAGGTGAGCAGGGAAGAAAAGTTCAAGATTGTTGATAAGCTTCTTAAGGAGGCTGAAACGCAGAAAGAGGAGCTGGTTGGGAAGATAAGCGAAACTGTGCAGAAGGTAATAACCGATCTGGGACTGCCTACTAAAAAGAATCTGAATGAAATTTCGAAAAGGCTGGAGGAGATAGAAAAGAGGATACCCTCTGCTGAAAAGAAGAAAGAGATATAAGGGCGTGCCTATCTTTAGAGTTCGAGAAACCTATCACGATCTGAGGCGATATAGCCATATTGTAACCGTTTTTGTTCGATATGGATTCGGAGATATTCTGTATCGATTAAAGGCCAGGTATTATGCACCATGGCAGAGAAAGGTATTTAAAAAAGAGGGAAAGGCCATTGAAAGCCTCTCCACTCCTGAACGTATACGTCTGGCCTTTGAGGAACTTGGCTTGACCTTTATTAAGTTCGGACAGGTATTAAGTAGCCGCCCAGACCTGCTCCCTCAGGATTTTATAAAGGAATTAAGCAAACTTCAGGATGACGTTCCTCCATTCCCTTTCAGGGATGCTAAGGCCATCATCGAAGAGCAGCTTAGCCAGTCCCTTACAGAACTTTTTGAATTCTTTGAGGAGAAACCCGTAGCTGCTGCCTCTCTTGCCCAGGTTCACCGAGCCAGGACAAAGGCTGGTGATGATGTGGCTGTTAAGGTACAGAGACCGGGTATTGAAGATATTATTGAGACAGATATCCGTATACTTCATGACCTTGCTACCCTTGCTGAACGACATCTGCCAGAAAGCAGATATTATGAGCCTGTCAGGATTGTAGATGAGTTTGCTAGAGCTATCCGTCGAGAGCTGGACTTTGTCAGGGAAGGTCGAAACATAGACCGTTTCAGGAAATACTTTGAAGGGGATGAGACAGTTTATATCTCCAAGGTCTGCCGGGATTTGACGGCACCTAAAGTATTGACCATGGAATATATACGTGGCATCAAGGTTTCAGATCTTGAGCATTTGGAGGCTGCCGGTATGGATCGACGGATGATTGCAATTCATGGAGCTAACCTTATCCTTAAGGAAATTTTCGAGTTCCATTTCTTCCATGCCGACCCCCACCCCGGCAATCTCTTCGTACTGGCAAATAATGTAATTGCGCCTGTGGACTTCGGCATGATAGGTATGCTCGATGAAGAAATCGCATACCAGATAGGCATTATTTTCACAGCCATTGTGGAAAAGGATGTAGACCTTATGTTAGATGTGCTTCTCAGCATTGGTATTACACCGGAACCATTAGATCGAAGCTCCCTCAGATTGGAACTTACGGATTTTCTTGAGCGCTATTATGAAGTCCCTTTACAGCAATTAAATATTGGCACAATTATCAACGAATTGATGGGCATCATCCATCGCTACAGACTAAGGCTTCCTCCGGATATTGTCATGATGGCTAAGGCACTTGTGATTAATGAGGGTGTAGGCACGATGCTTTATCCTGAATTTAATATTATTGAACATGTTAGGCCTTATGCCCGGAAACTTATGATCCGGAGGTTAAATCCGGCCAGACAGTTAAATGAATTCTCTAAACTGGCTGGAGATACATTTGCACTTTTTAAAAAATTACCATCCGATGTGCGTGAGATACTTTTAAAAATCAGAAAGGACGAACTGGGCATAAGGTTTGAACATCGGGGACTTGAACGTCTTATCAGCGAACTTGACATATCTAGTAACCGTCTGAGCTTTGCGGTGGTTATTGCTGCCCTCATTATCGGTTCGTCCCTTGTATTCCAGACCGAAGCCGGCCCCAAGCTGTTTGGCTATCCCCTTCTCGGCCTGGCAGGTTTCTTATTGGCCAGCATTCTTGGACTCTGGGTGCTGATCGGCATCCTGCGTTCGGGAAGGTTGTGAAGGAAGCTAACCATGAAAACACCAAGGTTGAAATATGTCGTGATTATTTTAGGAGGGCCACGATGATTAAGCTGAACAAGAGATGGCTTTTGAGGATCGGTCTAATCGCGGTCGCGGCCGGTATTGCCTTCATGGTTTGGAAATACCTCCAGCCGAAGAAACTGAGTGAAGACTTTATGAGCGGTAATGGTCGAATCGAAGCAGTGGAAATCGACATCGCTGCCAAGACGCCGGGCCGTATCAAGGATATTTTGGTAAACGAGGGCGACTTCGTCGCCTCCGGGCAGGTTGTCGCGCGAATGGATACCGAGGTGCTCGAAGCCCAGCGTCGGGAGGCCGAGGCTAATTTGCGACAGGCATTGAGCGCCGTCGAAACAGCCCAAAGCCAGGTGGCGCAACGCGAGAGCGAGAAAGAGGCTGCACTGGCTGTGGTAGCGCAGCGCGAGGCCGAGCTCGATGTGGCGAGAAAACGCTTGGCGCGCTCCGAGACCCTAGCCGTCGAAGGAGCGACTGCTATCCAGGTGCTTGACGATGATCGCGCCGGCGCTCAGCGCGCGCAGGCGGCGCTCAGTGCTGCAAAAGCCCAGGTAGCGGCAGCAGAAGCCGCAATAATCACAGCCAGATCACAGGTAATCGGAATGCGATCTTTAATCGAAGCATCGCGGGCGACAATCGAACGAATACAGGCGGACATCGATGACAGCGCGCTGAAGGCGCCCCGCAATGGTCGCGTGCAGTATCGCGTCGCCCAGCCCGGAGAGGTGCTTTCTGCTGGCGGCAGAGTGCTCAATCTGCTAGATCTGGGAGACGTCTATATGACCTTCTTCCTGCCGACGGCGTCGGCGGGTCAGGTCGCGATCGGCACCGAGGTGCGTCTGGTGCTTGACGCCGCACCCCAGTATGTCATTCCCGCGCGGGTTTCCTTTGTGGCCGATGTAGCTCAGTTCACGCCCAAGACTGTCGAGACTGAGGTCGAACGGCAGAAGCTGATGTTTCGGATAAAGGCACAGATAGACCCTGAACTGCTTCGGAAACATATTCGCTACGTCAAGACCGGTTTGCCGGGCATGGCCTATGTGCGTGTCAACCCCCGGGTCGAATGGTCGACTAACCTCCAAATCAAGCTGCCTCAATGATCAATCGCCCGTCTGCTCCTTTAGTGGCTGCGAACTCAACATCATTAGTCGCACGAGTGCGGGATGTAGGACTGCGCTATGGCAAGACGCGTGCCCTTGACGGTGTCAGCCTCGATATGCCGGCCGCTTGCATGGTCGGCTTCATCGGTCCTGATGGTGTAGGCAAGTCCAGCCTATTCTCGCTGCTTGCGGGTGCCAGGAAGATCCAGTCCGGGAGCATCGAGGTACTGGGCGGTGATATGGCCGATAAAAGGCACCTTCGTGCTGTATGCCCACGGGTAGCCTATATGCCGCAAGGCCTGGGAAAGAACCTGTATCCGACTCTGTCGGTATTTGAGAACATCGAGTTTTTTGCGCGTCTGTTCGGTCATGGTCGGCAGGAGCGAGAGCGGCGCATCGCCGATCTGCTGCAGGCCACGGGGCTCGCGCCCTTCGCTGACCGACCAGTCGGTAAGCTCTCCGGTGGTATGAAGCAAAAGCTCGGCCTGTGCTGTGCGCTGATACACGATCCTGATCTGTTGATACTGGACGAGCCCACAACCGGTGTCGATCCTCTGTCGCGGCGGCAGTTCTGGGAACTCATCGACCGTATCCGGGCCAACCGTCCCGTCATGAGCGTGCTGATCGCCACTGCCTATATGGAAGAGGCCGCGCGTTTTGACTGGCTCGTTGCCATGAATGCCGGGTGCGTACTCGCCACCGGCACTCCGCAGGAGTTGCTCGTGCGTACGGGAACCAGCAAACTCGAAGATGCTTTTATTGCCCTGCTGCCGCAGGCGCAGCGTGAAGGCTACCGTCCGGTGATTATACCGCCCCGCCCGGCAGAAGCCGATGGCGAAGCAGCAATAGAAGCGCAAAATCTCACCATGCGTTTCGGCGATTTTGTCGCCGTCGACCATGTAAGTTTCCGAATCGTCCGCGGCGAGATCTTCGGCTTCCTCGGCTCAAACGGCTGTGGCAAGACCACGACCATGAAGATGCTCACAGGCCTCCTGCCTGCAAGCGAGGGTCAGTCCTGGCTGTTCGGAGAGTCAGTGGATCCGAAAGACATTGAAACCCGGCGGCGTATCGGTTATATGACTCAGTCCTTCTCGCTCTACGGAGAACTGACGGTCAGGCAGAACCTCGCGCTGCACGCCCGTCTGTTCAGCATACCGGAAGAACGTATCGAAGCACGCGTCCGGGAGATGTCACAGCGTTTTGACCTGAAGGAGATCATGGACGCCTTGCCCGGCGCACTGCCGCTGGGACAGCGCCAGCGCCTGTCGCTCGCAGTCGCGATGATCCATGAACCTGAGATGCTGATCCTGGACGAACCGACCTCAGGTGTTGATCCTGTAGCGCGCGACGCTTTCTGGCAGATCATGATCGATCTGGCGCGTCAGGACAAGGTTACCATCTTTATTTCTACCCATTTCATGAACGAAGCAGAGCGATGTGACCGCATCTCGCTGATGCACGCCGGCAAAGTACTGGTCAGTGATAAACCGTCGGTGTTGATAGAAAAACGCGGGGTGAATACGCTTGAAGAGGCGTTCATCGAGTATCTCGATGAGGCAGTCTGCGAAGGCTCTTTGGATTCCTCGTCAGTTGCTGCTGAGATTCCGAAGCTGACGTCCTCCGAACCCGGAAACGACGCATCGCCCGCATACAAAAGGAGGGATTTTTTCAACCTTCGGCGCATGCTTAGTTATAACCGGCGCGAAGCGCTGGAACTGAGCCGCGACCCAATCCGCCTGACTCTTGCCATACTGGGCAGTGTCATCCTGATGTTCGTGATGGGCTACGGTATTACCCTGGACATAGAGAACCTGACCTTTGCAGTGCTTGATCGCGATCAGACGAACATGAGCCGCGACTATGCTCTCAATCTCTCCGGTTCGCGTTACTTCGTTGAACGCAAGCCAATCCGCGACTATGCGGATTTGGATGAACGAATGCGTGCCGGCGAGATCAGCCTGGCGATTGAGATTCCGCCCGGCTTTGCACGTGACGCTGCGCGTGGCACACCGGTAAGCGTCGGAGCCTGGATCGACGGCGCTATGCCCACCAGGGCCGAGACAGTTCGCGGTTATGTGCAGGGAATGCATGCACACTGGCTGACGGCCCGCGCTCGGGAAGGCGGAGCATCGACCTCGGGTCTGATCAACATCGAGACACGTTTTCGCTATAACCCTGACGTCAAGAGCCTGCCGGCCATGGTGCCGGCGGTAATCCCGCTGCTATTGATGATGATCCCGGCGATGCTGAGCGCGCTGGCAGTGGTGAGGGAAAAAGAGATGGGCTCCATCGTTAATCTCTATGTTACCCCGGTTACCCGGCTGGAGTTTCTCCTCGGTAAGCAGATTCCATACGTCGCATTGGCGATGATTAACTTCATGCTGCTTACTGCGCTGGCAGTATTCGTGTTCGGCGTACCGCTTAAAGGCAGTTTCTTCACACTTGCCGCAGCAGCATTGTTGTATGTCATTGCGGCAACTTCCTTCGGGATGGTGATCTCGGCCTTCACGCGCAGCCAGGTTGCCGCCCTGTTCGGCACCGCTGTCCTGACTCTCCTGCCAGCGGTCCAGTTCTCGGGCATGATCGATCCGGTTTCCTCGCTGGAGGGAGCTGGTGCTGTCATTGGGCGGATATACCCAACCACCCACTTTCTGACCATCGCCCGTGGCACCTTTTCCAAGGGGCTCGGTTTCCATGATCTCCATATCTCCTTTGTCCCTCTTCTGCTCGCTGTGCCTCTATTGATCTACCTGGGGGCATCCTTGCTCAGGAAGCAGGAGCACTGACATGCGCCTGGCCAACATCCTGCATCTCGGTATCAAAGAATTGCGCAGCCTTGTACGCGACCCTATGATGCTTGTATTGATCGTTTACGCCTTCAGTTTCTCAATCTATACCGCTGCAACGGCTATGCCCGAAACTCTGCACAAGGCGCCGATTGCTATCGTCGACGAAGACCGTTCACAACTCTCCACCCGGATTGTTGACGCTTTCTACCCTCCGTACTTCACAACACCAGTGCTGATAACACAGACAGAAATGGATACCCGGATGGACGCGGGCCTCGACACATTCGCCCTCAATATTCCCCCCAATTTCCAAAACGATGTACTCGCCGGACGCAGCCCCACCGTCCAGCTCAACATCGATGCCACCCGAATGACCCAGGCATTCACCGGCAATGGCTACATCCAGTCTATCATCACCGGTGAGGTAAAGACTTTTGTGCAAAAGCATCAGGAGGTCGCGACGCCTTCGGTCGATCTGGCCCTCCGGGCGCGCTTTAATCCCGAGTTGAACAAGTCCTGGTTTGGGGGCGTGATGGAGGTCATAAACAACATCACCATGCTTGCTATCGTCCTTACCGGCGCCGCTCTGATCCGCGAACGCGAGCATGGGACGATAGAGCATCTGCTGGTGATGCCGGTCACTCCCTTTGAAATTATGGCCAGTAAAGTATGGGCTATGGCACTTGTTGTGCTTATCGCTTCTGCCTGTTCTCTGGTATTTATTGTGCAGGGGCTGCTCTCGGTGCCCATTGAAGGCTCGATTGTCCTGTTTCTTATCGGCACCGCGCTGCACCTGTTCGCCACCACCTCAATGGGTATCTTTCTTGGCACCATCGCCCGCTCGATGCCGCAGTTCGGTCTGCTGCTGATGCTTGTGCTGTTACCGCTGCAGATACTATCGGGCAGTGTCACGCCGCGCGAAAGCATGCCCGAGTTTGTTCAGTTTGTCATGCTGGCAGCTCCGAATACCCATTTCGTCATGCTCGCCCAGGCTATCCTGTCCCGGGGCGCAGGATTTTCGGTTGTCTGGCAACAATTCATCGCCCTCACCCTGATCGGCTCCATCTTTTTCGGCATTGCGCTGTATCGCTTCCGTAAAACTATCGGGATGATGGCATGAGTGGACATCTTGCCCATCTCCGGGGTGTCTGTCATACGGGATTCGTTACGGGAGAGGGTGACCTTCGTCGTTTGGCGCTTCAGATGGCAGCATGGGTAGAAACATGTCCAGAACTGGGGGAAAATCCGACAGAAAATGTTGCATAGTTCCGTCATTCTTCATCTGAGAGATAATTTCCAGGCACTAAAGAAAAATATATGAGGAGAAAAAATGAAGGTATTAGTCGTTTATTACAGCACTTTTGGAAATGTTTACAAGATGGCAAAACTGGTGGCGGAGGGAGTGACTCAGGTGAAAGGAACAGAGGCTGTTTTAAGAAGGGTTCCCGAATTAATGCCAGATACCATTGTTTATTCAAGTCCGGCAATGAAGGCGTGTGCCGAGATGCAAAATGGTATACCTTTAGTAACGCTTGATGATTTTAACGAAGCAGGCGCAATAGTTTTCGGCACACCGACAAGATTTGGAAATGTATCAGCGCCGTTAAAGAATCAGATCGACCAGCTTAGTGCATTATGGGTGAAAAGGGTATTTGAAGGCAAACCGGCAGGCGTTTTCGTTTCAACCGCAACTTCACATGGGGGGCAGGAATCCACTATCCTTAGCCTCATGAATGTTCTTTTCCATCTTGGATTTGTGATTATAGGTGTCCCGTACTCGGTAACTTATCTTCACTTTACGAAAGGCGGGGGATCTCCTTATGGCCCAGGTCATGTAGCCGGAGATGACAATAAAAGAGAAATAGACGAAAACGAATCGAATATCTGTCGTGCTTTCGGCAAGAGGCTTGCGGAAATAGGGCTAAAGCTGGGCAAGTGAGAATTATCTTACAGACTAATTTCGAGTATGTGGACAAGTAGTTGTCGGATTGGGAAGGAATAGAAGTACAGCCATGGATAATAGGGATGAACGTACCAGAGACAAAAGAAAGGAACAACGTACTTTACTTTTTACTCCCATTGAGTTCTTTGCAGGCGATGAAGAGGATGAAATAGTGAGTGGCGTCATCGTAAATCTCAGCGATAGCGGTATGAACATTTTTTCGTATGTTCCACTATCTGAGGGCCAGGAAATAACAATCATAAGCCCCCTTCATATCCAGCATAAAGAATTCATTGTGCAATGGACACGCAAATACCTGGATGACTTTTATATGGTGGGATTGGAAACTACGCAATGCAGACCCGATGGTCGCAATTTTAGGAATAAAAGGAAGCAAGATATTGAAATCTAATGAGATTCAAGGCGGCGGTAGCGGGTATTTCTTCAATATTTTCTTAGGAGGAAGACAATATGGATACATCATTGAGGATAAAAGAGAGTTTTTTAGTGAGCTTATTTCATTTTATCGGCAAGAGGACAATGAATGTCATAAACAACCTTGGCGCCATAGCTATCTTTTTTGTACTTGCCTTTCTGAAGATCTTTCGTCGCAAACAGCTCCATGAGATCATTCAGCAGGTTTATTATATCGGCGCAAAATCATCCAATATCGTTATGCTGGTTGGCCTCTTCACCGGAATGGTTCTCGGTCTGCAGCTCTATTATACTCTGACAAAAGTAGGCTCGGCTGGCTTCCTCGGTTCGGTAGTTGCGCTCACGCTTATCAGGGAGCTGGGGCCTGTCCTCACTGCGATCATGATTACCGCGCGTGCAGGCTCTGCAATGACCGCAGAGATCGGTAACCTCCGCATCTCTGAGCAGATAGACGCCCTCTATACCATGCGTATAGACCCCCAGAGGTATCTCGTCAGCCCATGCATCGCAGCTTCGATAATCAGTTTTCCTTTGCTGACCGCATTGTTCGATCTGATCGGTATCCTCGGAGGTTACCTCACCGGAGTTGTGCTCCTTGGTTTGGATAAAGGCGCTTACTTTTATCGCATCCATGCATATGTGGATATGGTAGACATCAGGGGTGGGTTCATAAAGTCACTCGTCTTTGCTGTGCTCGTGTCCACAATCTGTTGCTACCAGGGATACTTCACGCACCTGCGCACCGACAGCTACGGAGCAAGGAGTGTCAGTCTCTCGACTACTTCGGCAGTGGTATTCTCCTGTGTAACTATACTCATTTCAGATTATGTTGTTACATCTTTTCTTATGTAGGAGCATTTATGGAAATGCCATTGATTGAATTCAAAGGAATTACCAAACGCTTTGGGGAAAAGACTGTTCTTGATAATGCTGATCTTTCTATTTATGAAAACCAGATCACGACAATTATCGGCAAAAGCGGCAGCGGCAAGAGTGTTCTGATCAAGCATATCATCGGCCTTCTCTCTCCTGACGACGGGAGCATACTCTTCAGGGGAATGCCTGTTGACAAGATGAAGAAAAAGGAATGGGAAGAATACAGGAGCCGGATCAGCTACATGTTTCAAAATAATGCCCTTTTTGATTCCATGACCGTCTTTGAAAATATCGCCCTGCCGCTAAAACAGACGACAAATCTCAAAAAGAAAGAGATTGAAAAGAAGGTGATGTCACGAATAGAGCAAATGGAACTCACGGATGCTAGCAGAAAGTATCCGGCAGAGCTCTCTGGGGGTATGCAGAAACGTGTGGCTCTTGCAAGAGCACTTGTAACAGATCCGACCATCGTGCTTTTTGATGAGCCTACAACCAGCCAGGATCCTGTAAGGAGAAACGTTATCCTGAGCATGATCGCCCATTACAGAAAGAAGTTCGGGTTTACCGCCATTCTTATCAGCCATGATATCCCTGATGTATTCTTTATCTCTGACCGTATTCTTCTTCTATGGGAAGGGAAGATCGCCTTTAGCGGGTCCTATGAAGAGTTTTCGAGACTCAAGCATCCAATGATCGATGAATTTATTGCAAGTATCGAGGGACTTAAGGACGAACTCACCGGACTGCTCCCGAAAAAAATGTTTATGTCCCGCTATGCCCTTGCAGACCGTAGACATGCCGACAGCGCAATGACGGCTGTGCTCTTCAGAATTGAGTTTGATAAGCTTTCTGACAGACTCGGTCCTCAAAATGCCTTTGAAATTCTCAAGACTCTCGGTGAATATGTGAATAAACATTTCGGTCCGTTAGGAGGGTTTTCGACGCGTCACAGCAGGGGAAGGATCCTCACTATTCTTCCCTATTTGCAGACTGAAGAGGCAGAAAGATCAGTTTATGATTTTGCCATGGAACTTAAACAAAAGGCGCTTCCCGGAAGTACAATGGGAATCCGGGAATGCTTCGAAATAGCAGTGACTGCGGGCATAACCGAAGCCGGTCCTGCCGATGATATTGAACAGATTATAGAAAAAGCTTTAACAAAACAGAACATCATCGCGACATATCAGTGTGGCAAGGAGGATTGCTCAAAATGAAAAAATATTCAATGGAAACGGTTGTAGGAATATTTGTGGTTGTCGGCCTTCTCTGCGTGGGATATATGACTGTAAAACTCGGAAAGGTCTCCCTGTTCGGAGACAATTACTACCCGCTTTATGCACACTTCGGCTCAGTGTCCGGATTGCGGGCGGACAGCCCTGTGGAAATATATGGCATCCAGGTCGGGCATATACAACGACTGACCATAGATAAAGAGAAACAGACGGCGCTGGTCGAATTGAGGGTCAGAAAAGATATAGATGTTTACGACGATGCCCGTGCAACCATCAAGACCTCTGGCCTCATCGGCGACAAGTTCGTCAACATTGATCCTGGAGGAGGCGGCGATATCCTAAAACCGGGAGGAATCATCACAGAGACCGGCTCGCCTCTTGACATAGAGGATATTGTTGCTAAATACGTATTTGGCGATGTCACAAAGGGCGACAAAAAGGAGACCGAATGAGTTTTAAGAGGAGAGATGTAAAGAAGAAACACGTTGGAAAAAACTGCTGGAAACATTACCCGAAATTCTCGGGAAAAAGGCAAAAACTGAGCTATTTATAAAGAAACTGCGGAAGGAGAGGGGCCATAATAGTGACTCAATATCAAAGGAAGATAAGAAAGCGGTAGGTAAAATAGGATGAATATGCTTCTCTTCATAATAATATTCTTACTGCTGTATGGTGGGATGCATTTCTATGTATTCCTGAAGGCAAAGGCTGCTTTTGCCTTTAGCACAAGTATCGGTATCTCCCTAATCCTTTTCATGCTTGCGATGGTCTTTTCTCCTCTGATTGCATGGTTTGCCGGGAGGCTTGATCTCGAGATTCATTCGCGACTCATATCTTATGCGGGATATGCATGGATGGGAATTATATTTCTGTTTTTATCCTTTTTTTTATGCATTGATATGTATAGCTTTTTTGTTCACCTGATAGGAATAGTATTTCATAAAGATGTATCAGCAATTGTCCCTCCATCAAGGATTTCATTTTATATAGCGTTTTTCCTCTCCATATCAATAGCAATATATGGATATTTTGAGGCAATAGATATCCGTACCGAAAGAGTAATAATAAAAACTGCTAAAATTCCGGAAAATATCGGCAAGCTGAAGATAGTGCAGATTTCTGATGTTCATCTTGGATTAATTGTCAGGGCAAGAAGACTGCAAAGAATCCTTGAAGAAGTGAAAAAGGCAGAACCTGACATTTTGGTATCGACTGGCGACCTTGTAGACTGGCAGAGCAGCAATATTAAGGCATTTTCAAATCAATTCAAAGAGATTAATCCGAAATATGGCAAATTTGCAGTGACAGGCAATCATGAGTTTTATGCAGGGATTGACTATTCAATTGATTTTATAGAAAATGCAGGATTCAAGCTTTTAAGGGGAGAAGGGATTACAATCGCAGATGTTATCAATATAGTTGGTATCGACGATCCGACAGGCAAGAGTTACGGCTTTTTTAATGATAGCTCAGAGTGGAAATTACTTTTGGCATTGCCACGTGATAAATTTACTTTGTTGCTTAAACACAGGCCAGATGCGAATAAAGATTCTTTAGGGTTTTTCGACCTCCAGCTTTCGGGCCACACCCATAAAGGACAGATATTCCCTTTCAGCCTCATCACAAAGCTGTATTATCAAGCTGACTCAGGTTGTCTGAATCTCATGGACAATGTTTATATGTATGTGAACAGAGGCGCAGGCACATGGGGGCCACCCATCCGCTTTCTCTCACCACCAGAAATAACAGTTATAGAGCTTGTCCATGAGTCTTGACGAACAGACAAGCCAAATATCGGGTGCACGATTGTTAAATAATATTATTTTTTAGCTTTACTTGCTAACTGCTTTTTGAAACAATGTATCTGTTTTTCAAGGAGAAGGAACAAATGAGGAGTATATTCACTGTATACACAGCATTATGGCTTGCTAATGTATAGATGGCGCGCGGGGAAAAGTGATGATATGAAGAAGATATGAAAAAGAAAGAATTTATTGTTTATATTCTTGTAATACATTTTGCAATCTTCAATTTCCTGATAAGCCAGTCTTTCGCAGAGGAGCAGCGAAAATGGCCGAAAATCGGTCTAGCACTCGGTGGCGGCGGTGCCAAGGGGACAGCACATGTCGGAGTTCTTAAGGTACTGGAAGAAATGAAAATTCCCATTGACTGCATTGCCGGTACCAGTATGGGAGCAATAGTCGGTAGTCTTTACGCATCCGGCATGTCAGCAGCAGAAATTGAAGAGATCCTGACGATAGTTGACTGGGATGATCTGTTCACTGACGATCCTCCACGGAAAGACATAGACTTCAGGCGCAAACAAGAGGATCTTACCTATCTTTCAAAGATATCAGTCGGTATAAAGGATGGCAAGATAGCATTGCCAAAGGCATTAACCTCAGGTCAGAAGATCGGTGTTTTCTTTCAGACTCTTATGTTGCCTGTAGCTGGTATTACGGATTTCGATAAACTCCCGATTCCCTACAGGGCAGTAGCAGCTGACCTTGAAACCGGTGAGATGGTGGTGATTGGAACAGGAAGTCTTGCAGATGCAGCACGGGCGAGCATGTCTGTGCCAGGAGTGTTTCCGCCTGCAGAAGTGAAGGGGCGTTATCTTACCGATGGCGGTATCGTCAGGAACCTTCCTGTTGACGTCGTAAGAAAAATGTGTGCAGATATCGTGATTGCTGTTGATGTCGGTAACCCTCTCCCCCAAAGGGATGAACTCGCAAATCCAATAGCGATTATGAAACAAATGATAGATATCATGATGAAGCAAAATGTTCAGGAACAAATAAATAGCCTTGGAGAAAAAGATGTTTTCATAAGGCCCGAACTCGGAACGATCGAATCAGGAGATTTCAAAAGGGGTAAGGAAGCAACGGAAAGAGGAGAAAAGGCTGCCAGAGGCAAAGAGAACGAACTGAAAAGATACTCAGTTTCGGAAGAAGAATATGCTGCATTTCTCGCAAAACATCAACAGAAATATATATCGACTATAGCAGTTGGTACGGTCGCAGTAGAAGGGCTCGATAGGGTTCCTCCGGAAGCTGTTGCAAGCAAACTGAAGATTAAACCGGGCGATAAGCTTGATGTAAAAACGCTCAGGGATAATGTAGGATTGATCTATGGCATGGGAGATTTTGAGCGTGTTGACCTTCAGATAAAACCGAGCGGTGAGTCGTACGATATTACTTTGAGTCCACAAGAAAAATCCTGGGGGCCGAACTACCTCAGGACCGGTATAAATCTTGAAAGTGATTTTGATGGCGAGAGCAATTATAATTTCGGTGTGGACTATACGAGGAGGTGGCTTAACAGACTTGGTGCTGAATGGAAAACCCAGTTACAGTTTGGCAGTACAAAAGGGATTTTCTCAGAATTCTATCAGCCTATTGTTTCCTCCCGGCATTTCTTTATTGCTCCTCATGTCAAATGGATACAGGATGATATTGATGTATACCACGGTAATGATGTCATTGCGGAATACCGCCTGAGAACACTTGAAGGCGGCATCGACTTCGGGATGCAGCCATGGAACTATGGAGAAGTACGAATCGGCTATAGAGCGGGTATTCTGAAGCCGAAGCTAAAAAAGGGAACCCTTGATGTCAGTGATGACAGAATCAACGAGGGGGCATTCACAGCCCAGATTATTGCCGATCAGCTCGATAATGTATACTTCCCCCATGAAGGATATTTCGGGAGAATTCTCATTTATTCTTCTATGAAAGATATCGGTGCTGATGACAATTACAATAAAATTGAGGCTTCATTCCTCAAGGCTTATACTTACAAAAAATATACGATTCTTGCAAGTGCCACTTTTGGATCTTATCTCGGGAAAGAAATTCCCTACTATGATGAATTCACACTCGGAGGGTTTCTTAATCTTTCGGGCTTCCACCAGAACCAGCTTCGGGGGCAGCGTGTTGGCCTCGGCAGGATAGTTACTTACTGGAATGCAAGTCAATCCCTGCTCGGCAGGTTTTATCTGGGCGGTTCATTGGAGGCAGGCAATGTTTGGGATAAGGATGAGGATATTGAATTTAACAACCTGAGATTGGCAGGAAATGTTTTCATCGGTTATGATACCCCGTTTGGTCCTTTATATTTAGGATTCGGGCATGCTGATGGTGAAAACAATGCTCTTTATTTCTACCTTGGAAGAGCCTTCGGAAGAGGTTTATAAAAGATTCGGGCGGTATTCGTAGCTTCCCTTTTTTTATGAGTGCCGTTCAACTAGTCTGCCTGATAAAAATTTATGTATAATGCTTGACGCCAGTGTCCGATAGGGTATTCCTTCCTCTATGGCCTTGACCTTTAAGGCGTCCAGGTCTTTTTTAGATATACGGATATTCATACGCTGGTCTTTTGTTATAGTCGCTTTTGCGTATGCTTTTGACCTTTTTATCTCACCCTTCAGGTTGGGAATAGTCTTCCACTCATCTTTCTCAAGCGATTCCATCAATTCCTTTTCTTCTTTTATCAGCTTCATTTTTGCTTTCCTTCCCTCCGCAGATATTTCTGGGTATATCTGCGGCTTGGAAATATTGTCTTTAAAAATCGTACTCCCTTTCTGTCTTCGAAGGGGACCACATATGCATAGTCGTCAACATCAATGACGTAGAGCTTGTGATCACTATATTTCGTCTTGTTTGGATGTTCCAGGATATCAAGGATGCGGTCATTTAGAATTAGAAACACAATTTGCTCAAATGAAATGCCTCGCTCTCTCTTGGGTTGCTTATTCTTGTCATTGTAATTCCTATAATATAACTTTACTACACAAGATATAAATTAACTAAATACTTAGGCAAATTTTTGTCTGAACTCATGATCTATATCAATATTATATGAACAATGGTCCATCACCAGATCCTTACATTCATCATAATATAACTGATGGCTTGTTCCTGCGGGGCAATTACAATCGGCTCACCTGTAGTCGAAACTTGCTGAACAATCAAATTAAAACGCTCCCGAGCCTTGATATGTTGAGTTGAATCATACAAGGATCCTCCCCTCTCTAACTCCCGCTAGTATGGTACAACCTGTACAACTAGAAGATATTTGGGAGACAATTTCTTACCGATTGACAAAAGACACGAGTCTTGATACATTCTGAACGGGGGAAGTCCTTTACAAGAGGGAGATAACGTGAAAATTCCTTTCATGTTCATCTTGATTACTTTATTACCGTTATCTTGTTTTGCTTATGAATACGACGTAAGTGGAAATAATGACAGCGGCAATTATATCTATGGAAATGTCGAAGTGGATCAGAGTGGCGGCGATGGTTATATATATCAGGATGATGGAGAGGAGAAGCATATTGAAGTAGAATGGACGGAGTACGGCGAACTCGCAGGGTATGATGAAGACGGCACATATTACGAGTTTGAGGTTGAATGAACTTAAAACTCAGAACAACAAGAACGGGCCCCAAAATTAAGAGATTATTCATCAGTTTTAGTTTAATTGTCTTTCTTTTCATCAACGCTGCAGCTGCCGAGTTTTGGGCGTCAAAGAACGCGAACAAGTATCATTATCCTACGTGCAGATGGGCACAAAAAATCAAATCAAAGAACCTCATTATTTTCAAGAGTCCAGAAGACGCGGTTAAAGCCGGTTATGTTCCCTGTAAAGTTTGTAAGCCGCCTCTTTCTTCTAAATGAGAGGATGCAAGGAGGAAAGCATGAGAAGGTTTTTGGGTATCATCGCTGTTTTTTTTATTATGTGCAGTGTTTCAAACGCAGAGGACAGACGTATTGACACATCTAAGCTGGTCATCATGTCTCTCAACGCGGAATTTCTCTGGGATGGAGTGGAGCCGGAAGAAGGCAGGGTCGATTTCCCCTGGAAAAATTCCCAATGCGAGGCTGAGGAACACATGAAGAGAGTGGCGAATCTCATCATCGTCAGCAATCCGGATATCGTTAATCTGATAGAGGTTGAAAACATCGAGGCGCTCAATACGTTCAATGACAAGTTCCTGAAAGACCGTGGGTATATGCCGTATCTGATAAAGGGCAAGGACTCCTATACCGGCGAGGATGTTGCCCTGCTTACCAGGATCGACCCGGAAGGGGATTCAATAGCTCGTGACGACAGAACGGCCCAGATTGGGGCCGTCAAAAAATCAGTCTCGAAAAACTATTATGCTAAGATGACCGTAAATAACAGAAAACTCGCGCTCATAGGGATACATTTCCTTGCCCAGCCCAACAGGGAAGACAGAAGGCTGCAGCGGGAAGCCCAGGCCGAGGTGATCCGCAGGCTTGCCGAAGAGCAGGCCGCGGCAGGCTACGAAGTCATTGTCATGGGAGATTTCAATGACTATGACGGCGAGGAAGCCTGCAGGGACCACATAGACAGCATGCCGATCACAAACGTGCTGCAGATCGTCAAAAGCATGGACACCGGCAATCCCTCGGATGATCTCATAAACGCTGCCTCATTTCTCCCCAAGGCCAACAGATATACAGCCTTATACGACAGAAACGACAACGGGAAGGTGGACTGCCCCGAAGAACTCACCTCTATCGACCACATACTCGTTTCACCCGGGCTTAAAAGCGCAGTTGAGCTTGTAGAGATACCTCATGCACATGACCCTTTCCAGGTCACCGACCATTACCCGGTTGTGGTACACCTGAAGCTTGCAGACACCCCTTCTCTTGCTCCTGCGACGAAGATATGGATATCGGGGCTGTTGCCCAACCCAGAGGGGAATGAGACTCAGAACGAAGAAATCACCATTAAAAATCTTGGCTTGCAGGCGACAGTAATGGCCGGCTGGACCGTGCGCGATCTGTCGGGCAAGACGTGGGTCCTCGATGAACTGGCAACGATAAGTCCCGGGGAAGAGAAGACAGTAAAAAGGAACGGGCAGAAGATGGCCCTGAACAATACCGGGGACACCATAGAGCTGATAGATCCTTCGGGGAAAATCATGCAGACGGTGACTTACCACAAGGCAGAGGAAGGGGAAATAATAAAACCGTCAGACGAATGATATGGGAGGCAAGGAAGGAAGGAGGGAGGGAGGTAACGATGGGAGGCTTACCAGAGGCTGAATTCAAGGAAAAGGCTAAGGATCTTTTCAAGGCGCTCGAGGAAAGAGTATCGAGAAACCTTAATGTGGACGCTTTTGTGAGGGACATTTTCAGCAGCATCAACGAGGCAAAAATGTTGCTTGAAAAAGACAACGTCTCCGAATCGCAACAGAAGTATTTGCAGGCGGTCGAGAAAGTGGAAAAAGCGGAAATCAGCAATGCCAGTGAGCCGCTTGCGTGGAAGTTACTATCCATGGAAATGGTCTTTTTGGTCGTTCTCCTCGCAACAGGGTACCTCACATATCAATTCCCGGACTTTCGCCTTTGGAAGGGACTCGTGAATTACGATATCCAGACCGTATGGTTTGGAGCGCTCGGAGGAGTGACAATCGCGATATGGGGCATTGTCACCCACATACAGGCAAGAGATTTTGACCCGAGGTACAAACTCTGGTACATCTGCAAACCCGTAACAGGTGGAATATTCGGTTGGTTCGTATGCCTAATCTTCTACATAGGGGTCATATCAGTGCAAGGGATGACTGCAGCTGACTTCAGAACCCCTCAGCTGTCTTTTGCCATCGCTTTTCTTGCCGGATTCAGCGAGAGATTCACGATCAAGATGATCGATCGGCTCATGAATGTGTTGATGACGTGGGAGGAAAAACCAAAAGCAGAAGAGAAGAAACCCGCAAAATAACCCTAATCATCGAGGGAGAGGGAGAAATTATGGCAGGTGCATTCACCCATATCATAATTTGCGATGTTGCAAAGAGGAGAAGATCCGCCTTGGGGATTGAACTGTGGAGAATCCTGAACAAATATTCCGAGTTCCTGTTTCTGGGCGCAGTGAGCCCTGACCTGCCATACCTCAGCTTCAGGACCGGTCACGTAAACTGGGCGGACGTGTTCCATTATGAGCAGACGAACAGTCTTGTGAGAAACGGATATGAGCTTTTGAGGACGAACTGGGCGGCAAGGACGGCTGCCGATGAGGTGCAGTTCGTATGGCTTCTTGGATACGTTTCCCATCTGGTTGCTGACGCGACCATACATCCCATAGTACAGGCCATTGTAGGACGCTATGATGCGAGACCTGAAAACAGGATAAACCACCGCATATGCGAGATGACGCAGGACGCCCTTATCTTCAGCGATTACAAGAAGAACGACATCTATTATGCCGAGTTTTCATCAATATTGAAGTTCTGCAGGGAATCTGATTCTTTCGGCCAGCTGATGTCGTTCTGGAAAAACCAGACTGTCCGGAGCTACACAGATAAAAACGAGGAACCGACTCCTGACTTATGGTTTCTCACATACACTGAGGCTATAGACACAGCCGAGGGAGGGTCCGAGGCTGCGGCGTTTTTCAGGCACGCCGGATTTGCCGCCTCATATTTTTACAAAACGAAAGACGAGATACTCTCAGGGTATCCTGAACTTTATCAGAACTACTATTCGGGGGTGGCATTGCCGGGCGGCAATATAGGGACGTTTAAGAAAGATGGATTTGAGCGGGCGGTCAGCAACGTGCTCGATATATGGAACAGCCTCTATTCCGGATTGAGCGCTCCTGCCATGCTCGTCAGCCTCCCAAGGAACTGGAACCTGGACACAGGCATCGACCAGGACACGGCGAATGAAGAGGTTACCTATTGGGTATAGGAAGAAAGGGTTATAGCAATGACAAATAAAAGAAGATATTTGTATCTGGTAATCCTTGTTTTTCTCATTTTCTGTGTGGGATTTTGCGCGATTGTCACCCATAAAGGGAAGCCAAACTACGGGGTCCTGATTTCCGCTGTTACATTCTCTTCCGACAAGGTGATCGGAGAATATGGGGACGCAATTCCTGCCGATTTCGACAAGAATAAGTTCCTATCGGTGGTGAAAGACAAGATACCTCAGGAATATTTCGATGAATTAAAAAGGGATGATATCTATGTCTATCCAAAGGGGAGATATTACTTGCTGGTGGTATATGACAACAAATCCATTATCCTTTTTGATTACAGCTGCACGCCTGAGGCGGATGGGCCGGTGCTAAACGAGCCAGGCAAATATGACGTAAACAACCTCGATCAATACGACCAGTGTAAGGAAGGGGTTGTAAATTGAAGTTTTGCCAATTGACAAATGGTACTTACAAAAGAGAGATTTTTCTTTTTTTACATCCCGTATCACAGTTCCGAACAAGCATCGTTTCGTAACTACCTCAATGGAATGATGCCTATTCGGAACAAAGACCCCAATTTTTTAAATGCTTGTGTTGGCTATTTTCATATTATTCCAATAGAACTATTCTATTCGAATGATTATAGGAATATTCTTCTCAGTGCCTCACGATAGAGTATCTGTGACTTCGTAAAAAATAATTTACCGTTACTGCAATTTTAGCTTCTTTCGTTGCAATGATCACAGAAGTCCGCACCATTATTTGAACATGCAAAAATATTTACTCCTGAGAAGGTGAGACTTACCCAAATAGCTTATAATCTCTCATCCAGCCACGAGCAAATGATTACTGAAGTTCAACAATCTTCAATATTCCCATTTAAAGTCCTCACGGATAATCCTTGATTGATGTGAGACTTTCAAAGGAGAATCAATAAAAAAGACATCTTTTAATAAAAAAACGTGGGTTGATTATTTCATAGTTTTTGGGGTATCAACATCACCTACACCCATTTAGATGACAATTATTGATTTTTAATGAATGGCCTAAACACAAGATTACTGCATCAAAGACGCAAGCTGGCGAAGATGAATAATTGCACTATAGGGGTTAACGATAAATCGATTTAATACCACTTGCTTTTATTTCGTCAGCCGTTAATGATACAATTTTAGCTTTTTCGATAACTCCTATTTCCATCGGAACAAGTAATGCTCCCATACCATCAACATGAATTTCGCCCATTATTCCTTCATAAGTTCTATTTGTGACATGGAAAGAAACTGTTTCTGCACTCCCCCGACCTTTGTTGAATCCATATGCTAAGCCTTCCGAAAGTATCTGTGCAGCATCATAAGCGAAAAAAGCGTGAATGTTTGGCGTATGACCATATCTTTTCAGAAATTTGTCCTCAAACGCCTTAGCTTTTTCATTCATAACAATCAGATAGTTAGGTACTACAACAATTATTCCATCGGGCAATATTGTTGCTGAATCATTGAGAGGTAAAAGACCGATTCCGCCGACAATGTTTATTTTTCCGATCAATTTCTGGCGGTTAAATTCTTCCAATATCAACCGCACCTCGTCTCCGGAACCCAAAATCAAAATACTATTAGCTTCAGAAGATTCTACTCTATCAATCGTTTTTTGGAAATTTTTCCCACCCTGTACTAACGGTTCATAAAAGATAACCTTAATCTTATTCTGCCTGAATGCAGGAAGTAAGTAGTTGAAAAGTTGATATACAATTTCTGGTCGATCCTCATAGAGCACAATAAGATTTCTATCCACCATACTATAGTATTTAGATATTTGCTCCGCTTCAGCTTCTTTACTTTCATATAGCCTGAATATATATGGAGATTCTTCCTGGATTTTAGGATCTGAGCATAAAAAAGCCATTATTATTTTCTTCTTATTTGCAAGAGTATATACGGATCGACTTACAGGAGTTGTAGATGCAAGGATGGCAGAAACTTTGTCAGCCTCCAATAATTTATTGGCTATATCTTCAGATGCTCTTCCATAGCTGTTTTCAAAGATCACCTTAACTATTATTCCATTGTTACTGCTATTGAAATCATTTACAGCAAGATCGATCGCTTCTTTCTCCTGTTGCCCTCTATGGCCTAATGGACCTGTCAAGGGCAATAATGCCCCTATCTTAACAATAGGTTTCTCTTGCACTTTTTGTTTTTCGCAAGATGTAAGGGATAAAAATAAAACAGTGATAAACAATAACAGGATTAGTGGAGTTGAAATATAGTATCTTTTTATTTTCATGAATTCTCTTTATTAAAAATGTACTAAAGTTTAATATGCAGAATTTACTGTGTAATTGAAAGTATCATTGATTTCGATATATTCACTAATATTATATGCACGATTGCCCTTCATGAGCCTTTATAGGGCGTTTATATCAGGAATATTTTTTCTTCTTGTGAATTTTAGAAATACCGTTCATCCTTCGCCCCGAAGGATTTCTCTACAAAGGATAAAAAAATTATTATACAGAAACATGGAGATTTCCAGTTGATAAACGGGGAATTTTAAATGTGTATAATTGGATTGGGCTTAATTATTTAGCGACGTCTCCAACCGCTCCAAACAGGGAATCCTTTGTCATCGCGAAGTTTCAATGTTTCATTTCCTTTCTTTACTTCGGCTGCAATAATAGTATGTTTCCCTTCAAAAATGACTCTTGATCCCTTAACCTCAACCTTGTCTTTTGGCTCAATCTTAATATCTTGATTCTCAATATACCAACTGGGACCAAGATGAATGGAAATAGTTTCCTTAGCTGTTTTCAAGATCAAATGTACACCGTATGACATCCCTTTCAACGGTGTGATTTTATCTACGCTGACTACTTCCCCAGTTATAGTAACAACAGTTTTAGGATCAAACATTCTGTTATATTGCATGCCCATGCCCCAGCCTCCACTTCCTTTCCACATCGGTCCCATTTGTGCGAATGAGCTACAAGTGAAGATGAGGCTAAACATCGTAAGCACTGTTATTACTGTTATTACAGTTACTATCTTTTTCATCATCTTACCTCCTTCTAAAATACATATTTGCCCAAGCCGATTCATTAGACCTCTCTATTAAAGGGAGTTACCCCTTTGCAGCTGCCTGATGAATATCATTTCAAATATACACAATTATTGCAAGTTATGAAGATGTGCAGTTCAGGAGGAAGGACACTTGCCTCTGGGGGCTCTCTGATAGGCATTGAAGCTTTCCCCCGGAATAAATATATATTTTTCAAGGACTTCACATAGAAGTGTTCACTTCAATTCTATTTGAAAAGTTCCAATTCAAAATTGTGTCTTAAGGATAAGCAAATGATAATAACTCCGTGCGTCGATGCGGGAATGAATATTTCACAAAAATATCGACCAAGAGATGCAACTATTCGTTATCAATGATAAAGTATGGCTGATTATATGCCCTGTTTGATCTCTTTCTATCATTCTGAAAATATTTATTGCAATTACTGTAATTATTATAGATACTATTATAATATGTTATAAATAATAGGGTTTTTGCTTTTATAAACGGAGGCAATAATGTGTCCTGCACAAAATTTTCATTCATTCATTCATTCATTTCTCTCTTCTTACAAACATTTTTTCCCCAATAACCTTGTTCATCAAAAGTACAAGCAATAAGAAGAGAGTATCATATAATGCCCTCTAAATCCGAAAGACAACAATTTCCCTTCTACCTTCTCATAATATTCTTTCTTTTGGCAACAGGGATTGGGATTTCGGGATATCTGTATTATAAGCAACAAAGAATATCGTTAAGAAGTGATGCAGTAAATGATATTGCTTCCATAGCAGATATGAAGGCCAACCAGATTACAACCTGGCGTAAAGAGAGACTTGGAGATGCCGAAACCATCTACAAGAACCCCTTAATTATGCATCATTTTCAGGAGTGGCTGAAAAGCGGATCACTTGAGACAAGGAAGGATATTCTCATATGGATGGAATCATTACGGGAGCACTATCAGTACAAGAATATCGTTCTCCTCGATATAAAAGGAAATATACGATTGGCGGTTTCTGATGAAAAAGAAATTTTGGGACCAGATGCAAAGAAAGTTGCTCAGGAAGCGATACATACAAAAAAAGTCGTATTTTCTCGCCTTTATCGAAGCAGTACCACCAATGTTATTCGTCTGACACTTGCTATCCCACTTCTTGTTTCACAGGGCCAGGATCATATTACAATCGGGGTTCTCCTCTTACGGATTGATCCTTTCCATTTCCTTTATCCTCTGATCCAGTCATGGCCAACTCCCAGCGAGACAGCCGAAACCTATCTTGTGCGGAAAGATGGAAAGGATGTCCTTTTTCTGAATGAACTCCGCCACAGAAAAGACACGGCACTGAACATGCGGATTCCATTAAACGAGAAAGATAATCCCGCTGTCATGGCAGTAAAGGGACAAACAGGGATATTTGAGGGAACAGACTACCGGGAAATTCCTGTTCTCGCAGCAATCAGGGCTGTTCCAGATTCTCAATGGTTTATTGTATCCAAAATTGATAAAAGAGAAGTCTTCGCTGCTTTAGAGAAAAGTGCTTCCCTTATAGCAATCATTGTGTCTGTATTAATACTTTCTTCAGGGCTTGTTGTTCTTCTGATATGGAGGCATCAGGCTGCCGAATCCTATAAAAAACAATACGAAACCGAGCATGAGCGGAAGCTTTACGCAGAACGTTACGAACACCTGACAAAACATGCAAATGATATTATTCTTCTTTCGGAAAGAGACGGAAAAATCGTTGATGCCAACGAACGCGCGCTCCAAACCTATGGATATGCCCTTGAAGAAATAGTGCGTTTGAATCTGTATGATCTGAGGTCTGCTGCAACAAAAATGCTATTGAATGGCAATTTGAAAGATGTTGAGAAACAGAACGGAATGGTTTATGAGACTCAACATCAGAAGAAAGATGGCTCAATCTTTCCCGTTGAAGAGAGTTCCCGGATAATTGATATTGAGGGAAAGCAAAACGTTCAGAGCATAATCAGAGACATTACCGAGCGAAAAAAGGCTGAAAAACATATTCTGAAACTAAACCGTGCACTTACAGTATTGAGCGACATTAATCAGGCCATCGTGCGTGTCCGTGATTTGCAGATGCTTTTTGAGCAAACCTGCAAAATTGCTGTTGAGAAAGGCGACTTCCCTTTAGTGTGGATCGGCCTTTTAGATGATGCATCACAAAGACTTTGTCCCATTGCATATGCAGGCAAATCCAGTAAATATCTGGAGAAGATCAGTATAGTACTGAAGGAGGAACCCCGGAGCTACTTTCCAATTGACAGTGCTCTGCGCAAAGGGGAGCATGTTATCTGTAATGTTATCGAGCAGGAAGAAAGCCCAACTCCCTGCCATAAGATGGCACTCGATCTCGGATTTCATTCCTGTGTGTCCTTTCCTCTAAATGTTTCTGGCACTATCAGAGGTATAGTTAATTTTTATGCCGAGGAGCCGTATTTTTTTAATGAAGAGGAAATTATACTGCTTGACGAAATGGCAATGGATATTTCCTTTGCCATGGAATTTGCCGAAAAAGAAACTGAACGCAGGCAGGCAGAAGAAGAAGTGCGGAAACTCAATGAAGAACTTGAGCAGAAAGTCGTCGACCGAACGGCTCAACTTGAAGCTGCCAACAAAGAACTTGAAGCCTTCAGCTACTCTGTCTCCCACGATCTTCGGGCGCCATTGCGTGCGATAACCGGGTTTTCACAGATTGTGATGGAGGATTATGCCGATACACTGGGGGCGGATGGCACGCGGCTTCTGAATATAATAAGCAGCAATACACAGAAGATGGGACAGCTTATCGATGACCTTCTGGCATTCTCCCGAATAGGACGTACAGAAGTAGAGTTTTTCAGAATAGACATGGATACTTTAATAAACTCGGTTATTGATGAAATTAAACTGTCTTTTCCCGAGAGAAGTATACATTTTGACGTAGGACCAATTCTGACCGCAATGGGTGACCGTTCAATGATACGCCAGGTTTTTATGAATCTGCTGACCAATGCGGTTAAGTTCACAAAAAACAGGGAAACAGCCATGATTGAGATTGGTAGCAAAGAAGACACTGATAAAAACATTTATTATGTGAAAGACAACGGAGTAGGATTTGATATGCAGTAT
>Ga0209164_1001546_pt1 | contig 28984 bp, 22 predicted proteins | sample MTBNYHSulfiMetaG_FD_187458 | JGI IMG/M metagenome (GOLD analysis project Ga0209164, IMG submission 187458) | Enrichment culture microbial communities from rom New York Harbor, USA that are MTBE-degrading - MTBE-NYH (New York Harbor Sulfidogenic)... | ecosystem: Environmental > Aquatic > Marine >... | reverse complement strand
TCGGGCGATGCGATGAGCCGGCCGAGCCATCACGGAGCGTTAATGAATTCCAGGTCGTGCTGTTCCCCTCGAACGCGAATCTGGTAGATCCGGCGCCCATCCTGCTGGAGCTGAAACATCTCATCCCTGGACATCCCCAGCAGCAGGCGCACCAGGACGCGGTTGATCATCGCGTGAGCGACCATCGCGATGGAGCCTCGGGGATGCGTCCGCCGGATCTCTTCGAGAAAAGGGCGCGCCCGATCTTCGACGTCGCTGTAAGACTCTCCTCCCGGCGGGCGAAATTCATACCGGTTTTCCGCTCGCCTTTGCATCGGCTCACCGAAGCGGCGATGCAAATCTTCCCAGAGCATACCCTCCCACTGTCCCCAGCCACACTCTCGAAGCTCCCGGCGCGCTTGAGGCTCAAGGCGAAGGGTAGAGGCGATGATCTCGGCGGTCGCCCGGGCACGGCCGAGACTGCTCGAGTAGAGGGCCTCGATGCCGCGGCCGCTCAGCGCCCGGCCGGCGGCCTGTGCCTGCTCCCGGCCGAGAGGCGTCAGAGAGGAATCTCCGTGGCCTTGGATGCGTCCCTCGGCGTTCCACTCGGTTTGCCCATGACGAACGATATAGATCTCCAACATAGCCCGGCAGTTTACCCTTGGCGGTTCTTTCGCGTCAATGCACCCCGGAAAGGGGGAAGCCTTCGCCAAAGCGGTATCGTTTGCTATACTCCAAGCCTTTGAAAGGGTGATCCTCAATGAAGCAGACGAATGGCCTGTTGCTGGGGGCGCATATGTCGATCGCCGGGGGGCTGGAGCGGGCCGCTGAGCGGGGGCGCTCGCTCGGCTGCGCCACGATCCAGATCTTCACCAAGAACAGCAACCAATGGCGAAGCAAGCCTTTGACCGAGGCGCAGGTGGAAACGTTCCGGCAAGCCCAGGCCGACACGGGCATTGCTCCCATCCTCGCCCACGACGCCTATTTGATCAACCTGGCCTGTCCCCACCGGGAGATCTTCGAGAAATCTTTTCGCGCCTTCCTGGATGAGATGCAACGAGCGGAGCGGCTGGGATTGCCCTACCTGGTAATGCACCCGGGCGCCCATCTCGGCTCGGGAGAAAGCCGGGGCCTGAAGCGGATGAGCCGCGCGCTGAACCGGCTGCACCGGAAGACGCCGGGGTACCGGTTGAAGGTCCTGCTGGAAACAACCGCGGGCCAGGGCACCGGCTTGGGTTACCGCTTCGAGCATCTGGCGGAAATCATCGAAGGAGTCGAGGAGCCGGAGCGTCTGGGCGTCTGCTTGGACACCTGCCACGTGCTGGCCGCCGGGTATGATATCCGCACCCCGGCCGGCTATCGGCGCGTGATGCAGGAGTTTGACCGGGTCATCGGCCTGGAGCGCCTCTGCGCCTTTCACCTCAACGATTCGAAGAGGCCTTTGGGCAGCCGGGTTGATCGCCATGAGCACATCGGCCGGGGCCACGTCGGTCGCGAGGCATTTCGGCTGATCCTCCAGGACCGGCGTTTCAAGGCGATTCCCAAGGTCCTGGAAACGCCGAAAGGCAAGGATATGGCCGAGGACCGCAGGAACCTGAGGCTCCTTCGCCGGCTGGCCAGGACAAAAGCGAGGGGAGAGCGGTGAAACAACCGGGCTGGGGGGATCGGATTCGCTCGCATCGGCTGTGCCGCCAGGCGCAGCGCGAGCCGGACCGGGAGCGCGCCCTGCGGCTGCTGGAGAAAGCCGCACAGGCGAGCGGCCCGGATGGAAGACCGCTGCTGGCCCGGGCAAGGCTCGAATTCGAGCAGGGAGAATTGGAAGCCGCTCAGAAGACGCTGAAGCGGGCTGAAAAACGCGACCCGCGCAACCCCGCTTGCTTTCTGCTGAAGGGGCAGGTCCTCTACGCCGCGAAACAGTATGCTGCGGCCCAGAGCGCCTTCGAGCAGGCCCTTCAGCTGGACGCTCGCAATGGGTTGGCGAAGAACTTTCTGGCCTTCTGCCATCTTCAACAGAATCGCCTGGAGGAGTTTCGCCGGCTGCTGTCCGAGGAAGGTCTCTGGCACCGGCCCGACCTTGTGCGCATCGCCTGGGTCCAGCGCAAGCTGCCGGTGTGGAAGCTGCACCAGGAGGCGCTGCGCGAGCGGGATGGCCGGCAAAAAGAGGCAAAGCCTCTCGCCCCTGTTCCTGAAACACGCTCGGCGCGGGCGCGCCTGGCCTTCGCCCGTAAAGCCCTTCGCAAAGGTTGCCCTGTAGCGGCTTATGAAGCGATGCTGCCGATGGCGGAGGAGCGCAAGGCCGACGCGAAATACGTTTACCTTTTCGCCGAGGCTGCCGTTCGGGCGCGCCGGACGGACATCGCAAGGCCGATCCTTGAAAACCGGCTTAAGGCCCTGGAATCCAAAAAGAAAGTGGAAGACCCTTACCTGTTTTTCCTGCTGGGCCAATGTTGCTTCTGGTCGGGAGACTATGCCGCCTCGGTCGAATACTACACACGCGGCGAGCGGCATACGACGATGCCGTTTTACTCCGCCCTGTTCGAGTATTACGCGGCCCTCAGCTGGCTGGTGGGGGAAGACGAACGCCGGGCCGGCGAGGCGATCGAGAAAGCCTGCCGGACGGACAGCCTGCTGGCGAGCCTGATCGCCGTCAGCTTGACCGATCTCTTCTGCAAGGGAATGTCCCTGCGGGAACTGATTGACGAGGAATAGGTCTCAGGAGGAGGGTCCAGACTCCGTCTGGGACACGGGTTGTTCCTCCAGCGCCTGGGAGAAGCGGGTCCAGCCATTTCGCCGGGCGCGCACGACCAGCACCGCGATGCCGATAAAGAGAATCAACGAGGCGAAGAAGATCGAGCCATACCACTCGGCGTAGCGCGAGAGCGTCCGGCCCGCCAAGCCGGGCGCGGGAAGATAAATCATCGCCGCCACGAGCAGCAGAAACGCAGTCCACCGGCGCGGGTTGATGAGCCGCTGCCCGGCGCCCGCGCGGGTCGCCCGCCGAATCACATAGATCCACACGGCGAAAGGATAGGCCAGCAGGACGTAGTGGTGCTTCCAACTGCGCTCGTTCAGGTAGAGCATCGCCAGCAGAATGAGCGAGTACTCCAGCGCCAGGAAATTGTTCTCGCGCCCCTCGGCGGGTGTCCGGCACAGCCAGGCCAGCAGCAAGAGAAAAGCGAAGAGAACCCCTCGAAGCACCCAGCGCGCCGCCTGCGGCGACAGCGACAGAAAGTTCAAAGGCCGGCCCAGACGGGAATCGCCCGGAGTGATGAAACGCATCAGGACCGCGTGCAACGATTGGTTCGTGCTGGAGACGTCCACCTGCGCCTCGACGATGTGCGGCTGGACCATTCCCTCGTACCAGCTCCTGCTGTAGGTCAGCGTCTCGCCGAAGCCGAAGACAAGGCTGGGCACCACGAGACTGAATAGAATCATCCCCGCCAGAGTCCACCCGCAGACCCGCCAGGACCGCTTGTAGGCGAAGTACACCCACAGCAGCGCGGGCGTTACCTTAAGCGAAATCCCGACGGCGAGGCACAGCCCGCAGAGCGCGTCCAGCCGGTGGCGAAACGCCCACAGCGCCGCCACGCACCAGAAGAGGATAAAGAGATTGATGTTGCCATGCTCGATATCGCCCCAGGCGGCCCGCGAGGTGAGAAGAAAGACGACGACCTTCGCGAAGGGGCTGAAGCGGTATCCGGTTTCCTCGATCGTGTCGAAGATCAAAGCGAGCGACAGGAGAAAGACAGCCCATTTGCTGATGTACCAAATGCCGGCGGCGACCTTGACCGGAACCAGCGTATAAGAAATCAGACAGACGGCCGCAAAGGGCGGGTGGGGATAGATGTAGGTGTCGGGAGAAAAGATATCCACGCCTTGGCGCAGCTCGACAATCTGAGGCAGCCACCGCAGGAGCGCGGTTTTCCCCTTGTTGACTTTGTAGTAATACTTCGCCCCGAGGAGCAAGAAAGCCGCCAAGGCAAGATAGAGCACCCAGCGCCGCACCTTCGGCCGGGCGTAATGGCGCTCCCACCAGTCCCAGCGAAGAAGCCTTCGCCAAGCGGCGGGCCTGTTCTGCGAGTTTGCCTGTTCGCCCGTCAAAATTCCTGCCCCCGCCAACGAGGATAAAGATTTTGCAGGAGTATGAACGACCGGCAGGCAGTGTCAAGTCAGTTTGCCTCAAGCCGCCGCGGGGGTACATCAGGCCCTTGTCGAATCTCGGCGGGTGGCATGCCCCGACGAAGCAGGCATGGCGACCGAGACCGTCGTAGAGGAAGAACTGGGCGCTCGCGTTCGGGGTCTCGGGGCTGTCCACCTGGCAATAGAGATCATCGCCGTACTCATAACGTTTCGTGATTTGGCCTGTGTAGTAGTCGATTTCAAACAGGGTTTGGCTATAACCGGTCAGGTTGTTGTTATCGATCACGAATCGCGTCGTATCGTATCCGCCCGAGAGATTCTTCACCGCCTTGGCAATGCGACTGCCGACATAGTCGTACAAATACTCGGCATCGGGCAGTCCGCTCGCAGCTCCATCATAATACTTCTTCAGCCGGTTGTGGGCGTCGTAGATATAATTCTTCTCCCCGCCCGTCCATTCTTTCTTCGTCAGATTGCCGTTGCCGTCATACGTGTAGCTGGTCGTTGCGGCACTCAATGCCACTTCGCGCCGGTCCCATTAGCGCAAAACAAGTACAGATGTGGCCGATTTCGTCTGCGCGCTGCATGCCACCAAATAGTAGAAAAGACCGCGATTTTCAGCACCCCCCAGAGTCACCTATTCTATCGGGCATTCATTGCTTTGACCGTTCCTTCATACTCGTTTCATTCCTTTGAATAGGCAACGGTATCACCATCACTAAGAGTCGCCAGAAAATGCCAAAACATAGGAGGAAGGCGCCAAAGATAGGGAAAACCATCCAAGCAGACCGTTGCTGAAGTGTTGTTCCAACGATACATTTCCTAGGCCGTTTTCTGTTATATGTTATCTTTATGATATCTCCCATTTCTATTCGCCTATATTCTTCTGGAGACACATCGACCCTCAAAATGTGCACTTTCTCTTCTTCATCAACGAAATTGATCCTTAGTTCATACTTGTTCGGATGAGTAAGAAAAGGTCCACTAAATATCTTCTCCTGAACAACGCCATCAGTAGAAACAGCATTTCCACGAAATTCTCTATTGGCCTTCCAGTGTTGTACTCCTCCCAGAACGAAGATCAGGCCAAAGGCATAGAAGAAATAGGATACGAACCCCAGATTCCTTCTAATGTCAACTTTTGATTTCATGAGAAGTGCTCTCTAGAAAGCATCCGCAATGTCCTCTCCATGTACGTAATTCCTCGTACCATCTGCCCATTCGATGACTCTCTGAGGCTCAGAATAACCGAACTCAATTATAGGATCAACTACAAGTTGCGATTGTCTGAAATTATCCATACCCTTTAATAGTCTTACCCCACCCTCGAGAATCTCCCTCTGGGTCCACTCTGCTGCCACTCCAGCCTCAACATGTGTTCTTATGTAATTTCTCCACCAAGCGTGTCCCTTTTGTAAAAGAACTCCGACGGATTTCATTCCCGGGTCTTCACAAAGGTCACCTAACAAACGAACTATTGCGCTTCTTGTTAGATTGAGTATCCTACCTAGGAACATTTGCAGGATCGAATCCAGGATCGAGATCTTAAGGAATGCAATCCATTCCTCTTTAGATATTTACAATGGTTGTCCCTCTTCAGCTTTGCGCACAAGATTCTCAACAACGTGTGAGAGATATACTATTCCAAATATCGCATAGGCGCCCATGCCCAATGCAACAAGACCACCAACAGCCATAAATAGCAGGGCAGTCCAGCCAATGGCAACTGCAAATACCATGTCAGTCATGAGCGACCACAAATGATCCACAAAATATGAGAGTCCCTCCTCCCTCACTTCTCCCCAATGTTCTATGACGTGTCCTACGCCGCCTAAGCCCGCAAAAGTGAGCGTAATACTCGCTATCCTTCCTAGAGTAAGATATGAGACCACAGTTTCTGCGAGCGACTGAAGCCCACGCGGGTCCACTAAGTTGAGTGGGTCATTTGTCACGTATGTGTATCTGTGTAGTTTATTGTTGAAATCTTCCGCCGGATCAAACGCGGTAAACCGGCCCACACTCGGGTCGTACATTCTCGCCCGCAGGTAGTAGTACGAGAGGTTCGAGTCGTAGTACTCCCCAGTGAAGAGGTGGTTGGTGGAATAGCTCTGAGGTGGATTGATCGTCTCACCGAAGGGGTGGTAGTTGAACGTTTGGGTGAGGGCGCCGCCGGAGTCTGTCAAAGAGCGGGTGGAGCCGAGACCGTCGTAGAGGAAGAACTGGGCGCTCGGGTTTGGGGTCTCGGGGCTGGTCACCTGGCAGTAGAGATCATCGCCGTATTCGTAGCGTTTGTCAATAGCGCCGGTGTTCGGGTTGATCTCAAGCAGGGTTTGAGAATAGCCGGTCAGGTTGTTGTTATCGATCAGGAAGGTCAAACGACTGAAGTCGTTACTACCGGTCTTCTCCGCCTTGGCAAAGCGGTTGCCGGCGTGGTCGTAGGCATACTCCAGGTCCGGCAGGCCGGAGGCCTCACCATCGTACATCTTCCGGAGGCGGTTGCGCGAGTCGTAGACATAGTTGATCTCCTCGCTGCCCCACTCCTTCTTGGTCAGATTGCCGTTGCCGTCGTAGGTATAGGTGTAACCGTAAGTCCCGTCTTCGGCAGTCAGCTGGTCGAGGGCGTTGTAGGTGTATGTGGTCGTGTTGCCACCGAGAGTCTTGCTGAGGCGATTCCCCACAATGTCGTAAGTATACGAAGCATCAGCGCCGCTGCTCCGGTCGGCCGCCGTCAGCCGCCCCAAGCGGTCATAGGTGTAGTCAATCGTCACCGTCGCGCCATCGATCTCCTCGGCCACACTCAGCCGCTTCCCACTGCGGCCCACTTCGTACGCAAACTCCGCCCGCACACTCGCCCCCTTCTCGTGCCTCATCAACGTCAGGTGGCCGAGATGGTCATATCTGTAGCGGGTGAGAATGCCATTGGGAAGCTCGAGGCTGGCCCGGCTGCCGTCGTCGTGGTAGGCGTACTTTGCAACGCCCGTGGGTGAGTGAACCTCTTCCAGCCGCCCGAGGGTGTCATAGTAGTACTCGCAGTTGACCCCCTCTCCCCCACCCTCTCCCGCAGCGGGGAGAGGGAGCGCACCGCAGCCGGTCACCGTGGACAGCAGGCTAAGGTCGTTGTACTCGTACGTCAGCGCCCCTTCCGACTTCGTGACGTGGGCGGGTTTGCCCGTGATCGGATCATAGGTGTAGGTCGTCGTTCGTGTATGGCCCCCGGCGTCGGTCTCAACCACCCTCAGAAGCCGCCCGGTGTCCGACTCATAGGTGAAGTCCTCTCGCGAGCCGTCTGGATAAAGCGCCGCCGTGCGCCGGTCCGTCAGGGTCAGGTCTGCCGCAGAAGGCAACAACACTTTAGCCTTGCCGGGCTGGCTGGCCCGGTCATCCACCCTGAATAAGCATACACGTGAGCTTTCTCACGAATTCTTCTTGACCGTCTTCTCATCCACCAAAACAGCTGGCATCAGGAGCACGGGCAGTTGATCCCATCTCTCTGAACCGCCACAGATAACCCTGAACTCGGAAAACATTCTTCCCGGCGGATGTACCATGATCACAAGGTTCGCTTTGTTGTCATAGGGAGCCAGAAGAGAATCCAGCTCTCTTTCCACGTCCTGAACCGTGCATGTGGATGAGACTGTGGGTAGGTAGCCACCGTTCGCTGGACTCTTCTCAGAACCATAGACAACTAGTCGGGCACTGCTTATCGTGCCGCCTATTAAGTCAGATTCTATTATTAAGTACTGCCTCCAATAGTTGAACGTGAAGTACAGGATCTGTTTCCCTAGACTAGGATCATATTCTCTTGCGTACTTGCAGGTAACCTTTTTAAGCGTGATGGGTTGAATCTCAGCAGCTCCCTCAAAGACTACATCTACCAAGTAGAACTGCGGGCTGTATTCACAAGCCAGACGGTCCATACTGCCAACGATTGTTCGTAGAAGTAGCGGTTCATGCGCCGAAGGCTGCCACAATGGGAGCCCCTGCAAATCGAGGAGATTTCTCTCCCACTTCTTCTCGTCTTGAGCAAGGTTGTACGCGTGAATTGCGCATAATGTCAAGGACACCAGGCACATTGCCAAAATAATAGATCGGGTTCGCTTGCTTAAGGAGCGTTGTCGCTTACGCATCACAGACCCCTGATTTGTTGATTGCTGACCATTTCCACACCAAGAGCGAGGACGATCGGAGCAATTGCAGCAAAAATAGGGGACAGTCACCTATTGTTGATGACCGGAAACAGGTAACTGTCCCCCGTTGTTTGTCACTGCTTCTCTACTTCTTCGCAAGGCGGCGCCAGAGTCCCCAAGCGACGAGCAGGATCACCAGCCCTATCAGCACGCCCCCATAGTTGAAGCCCGCCTGGCGCTTCTGGATTTTGGCCCGAACCGTTAGCAGCTCCCGCAAGCGCGCTTCGTCGCCGCGCAGGTAAGAAGCGGTGTAGTAGGCCCCTTCGCCCAGGCTGATCGTCCCTTCCTCGCCGGAAACCTCCCGCTTCTCGTAGCCCAGCCGCCAAGACTCGAGGTAATTGACTTCATACTTGTACTTTTCCCAGAAGGGATAGCCCGGCTTGATGTGCGCCACCGGCGTCGTCAGCAACCGCAAGTGAGGGGGATAAGCGTTATTGTCAATGTAGTAAGTCTCCAGCGCCTGGGCGATCTGGCGCACTTCCGGGGGAGGGGCAGCCGCCTTCGGGGAGCCGCCGGGGCCTTCCACCCACGCCAGCTCGACCATCGACTTCGGCAGGCGCGCCACCGGCAACTGCGGCGAGCGCTCCAGCAGTGCCCGGGACGCCAAGTGCGCCTCGTACTCCTCCGGCAGCGAAATAAGCAGGCCGAACTCGTCAATCGGCAAAGCGACTTTCGGGATGGGCAGCTCGAGCGCCCGCCCTCGGCCGAGCGGCTCGCCCGGCAGCAGATACGCCAAGTGGATGGTGGTCTGCTTGGTCCGGCTCTTCGGCACCGCGTAGAGCAAGGTATCCGCCTCCTCGCCGAGCGCCGGGTCCCGGGGCAGCCCGTCCAATTCCGAGTGCCGCAGAGACGCCTCCGGGAAGACCTCTACCGGCAGCATATCGAGGTCGGTGTTGCGCAGCTCGAGGACCAGCTCCGTCTCGATGACGCCCTGCGGAGAAAGTCTCAGCGCCACCAGCATCTTGTCAATGCGCGTCGTCTCCACCTTCGCCTTCTCGAAACGCTCGGGCAGCAGGCGCAGCGCGCCCGGCTGCTCCAGATAGCGATAAGCAAACAGGGGCGCCAGGTCGAGCTCTGTCTTCATCGCCAGCGGCACTTCGGCCGGATCGAGCGCTTCGAGTCCTTCCAGGCCTTCGACCTTCACCCGAACGCTGGTCTGCGGCGTCACCGAAACGAACCCGCGAAAGCGCTTCGGGCCGGAAATCTCCGGCAGCGCGACAGGAATCAATTCCCGATCCTCGTAGTTGCGGCGGTAGTTCAGCGTGAAGATGGCCTTTTGGCGCTCGGCGCTGCGCAGGACCACCTCGAGCCGATCGCCCTCCGGCGACACACTCCAATCCCGCACGGTCGCGCCCGCAACCGCTTCGAGCTGAAAACCCGCCGGCATCGAAAACTGAAAAGCATGCAGAACGCCTTGCTGAATGGTGCACTCGCACCGCGTGCTGAGCAGGCAGGTGGTCTCGCCGAAACTGACGCCATGGTAAAGCGCGGCGGTAAACTCCGGCTCGATGCCCTCCACGTGATAGGTCAACTCATACTCTGCATTCCAGAAGGAAAAGGCCTGGGCGGCGCGCGCTTTCAGACGGCTTTCCGGAATCTGCTCGACCGGAATGGGCTGAATGTTCTTCTGCCCGCTCACGCTGTACTTGAAGCGCTCCGATACCGCGAAGGCGATAAACCCTGTCGTCTCGCTGCTTCCTTCGGGAATGACACGGGGAACCTGAAAGGATTCCTGCTTCTCCACCCGCAACCACCGGTGCAAGTCAACATCGAGATCGGTACTCCCGATCACCGGCTCCCGAAATTGTATGATCAGCCGGTCGTCCTTGCGGTGGTGCGAAGCAACCTTCTCTCCTCTCACGGAAACCACCTCAATGCCCCGTTCCACAGGGATGGACAGCTCGGTCACCGGACGGCGCGCGACGCGCAACTGCATGGCGACTTGATATTGGATCGAGCGAACGTCGGAGTGATGAACGAGCATCGTCTCTCTCACCCGAACAACGGGCTGCACTTCCTTCGACAAGGGCAGCCACTTCAAGGTGACGGTATCCCGTCCCAGCACGGAGGCCTCCAGCATCGAGTGCCCCTCGGGCGTCGGCCGGGTTTCCTGATACTCTTCGTTCAGGTGCGCCTGGACCTCGGCGTAGGGAAAATCCACAACGAGCTTGCCGAGACCGGCCGGAGGGATGCTGAAGGTCGTCTCGAAGAAGCCCTCCTTCTGGCGCACCGGCAGCGGGAACTCCAGCTCGATGGTCACCGCCTGCCCGGGCCGGCCCAACATCGCCCAGGCGATGCGTCCTTGTTGGTCCGAGGAGAGCATGGCCGGGTTTCCCTCCACGCTCGCCCGGCTGATGGTGATGCCCTTCTCGAACAGGGGAATCACCGTCGGCTGATCGGTGAAGAGCACGGCCCGGACACTGCCGCGAACGACCACCGCCTCCTCTTGAACCTCGGCCCGAAACTCCGCCATTGAGAGAACGTAAGCCGGTAACTCCAACTGCCCCGCTTTCCGCAAGGCTTCATATTCTTCCAGAGACAAGACCACGGTTCCCGGCGCTTGGGCGGCAGCGAGCGAACAAGCCAGGACAAGGACAAACGCTGCGGTAACAACTTGTGTTTTCATCTCTCCTCCTCCTTCATCAATCAGAGTCGTTTCCTTCCCAGATGCAAGTAGAAAAGCCCACGATTCTCAATGCTAATTCTTTGTAACAGGTATGTCAAGAGTGCCTTTACGGCGAGGCATTTGCACTGTCGGTCATTCTCTGAAAGCAATGGAAGAAGGCGGAAGGTTGTCATTCCCGCAATCATTAGGCGGGAATCCAGCGGAACATGTGGTGAATGAGCGCGCAGGGTGCAACGTGTTGCACCTGTTGTCTCAACACTAACGCAGGCGGCGGAGGATGTCCCAGTAGGCGCCGCGCTCGCCCGAACGGATCGCCTGGGCAAGACGCGAGTTGTCGTTGTAATTGTAATTGCGGTCCACCTGGCTCGGGTCGGCCACCAGGAAGCGCTTATCCCCATCCACGAGCGACCAGACCAACCGATGAATGTCCTCGTCCAAGGCGCGGTCCACATAAAAGATTGGCCGCAGCAAGTCGTCGTTATCCTCCCGCGCGCCGTGCAGATTCGCATTCGAGCGCAAAGGGCCTTGCGAACGCACCAGGCGCGCCAGCGGCGTATGGGGATACACCCGCACCCCGCACGAAAGCCCGACACAGTCGGCGTCGAGCGAGCGGGCAAACTCGATCCCGCGCGCCAGGCTCTCCCGCGTTTCCCCCGGCGAGCCGAGCAACATATCGAGCATCAGGGCCATCCCCGCGCTGCGGCAGGCGCGCACCGCCCGGCGAATATCGTCCAGGTTGTGTCCCCGGCCCAGACGCTGGAGCATTCCCGCATCGCCATGATCGATACCGAAGTTGACGCCGACGCATCCGGCGCGCGCCATCCGCTGCGCGAGGTCCTCATCGAAAGGCTCCGGACACGCATAGGTGTACCAGCGCAGCCGCGTGCCAAGCCCGGCGCGAATCAAAGCCTCGCAGACCGCGCGGGCATGCTCGGGAGGCAGGTTGAACTCGCTGTCGCAGAGATGAACTCCATCAACGCCTTGTTCGAGCAGATCGGCAAACTCCTCGACCACGCTTTCCGGCGAGCGCAACCGCACCGCTCTGCCCTTCGCCATCGGCTCAACACAGTAAATGCAGGAGCGAGCGCAGCCCCGCTTGGTCTCCACGCCCGCTTGCCCCCCTTCGGCGAAGTACCTCGCATTATCGGCGAACCGGCGGGAAGGCGCATTTCGACCGGATAGATCGCTTCGCTCGGGAGGCACCGCGACCACCGCGCCTTGCGCATCGCGAAAGACAACACCCGGGACGTCCGTGCCATCGTTCCCGGCCGCCCGGCAATCCAGCCACCGGCCGAAGGCGTCTTCATTCTCCCCCGCAATGCCGCAGGTTGCCCCGGTGTAGCGAAGAATCTCCTTCGGCGCGCTGGAGAATCCCACACCCCCCAGAACCACCGGCGCATCGCTCGCCTCGAGCAGATGGCGGACGACACTCGCCGTCTCCTCGAGCACAAAATCCTGGCTGGCAAAGTAGGCGTCATCAATATTGCGGATGGAAACTCCCACGGCAAGAGGATCGCAACGGGCGAGAGCCGCGTCGAGCGCCGACTTCGACTCCTCGGCAAACGACAGGTCGCACAGGATGGGGTCGTACCCCTGCCGGGCGAGAGCGGCCGCCACATACTCCAAGCCGAGCGGCCCGATGGGCGGGCGCATTCGATTGGGATTCACCAGCAGGATGGTGGGTCGCTTCATACGGGGGCGGGAGACACGGGGTCCACCTGGAATGAATTCACGCTTCGGCGCAAATTGGAAATCATCCCCTTAAAGGGATCAGACCCGCGATTTGGACCGCTGCACCGATTGCTGAGTCATGTAGGCCTTTCCGCAACGGCAGGTCACCGAGACGGTGCGCTTGCTGAAATGCAGCTCGTGACCGCAGTTGGGACACTTTATAACCTGAATATCGGCATGCGTGTCGCGGAAAGAACGAGTCGGCTCTTGCTCGACAATCACCGCTCACACCTCATTTCTCGACGACGTCCAGCCCCTCAGTCCATCGTCGATCACTGCTCACACGACGTGTACACCCTCCTATTATTGTCTATAACTCAACCACCGAGCGATTTCAAGCCCTTTTATCTCATTCTCTCAAAACAATTTCGAATGCGAACGCATTCGATATATCACTTTCTGCATATAGCGATCCCTTCTGTTTACCCTTCGTTTACGAGTTCATGTCATACCTTAAGGCTATGCCCCGTACTTATTCAGCTTGAGCGCATGCGCCAATGCCAAAGTCATGAGGTGTTTGGTCGGCAAAATCCCTAAACCGCCCTGGAGCACCTGTCGCTCGTTGAACTGCTGGACGTCATCCACGCGGGCATACCTGGAGCGGATCAAGACCGGCACGGGATGAAAGCTGTGGGCTTTCAGATCGACCGGCGTCGAGTGATCCGCGGTCACCACCAACACATCCGGCTCAAGCGCCAGCACCGCGGGAAGCTCGCGATCCAATTCTTCGATCACTTTGACTTTGGCTTCGAAGTTGCCGTCCTCGCCGTAGCTGTCGGGCTTCTTGATGTGAACGAAGAAGAAGTCGTGTTCGTTCCAATGTTTCTTCAGAAGCCGGAACTCATCGGCGATGGTTTCCTGCCCTTCTTCATAAACCTTCATTCCAACCAACCGGGCCACTCCTTTGTACATCGGATACACCGCGATGCAAGCCGGGTTGAGCCGGTAAATGTCCTGGAAGGAGGGCAGCTTTTCGTACTTGTCGAAACCGCGCATAAGGATCGCGTTGGCCGGATGGTGGTCGGCCAGGATTTTGAATGCCTTCTCGATAAAGGCGTTGACCTTCTCGGCCATGCGGGCGGCCTGTCCGTCACCGGGATCCTGGGCAGCCACCTTGAGCGGCTTGACCCCGGTTTTCTGCGGGTCGGAATCGGTGATCCTGCCTGAGAGATCCGGCCCTCGAAAGATCACCGCCGCCCGGTGCTCTTTCTCCGGCCGCACAAAGATTTGAACTCCCTCGACCCGGATCTTCGACAGCGCCTCACAGAGCTGAACACAGACCTCGGTCGCGATACGCCCCGCGCGCCGGTCCGTGATGCGCCCCTCGGCGTCAAGGGTGGCGAAGTTGACCCGTGCGGCAACGTCCGCCTCCTCGATCTCGAAGTTCACCCCCAGGGCGGAGAGAATCCCCCGGCCGATGTCGAACTCCAAGGGGTCATAGCCGAACAGCGCCAAGTGCCCGGGACCGCTGCCCGGCGTGATGCCGGGACGGACGGGATCGAGCAACCCGGTAATGCTCTCGGCCGCCGCCCGGTCCAGATGGGGAGTCTTGGCCGCCTCCAGCTCGCTCGGGCGGTCCACCGTCGAAATTCCCCCCAGGCCGTCAGCGACGAGCAGGATAATTTTGGAATCGGTCTTCATGGCCAGCTGTTGAATCAGTTTCATCATTACCTCTCAATTTGACTAACGTTACAAAAGCAGGCGCAGTCTAGTGGAACAGCCCCATGCCGTCAAGGCGGAGGGCGCGGACCCTTGAACACGAATTTGACACCTTGATGGAACTATGGTTAAATCACTGGAGTATCGGTCGGTACAAGCGGATTCTGTTCGGGGGGCACGGATGATGAAGCTCGGGCGCTTATGGTCCTTCGGGTTGCTGGGCATTCTGGTATGGGCGGTCTGCTGTCTGCCGGCCACGGCGGCGAAAGTCAACCTGGTCAACGGCAAGCAGCTCACCGGCAAACTGGTCGGAGAGGACGAGCAGTCGGTTCAGCTCCTGGTCGGCGGAGTCACTGTGTCGCTGTTCAAGAGCGAAGTGGTCTCCCTGGTGGACGACCAAGGCCGCGTGCGGGTGATGAAAGGCTCAGAGGCTGTGGCGTCCACTGCGCAGGAATCGCCCGCCCCGCGGACCGCCTCGCCGGGCGCGCTGCAAGTAGTCGAAAAGGTCGAACCCCTGCTGCCGGTCGTTCGGCCGGCCGGGCAAAGCCACATCGTGCAGGCGGACGCTCTCAACGTCCGCCAGGGACCGGGGGCCGACTTCGAGAAGATCGGCGCTGTCTCGAAAGAGACGGTGCTGATCGAGCTCGGGCAACAGGGAGCGTGGCTGCGCGTCCGCCTGCCCAGCGGTCTGATAGGTTGGGTCAGCAGCCGGTACGTGAAACCGCTCCAGGACAAACCGGTTCTTTGCACCGGTCAGAGCGTCAATTTCCGCCAAGGGCCCGGGCTGAACCACCGCATCCTGCGCAAGCTCGACGAACAGGAGGTTCTGCTGCTCCTTCGCCACGTAGGCGATTGGGTCCAGCTGCGAGACGCGGAAGGGACCATCGGCTGGGCCAGCGCCAACTACGTTGCGGAGCCGGCCGACCCGTCGGCGCTGCGGCCCCAGTACACCCGACTGGCCGAAGCGGCCGTCGCCGCCGGGGTATTTGAGCAGTCCGAACCGATCGCCGGCTCGCAGGCCGAGACTGTCCGCCTGTCCATCTCGGACGCCGAGTGGGTCAGTGGAGGGAAAGTCGTTTTGGTCTTAGTCGCACCGCAGGCCGAAGTGCCGGGATGGGAGGCATTGATTCAAGGCAAAGACATTGTAAGTAAAATCTCTATGATAGGAGAACAAGCAGCGGCTCAGCTGGGTCTGGGACCCGCCCTGGAGGGAGACGTAGCCGCCGTCCAGCGCGTCGTGCTCAAAGGTTACCTTAAGGGGCAAAGCTGGGTCTTCGAGTATCGTCGGGCACAGCCTGTGCCGACGGGGTTGCAGCGCCTTCTCGTCGGACAGCGAGGCGCCCGGCGCGGGGTGGCCCTTGCACTCTAGCGCTGCTGAGACCCGGGGCGGCAGCAGAAGAAATCCGAGCGGTGCATTGCTGTCTTCCGGCCCCTCCCGGCGCTTGGGATGACCTCCTCATGAGAGCGGACGCGCCGACTTACCGAGCGACCCGGGGCGGCAGGACGCTTCGCCCAAGGCGTTCCTGCGGCCTCGTCGCGGTGTGCTTGTCGGCTTGGGCCTGCTTGTTCCTGCCCGCTCCACCGGCGCAAGCCCTCCAGAAAATCTACCTGAAAAACGGCAGCTCCCTCACCGGCCAGATTATCCAGGATGAATCCAGCACCGAATTCACGGTGATCGACCTGCAAACCGGCAAGACCTCGATCCCCACCTCCAGCATCCTGCAAGTCGTCGAGCTGCAAGCCCACGCCGGATACCTCCACCAGGCAAACGCCCTCAAACAGCAAAAGCGTTTGATCAAGGCTGCTCTCCTTTACCAACGCGCCAGGGAGGAGACTGAAGACGAAAGCGTGAGGAAGAAATGCCTCGAAGAGATCGAGGCCATCGCCTTGCTCCTTCTCAACGCTCTCAAACAAGGCAACCCGGATCACTACCCGGTCGAGCAGTGCCGCTTCATCGCCCGGCTGACCGGCAATCCCAGCCTGATGGACCAGATGGAGCGCTTGTCCCAGGCCGTCCTTTATGAGGACCTCAACCGCTGGCTCGACGAAGGCAAGCAGGCCCTGCGGCAAGAAGACTACGGGACCGCCACGCGGTACTTCGAGCAGGTGATTTCCAACGCCACCGGCCTGCCGCATCTCCAGGGGGCCGCCCGGCATGAGAAGGCCAAGGTGTTCATCGCTCAAGCCGCCCCCTATTACCGTTCGGACGTCGAGGCCGAGCGGTTACAGGCCGAGCAGTTGCTGCTCCAGGCGCTCGAGGCCGAACCCAACAACGACCGGGCCAACTTTATGCTCGGCAGCGTCTACGTCAAGATGCGCCAGAGCCGCAAAATCCTGGAGTACTTTCAGAAAGTACGCGACAGCAAGGTGCTGACCGAGCAGGAGCGCCGGTTCGTTCGCCGCCAGATTGACCAAATCCTGCGTAAGCAGGAAATGCGCGAGGCGGAACAGTTGGCCGCGCAAGACGACCGGCCGAGCGGTCGCCGCGACCAGCCGGGCCTTCTCGACCGCTTCATGGCCTGGCTGGAGGAGCTCACCGCGGGCCGAATCAGCCTGGAAAACCAAGGCTCCTACGTCCAGCAGGTCAAGATTCTGGCCCCTTTTCTACTGCCCCTGGTGGCCATCTTGCTGGGCTGGTTTTACATTCCCCTGCGCATCGTCCGCTGGCATTGCGGCAAGCAACCCGAGCTGAAGCGCGACTATGTCCGCTTGACCAAGTACACCGGCGCACTGGGAATGGTGATCTATTTTGTCAGTCTGATCCGGACCCGGAAACCCCGAGTCAGCTGCCCCCACTGCAAGAAGGCGCTCGACTCGCCGGCCATCTTCGAAGACTACGACTTCAGCCGCTGTCCCTTCTGTCGAAAAACGATCAAAGCGCCTTACAAAATGCAGGACTACCTCGAGTCGCTGGCGAACACCATCGTCCGGGAGCGCGCCGCGGCGGATGAAAAGAAGGGGCGGGACTGGGGCGCGATGGTCGGCCGGGATACCACGCTGAAGCTGCTGCGCGCGCTGATTACCTATGCCATCCGACTGCGTTCGAGCGACATCCACATCGAGGCCGAGGACAAAGGCGACCTGCTGTTCCGCTTCCGGATTGACGGAGTCCTTCACGACGGGGTGCGCATGCCCATCGCCCTTCATTCGCTCATCGTCACCGCGGTGAAGAATCTCGCCCAGCTCGACATCGCCGAGCGGCGCGTGCCCCAGGACGGCCATTTCAGCATCGTGCTCGAGAGCGGTGAGCTGAATATCCGCGTCGCCACGACGCCGACCCGCACCGGGGAAAAGGCGGTCATGCGCCTGCTGGTGCCTCGCCACAGTATGCTCCAGCTGTCCGAGCTGGGCCTGTCGCCCAAAGGGCTGGCCCAGTACGAACGGGCCATTATGAGCCCGCACGGCATCATCCTCAGCACCGGCCCCACCGGCTCGGGCAAGTCCACCACGCTCTACAGCTCGCTGCTCGTCCTGGCCGACGGCCAGAAGAGCATCGTGACGATTGAAGACCCGATCGAGTACGAGATCCCCGGCGTCAATCAAATCCAGGTCAATCCCAAGGCGGGGCTGACTTTCAGCAACGCCCTGCGCTCCATCCTGCGCCAGGACCCCGACGTCATTATGGTGGGGGAAATCCGCGACAAGGAAACCGCCGAGATCGCCGCCAGCGCCGCGCTGACCGGCCATCTGGTCCTGGCGACGATGCACACCATTGATTCCTGCACCGCGCTGTCCCGCCTGATCGATCTCGGCGTGGACCCCAAGCAGCTGGCCTCGGCCGTCGTGGCCATTGTCGCCCAGCGCCTGGTGCGGGTCATCTGTCCGAAGTGCAAGAAGTCGTATCGCCCCCGGGAGGAAGAGCTGAAAAAACTCGGCCTGAAGCCTTCCTGGATCCCCGAGGATGCCCACTTCTATCTCGGCCGGGGCTGCTCGAAGTGCCAGCATACCGGCTTCCTCGGCCGCACTGGGCTGTTCGAGATCCTGATGGTCCAGGCCGCCAAGGGTTGCGTCCAGAAGGCGCTCGAGCTGGAGGTCGGCACGACCGGCATCCGGGAGGCGGCGCGCCGCGATAAGATGCGCACCTTGAGAGAGGCCGGCATCGCCAAGATTCTCAAGGGCGTGACCACCGTCTCGGAAGTCCTGCGCGTCACCCGCGAAGAGGTCCTTCTCCAGGATGCGGAATCGGCCCCCGCCTCGGATCACTTGGCCCTCTGACGAGAGCCGGGTAGAAATAGGGGACTGTGGGGCTGTTGAAAAACCTCGGTCGGCGGACGGCACCAGTTGATATGTCATTCTGAGCGCAAGCGAAGAATCTGACATTCCAGGGCAAAATTGCCATTTACTACCGGGAGCACTAAATGGGTTGCATTTCACCTGGCGGCATAGCGCACGTGTTCTTCTTGGAAATAACGCTTGACCAGGTGAGGTCGCCTTTGCCGACTGCGCAGGTAGCCTCGAACGGTTTGCGTCATTGCCTGTGGATCTCGGGGCCGCCGGCGCCCCACGGCGTTGCTTTTCACGTCTTGATTCAACACCTCGTCCGGGTTGAGTTCGGGGCTGTAGCCGGGCAGAAAGAAAAGGCGCAGCTGCTCGCGATGCTGCTCCACCCACCGCTTGACCTTGCCCGAGCGATGCACCGGATGGCTGTCCACAATCAGATAGACTTTGCGTCCCGCCTGGCGCACCAGGCGGCGAAGAAACTCCAGGAAGACGCCAGCGTGAAAACGCTTCTTGAAGACCATGAAGTTCAGACGCCCGCGGTTGGTTATGGCCGAGATCAGGTTGCAGCCGAACCGCTGGCCCGTTCCGGCAATGACCGGGGTTTTCCCCCGGCGCCCATACGTCGTTCCCGTCTGGTGGTCGCTGCGCAGACCCATCTCATCGCCCCAATAAATCTCCCCCCTGTCCCGCTTAGCCTGCGCCCGGATCGCGGGATATTCCTTCTCCCGCCAACGCCGAACGGCTTGCGCATTCTGCTCCCAGGCGCGGCGCATCGGCTTCTGGGGAGTAAACCCCCACTGCTTCAGATACCGGCCCACCGTCCAGACCGAAAGGCGCAGTTGAAACCGCTCCTCGATCAAGCGGGCCACCGCCTCGCGGGTCCAAAGATAGAAAGGCATTTTCAGCTGTTCCGGTTGACGGTCCTCGACCGTGCGCACAATTTGCGCCGCCTGCCAAGGCTGGAGCGCTTTGCGTTTCGGCCGTCCCTGCGGACGCCCGTTCAGCGCCCGAGCGCCTCCCTCCCGATAGGCTTTCATCCAGCGGCCGACGCTCTGCCGGGTCACCCCGAACAACTCGGCCGCTTCCCCTTGAGTCCTGCCGTTCAACACCGCGCGGACCGCCTTGCGGCGAAGGTCCTCCTGCGCATCCGCAGACAACGATCGAGCATCCTGAGTTTTCATCATACAAGAAGGATAGCACAATATTCTCAAAATGCAAGCTATTTTATGCTTTGATTAGTAACTGCTGATGCATGGACCATCATGCACGAATTGGAACGCGTTGCTCTTAATCGTCAGAAAATAGCGGTTTCTACTGAAATGTGCGATCATCCAGACGTCGAGCTGTATCCCGTTCACAGTTGGCGATCTGCTGGCAATCAATTCTATTGTTATATCCTGCCTCTCGGAAGAGGATTCAGCCTGTTCATAGATAGCATGACTTCTGTCACCATGGATGATAAGACAAAGATCGCAACCTGTGAAGGCACAGGGCGCTATTTTTCGAGCTCGAAAGGGACTTGGCGTTTGGAGGTCGACACACAGAATCAATACCTTGTCCGTCGGTCATTGTACAACAATGTCGTCAGAACTGAAAGCGATGGGGATTCCTGGCCCGGTGAGTTACAGATACTCAAGAAGGGCCAGGCGTTTTTCTTCGGTGGCAGACGGGTGATCAGTGTAGTGGTGAAGGATTATGCAAGAGAAACAGACAGCGAGTTCCTGACTCGGACACTGGCAGAGATTGAATCCGCTATGGGTCAACCTGGTGTGCGCGTCGATGACTATAATGCAATTGATTCTGCAGGTGTGCCATTCACGTATGTGGTCCAGGAAATCGGGGAGTGATTCTGAATTCACTCTTTGCAACGCGGAAGACATCAGCCCGGGGTAGTCTGCCGAACGTCGAGGCCGGGCTGAGACTCGTCTATGACTTCGAATCGACCCCTCGCGGGAAAAGGGGAAAAGGGGACAGAGCCGTTTAACCTGCCCTAGATTTAGGCATTTCTGATTTAAGGCCCGTTTCGGCCGCCTTCCTCAATCCCTGTCGGAAGAGAACGTTTCGCCCCGGAGTCACGGTCCACCGCTCAGCCGTGCGGGCCTTCCCGATGCATCGGGAAAGCCTCGCGATGGTCAATTCCAATCCTTGCAATCCCCTTTGCACAAGCCTACAATACAGGATTGAGGAGGTTGGCTATTTCCATGCACCCGGCCCAACACTGGCAGAAACTGGAGGATCGCCGGGTCCAGTGCCGGCTGTGCCCGAAGGGCTGCGAAATCCCGGAGGGCAAGACCGGCTTCTGCTCGGTTCGCCGCAACGAGGCAGGCGCTCTCTATACCGAGAACTACGCCCAGGTGACCTCCCTCGCGGTGGATCCGATTGAGAAGAAGCCCCTCTATCATTTCCATCCCGGCAGCAGCATCCTCTCCGTCGGCACCTTCGGCTGCAACCTCGCCTGCGACTTCTGCCAGAACTGGCAGATCTCCCGCCGGCGACCTTCCACCCAAACGATTCCCGTCGAGGAGCTGTCCTATCTGGCGCGCGAGCAAGGCTCGATCGGGGTGGCCTTCACCTACAATGAGCCGACCATCTGGTTTGAGTATGTCCTGGAGGGCGCGCGGGCGGTGAAACGAAACGGCGGCAAGGTCGTGCTCGTCACCAACGGCTACATTAATCCGCAGCCGCTGGAGGAGCTGCTCGAATATGTGGACGCGCTGAATGTGGACCTCAAGTCCATGGACCGGGGCTACTACGAGCGGGTCTGCAAAGGGACCCCCGAGCCGGTGATGGAAACGATTCGCCGCGTCCACCGGCACCCGCGGGCGATGGTCGAGGTCACCTGCCTTCTGGTGCCGGAGGAAAAGGACAACCTTGAAGACCTCCGACAGATCCGGGAGTTCATCGCCTCGCTCGACGCGGGTATTCCTGTGCATCTTTCCCGGTATTTTCCCCGCTATCGGATGCAACACCCCGCCACCTCGGAGCAGCTCATGCAACAAGGCTACGACCTTTTGCGGGAAAAACTGAACTTTGTTTACGTCGGCAACGTCTATCTTCCCGGCACGGGAGATACCTATTGCCCGTCTTGTGAGCAGAAAGTCATTGAGCGGATGGGGTACCACGTCAGCGTGCGGGGTCTGTCAGGCAACCACTGTGCCCACTGCGGGGCTGTTCTGCCCATCGTCTGCTGAGCGGGGGCGAAGTCAGGGATTCTCCCGACGTTTCTCCCTGTGAGGGGCGAGAGAATTTTCGCTCTGCTCCGGATGACAAGCCACTTTCCAGAATAACAATCAAGACCTCGATTGATCCGAGTAGTAGCTGCCGGGTTCCTCCTCGGACAAGATGCGCTCCGGAGCCTCTGTTGTCGGGGTGCGGCCGCGACGCCGCGAGCGCTCGAGGGCCTGGGCCGTTGGCTCCGCGATTTGGGGCAGGAAGACCGAAAAGGTGGAGCCTTGGCCGGGTTCGCTTTCGACCTCGATATGGCCGCCGTGTGCCTCGACGAGGTTCTTGACGATGGAAAGCCCCAGCCCGGTGCCCCCCACCTTGCGGGACCGGCTCGAATCAACGCGGTAGAAGCGCTCAAAGATTCTGCTCTGCTTGTCCTTGGGAATCCCGATGCCGGTGTCGGCGACCGAGACTGCCACCCACCGGTCCCGGGCGCGGGCGGCTTGAACCGTGATGTGCCCGCCGGCGGGAGTGTATTGGATGGCATTGTCGAGGAGGTTCTGGAGCACTTCCCGCAAGCGAGCCAGGTCCCCTCGCACCAGCGGTAACTGCTTGGGGCAATTCACCTGAAGGGTGATCCCGTTCTGCTCCGCCTTCAGCCGGGCGGTTTCCACGCAGGACCGGATGAAGTCGCAGACCGACACGTCCGAGAACTGCTGAATCAGGCGGCCTTCGTCCATCAAGGAGATCTTGGCCAAGTCATCCGTCAAGCGTTCGAGGCGCAGGGCGTTGTCGTGAATGATCTTCAAAAAGTACCGGTAGTCCTCGGGTTTCTCCAGGGTTCCCGAGAGAAGGGTTTCGGCGAATCCCCGAATCGCCGTCAGAGGGGTCTTGAATTCGTGGGAAGCGTTGGCGACGAACTCCCGCCGGGTTTGGTCCAGGCGTTGGATCTCCTGTTCGGTGCGTTTCTTTTCGGTGACGTCGCGGATGATGCCGTGATAGCCGAGCACGGTTCCGTCGTTGGCCTGCTTGACCCTCGAGCTCAGCTGACAGTTCAGCACGGTTCCGTCTTTGCGACGTAAGCTCAGCTCGTAATCCCGAAGGAATCCTTTCCTCTCGATTTCCCGCAGCAACTTGGGCCGGTCGTTTGGATTGGCGTAGGTGTTCCGAACGTTGGTCGCCAGCAGCTCCTCGCGGGTGTACCCGAGCAGATTCACCATCGAATCGTTCACTTCCAGGATACGGCCCTCGCGCGTGGTGACATAGATGGCGTCATTCGCTTCCTCAAAGAGCATGCGGTACCTTTCCTCGCTCTCGCGCAGCGCTTCCTCGGCGTGTTTGCGTTCCGTGATATCTTGTGTGTGAACAAGGACGAGGTCCGGAGGCACGAAGGCGTAGACCACGGCGAGATGCTTGTCCTCGCCGGTCGTCTTGAACCGATAAGGCATCTCCCGCCTGAGCACTGTTTTTTCGGTGATACACCGCAGCATCTCCTCAATGATTTCAGGTCGGTCGGCATAGTGTTCCTTCGCCCTCATACCGAGAAAGCGAGCGATTCCTCCCCGGGTAATCTCTAGGGCGGCATCGTTGTAATCCACCAGCTGGAAATCATCTCCCATTCGCTGCCAAATGTAGGTGGGCACCGGGACGCCCTTGAATTGGGCTTTGGCGCGCGCGTCGCTTTCCCGGCGCGCCTCCTCGGCGAAAGCGCGTTCCAGAGCGGGGGCGACCGTGTCGGCGATGCGCTGGAGGACTTCCAGGTCGGCCTCGGTGTAGCGCCCGGGCGTGTAGGATTGCACCGAGATGTCGCCGATGATGTGGTCGCCGCTTCGCACCGGGGCGAACATCAGGCTCGCCGAGGGGCGACTTCCGTCCCCAAAGCGGGTCAAAGGCGGTCCGGCCGACTCCGGTTCGCGGTTGATGAGGACCGGCTTGCCTCGCAGAATGGGTTGGGTCTGCGGGTCCAGCTGATCAATCTCCCATTGGGCGGGAGTAAACTCCTGCTTCTTCCCCTGGATGGTATCGATCAGGTAGGCGACGCGGAAGGTACTTTCTCCCGGACGCCGCACAGCGAGGTAATGGGCGTCCCAGCCCAGTAAGTAGTCGCTCTCCTCCCGGACGGCGGCAAGCATGTTTTCCACCGTGGAGCTGGCGGCCAGGCGGGTCGCCAAGCGGGCGAAGCCCTTGGTTTCCTCCTGGACTCGCTTGCGCTCGGTGATATCAAAGGCGCTGGCCAGCACCGCCGCTCGTCCCTCGTACTGAATCTGGGAAAAGTGCCCTTCCAACCAACGCTCTTGGCCCTGCTTGGTCAGGATCTTCACCTCGTATTCGGAAGGGACGTTTTCGCCCCGTTCCCGGGCCAGCCCCCGTTCCTTGACCATCAATTGGGATTCGGGATCGATCGTTGCCCAAAAGTTCATTCGATGCAGCTCTTCCCGGGAGTATCCGGTCAGGCGTTCCAACGCTGGATTGACATAGCGCACCTCGGTTCCCTGCGAGATGCAGACGGCAACCGGAACTGTTTCGGCCAAAGTGCGAAACCGTTCTTCGCTCTGGCGCAAGACGTCCTGGGCCTGTTTGCGCTCGGTGATATCAAAGCTGGACGCCAACACGGCGGGCTTGCCATCGTAGGTTGATAGAGAAACGGTTGTCTCCACCCAGCGCTCTTTGCCGTCCTTGGTAACGATCTTGACTTCATATTTGGGGGGGAGGACTTCACCGCGCTGTCGAGCGAGGCCTCGTTTCTTCACCTGCGACTGAAACTCCGGGTGGATCATCTCCCAGAAATGCATTTGACACAGTTCTTCCCGTGAGTAACCGCTCAGGCGCTCGGCTGCGGGATTGACGTAACGGATGCGAGTTCCCTGGAAGATATAAATCGCCGTCGGAACCGTCTCGGCCAAAGTGCGAAAACGCTCTTCGCTCTGGCGCAAAACTTCCTGATCCTGTTTCTGCTCGGTGATGTCCGTATAAACACCGAGGACGCCGAACACTTGGCCGTTTTCATCTCGCAGCGGCACCTTGCTGGTGAGGACCGTGGCCTGTCTGCCGCCAGCTCCAAGCTGGGTTTCCTCATACTCCAGCAGGGGATCCTCGGTCTCCATCACCTTGAGGTCGCATTGCCGATAGTAATCCGACTCTTTCTTCCTCCAGGGCAGGTCGTAGTCTGTTTTCCCGATGACGTCCGAGGGTTTCTCCAAGCCCGTATATTCCAGGAACTTCTTATTGCAGCCCAGGTAAACGGACCGGCGATCTTTCCAGAATACGGCGTGTGGAATGCTTGACAGGATATGGCTGAGCAGGCCCTGCTGGGCTTTCAGTCTCTCTTTAGCCCGTTTCTCTTCGGTGATGTCCTGGGTTGCCCCGATGACCCGAACGACGCGGCGATGGGCCTCATCCCAAATCGGCACCCCATGGTCCCGGATCCATCGGACTTCGCCTTGTTTGTTGAAGGCGCGAAACTCGTCCACCACCGGCTCGCCTGCCAGCAACCTTAACCCCCGGGGCTTCAGCCGGGGAAGGTCCTCCGGGTGAATCAGGCGAAGCCAGTCTCCCAGCTCGGTCAATTCCTCCCTGGCATACCCCAGAATCGGCCGGCAATCCCCGATAAACCATTCCAGTTCGAGGGACTGATCCGGCCCGACTCTCACGCAATAGGCGTGGCTGGTAAGCAACTGGCAGGCAGTGTGATATTCTTCCTCAGCCCGGCGAAGGCGGGACTCGCAGCCTTCGAGCTCGCTGATGCGGGCCTGCAGCGCCTCAATCTCTTCCAGGAGCTGTGCATTGGTCTTACGGGGACTCATAATTGCCTCCACGGCGACAGGGCTAAGCGGCGGGCCAACACAAGGGAGAAGGCGACAAACAGAAGCCACCTAACCGATCCCATATTCTATCTGGCCGGGGTGAAGCCGTCAATCCTGTTTCGGTTCGACGGCGGCCTTGAAACAGGAAATCCCGATTTACGGGCTTTGTGCGGTATTCAGGGGCTGAATTCGCTCTGATTTCCCGGGCACTTTTCCCCGGTGCGAGGAGGCTGAATAAATGATATGATCGGGCTGAGAAGAAATGGAATGCGGGTAGGCCATGAAACTCTCTCCGATACGGCAGGTTGAGACACGGGCGGTGGACCCCGCCCGAGACCGGTTTCGTATCTCGTGGGGACGGCCGCTGGAGGCTCTGGAGCGCTCGCTCAGGGCGCTTGGCTGTCTGCAACCCATCCTCCTTTGGAGCGAGAGAAATCCCGAGATCGTGAGCGGTTTCCGGCGGGTCGAAGCGGCCAAGCGGATAGGCCTCGATTCGCTCCCGGCGATGTTTCTGGCCGAGGAGCGGGAAGAGAGCGAGGTTTTCACTCTGGCGCTGGATCTGTTTCTCTCTACAGAGAGGCCCCATCCGGTGGAGCAATCCATCATCGTGCGCAAATTGGAGGCGTATTTTTCGCGGGATGAAATCCTGGAGCGGTTTTTCCCCCGGCTGGGGCTGAATGCCTCGGCCGTGATCTATCGCCGCATCCGGGCGATTCGGGATCTGCCCGAGAGGGCGCAGGCGGCCTTGGCCGACGGGCGGCTGAACCCCGCCTGCGTGCCTTCGCTGGAGCTGTTGTGCGAAGCGGACCGGCGGGCGGCCACCGAGCTGCTCCTAACGCTGCGCCCGAGCAAGAGCGCGCAGAAGGAAATCCTCGAATACCTCCACGACCTGACTTTGCGGGATGGGGCGGCGGTGGAAGAACTGCTCAAGGAGGAGGCCGTGCAGGAAATCCTGCGCCGCCAGCCTGCCAACCTGCCCCAGCAGCGGGAGGCCTTCCGGCAGTGGCTCAAGGAGCGCCGCTTTCCTGTTCTCCATCGCTCGAAGCGAGCCTTTGAGGAGGCCCGGCGGGAGTGGCAACTGGACAGCCGGACCCGGCTCGTCCCGCCGCCGTTCTACGAAGGAAAGCAATACGAGATTCGCTTTTCCTTCCGCGACCCGGAGGAGTTCAAGAAGCGCCTGGAGCAGCTCGAGCGCCTGGGGCGCCACCCCGAACGGCTCAAGAAACTGTGGGAATAGAAAAGCAAGCCTTCGTCCGCGCGAGCCGGCCGCGCCGCCTGTTTGTTCAGCGCTCGGTTCGGACGCTTCCTTACACGCAGGACCTCCTGCGCGCCTTGCCCGAGCTCGAAGCCGAACCGGTGGACAGCGAAGCGGAAATCCATACCCTGCTCGACCGCGAGGAAGCGCCCGAGAGCGCGGGCAAACAATGCCTTTACCTGGCCCGCAATCCCAACCGCTTCTTCAAGCTCTGTCCCGGTCTGGTGCCCGAGCTGGCCTGCTGCGAGGTGCAGGTGCTCAATTCCACTGTGGGCTGCGACCTGGATTGCACCTACTGCTTTCTACAGACCTATCTGCCTTATTCGCTGGTGACTCACTTCGTGAATCTGGACGACATGCTGCGCGAGCTGGACGCGCTGCTCGAAAGCCGCCGGGGGCAGTTCACGCGGGTTTGCACCGGCGAGCTGAGTGACAGCCTGAGTCTGGATCACCTTGTCCACCTCTCGCGGCGGTTGGTGCCGGAGTTCGCCCGGCGCAAGCGCGTGAGCCTGGAACTCAAAACCAAGACGGCGAATATCGCCCCGCTCGAGAGGCTGGAACCGAAAGGCCGGGTCATTGTCTCCTGGACGGTGAACGCCGAGTCGGTCAGCCGCCGGGAGGAACTGCGGTGCGCCTCGCTTGACGGGCGCTTTCGGGCGGCGGCGCAGGCCCAGGCGTGGGGCTACCGGATCGGTTTTCATTTCGACCCGATCATTCACTTTGCGGGCTGGGAGGAGGAGTATCGGCGCACGGTGGAGCGCATTTTCGACACGGTCCGCCCAGAGAGCCTGGCCTGGATCTCGCTCGGCTGCCTGCGGTTCGACCCCCGGCTCAAGGCGATTGTTCAACGGCGCTTTCCGGGCAGCCGGTTTGTTTATGGCGAGTTCATCCCCGGCCCGGACGGCAAGATGCGCTACCCGGAAGCCCTGCGCGTGGAGCTGTTCTCGAAAATGAAGGAGTGGGTTTATTCACAGTGGCAGCGCGCGGGCCTGCCCCTCGAGCGCCTGCCCCTTTACCTTTGTATGGAGAGCTATTCGGTCTGGGAGAAAGTCTTCGGCCGCGCCCCCCGCTGCCGGGCGGACGTGGCGGAAGCGCTCGATGACTCTGTAGAACAGAACACATGGTGCTAGAATAGACCCCGTTGTAGATACAGTTTGCGAACGTGGCCATAAAGGGGTATAAGCGATGAAAGGCGATCAACAACGCTCTGAGGAAATTTGGTTGCGCACTGACGAGCTGAACGAGGCCATCAAGGCCTTAGAGCTGGTGCAAGAACTCCTGCCTCGCGTGGTCAATGATTCCTATTACTGGAAGTGGGTAATTGTCGCGCTTCATAACTCTCTCCAGGGTTTCATGGTTTGTGCGCTTCAGGGATCGAGCAAGCTGAATGTGTTACCTGACGGAGTGGCAGCTAAGTGGCTTGAAGCCTATCGAGGCGGGTCCGACGAGATTCCAAAGCAGATTCTAGACACCTTCCCCAACCTCTACAAGAAGATTAAGAGCGAGAGAATGATTATGTACACGGAGAGCAAGAAGTTTGTTGCTAAGGGACAGCAAGATTTACACGTACGGAAACTGAATCGGTTGAGAAATCAGTTTATTCACTATACACCCTTGGGATGGTCCCTAGAAGTATCAGATTTGCCCGCGATCACAAGAGATTGTGTTGAAGTGATCAAGTTTCTTGCCTTGGAATCGTGGAATATCCTCTATCGCGAGGAACAAACAAGACAAGACGTCGAGCATCTAATAAACATGGTACAGCAGAGCATCGAGGAAATCCAGAAGACGTATGGACCCTAACTGCTAATCACCGAGCGCTGAAAATGCCGGACTCCGATCTTGCTTCTAGAGCATGCTTCAACTCGGACAATGATTCGTCAGTCAGAAGTAGTTCCTCTAGAAGGCAAGGAGTCGGCGCGCGTCATTGCCAGGAGCGAAGCGACGTGGCAAACTCGTATTAGTGAATGTGGCAGACCGAGATTGCCACGCTTCGCTCGCAATGACGTGCGTCAAGAACCGTTCTGCTTGAAAGAATTGATCGATTTCGAAATACTCTCTTCCGAGGATAAGGGGCCTCGCCAAACGGCCTTGTTTCCATTATCCTTGTATTATTGTATAGGCGTAGAGTACATTGCCCATCGCATCTTGTTAGGTTCATTATTCTGTCTTCTGACTCCTGACTTCTGAATTCTGCTTCCCCCGGAGGTAGTGATGC
>Ga0209164_1001545_pt1 | contig 28986 bp, 22 predicted proteins | sample MTBNYHSulfiMetaG_FD_187458 | JGI IMG/M metagenome (GOLD analysis project Ga0209164, IMG submission 187458) | Enrichment culture microbial communities from rom New York Harbor, USA that are MTBE-degrading - MTBE-NYH (New York Harbor Sulfidogenic)... | ecosystem: Environmental > Aquatic > Marine >... | reverse complement strand
CAACCATCCGGGAGATATGAACTGTTTTTCATCAAGTCAGTCATGCTCGGTAGTGCCAACACTATTTTTGCGCGTTCTATTCTGTTGATATTGTTGAATTATTTTTTTGCAACTGTAGAAGATGAGGCAAAAGAACAGATCATACAACATCCCGACACGGCGGTAATTCTGCTTGATGTGGTCATGGAAAGCAATGATTCCGGGCTGGCCTTTGTTGAATTTGTCCGCAAGGTGCTGCAAAATCCCTTTGTCCGCATTATCCTGAGAACCGGTCAGCCGGGCCAGGCCCCGGAGGAAAAGGTGATTGTCGAGTATGACATCAACGACTACAAGGAAAAGACCGAACTGTCCTCCCAGAAGCTCTTTACCGTCATGGTCTCCTCTTTACGGACCTACCGTGACATCCTGATCATCGAGGCAAACCGTCAGGGCCTGCGAAGAATTATTGATGCCTCGGCCAATCTTTTTGAACTGCACTCCCTCAGGCAGCTCGCCTCCGGGGTGCTGACCCAGCTTGTCTCCATCCTGCACATGGACCCCAATGCCATTGTCTTTGAGACATCGGGCTTTGCCGCCACCAAATCGGCAAAAAGCTTTGATATCCTCGCCGCCACCGGCAAGTTTGAGGGCCTGACGGAGATAACAAACGATAATGAACTGGCGGAAAACGTTCTCAAGGATCTGCATGAGGCCATTGCCCAAAAGAAATGCCTTTACTATGCCGACAGGTACATCGGCTACTTCAAAAGCCAGTTCGGCGCGGAAACCGTCATCTACTGCGAGGGCTGGAATGAACTGAGCGAACTCAACAAATCGCTGATCGAGATCTTCTGCACCAACGTCCATATCGCCTTTGAAAACACCCACCTCAACATGGAGATTGAGGACACTCAGAAAGAGATCATCTATACCCTGGGCGAGATTGCCGAGGCACGCTCCCAGGAGACCGGCTTTCACGTCAAGCGGGTATCGGAATACAGCAGGCTGCTTGGCGCGAAATGCGGACTGCCGCCGGCCCATGTTGAAATCCTGCGGCTCGCGGCACCCATGCATGATGTGGGCAAGGTAGCCATCCCGGACAACATCCTCAACAATCCGGGCCCGCTGAGCGATGACGAATTTTCAACCATGAAAAATCATGCCGCCATCGGTCATGACATGCTGGTCTCATCGAGCCGGGAAATCATGCGGGCGGCGGCCATCATTGCCGTCCAGCATCATGAAAAGTATGACGGCAGCGGATACCCGGCAGGGCTGCGGGGCGAGGCTATCCATATCTTTGCCCGGATCACCGCCATTGCCGATGTCTTTGACGCCCTGTGCAACGACCGGGTCTATCGCAAGGCCTATGACATGAATGAGATACTGGCCTATTTCACCAGGGAAAAGGGCCGGCATTTTGATCCAGCCCTGGTGGACATCTTTCTGGCCAATATCCCCGATTTCATCAGGATCAAGAAGAGCTGCGACAGTCGTTCTTTACAGTAGTCTCCCGGACGGGAACTTTTTCAGTAAATCAGGGTAGAGTTTCTGGGCGCACTCAGGACAGATGCCATGGCTGAATTCCGCCTCGGAGCGGTCGCTGATATACGCTTCGACCTGGTGCCAGAACCCTTTATCATCCCGCACATTCTTGCAGGAGGCGCAGATGGGGATAAACCCCCTCAAGGTCTTGATCTGTTCAAAGGCCTGACGCAGACTGGCGAGCAGCTTCTCCCGTTCAATGGCATAGCGGATGGCGCGGACCAGCAGATTGGTATCCAGCTGTCTCTTCACCAGGTAATCCTGAGCCCCGGCCTGTACCGCTTTTACGGCAAGGGCTTCGTCATCCGTGCCGGTCATGACAATGACCGGCATGCCGCCCGCCTTGTTTTTCAATATAAAAAAGGTCTCAAGTCCATGGCTGTCGGGCAGGGACAGATCCAGCAGCGTCAGATCGATACCTCCGGCCTCAAGGCGCTCAATGCCGGCGGCAAGGTCGGGGGCATTTTCCAGGGTGCAGGAGAGAGTTGTCTCATCAGCCAGCATCTCTTCCACCAGCACGACATCAGCGGAATTGTCCTCAATGTATAAAATGACGATGGGTTTGTTGTCCATGCGCTCCGACCCTCCCTTTGCAATATTCTGTCTGCGCCTTACCCAGGGCACAACACGGTCATGCTGTCCGAGGCAGACTGGCAACGGAAAACCAGAAACCGTCAATGGCCTGAACAATTTCAAAAAAACTGTTCAGGTCAACCGGTTTTGAGATAAAACAGTTGGCGTGCAGCCGGTAACTGTTCATTATCTCCTCCTCGGACCGGGAGGTGGAGATGATGATCACCGGAATAAACATAAGACTGTCGTCCTCCTTGATTTCCTTCAGCACCTCCCGCCCGTCCTTCTTGGGCAGGTTGAGATCAAGCAGGATAAGATCAAGCCGCGGCGCGGCGGCATAGGCGCCCTGACAGCGCAAAAATGCCAGCGCCTCTTCCCCGTCGTTTACCACATGCAGAATGTTGCTGCACTCCGCATCACACAGGGCATCCTGCATCAGAATCACATCCGCCGGGTTGTCCTCCACCAGCAGTACCTCGATGCGCTCTTTTACCGCGTTATTCATGGCTGTCCGTTTCCTTCGGCAGGAAGGGCGATATAAAATGATGTTCCGCGCGGCAGGGCCTGTTCTACCCACATGCTGCCCCCATGCCTTTCAACAATCTTCTTGCATACGGCAAGTCCGATGCCGGTGCCCGGATACTCTCCTCTTCTGTGCAGCCGCTTGAACATGAGAAAAATGCGGTCGTAATGCCTCGGATCGATGCCGATGCCGTTATCCCTGATACAGATCACCCATTCACGTTCCCTGGGCTTGGCCGAGATCTGAATATGCGGCGCCTCGGAGCCGCGGAATTTGATGGCATTACCGATCAGATTCTGCAAAAGCTGGACCATCTGCACCTCGTCGGCGCAGACAATGGGCAGGCTGTGGCATTCAATGACCGCGTTGTTCTCATCAACAGCCTTTTTCAGGTTCATCAACGCCCGATCCACGCAGGTCTTTAACGCCAGCTGCTGCCGCTGCAGCTCACCTCCCCCTACCCGGGAATAGGCCAGCAGATCGTTCAGCAGCTTCTGCATGTATGTCGTGCCGTCAACCGCATAGGCGATGAAACTATCGGCCTTCTCATCAAGCCGGCCGCCATAACGGCGGTTGAGAAGCTGCACGAAGCTGGCAACAGTGCGAAGCGGTTCCTGCAGGTCGTGGGAGGCGATGTAGGCAAACTGCTGCAGATCTTGGTTGGATCGCTCAAGTTCCCGGGTGAGCCCAACCAGTTTCTTTCTCCCCTGCTCCGCCTCCAGGGCCTTCTGTTCCGCCTGTTCAAGGGCCTCGATATGCTGCAGGCCAAGGGAGGCCAGGGAGGCCAGCTGTCGGAACAGAATCTCATCCTCCAGGCTGAACTGCCCCCCTTTTTTGCCGGTTACCATGATCATGCCGCGGGAAAGATTGTCCCGGCCGGTCAGGCTGACGCCGAGCAGACCGTCAAGCGGAGGGTGGCCGGGGGGCAACCCCCGCCACCCGGGGTGACTGCGCAGCTCCGTATCGCTGAGCCGCAGGGAACGGCTGGTCTCGATCAGCTCCTGGTATACTCCTCCTTTTTCCACAACAAAGAGATTGCCGGGAGGACAGGGCGCGGCGCCGGCCGACCGGGAGGTGGCGCCGACCTGGAATGCACCGTCGCGAAAGCCGTGGCCGGAGATGCCGTAGACAGCATCAGTCAGCTCCACTGCGGCATCAACCACCTTCTGCAGCATGTCCTGGGTACTTCTGGCTGAGAGCACCGATGCGGAAATCTCGAGCAGACCATTCAGCCGCATGAGATATTTTTCCCTGGCCTGCTCCGCCTGTTTGCGGTCGGTGACATCACGGGCAACCCCCACCATATGGACGATGCCGCCGTTTTCGTCGCAAACAGGGGCCCCCGCATCCTCAATCCAGCGCACGGTACCGTCAGGTCGTGTGATCCGGTAGTGGAAATGCCATTTGCCCTGGGCATGCTGCTGTAAGGCATCCGCCATCAGCTCCAGATCCTCTGGATGGATCGCCTCGGCAAATGAGCCCGGGTTCGCATACAGGCTTTCACATGACCGGCCCCACACCTCTTCATAGGCCGGGTTGATATAGAGTATCTCAGTTACCCCCGGGGTGCTCATCCAGATCACATCCTTAATGGAGGCGGCAAGCAGCCGGAATTTTTCCTCACTCTCCCTTAAGGCCTGCTCCATGCGCCTGCGCTGGCTGATATCTTCGACCACGTGAATAAAGTAAAGGGGATGGCCTTCGTTATCCAGCTGCAGGCTGCCGGTCAGATTGGCCCAGACAATGTGGCCATCCTTATGAATGTAACGTTTTTCTCTGGAGTAATGAGTAACCCTGACGCAGGCCAGACGGCTGGCCTGGGCGTCATCCTCATCCAGGTCGTCGGGATGGGTGATCTCCTGCATGTTCTTCTGCAGCATTTCCTCGCGGCTGTAACCGAGGATTTGGCACAGTTTGCTGTTGACATCGAGACTGCGCCCTTCCAGGCTCACCTGGGCAAAACCCACTGCTGCGTTATCAAAAGTTCCCTTGAAACGCCATTCGCTTCTGAGCAGTTTCCGTTCAGCCAGTTTTTGCTTGGTAATGTCTCTGAATATAATGGCAAAATAGCCCTGTTCCGGGCTATAGGCGGCGATGGAAAACCATTTATGCAGCCTGGGGATGTAGTGGTCAAAATGGACGGCCTCACCAGTCAGGGCAACCTTGCCGTAAACCCCGATCCAGTCAAAGTCGTCCCTAAGGATATGGGGCAGCACCTCGGTCACCCGTCTGCCGATGATCTGTTCCCTGACCAATCCGGTCTTTTTCTCAAAGGCGCTGTTGACTTCAAGGAAGACATAATCAATGGGAACATTTTCTTCATCAACGATGATCTTATGATAGGCAAACCCATTCAGCATGTTCTCAAAGAGCTGCTTATATTTATTTTCACTGTCACGCAGGGACTGCTCCGCTGTTTTTCGTTCGGTTATGTCCGCGATGATGGCCGCAGTCCGGCACGTCTGATCTTCCCGGACACAGAAAACGGTACCGGTGTCCTTGACCCAGATGACGCCGCCGTCCTTGCGCCTGTAACGTTTTTCATCCGACCATGTTTCCGCTTCGCCACGCATGACCTGCTGTACGCACTCCCTGTGGCGGTCCCGGTCTTCGGGCAGGGTGAGATCGGCGGATGTCATGCCGAGCAGTTCGGCAGCGGTATAACCGGTTATCCGGCAGAACCGGTCATTTACCCTGACAAAACGATCCGTCTCCGGATCGGACTGGACCATGCCTACGGCCGACAGTTCAAAGATGGTGCGGAATTCCTGCTCGCTTTTCCTGAGCAGTTCCTCGCTTTTTTTCAAATCCGCGAACAGCAGTTCATACGGCTTTTTCAGGCCCGTCTCTATAATGGCCTTGTAGATCAGATAGAAAGAGACGAATCGGAACAGATGGCCGAAAATATTCATGTTGCCGTAGACGCCGATATAGCTGGCAAAAAAAAGTTCGGCAATGACGGTGAAGCAAATTGCCGCGGCGATCAAAATAAAAAGATTGGCATCAAAGAGGTGCCGTCTGGTGTAAAGCATGAACAGGGCGCCGAGCAGGATCAGGCAAATGAGGTATTCGCTGATTTTTTTGAATGGGGTGAGCCCTGTCACCGGCAGGTAACAGTCAGGGAAAATCCCGAAAAAAATCATCCAGATAAGAGCGGAGGTGAGGAGAGAAAAAATGACAACGGTGGAGACAGGCCGCAGTTTGCTGGTGAAAAACACGGGGGCTGCCAGCAGGGAACAGGCTTCCATAAAGCGGGCTCCCACCCAGAACTGCGTTGCCAGGTTGGCCTCGTCAACCTGGAAAATTGCCATACCCTTATAGGTGAGGATGTGAAACAGGCCGAGAACGCCGACAAAAAAGTAGGAAATGCCGAGAAAGAGAAAAAAATTGTTGCGCATGATGCCGCGCGCATTCCAGGCCAGCATGAAGATGCCGCCGGCCACGGCGATACTGAACAGCTCGACAAGACTGTGAAAGAGCAGAAAGCTGTGCATACTGCAGAGATAAAGCCCGGTCAGGACAAAGAGGAGCATGATCATGCTGCGATACGAGATCGGCAAATGTTTTTTCATAGCTGATTAATGGTGTTTATATGATGGGATTTCTGTTGCCGGCCGTATCAAAAGACTGTTCTTCGGCGAGGGGATGAAGGAAAATGCCCGCAAAAAACCGGAATCTCCGCATCACCGCTCTGCCACCGAGGGCATTGCTGCCTCTTTATCTGCCCGGTGGAGAACGTTTTCGTTTTTTGGTTATTTTCGCTCTGCGGCAATGGCCTTCATCAGCAATGCCGCATGGTCCGGCTCTGTTCAGGAGAAGGCGAGGAATTTTTCTTTTTTTGCGCCGCACACCGGGCACCTGTCCGGAGCATCCCCTTCGAGAGTATACCCGCAGACCTCACATACCTGTACCGGACCGACCTCTGCGTCCCTGCCCTGGTTGACCGCATCAAAGGCCTTCTCAAAAAGCGCCTTATGCATTTTTTCCGTGGCATAAGACCATTCAAAGCTCCGTCGCGCCCCATCTTCATTCTGCATTTTGGCAACCAGAATGTAGGCCGGATACATTTCCGTAATCTCAAAGGTTTCACCGGCAATGGCCAGCCCGAGATTTTTAACGGTGTCACCCGGGCCGAAAGCCCCCATGCTGTTTGCCACAAAACCGTTGTTCAGATGTTTGAGTTCCTGGTAATGGTCCCCGGCATGAATGTATTCGGCATGGGCAATGGCGCGGAAAAGGCGGGCCACATTGGCGAAACCCTCTTGTTGCGCCTGGCCGGCAAAATGCAGATAACGCATGTGCGCCATGCTTTCACCGCCAAAGGCATTGATAAGATGCTGTTCCGTCATCTTCTTCATCATTGTCTCCGGAATATTTTTTTGCCGTGAAAAATCAGGAGCAAGGAGTGAGGAGTAAAAATCTTTCCCGAAATTCACCAGGGCAGATTATTTGCCAATGTTCCACCATCTGACTCCACACTCCTTGCTCCTGACTTTTCACTGTTTACTTCTTACTTCCCGCTCCTGTCAATACTCATCCAGATGAAACCATTCCGCATTCTCCAGCCAGCGGCCCGGCTCCGGCCTGGAAACGAACTCGACAATATTTTCCATGATGCGCAGATGTTTCCGTTCCTCTCCTGCCAATTGCAGAAAAAGCCGCCGCTCCATCTCGTCTTCCGTCTCTTCGGCCTTTTCCTGATAAAACTGCCTGCTCTGCTCCTCAATGTCGCGCGCTTTCCGGTAATTCCGCACCTCTTCAGTGGTATTGATGTACGGTTCCTCTCTGGTTTGCTTCATGTCGACAAAAATATTTTTGACATTTTCCAGCACGTTGGTTTCCGCCATTTGCGGGTTGCCGGATTTTTTACTCAGCAGTTCCACCACCTGATAGTGCTTCACCTCTTCATTAGCCAGCATGACGAATATTTTTTTTATCCCGGCTGAGCTGCTTTGCTCCGCCAGCTGCCGGTAATAGTTCTCGCCGTCTTTTTCCATCTGCATTGCAAACGCATAGATATTCATCCTCATCCTCCGGGTAGTAAGTTATAAGCAGCTGTTCCAAAAGAAGCGACACATTAAAATGCCTCAGCCCCAGGTCGTCGGCCGGAAAAAGCCGGGGGATACTGGTTGCGAGGAGGCATTGAATCGGCCCTTACCAGAGAGAGGGCACAGTGCCGCAGGCTTAATCAGAGCGTCCCGCAGGACGGCAAGGCTCCTGGCCGTTGCGGGACAGAGCAACTTCTCCGGGACCCTGATTGACTGAAGATTTTAATCCCCAGATGCGCGTCATATAGCCGTGGTGGAAATAAAAAAGATATCCCGGTCATTTCAGCACGGTGATCTTGTTCACTGCCGGGCTGATTGCCGGTAATCCCCGGCCGTCCTCTCCTGCTCTCCGTTGCAAAGTCCATGTCGCCTCCATATTTTCTGCTCATTCGGCCTTTCCGGTTTCCCCACCGGAAACTGCGAAAACTTAATGCAAATCCTGCACCACACTTTTTGAATCAGAGGGGAAAAAACAAAAGAAATAAAGACATTGGATGAGTTGTCCGGATCGGGAAAGGCAAAGGGTCAAGCAAGGATAGGAATCAATCGTTTCTGCCGGTCAACTGATATTTCTTGAGCAGATCGTAGAGACGGGAACGGGACAATTGCGAAATCCGGCAGGATTGCTTGATATCACCCCTGGTAAATTCCATAAGCCCCTGGAGATATCTCTTTTCTTCCGCCTCGACGGCCTCCTGTCGCACTGTCTGCAACGTGGGCGGATTTTCCCCGGAAAAGATATCCACGACATCAGTCGCACGGCAACGGGCCGAAGTCTCCTCGGGGTACTCGTCTGCCCTGGCCTGCCGGGCGTCAAGCACCTGGCGGGTGACCGCCACGCGAATATTGGTGGGCAGATGCATGGGATAGAGGGTATCATGGTCGCCTGCGGCGGTTATGGATCTTTCCAGGGCCTGGAAAAGTTCGCGGACGTTGCCGGGCCAGCTGTACTGCTTCAGCACCATCAGAAAATCGGGAGAAAAACCCTTCTCCTTTTCCTTGGTCCTCTGGCAGTACATTGATCTGAAATAGTAGGCGAGCTCGGTGATATCACCGGTCCGGGTGCGCAGCGGCGGCAGCTCGAGATGAAACGTCTTCAGCCGGTACAGCAGATCTTCCCGGAAAGCTCCGTTTTGCTGCAGTTGGTCCAGGTCCTTGTTGGTTGCCGCTATCAGCCTGAAGTTGCTTCGTATCTGTTCCGTGCCGCCGACCGGGAGAAAGACTCTTTCCTGCAGAACGCGGAGAAACTTCTTCTGCAGATCAAGGGGCAATTCACCTACCTCATCCAGAAAAAGTGTGCCGTTGTGCGCCTGTTCGACAAGGCCTGATTTATTCCTGGCCGCCCCGGTAAAAGCCCCCTTTTCATGGCCGAACAGGATGCTTTCCACCAGCTCGCCGGGCAGGGCGGCACAGTCGACTATGACAAACTTCTTATTTGCTCTCGGGCTGATTTTATGAATGGCGGAGGCAAAGAGTTCCTTTCCGGTGCCTGATTCACCGGTAATGAGAATATTGGCATCCGACTGAGCGGCCTTGGCCACGATATTCAGGCAGGACTGCAGGATGGAACTCGAACCGACAATGCCTTCACTCTGCAGTTCAGCAAAGATGGCGGTGCGTTTGTCTTCGGTTTTTCCCTGCTTTTCCTCCCTGTAACGGATGGCCTTTGCCAGCAGCTCCATCATTGATTCAGGGCTGTACGGATAAATGATGTAATCCCAGGCACCCTTGGTCAACACCTGCTCAGCTTCGTCAGGGTCCCCTTCCCGGGCATAGACAATCAGCTCCGGAGAATATGCCCCTTCAAAAAACAGGGGGATGGCATCCGAGGCCGTGCCGTCAGACAGTTTATTTTTCAACAGGACCACATCATAGGCCTGCGACAGGCAGCGGTCAATGCCGTCCCGGATGCTTGCCGCCCGGCTTATGCGAATGCCGTCGGCAGCAGCCAACTCCTGCAGTGAATCAAAAAAAATTCTTTCTTGGTCAATTACCAGGATTTCCGCCACAAAAACTTCTCCATTTTTTTCTTCATTTGCCGGCCGTCTGTCTGCTCACTGCTGCCACCATTTGCCAAACGGACGGAATATCGGGATGCAGGGATCGATAAAAGGATGCCGTGCATGACAAGAATGGAACGATACTGTCGGCTGCTAAAGATTTTTTCAGAGCCTCTTGCAAAATGAACGTCGTAGCGAGATCGAGAGAAAAATATTCTGTGCAAGGATGAGTTGTGAAATCGCCCGGAAGCGTAGCAGTGCTACGCCCAGGACGATTTCACAAGGAAGACGCCGCACAGGTTATTTTTAGCCGATCGGAGTAGATGTTCATTTTGCAAGAGGCTCTTCTAATATCCTTTCCACGTTTAACAGGATGAAAAGCAGGGAAAATACCTTTAACAGCTCATTTTTCATTATGATGCCATGACCTTCAGGTATATATTTTGCTGTACCATCAGTGAGTTTGTCTATATATTTTTTGCCAACCAAAAAAAATGGCATTCAGGGCCCTCGGATGATAATAATGGCATATACGGATTGCAACTGATCCGCAACGAAAAATTGCCGGCTGCGTATTTATGCTCTGTTGCGGATATAAAGTCCCTGCACTGAATTTCCGTTGCGATAAATCAGGAACTTATCATGCATGCACGGCTGTCGAGAGATTTTTTTTGCAAGACAGCCAAAAGTTATGAGGCGTAATATTCATGAGAAATATATCTCTTCTCATCGTCGAAGACAATCCTGCCGACGTCCTGCTGATCAAGGAACATCTCAGCGAGTCCCCATGGAAACGTTATGATACGGCAGTTGCCGAAACCCTGGCCGATGCCGTGGAACGCCTGAAAAAAAACGATATCGACGTCGTGCTTCTGGATCTGAGCCTTCCCGACTCTTCCGGGCTGGACACGGTTCGGACCCTGATCACCAAATATCCGAACGTGGTTATCATCGTCCTGACCGGCCTGCAGGACGAACAGGTTGCACTGCAGGCGGTCCGTTACGGTGCCCAGGATTATATCGAAAAAAAACAGATCACCTCAATTCTGCTGAACAGGTCTATCTCCTACTCCATAGAACGCAAAAAAAACCTGCAGGAAAAAGAGCAGTTGCTTGCCGATCTTTCGAAAGTCCTGGAGCAACTCGAAGTTCTCCAGGGCATACTGCCCATCTGCGCCGCATGCCGGAGAATCCGTGACAGCAAAGGCGACTGGCAGCAGATCGACGCTTACATCAAAAAGCACGTGAAGGGAGAGTCACACCCAATCTGCCCTGACTGTTACGGTGAATTGTCCCGCACATGACCCAAAAGATCAGATGAAACACCTCCTCCTGTCCTGGTGAGTGGAAGCGGCAGCCAGTTTTTCTTGCCTGAAGACATAAAAGCCCATAGACTGTCCGACGAAAGAGGATTTGTCCTCTCAGACAGGATTGATGACAACGACAATTCACAAGCCCTGCCTGGAAGCCCTCCCTCCGGGAAAAATTTCCATGTCTGCGATACGGCATGTGCTCTCGGCCCTCAGCTCCCCTTTCTGCCCCAGCAGATCAGAAGTTCTCTCCTCATCGTGTCCGGGCCTTCTTTCATTCTTGCCAATGCGGGTATCCTGTCCGAAAATCAAGGACGATGCCGGGAAATCATTTTTTTCGAGAATGATAATCGCCAGCCATCGATCGCATATCTATTGAATCCGCAAACTTTTTCCATTTCTTCGCTCCATGGCCCTCATCTTGCTGTTAATAATTATCAGGCAGACGCGGATCCTACCGGCTGCCCGCCATTTACCAATCAACAACATCATGGAGGTAATGTCATGCTCAAACAGAAAGAAATGGAAGACGCCATGGTTATGGCCCATCAGAATTTCATGACGAATCTTGAGAAAAGTCTCGATATTCTGGAAGGCGAACTCAAACAGGCCGGTGAGATGACCACCGTCTGCAATGACGAGTGGTGCAATGTCGCTGAATCCTATATCGACGATATGCATAAAAGCATCTATTCCATCAGCGAACCCCGCTGGCTGTCCCAGGAGGACTCCCGCAAGCTGAAAGACCTGAGAAAAAGGGTCCGGGAGCTTTACAGGAATTTCGCCCACGTGAAGCAAGGCAGGATCGCTGCCTAGCCCGCCGGCGTATCGCTGTGCGGCCGCTGCCTGAACTCAAAGACCTCCCTGCCCCGCACGATCAACCTGCGCTCAACCTGGGGCAAGGGAGGGGTTTCGGCCCGTCCGGCCTCGAAGCCGTCCATCATGGCGGCTTCTTCAATTTTTTCCAGCTCGCCGATCACCTGGTAGCCCAGGTCGCTGGCCCTGTCCCAGACGACTATTGACAGACTGGGGTTTTCCCGCAGATTGGCCACCGTGCCGGGGCAGAACCACTCGGTGACGGCAAAGCGGTTGCCGGCAAGGTATTTTGCCCGCCGCCCAGTGGCCATGTGCGGCATGCCATTACGGTCAGCCGTGGCAATGAAGAGAAAACCGACCCGGCTGCTCAGTTCAACCATCTGTTCAATCATTGCATCGTTCATCAGCTTCTCCCTGAGCTGCGCTTTTCCGGGCGCAGCATCGTGTCATCGCTTCCTGCCAGGGGCAAAAAGCACCCGGCCGATCAGCACAGAATATCCAGCCCTTTTTGGGTGATGGCATAGGTGGGCTTTGCGCCGCCGACATACTCCAGCAAGCCTTGCTGGATCATTTCATTGACAATCTCCTCAAAGGCTCTCTGTTCCTTGGCGGAGAGATTCGCCATCAAATCATCGTAGAGCCAGGCCGGAGCAAGCACATCGCCGGACTTGGCTTTCATCTTTCTGAAGCGGCCGAGAATCTCATCCTTGATCGCCATCTTGATGGCTTCCTTCTGTTTTCCCATGATAATGCCTCAATTTTTGCCGCACCACGCACAGCATCTTGCGTTTTCTGCGGATTTCTCTTTAAACAGCGCCTTTTTCACTTCCCTTCATTCCGCCGACACCGGCCGCAACGGCTTCGGCCTGATGGTGACAAAGCGGCCGGCCGCATCCTGCAGAATCTCGGTCACGGCCCGGGCCTCTTCATGCTGAAAGGCCCTTTCCAGCTCAGCGATATATTTTTCCAGCAGCTCGTGCAGATCATTGATCCCCTGCCGGTTCACCCGGCTGATGGTGACACCAGCGCTGCGCGCCAGCCTTCTGCTCAGCGCCTTACGGTCAAAGCCGCAGGCGGGGTAGAGGCACTGGTAAATGACGCCGCCGGTCATGCCGGCGCAGATCCACGGTCCGGGATCACCCAGCACCACGGCCCGGCCGCCGGTCATATATTCAAAGGCAAAGCCCTTCAGATGAGCCCGGCTGGCCAGATTACCCAGTTCGTCATGCACCGGGCCGCAGATCCGCCCGCCGAACACCACATCCGCCCCGGACATGCGCACGCAGGCCCTGGAGTCAGCCATGTTCTGCACCATGAACAGCCCGCCGATGGCCCCGTAGGCAAAACTTTTACCGGTGGAGCCGTCTATGTAGCGGCCCAGCAGGTTCTGGCCCTTGAACACGCCCAGCAGGCCGCCCATGCTGCCCTTGGCCGCCCCGTCCTGGGAGCCGCCTTCCACAATCACCTCCACCTCCGCCGTATTGAAGGCGCAGAGGCCATTGCCCGGCACCGAGGCGCCGAGGCGCAGAACAGCCTTGTGCTGCGCCTCGCCCCCCCTCAGGCCACGGGCCAGGGCCCCGGCCAGATAGGTGCCCACGGCCCGGTCGGTGCTGCGCACCCCTTCTTCGGCAAAATGGATCAGGGCGTCGCCCTGCTGGAAACGATCCATGGCCAGATCAGCAATCAGTCGGGTCAGGTAATTGAGCGGCTTTCTGATGATCTGCGGCCCGGCCTGCTGTCCGTTGTCGCCGTATGCCTCCGGACTGCGCAGTATGTCGGTGACATCAAGTCTTTCCCGCAGCCGGTACTGCTGCAGCAGGTCTGTTCTGCCCACCAGACTCTGCAGCCGCTCCTCACCGAGAGCAGCGGTGCGCAGGCGCAGCTCATCGCCGATGGCCGCAAGCAGGCGGGCCAGATTTTCCGTCTCCTCCTCCACCACCCGGGGCACGAATCCCTTCAACCCCCTGGCGATGGCCTCCTCCCTGCTTTGCAGCCGGGTGGCTATCCCTCTGGGGCAGCGGTCCAGATGACACTGCCGGCAGCTGATGCAGCCGATGGCCATCAGGGCCACGGTGCCGAACCCCACCCGGTTGGCGCCGAGCAGGATCATCTTCAGGATATCGTCGCCGCTGCGCAGGCCGCCGTCCGCCCAGATCTCGATGCCGGCCCGCAGACCGGCTTCAACCAGGGCGCGATGCGCCTCGCTCACCCCGATTTCCGCAGGCAGCCCGACAAAGCGTTTGGCATGCTCCCGGGCCGCGCCGGTGCCGCCCTCGTAGCCGCTGATGTTGACGATATCGGCCCCTGCCTTGGCAATACCCACGGCAATGGTGCCCACCCCGCTGGTTACCGGGATCTTCACGGAAACCCTGGCATTGGGGCTGGCTGTTTTCAGTTCCGTGATGATCTGGGCCAGATCCTCGATGGAATAGATATCATGATGGTTGGAAGGCGAGATCAGGGTAATGCCCGGTTTGCAGTGACGGGCCCGGGCCACCATGTCCGAGACCTTGTTGCCCGGCAGATGGCCGCCTTCACCGGGTTTGGCCCCCTGGCCGATCTTGATTTCCAGAACATCCGCGGAATTGAGAAAGCCCATGAAGACGCCGAAACGGCCCGAGGCGATCTGCTGGCCGCGGTTTTGCCGGTAGCGGCCGAGCATGTCCGGGATCTCGCCGCCCTCGCCGTTCATGCAGATGATGTTGGTCTTAAGCGCCGCCTCGGCATAGGTGCGGAAGGAGCTTTCCCCCTGGGAGCCGAAGGACATGGCGGCAATGACCAGCGGCATGGCGTGGCTGCCCACCGAAATGTCCACCTCCTCCATGGTCAGCGACCTGGCAGGGGCAGCCTGCCTGACCCGCAGCAGATGACGGATGCCGGTGGGCATCTGTTCGGCCACCCCGGCCAGTTTTTCCGCCATCTCCAGAAAACCCGTTTTCCCCAGGGCCGCATCCCTGATGATGCGGCCGACCCTTGGATTGCGTTCCGGTTCCCGGAAAACCCCGACCGCACCGGCAGAGCTCGCCCGGGCATAGCGCTCTGTCGCCATGTCCTCCAAGGCGGCCAGCCCCAGACCGCAGGTGCCGGATGCGCAGAAATTGGTCAGCCGCATGATGGCGGCCAGATCGGAACGCAGGCCGATGGCGGCAAAAATCCGGCCATAGCCGCAGATCTCGTGGATGCCCATGGTGGACATCACCTTTTCCATGCCCTTCTGCAGCACGCTGAAGGTGTGATCAATGATCAGGGCCGCATCCAGCTCCGCATCGGCGCAACCGGCGGAGACCCGCCACAGCAGGTAAGGATGGACCGCATCCGCCCCAAGCCCCAGCACGAACATCAGGTCATGCAGATTGCGGATGGCGCCGGACTGCACCACCAGGCCGGCCTCGCGACGCAGGCCGGTCCTGATCAGAAACTCATGCAGAAAGGCGACCAGCAGGCCGGGATCGATAAACACCCGGTTCTCGGTAAAACTCCGCGAATCATCCAGCACCAGCAGCAACGCCCCTGACGCCACCGCCTTCTCTGCCGCGGCGGCAAGCTGTTCCAGGGCAGGGGCCAGTCCCTCGGCCGGCACAAAGGTGGCGTCCAGCACCTGCACCAGGGCGGGGTCACGCTGCTGGCATGTGAAAAAATCCAGGACATCCTTAAAAAGGCAGGAGTTGTATTTGCCGGCGATCTGCCGGCAGGCTGCATCACCGACCAGGCCGGCCAGGGCGCCTGCGCCCAGCAGCAGCGGGCTGCCAAGCTCAAGGCCCAGCGGCCCGGCGGCCTTTTCTTCATGGAGAGGCGGCCTGCGGCCCAGGGTCACCCTGGTGGAGAAGTGTTCCGCCTCACGCTCCCGGTCAATGGCCGGATTGGTGACCACGGCCACGTTTTCCTTGCAGTAATCGGCGATGTTGGGCAGCGACTCGGGGACAAACGGGGCCAGCGGCCCGGTGTAGCCCATGGAGCCGATGACTTCCCTGCCCTCCCTGGCCACCCGCCGGCGTATGGAAAAATCGTAGTTGCGCCAGCCGAACGCCTCCAGGCAATGGGGGGCGGCCAGGCGATCAAACTGCTCGGCAAGCGGCGGCCGCTGCCCGGGGCCCGCTACGCTCTTTTTTGCGGCAACGGGCAGGCCGCTGTACAGGACGCGCAGGTGTTTGCCGTTGCCGCGGTCCTCCTGCAGCTTGACCAGGCGCTGCTGGATGGCGCCGTAGTCGAGCACCTCCGCCCTGGCGCCCCGGCCGCCGTTGATGACGATTTTTTCACCCGGGGCCAGGGGGCGGGGGTCACCCACCATATGTTCGAGATCCACCACCCCTTTTTCCGAGGAGAGAAAATAGTTGTAATCGCTTTCTCCGAACCACAGCGGCCGCAGTCCCATGGCATCGACGCTGCCCAGACAGGTATCGCCGCAGCGGGCCAGCACCGCGGCCGGTCCCTGGGCGGAGCAGGGGAAAAACCAGCGGTAAAAGGCATACACCTGCCGGATCTCCGGTGGATAATGCCGGGCCTCGCTGTAAATTGCCGGGAAAAGCATCTCCATGGCCTCGATGAGATCCAGGTCATGGAGATTGACCAGTCCCTCGATAATCCTGTTCAGATCTTGGGAGTCGCTGCCGCCGGGCACCGGCTCTATGCCAAGGGTGCGGCCGATGCTGCGCAGACGTTCGATGGTGTTGATCTCGCCGTTATGGCCGAGCAGGGAAAAGGGCTGCGACCTGGTCACCGTGGGCAGGGTGTTGGTTGAGTAGCGGCCATGGCCAAGAGTCATGACCGAACGTATATCCTCCTGGCGCAGTTCCGGGTAAACCCTGGGCAGCATATCCGGCTGGCCCTGCAGTTTGTAGACCACGGTATCAAGACTTAACGAAGCGGTATGGATTTCCGGGATCTGCTTTTCCAGCTCGAGCTGCAGGAGGAAAAGCCGTTTGCGCGGCGCCGTGCGGCCGCCGTTTTTGATCATGCCGCCGAGCTGCCAGAAAAGCGGGGCATCGGCCCGGGCGCGGGGCCCCAGCTGCTCATCGCAGCTGTTGCCGCTCCACTCGGTGAGCAGATCAATTCTGTGCTGGGCAAAAAGCGCCAGGGCCCGGGCCATGATCTGCCGGGCCTGGGACCGGAACGGGGCTGGCAGCAGCAGATGGCCCACAAAAAAATGAGAGGATTCGGCCAGATGCGGGCTCAGTCCAAGCCCCGCCAGGCGGCGGGCCCAGATCACCCGCGGGATGTCCGTCATAATGCCGCAGCCGTCCCCCTCGCCGTTGATATCGCCGGAGCGGTGCCCCATTTTCCGCAGGGCATCAATGACCCGGACAATATTGGCATGGGTGCTGTGGCCTTGCTTATCGACAAATGCGACAATCGCGCAGGCATCCCTTTCGTCTCTGAACATAGCACTCCCGGTATCAGGTTAGAGGTCGAATTCGCCGGTATGATCCCATGGGATCTCCGGGGCAAAATCTTTACTTTTCTGGGCAGAGCAAGCAGCATGCCAGTCAAATAAAAGCAGTCTGGCAGGCAATTTGCTTAGACGATAACATCAAATTCATCGGTTTCACCGACATCCGCACCCTGTGGGTGGAAGGAACCCTCAGTCCTGCGGCGCAGGACAACCTGGAAAAAATCAAGGCAAGCGTCGTGGAGGCCGGGCAGCGGTTTTGCGTCAACCCGGCGGCCTGATACTTGTTGTTATCCAGAATGAGTTCTTATTCCTATCCTGCCAAACAGGACGTTATCCTGTTTGGCCGTAAACAGAGAAATCCGGTGATGCAATCATGAAAAAAGGAGATTTTCCATGTTCCTGAAATACCTGATCAATACCGATGACAGTCCGGCACAACTGTGCAACCGCCTGGCCCTGGGCATTGTCTTCTTTCCCCACGGCGCGCAGAAGGTTCTCGGCTGGTTCGGCGGACCGGGCCCGGCCAAAACCATCGAGATTTTTGCCGGAACAGGCTTTCCGGCCTGGTCCGTCATTGTCCTCATGTTTTTCGAGTTTGCCGGCCCTCTCCTGCTGATTCTCGGGCTCTTGACCCGGGTATGGGCGCTGGGGCTGGGAATCAGCATGGCGGTCTGCATGTTCATGAACCATGTGCAGAACGGATTTTTCATGAACTGGTTCGGGAATCAGCAAGGGGAGGGCTTCGAGTACCATCTGCTGGTTCTGGGGTTGGCCGGCGCTCTGGTGCTCTGCGGCAGCGGCAGATTCTCCCTTGACCGCGCGCTGGCCAGACAGGGGGAAAAAGTGAGGGGCGCCGGGTGAAAAGACTTCTCACTTCCCGCCCCTCACTCCTTACACTTCACCGGCAAAACCGTCGGGCAGAATGCCGCTGATATTCTTGATGTCATGCTGGGAGATCTTCTGGTCCAGCACCCGGCAAAAGGCGCGCACCGCACGCTCCTCCTCGACGGGAACCTGGCAGTCGTTGTTGTACCTGCGCAGGCGCCGGTAAAACTCTTCCCGGTTGCCGCCGTTGAGTTTAACACTGCCGGGGCACCACCCCTGAAAAAAATGTTCTCTCATCACCAGGGGCAACTGGGCGCCTAATTTCTCCGCATCACGGCAGGACAGGCAGTCGCGCAGGGCGTGCAGGGTACTGCCGAGGAGCCGTCTGGCCAGACGGGTTTCGTTGATCTGCAGTTCGGCCATGAAGTCCGTGACCCATTCATTGGCCTGGGGCACTGAATTGTCTAAAAATTGCATCAGAGTCATACTTTTTCCTTATCATTCAGAGAGCTTATCAAATAAAAAAATACTCTATCAAAAAATTCAATGCAGGGATCAGCCGGAGCGGGACAGTGTCACGCCACTGCGGCTACGAGAGCCCAAAAGCACCACCACACGGTGCAGGTTTTTCAAATCATAACTTGCCTCCATGGTTGAGCAAATTCGGTGCCATTATCGGCAGTCCTGCCTTTCCGCACGGTATCGCCCCGCAAATGTCACCTGAATTCAAGGGAAAGACACTGCTCCTTCCACACATAACATCCTGAAAACAAACAAATAAATATTACATGTTTTTTCTGGTACGGATGCTGACCCGGGCTGGCCTCACCTGATGAACATCACCTTGCATGACGCAGAAAGGGTACAGGAGAAGAGGTTGCTGAATAGGGAGAATCTATGCTGGACGCCGCCGCAGCGGCATGGAAACGCCGCCGGGAGGCCTGACGACATTCTGCGACGGGAGGCGGGAAGCGCTATGACAACATATCAAGACAGGCGTTGCTGAATGCCAGCAGATCACCGGGATTGCGGCTCGAGATCAAATTGCCGTCGATTACCACCTCTCTGTCGGTATAGATACCCCCGGCGTTGGCTATATCCTGGATAATGGATTTACAGCCGGTAACTTTCCGGCCTGCCAGCACACAGGCGGTAATGAGGAGCTGCGGGCCATGGCAGATGACGAAAACGGGTTTTTCCTCTTCCATGAAACTCCTGACGAAACGCAGGGCATGAGCGTCAATCCTCAGTATGTCCGGGGAATAGCCCCCTGGAATAAACAGGGCATGAGAATCAGCCGGGTCTGCATCCGCGGTGCTGACATCAATCATGACCGGGGTCTGGTCCTTCTGCCCCACCACCATTTCCCCGGCATGCAACCCGACGTGAATAACATCATGCCCGTTTTTCCTGAATGCCGCGACAGGTTGTCCATACTCGGAATCTTCAAACATGTCCGCGATGAGTATTGCTATTCTGGCCATTATTTTTTCCTCTGCAGCCTTATTTTTCCCATCCTTCCGCGGCTGTGCTTTGCCGGCTTTGGTCGGCATGTCGTTTTTTGTTTGATACGACTTTCTGCTCCGCCTTTTTCTCTTTTATTGCCTGGTCCAGAAGCTTGAAAGTCTTGTCCAGAATCGTTTTGATGTTTGTACTGTCCATTGCCTTTTCCTTTGCGGGTCTGCTTGAATGCAATCCGTTTGAAACAGCTGGTTTCTCATCACCCGTGATTCTCGCGTCTGTCAATAAGATACCCATCAAGAAATATGCCAGGAATAATGAATTCCCCCCGGCAAACAGGATTTACCCCGCTTCACCCCGGCTGACGATCCATTTGCCTTGTCCCCGCCGCGCCGTCAGCCACTGGCAGGTTGACGCGGGATAATATTATGAATATCCACCAAAATGGCACATTTCTTGAATAAATAATCCGGTAAAGATCAGAATATACTCTTCAGGCTTCGGCGGTTAAAACAGCCTTTCTTCCTTGCTGAAGCCCGAAAAAACAAAGGAGGTTCTTTATGCATGATAAAAATGAAATCTGCCGTAAGATTATAGAGATTTACCCTGAAATCGGCGAGTGCGGGATAGACGTTTCCGTTGATTATGACAGCCAGAAAAAAGTCTGGGTGGTGGATCTCAAAAAAGACAACCACGAACTCAAACACTTTCTGGAACTGAGCGATGCGGATGCCTGCATGGAGAACAAGCAGTGTGTCTCCCTGGGGCTTGAAATAGCCCAGCTCAAAAAGAATGTCGCAGGGAAGCAATTTTAGCCCCGGTTTTTATCGGATGATGAAATGTCATCAGCCCAAGGGGCAAAGGGCGTTTGCCGCTGGTCCCCGACGGGAACAATATAACGTTGCCGTTCAGACGGAGGACGAAAGATCGTAACCCGTACCTGCGGGCTCACCTTGCCGAATAAAATGGCGGCAAATCTCTGCCGCCATTTTGATCTCCAGCTTTAACCATCAATTTCAATCAAAAAAACATCGGAGGAAAACATGACAAAAATAGGAGAATTTTATCAATCAGCAGACTGGAAAAGCGAAAAACACGTGCCGGTCATCGACTGTCCGGATGCGGTAAAAGCCAACGAGAACTTCCAGGTAACCGTCTCGATAGGGAAAGAAGTCGCTCATCCCAATACCACCGAGCATCATATCCGCTGGATCCAGCTCTTTTTTAAACCGGAAGGGGAAAAATTCATCGTCCAGGTGGGTAATTTTGAGTTCAGCGCCCATGGTGAATCGGCAGCCGGAGCAAATGAGGGGAGCGTCCACACCCATCATTCGCTGACGGCGACCATCAAAATAAGCAAACCGGGCCTGCTGATTGCCACCTCGCTGTGCAACATTCACGGGCTCTGGGACAATGCGCGCAGCATCACGCTGAGTTGATCAATTCACATCACTGTTTTGAAGAAATTAATCAACCTGATGAAGGCCTGAAAAATCGCCGGTCCGTCAAGGCACGATCTGGTTCTTTCCCGCCGCACCAGGCAGACCGGCCCGCATTTACCCACTGTCAATCCGCCCCTCCATTGCGGCCGCAATGGAGTCCAGACTGGCGCCTGTTTCCGCTTCAATGGCTGCCATGACGGTCTTGGCCCGGTGCAGTCTTGCCTTGATTGCGGCGCAGGCCTCGGGATCATCGGCGTAAAGATCAATCTTTTCCCGGAAACGTTTTTCGACGCTGACCAGCCTGCTGCCGCTCACCATCTTATCGGCAATGTAGACGATCTCTTTTTCCGTGACCGGGGCGCCCGGCGGCAGTCGGGCGTCTTTGTGGGCGGCGACGATTTCAGCCGCCCGGTCGAATCCCAGCCGGCGCAGCCAGCGCCCTCCTTCCTCTTCATGTTGGGGGTGCCCTTTGGCGATGTCGTGCAGCAATCCTGCCGCCCGGCATATGTCACGGTCCGGCCCCCCTGCCCTTTTCCCGGCTATAGCCGCGCAAATCGCCGCGGCAAGATCAGCAACCCGCTCTGCGTGGGCAAGTCCCTTTGCCGGCATTTTAAACAACTTATGCAGAAGGACCCTGCACTCATCCAGGGTCGGCACATCCTTTTTTGTATAGAGATCGATGCCTGACTGGTAGTCAGCCCACGTGTCCATGTCAAAGAGGATGTTGGCATCCGGCACCTCAATGTCCTTCACCGGGATGATGCTCTGTCTCTCCACCTGCGCAAGCAGACCGCGCAGGCCTTGCGGCGCGTCATTTTTGAGAATGTGCCGGGACAGGGAGGCGGTGATGAGCGGCGGATGGCCTCGCCTGTCCTGAAAAACAGGATAAACAATTACCCTGGGGAATGCGATGAAGGCCTCGGCCAGCAGTTTGATTGTTCCCTTGCGGACCAAGGGGATGTCCGCCGGATGCAGAAAAAAGCCCTTTGTCTCCGGGGTCAATGCCCTGATCCCGGTTTTAATCGAGCTGAACATCCCCAGATGATGGTCGGCATTGTGCGCGGTCCGGGCGCCCGCCCCGGCGGCAACCTGCTCAACCTCCTCAGCCCGGTGGCCGGTGACGACGATGATATCCCTGATGCCGCAGTCCTGAAACAGAGCAATGATCTGCCCCAGCACCGTTGATTCACCGAGAGGCAGCAACGCCTTTAACTGCCCCATTCTGGAAGAGAGGCCGGCAGCGGGAATGACGGCGGCAAGCTCATTTTCCACGCTGCCGTCCCCTTGCCCGCTGCTGGATCAGTTCGCCGACAATACTCACCGCGATCTCCTCCGGGGTATCGGCCCCGATGGAGAGTCCGATGGGACAGTGGACCCGGTCCAGCTGTTCCTGCGCCGTCCCGTTTGCCAGCAGATTGGTGTAAATGGCGTCGCGTTTCTTCCGGCTGCCGATCATGCCCACGTAACCGGCGTCGGTGCGGAGGGCCTGCTCAAGGACATCCCGGTCATGCATGTGTCCTCTGGTGACGATAACCAGGTAGCTGTCCCGGTTAATGGCATGGCCCTGGAAACACCCGGCAAAGGAGTCAAGCACCACCACCTCATCCGCCGCCGGGAACCGCTCCCGGTTGGCGAACTCGGCCCTGTCATCCATGACGGTTGTCCGAAAGCCGACCCTGGCGGCAGCTTCCGCCGTACAGGCGGCAACATGACCGGCACCGACAAGATAGAGGTCACCAGGGATGGCAAAATAGGAAACGAGATACTCCTCGCCCGCATGGCTAATGATCGAAGGGGCGGATGAGGAGAGGTGGATTTTTTTGACGGCGGCAACAAGGGTGTCCGGGGTCCGGCAGCAGTGGAATTTCCCGGAATCGGCAATGACAAAGCGTGAATCGCCGGCAACCTGTCCGCTGAGTTTGCTGACAAAGCAGACCCGGCGGCCGCTGTCAAGGGCATTCAGCAGTGTGTTAAAGGCCTTTACATTTGCCTGGTCCGCGGCGATGTATTCAAGAAAAATTTCCATGGTTCCACCGCAGATCATCTGTGTCCCGGCGGCATCGGCATTGGTCAGATCAAAAAAACGGCGGACGGAGTTTTTATGCCCGAAGGATTGCAACGACTCTCGGTGGACCATGGCTTCAACCATGCCGCCGCCGATGGTGCCGGAAATCCGGCCGTCCTGACGGACGATCATTCGTGCCCCGGCCATACGGGGGGCGGAGCCGTTCTTGCTGCTGATGGTGGCCATCACCAGATCTTCACCGCTTGCCAACAGGTCACAGACCTGTTTAATCATTTTTTTCATGGCTGTTTTTCCCTCTCATCTCTACGATAAGGCATTTCCTTTTGGCCGGAATCCGGAAAGGTTTCGGATGTTGAAGCAATACGCAGGATTGAGAATTTGCACGGATAAAAATTTGCTCCTTCGAAGGACGGTAGAAACCTTTTCCTGAAGTCAGTTTGACTTTTTCAGATGTTCGATGTGGATATATTAATAGATTGCGGAACTCCGCTGTAGAAGATTTGGTATCCACTATTCACGACCGGCATCAGGCTCGGCGGCGATCAGGGCTCAGAATAGAATGTGGCTGGCATTTTACAGGATGCACCTGTTCACAAGTATGATCGCGCCAGTTCCGCACAATACTTACTTTGCAATCAGTGATGTACAGGCGATGCGGTAAGTTTGACACCCAGTGCGTGAAGGAGCTTCAGAATGGTATCGTAACGGGGTTTCGCCCCTGGGCTTAGCGCCTTGTAAAGGCTTTCACGTCCAACACCGGCGGACTTTGCTAAGTGAGCTATACCACGAGCCTTGGCAATATCACGCACCGCTGCCAGTAAAACATCGGGATTGGGATCATCCAGGGCCGCTGTCAGATATTCAGCGATTGTCTCTTCGCTGTCAAGGTAGTCGGCTGCATCGAATGGTGCAAATTTTGACATGACGTTACTCCTTTTTTAATCCCCGTACCATCTGGACGGCACGTTTAATATCACGCTGCTGTGTCCGCTTGTCTCCACCAACAAGCAGGAGATAGACTACCTCTCCGTGCCGAGTAAAATAAACCCTGTATCCTGGGCCAGTGTGAATGCGCATTTCCGATACGCCGTCACCAACCGGTTCGCAATCCCCAAAATTACCTTGTTCAGCAGAACGGATGCGATGGATAATACGGGCTTTTCCAGCTTTATCTTTCAGCTTGGCAAGCCAGGTATCAAATTGCTCGGAACGTAGAAAGGTATTCACATTAGGCATTGTATCCGATTAGATACAAAAAGACGAGGGATATTTCAAAATATAGTGGACCCCGAAAATGAGACAGTATGAAATTCTACCTTAACATACTGTCTCATTTTCGGGGTCCACTATAGACCTCCTTATTGCGTTAGGCATCTTCTACAGACCAAGCACGTAGTCCATCAAAGCTGAACCCAAGGAAGAAGGTCACATTCCGATTCTCTGCCTCCCCATGTGCATGACCTGATACGCCTGGAACGAAAAATGCTTTTAAACCACTCACTGCAATGGTTCCAGCCTCTGGTCCACGAATTTTTGTAATGATGCCTTCTTGCCTTCGCAACAAGCTGGTATTTTGCCAGAAGTTTGTTTTGCTATCCCATGAACCTAAAGCCTCTTGTTTTACTATCCCTTTTAGGCCCTTCTCTAAACCAAGCCATTCATAGCTCTTTGTTTTGTCGCGCCGATATCGAGCTTGGACTCTGCACTTCTCTAAAAAGTGTTCAGACCTTTCGACAGCAATGCTCGAACCTCCAATGGCAAGAAGGGAATATAAAATATATAGGTAATAATGAGCATCCAAAGATTCATTAGCAGAAGCCCAATAAGCCACTTTTTCAATAATGTTTTCAATCGGCAACTCCCTTTTGCTTGCCCGTAATGCCTGTAGCCAAATTTTGATATTGCGTCCATCATTAGGTTCTTCGGTAATGTTTTTCTGAAGGAGTTCCAAGCTTCGTTCGATGTCTTTATCTGCCATGTTATCCCAGCGTCGATAACTCCGCGATAACAAGGTATGAATGATTTGCCGCCTAATAGGAGGGGCGAATACCGTTCGCCTATCTAGTAAATTTTGCCAAGCTTGCAGAGCCTCGCCGTGCTTCCCGTAAAGTAAATCTAACTCAGCTCTACAGCGGATTTCGTATTCACTCTCAATTTCACTTTGCCGCATGCGACGCACCTCTTCAAGAAGGTTTTCAGCGGTATCGAAACCTTCTCTGAACCAACTATCTGGATGATGTGCCGCAGCAAAAATTGGTGATACTTTGTTGATTATTGCCCCATAGTCTAATACTTTTGCTATTATTTGCACCTCACTGATGTACCCATAATCATCATCAGGTGCAACTTCGCGGGCTTTCGAGAAACATTCAGATGCTAGTTTGGCATGATCGATAACTTCATTTAGAGGCGCAGATTTACGCATTTCATCATAAGCCCAGTTTCGATAAACCATTCCCTTCATATGGTGGATTACATGATCTTGATCCCAAATAGACAACGCTTTGTTAATTGCATCTATTCCTTTTTCATGCTCTCCCATTTGATTTGAATAAAATCGGCCGAGATGCGCCCAAAAATGGATATTGTCTGGGTATAATTCAGTAAGGCGCAAAAAAACCCGCAAACGGCCCTCGTCGGCAGGCATTTCCATGATAATTCTTGCAAAAAGCTTTGAACCGGCATATTCTTTTCCAAGTATCTCGGTTTCATCACGATAGATAAAGACCCTCTGTAAAAGTGCAGTTACACGATCCCAACTTTCACCATCACAATTCTCACAAAATTCCGCAAACTCAATGGCAACGTCACAAAGCCTTGTTTGCCAGAGACGACTATCTTCAAGCCCCAGGGAAAGCGCCTGTTTCAGAAACTCATCTGCTATTAATTGGTGTGCCGGACGCCAACTGGTCGTCTCCGTTTTCACTAATAGACGAAGTGTATACTCACTAAAAACATTTGCAATCTCCACAGGTTTATTTGGCGGAAGACCAAAGAGCCCGGCAAACATTTGTGAATCAAGTGGCAATTGACCGTAATAAAGTGCGAGAGAGAAATATGTTAATGATTTTCTCTGGAGTTCATTCAGCGCTTTGAGGTGTAAGGAGACATATTTTTGTAAAGAAATAAAGTCTTTTTCGAACGCAACAAGTCCAAGGTAAAAAGGTGTTCTTTTTACATCAATTTTCGAATTGACAGTTTTTTTAATTATAGTTGCGCGGTTTGGAACATCACGACAGAGAACACTTTCAAAACGATGCAACTCCCCATCTGAAAGGATGGATTCCATGTGCAAAGAATTTTCAGATAATTTCTTTGGTTTTTCGAAGCGACGAATAACCTGGAGCATGACGGATGGAATATTCCGTGCTGTCAGTAGTCCCGCTAATTCGTCTGACTGTTGATCAGAAAGTTTATTCCCTTCTGCTAATATGATCAAGGGATTACTTGTTAGCGCGAAAAGCCTCTGGAGCTTCTCTATAGTTTGCTTAGGTTGGCATCTATGCAGTATTACACATGGATAGTCTTTGCGAAAGTTCCAAATAATTCTACGCGCAAGCGTACTTCCACCTGCACCAGGTTCATGGTAGAGGTTCACGCGAACTGAACGCCTCTCATGCAATAGAACATCCACTTTCCTTTGAAGTTTCGTTTGTATATCCCGCTCGACGTCCACGTGTAACGCGAGTTCGAACCATGAAATGGGTTTGCCTCGTAAAAATTGACTAAGGTCGCTTGTATCGACAGAAGGTCTCTTGCCTAAATTTAGGTGAACAATCTCGAGATCCTCCTCTATCCACCTAACTACTTTCTGTTCCACCTCAATATTCGAACCACTATTGGTAGGGATAAGAACCGCATCCGATGGGCTATTTAGTCTTTTTGCTGAAGCCTCTTTGAAACCGGCAATTAAATGGTGTAAAGGGATCTGAATTACCTCTGCACCGAACTCTTCAGCCATGTTATTGAAAACATTCCTTTCATCAGATGCAATCACGATCTCTACTCCTGACCCAAGTGGAGGGAGTACGGTCTCTAAGAACGTGTTGAGATGACGGAATAATTCCGGTGAATACCAAATTGCTAAAATGGTAATTGGTCGTGGTACTACCCTAGCAAGTTCATCAATCTTTTCACGAAAATCCCGGCTATATGACCTGTGCCAGTCGAGCCATTTGCCCGTGGCAAGAGTGTCATCCCTACCTTCAATACCTCGTGCGCAATACCAGTATGTTGCATTTCGCGGACTAAATTTTGCAGAATCTCCTTTTGTAATAAGATGAACCGCTCTTCGAGTTTCAATTATCTCGCGGCTTACATTAAAGGCACCTTTGTGAGCACTTCCGGTGTCAAAGTCAGCTACAAAAAACCAATCGAACCCAGCGAGTGCAGATAGATCTTTCGTTGTAAAATCAGGCGAGAAGGGAGAAAGCGCGAGAACCAATGATCGCCTTGAATCAAAACAGTCAACCGATTGCATGAAAGCGTCCCATGCAGATATCACTGGACCAACACAATTCAATTCTTTATGTTCTCCTGTTCCAATGAACCACGCATAAATAGCTTTCTGCTCCACTTGGTTTGCAGTCGAATTTCGTGTACCCTTTCTAAAATAAAGTTTATTCGGTTGCAGGATTCCCCCTAAGTTCTCCTGGGTGCAATAATATGGTCCAATTTCGCGGATCGGAGGAACAGTTATCATTGCATATGATTTATCCTTAAATATTACAGGTTCATATATGAAATAAGGAGTGGGATGCACCCAATCTATTATCCGTGTTTGCAGGTCAGCATCGTCTATATGGTCGGTTAACCCTTTTAGCTCTTTAGTCCCATCGAGATGACTTTTTACCCCAAGGATAATATGAGCGTCCAGTTTTCTCGGTGTATTCGCAATGCATATGATATCTTTTACAAATTTTGCCCTTTTGAGTCTCTTTTCTTCTTCAGTTCCAGAAAAATCATACTGGGTCGCCTTAAAATCGAGAAGGTCACTCTCCTGTCGTGATAGCAACTCTGCAAATTCATGGTCGGTCATTATATTTTCCCCTTATCATGCCCTATCACTTTTTGGCCCAACGAAGTACGACATTCGAAAAGACGCCGAGTTTTACATCTTTATGGACGCATAAAAATATTTATGCGCTATTCTAACGAGTCTGTAGAAAAAGCCGTTTTTGCGAAACCTGGCGTCGCCGGGAAGGTCTCATTTTTGAAAATCCCCAGCTATCCGCGATTCGGTTTACTATTCCCGGCTATTCAGTTCGTGACTCGTTTACGTCGCTTTCATGTTCTTTTTTACCCTGTTCAGGGCAGCTTTTTTCTCATTTTCGCTTCTACGCAAACCCTTCGCCGAATCGGTGGATCTTTTTCAGGTTATGGACAACACAGAACAGGTTCCACTGGCTGTTGACCTTGTTTCGTCCTCGCAGGGTAAACCGGTCCAGTCCCATCACCCGGCAGATGTGGGCAAAGGGTGGTTCCGCGATTGCCAGCCGCATGGCATACATGGCCCGGCCCACTGTCGAATCGATCTTGCGTTTCATCTTCTCGATGCAGGAGTCCTTGGCCTTTTCCGTACGGCCATGAAAATAGGCAACCTGCCTGATCTCGGTTCTTTCCGGATGACGCAGGCATTGGCTTCTGAGCGCGCAGGGCAGGCAGGCTGATTTCAGTCCTTTGAAGCGGATTGAGCATAGCCCTTTGGTTACAACATTGCCGCCGCTCCGGTACAGACGCTTGCCCGCCGGACAGAGACAATAGCGCATGTCATCCGCAAAGGTGAAATCTTCCGTGGTAAAGAGTCGGTTATGGCCGGACCGTCTTGCCCTTTCTTGCCTGGTCCGTTCTTTATATCTATCTACATCGGCAAAGCGGGGATCACGTTTCCGGAAATGGGTATCCGCCACATAGGCGTCAATTTGCTGTTCAGACAGCATCTCCATATTGTTGCCGCTGTGAAAACCACTGTCAGCACTCAGCTTTGTATCGGCGAAAATGTTCTCTTCCTTGCCGATGGCCTGGAAATTCTCACGGGTGCCGTCAATCA
>Ga0209164_1001544_pt1 | contig 29009 bp, 32 predicted proteins | sample MTBNYHSulfiMetaG_FD_187458 | JGI IMG/M metagenome (GOLD analysis project Ga0209164, IMG submission 187458) | Enrichment culture microbial communities from rom New York Harbor, USA that are MTBE-degrading - MTBE-NYH (New York Harbor Sulfidogenic)... | ecosystem: Environmental > Aquatic > Marine >... | reverse complement strand
GCTCACCAGGTCATCGTAGCAGCGGAGGTTACGAACAAGACTGCAGACCGGGGACAGGCCGAGCCGATGATAGAAGTAGTGAAGGAAAATACTGGCCAGTTGCCGCGCCAGATGTCAGCCGATGCCGTGTCGCCATGACGCCGAAGTTAGCTTTGTTCTTAAGGGAATACAAGACAGAGCGAGAACGGCTTTATCGGGAGCTAAGAAAGCAACTTACATTAGATGACCTCGTTTTTACCAGCGTGTCAGGCAATCCAATTGACCCATGTGTTTTGACCCACGCCTTTACTAGACTGGCTAGGCAGGCGGACCTGGAAGGTTTAAGATTCCACGACCTGAGACATACCTTTGCCAGTCTCATGTTACTACGAGGTGCTAAGCCAAAGGTTATCAGTGAAGCTCTCGGCCATGCCTCGGTAGCCTTTACAATGGACTGCTATTCCCATATAATTGAGGGGATGCAAAGCGACGCTATGGCGCTATTGGACGAAGTGCTGCCCGTGGGGGTAAATAAAAATTCTGTCGCCAAAATGTCGCCAACTTTTTAAAATTTAGCTTCAGTAGGAGTGTAGCTCAGTTTGGTAGAGCAGCGGTCTCCAAAACCGCCGGTCGGGGGTTCGAGTCCTCCCACTCCTGCCAGAGAGGGCCGAGGTGGTGGAATTGGTAGACACGCCATCTTGAGGGGGTGGTGAGCGAAAGCTCGTAGGAGTTCAAATCTCCTCCTCGGCACCAAAAACTGGATATTACCAAAGACCTCACATAAACTGGCTTAACAGGGCCGAAGTGGCGGAATGGCAGACGCGGCAGTCTCAAAAACTGTTGGGGGGCAGCTCCCGTGTCGGTTCGAGTCCGACCTTCGGCACCAGAGAAGAATAAAAACTATCGGACGGTGGTATTAAGTTTAAATAAATAAATGCCGAGTTGTGTAGTGGTAGCACAGGGGACTTTGGATCCCTTAGCCCAGGTTCGAATCCTGGCTCGGCAGCCAGAAGCAGTGTTCCCGAGTAGCTCAGTGGTAGAGCGGGCGGCTGTTAACCGCTTGGCCGTAGGTTCGAATCCTACCTCGGGAGCCAAGTTTAATTCTATTCTCCACCTGCCCATTTCCCTAATTGTTGTTGATGCCTGGCATTAGCTTACCCCATGTATCATTATGGCGCGAAGGGGGGTTGTAAGCGCTTTTTCTTGACAATAATTCAAAAGGGTTCATAATTAGAGAACAATTGACACAATCTTGACAGATTTGGGAATAGGATTCTTAAGCCCATCATTACTGACCTTATCGGAGATAGATAATGGAAATACAATCAGAACAGCAAAAGTTTGCCGTGCTCATCGATGGGGATAATGCCCAGGCATCCCTTCTACCCCAGATTCTCACTGAAGTTAGTAAAGCAGGACTAATTACAATCAAGCGGATATACGGTGACTGGACTACAACCACCATGAACCAGTGGAAGGAATCATTACACAAGCACGCAATTCAACCCGTGCAGCAGTTCAGGAATACAGTAGGGAAGAATGCCACAGACAGCGCCATGATAATAGATGCCATGGATTTGCTATACAATAACGACCTGCAGGGGTTCTGCATAGTCTCCAGCGACAGCGATTATACCCGATTAGCCACCAGAATCAGAGAGGAAGGCCTATTTGTCATTGGTGTGGGAGAGAAGAAAACACCGGAGGCATTCGTGAACGCCTGCAGCCAATTCATTTACAGTGAGAACCTCACTGTTACTCCTGAGCCGAAGAAGAAGGAGGAAGAGCAGGAAACTGCCGACCCCCTCCCGATCCTCATCCAAGGTTTTGAGATGGCCGCGAAAGAGGACGAATGGACTTATTTGGCGACGATGGGTAACAGTCTTCGTCAGATTGACCCGGCATTCGACCCCCGGACTTATGGCCACCAAAAGCTGCAATCACTGCTTAAGGCTTACCCTGAGACATTTGTGCTCAAGCAAGATAAAACGAAGAAGCCGCCGGTGGTGAACGTAGCATTAACCCCTCAGTATAACAGAGGATAATTCACACGCCTGCGCCCAGCGTTCCGGTCACGCAACCGCCAGGTTGTAGGTTCGAACCCTACCTCGGGAGCCAGGTTTATTTTCCACTCTAATGATTCCCTTATTAAACTTTAAACCATGATATAATGTTGTAAATGCTGGGATTTGGTTGTAGCAATGACCGCATACGTTAACCCAGGAATTATAACTTGGGCTAGAGAGCGCAATGGTCTAACCATTGAAGAACTCGCCGTAAGTATGAAAAGGGATCCTGATGAAATACGAATGTGGGAATCAGGCGGGAGGACACCTTCCTATACTTCTCTCGAAGAACTGGCATATCGACACTTTCATATACCATTAGCTGTATTCTTTTTCCCTGAACCGCCAGATATAGATGATGTTGTTAATAAGTTTAGGCGGTTACCTGACTTTGAATTTGCGCGTTTGTCTTCCAGTACATTGCATATTATACGTTTAGCCCAAGGTTATCAGGAATCATTAGCTGAACTAATTGATCCGGCCATATTTGGGCGAAGAATATTTCTCGATTTAAAAACTGACGGATTGGACGCTACTCAGCTTGCACATAATGCTAGAGAATACATTGATGTCAATATTAAGAGACAGTTTGAATTTAACAACCCTGAATCAGCTTTAAAGGCATGGCGGCATGCCATAGAAAGTGTCGGAGTATTTACATTTAAGGATTCTCTTAATGACAGATTCATATCTGGATTCTGTCTGCTCCACGAACAGTATCCAATTGTACTATTAAATAATTCCAACTCCTTCACACGTCAAATATTCACACTTATTCATGAACTTGGGCACATACTGTACCAAATTCATGGAGTCACTGATATCGATGAAGAATATATAGACTATATGGATGTAGCTGAAAGGGAAATTGAGGTAAGATGCAATAAATTCGCTGCTGAGTTTTTAGTGCCAACAAATGACTTTAAAAAGGAACTTCCGCTTATTGAACGCGTAGGCCTTGATATTATCCCTGATTTAGCTGACAAATATTCAGTTAGCAGAGAGGTAATCCTTCGAAGACTATTAGATTATGGTCGCGTTTCTCAGGAATATTACACGGCTAAGTCATTGGAATGGAATAGAGATTATTTGCGTGCTGATTATAAGGAAAGAGGTGGGAACTATTACTTAACGAGGTTGGCATATTTGGGAGAGGGATTTACACGACTAGTATTGGATAGCTACTATCAGGGGCGGCTTTCTATAGAAGAGTTGGGGTACCATCTCAATGTAAATTCTAAGAATATTAGCAAATTAGAAACATATTTAGAGCGATGACTATTTATATTTTTGATACCAACGTATTTAGATCTTTGGGTTACTTTTATCCGAGTCGTTTCCCGACTATCTGGGGTAAAATTAATGAGCTGTCAGAAATAGGCTTATTGCGATCAGTCAGAGAAGTGCAGAGAGAAATTGAAGCAAATTGCCCCTTTGAACACATTCTGGATTGGACTAGTAAGCATCACTATATATTTATAAAGCCAATTGACGAAGAACTTAAAATAGTATCTGAGATATTTAAGAAAGAGCAATTTCGCGGCTTGGTAAGGAAGTCCAACATTCTAAAAGGACGTCCTGTAGCAGATCCTTTTGTCGTTGCTGCAGCAAAGGTATATTGTGCATGTGTAATTACCCAAGAATCCCTAAAATCAGGTGGGGCAAGAATACCTACCCTATGTAAAGAATTAGAGGTTGATTGCAGAGACCTTGAGGGGCTTCTTGGAACTTGAGGATCTGAAGTATTAATCTTACTTTCTAGTATTTTTCTAGGCTAACCTCACAAGCCCCACTTTCAAAATCCATACCTTCCATGATTTGTGTAAAATATTTTTGCACAAGGACTTGACAAAATCAATCTTTATGCTATAATATAATTAAAATAATCAATATTGTAATCAACTTATTTAATTTATATATCATTCATGGAGGATAGATAGTATGCCGAGAGAATGGAGCGAGCTGACACAAATCACCCGGGGTGAATCCATGGTCATCGAGCGTGTTCGGTTTGCTGACCGTAACATCAGCGTAGAAGGTGAGTTCGATTTACCGCGGTTAGCTCGCCTATCGGCTGAGGACCAGGTTTTCATCATGGCCTTCATTCAGTGCCACGGGTCAATAAAAGACATGGAGCAGATGTTCGGCATCAGTTACCCCACGGTAAAGAACCGCCTCAACCGCCTGGCGGAGAAGCTCGAGCTGGTAGAAACCTACCCTTTCCCCTCCAAGGAAGAGGTCTTGTCCGAGCTGGAGCGCGGCGAAATCACGGCTGAAGAAGCGATAGAGAGGCTATCGAAATGAACCGACCACCGTATCTTATGCGTTTACAAATTAAGAATCAGGATAACAATATTAATCTATGGCTACCGCTTTTTATAATCTTACCGGTTGTCGCTATCATTTTTATCATAGCGGTGCCGCTGATACTGGTGGCGGCAGCAATTCTCTGGCCATACGGCTGGGGGAAACCGCTGGTTATGGCTATTCCCGCAGTCCTCGGTTGCCTGTGTGCGCTACGGGGGCTTGAGGTAGATATTACCCAGAACAAGGAAAAGGTATTCATTTCCATAAGATAAAATCTAAAGGAGGTTACATCATGACAGACAATCAAAAAAGGATACTGGAGATGCTGGCCGAGAAGAAGATTACCGTTGACGAGGCAGAAAGGCTACTCGCCCTTATAGACTCTGCTGGAGATACAGGAGACAGAGCGTCTGACAAAATATCAGATAAAAAGCAGTCTCCCAGGTATCTGCGGGTAGTCGTGCAGCCCGGGGCGGGAGGTGAGCCCGGGTCTCACCCGGAGCGAGTCAACATCCGCGTCCCGATGAACCTGATACACGCCGGTATGAAACTCACCTCCCTGATTCCTTCACACGCGACCACCAAGGTTAATGAGGCATTGAAAGAGAAAGGTATCGATTTTGACCTGCGCAATTTGAAGGAAGACGATATTGAGGAACTGGTGGCAGCGCTCAGCGACCTTGAGGTGGATGTTCAGAACGGCCGAGAAAAGGTAAATATCTACGTAGAATAGCTCAGAAGCCCTCCATAGTGAAAGGGGGTGATTACAAATCACCCCTTTTCACTATTAATATCTTCGTTACGACCCTGCGGTCAGGCACTAGCACTGCTTGACAACATTTATCTGTTATGATATACACTAGCGAAGTATTTTATTTGTGATAAGGAGGAAAAGATGCATTCTTTGACTAAACTATCTACCAGAATCATACCTGTCCTAATCCTGTTACTCGTTATCGGGCTGCTCGGGAGTTCCTGTACCCTTGAAAGTGTCAAAGCCTCCGCCATTCCTGATTTAGCTGCCAAGAATACCACGGCACCGATGGTAGGCGACTCTGACATAGTGGATGGTGAAATCCCATCTGCGATGGGCTATTTCGCCTTATACGATGGTATCGCTGGAGAATCTTTATACCCTGCTCCCGGCGGAGACTGGATAGATGTCCTGTCAATTGAATGGGGAGCCCACAGGCCCGATGGTGGAACTACCGGAATGTCTCGTCGTCGTGGGGCTGTCGAAATAGAGGACTTCACAATTACTTTTCTTTATGAGAAGGCCGCACCGAAGCTGGCAGAAAAGTGCCTCAAGGGCGAAGTAATACCGAAGCTCCAGATTGAATGTACTCAAGACTTCGACGGCACGCCCAAAAGGTACCTGAAGTATGAACTGAAGAACGTCATGATTACCGGCTATCACGTGTCAGGTCATGTAGATTCAGGAGTTCGCCCGACGGTAACAGTCAGTAACAGCTTTGAAGAGATAAAGGTAATATACACGGAATATGATGAGACAGGTGCCCCACAAGGAAACGTAGAGTTTGAATATGACGTTGAAAGAGGGCGGTGATAGCTGAATCATAAAAACCGCCACGCTAAAAAGAGGGGGAGTATCCTTGAACTCCCCCCTTCTCCTTAACGCAGTATAACCTAAATATTTTATTACTTCTCGCCGTGGCCGCTTGCGCCCGGTACCCTTTGATATCACGAATCCGCTAAGCTATCGTTTCAATCCTGCTCGAGGAGCTATTCTTAACACGGGAGATTCAGGATGGATATGATACAAGTCGACCAACAAACGTGCACTCAGTGCGGAATCTGCGCCATCGCCTGCGGTCGCGGACTGATTGATTTCCGAATCAACGATTATCCCAAGCCGAATGCCCTGACCGATTCAGAATGCATCTTATGCGGACATTGTGTGGCTGTCTGCCCGACAGGCAGCCTTACCCACCGCGAAATGCCTGTAGAGAAGTGCCCACCCGTACAAAAGGGCCTTCAAGTAACCGCCGAACAATGCGAGCAGTTAATTAGAAGCCGTCGTTCAATAAGAGTATATAAAAGAAAACCGGTACCCCGGGATATAATAGCCCGCCTCATTGAAATTGCACGATATGCCCCAACCGGGCACAACGAGCAGGATGTGGAATGGCTGGTGATAGACACCCGGGAGCAGTTGCGCCGTCTACAAAGAACTGGAGTGGACTGGCTGCGCTGGGTCATCAGTAATCAACCAGAAATTGCAGCAACACTAAATCTAAAAAGAATGCTGGAACGTGAGGAAAATAGTAAAAATGTACTTTTGAGAGATGCGCCGGTGATAATCGTAGCCCACGCTGACAAAGACAAATCCCTGGCTATCGTACATTGTACTCTCGCTTTATCGTATTTCGACCTGGCAGCCCAAAGCATGGGCCTGGGCTGTTGCTGGAACGGTTATCTATATTTTATCGCCAATTCTTTTCCTCCCATGCAAGAGGTATTATCACTCCCGGAAGGACATGCAGCCTACGGATTCATGATGATGGGCTATCCCAAACTCAGCTATCACAGGATACCTTTGCGCAAGCCACCTCGCATCACCTGGCACTCGAATTCTAAACCGAAAGTTCACTGATTTCCCATTAAAGCTCCTTTTGTTTACTAATATGTTATCTTTATTCGACAGATTGGTACTGATTCTTGACCATTCAGGTACCAAAATTACACCATTTTAGGAACTTTCGGAACCAAAATTTCCACATTCATATGTTATATTCTCTCGTGGGATAATAGCCATAAGGAGGAGAAAATGTTACATAAGAAAAAAATCCTCGCCGTAGTAGTACTACTGGGCCTGGTGACGTTGCTGGCAACGTCCTGCTGCTATCCATGCTTTTCACCTTGTTATCCTTGTCAACCATGCCCCCCTTCAGCAAACCCATCTATAGATATTGTAAAATATGTCCAGGTCGACCCCGCTGCCAATCCAGTCACTTGGCATGATGCTAACATAGCACCCTTTCCTACTGCCTATTACTGTGTCAGGTTCAAGTTCGAAGTAACCAACACCGGTGATGTCGACCTGAATAATGTCACAATTATTGACAAGAACCTTCTTCTGACCATCCCGGTAGGCTCGCTAGCTCCCGGCCAGACCTACGTATCTCCACCGACCACCACCACCCATGTTGAAGGCCTGGGTCTGCATACCAATACTGCTACTGCTGAAGGCGAATATAATGGCACTATCTATCAGGATACTGATAAGGCCAATTTCTTTAGAGCTGAGCCATCTCCATAAACAACCTTAGTTAATATATACTTCAGGCAATGCAAGGTGGCGACACAGGGCTCATGGGCCGGTGTCGCCACCTATTTCTGTCATTTACCAACGGCTCATTAATAATTTACATACGATTTTCGAACTCGTCTATGGTTTTTCTGCCCTGTATCATTACGTTATATCAGGCAATTTGAAGCTAAAACCATATATTATCTTTCCCCCGTTTGCCATCTTAATAAATGCTTTTTCCCGTCAATTTGGCACCAAACTGGTACCAAAATAGTACCTTATTTACTTGACACCTGCCTTTTTTCATCTTTATAATAAAAGTCTACGACCGTAGCATAAACAAGCTTTCTCGTACTTGTCCTTGCCTGCACCTAGGGGGGAAGTGACATGTTAAGCGATGATTATAAGACCGACCATTTTCAGGTCGGTTTTGTGTTTTGAAAGGGGGTGAGAGCCAGCAAGATGAGAATAATGCGTATTAGTATAGTACTTCACTTTAGTTACAGATGCACACAACAAGTACACAGGTGACCGCGGTTAAAGAGTTTAAGAAAAGGAGTAAGAACAGTGAAACGCAAGATTATATCTATACTGGTGGTGGTGGGTCTCTTGGTCGGTCTGCTGGCTTTCCCGGTCCAGGCAGCCACCGATGAAGAAATCGAAGGCTCCATTGAGGCTGGACTTGCCTGGCTCGTGGCGCAGCAGGACACGAGTGGCGGCGTTAACGACGGCAGTTGGATCGGATACAGTTCACGAGAAGCGGGTACGGGTTTAGCCCTGTACAAGCTCTGTGACCGCGCCTACGAGCTGGAATATGAGTCTCCATTTGACCCTGCTTATGAGTATTCCAGCAATGTCCTGGCTGGATTTACCTGGTTATTCAACCAACTGCAAATTGCTGACATAAGCAATCAGGACCATACCAGCGGGGCATCGGGAACAATGGATGACCCTGATACCAGGGATAACGATAAAGGAGTGTGCTCAGCATATAATTCATATAGAGAGACCTATTACACGGGAATTTTCCTAGCTGCGATTGCTGCCAGTGGCACGCCCGATAGACTCAATGAAGGCGGAATAGATGTCGATGGCAATACTGTTGCTGATACTTACCAAGAAATCGCCCAGGACATGGTAGACTTCCTGGCCTTCTCACAGGTTGACCCAGTTGTAGGTGGATATAGTGGTCAAATACAAGAAGGTGGATGGGATTATCTTCATGTTGATAATGGCGCTGGTGGTTCAAGTTGGAAAGGAGACCAGTCCAATTCGGGCTATGCCGTACTCGGTCTGGCCGAAGCGCAGGCCTTCGGCTGCACAGTTCCCGACTGGGTGAAGACCGAACTTAGCTGGTGGGTAGATTATGTACAGGATGATACGGACTTCGGTTCCTGGTACTCCTATCCCGGTGATGGTATTGGCAAGAACATACTAAAAACGGGCAACCTGATTCTCGAGATGACCCTCGCCGGGGATGCGCCTGATACGGCGAGAATGGTAAACGCCCTCGAATATCTTGAAAACAACTGGGCTAATGCGGTTGGGTGGCCACCAAACAATGGTTGGAAAAGCTCTGATTCTACTATGTATGCGTCTGACTACCAGACCATATTCTGTATCATGAAGGGCCTCGAATACGCTGGTATTGACACTTTCGGTGACCCGGCTATCGACTGGTTCGAGGAATTCTCAGATGCCATCGTAGCCGAACAGGATGTAGTAAGTGGAGGATGGCTGCTACCTGGGTCGTGGGAAGGAAGTGAGAGTGTAATCAATACCGAATGGGCTCTGCTTACTCTGGAAAAAGTAGCCCCGCCAACGCCTATGATTGAGGTATCAGTAGACATCAAACCAACTTCCTGCCCCAACCCTCTGAACGTAGATGGTAAGGGCGTTCTGCCGGTAGCCATCTTGGGCACCGCGGACTTCGATGTCACCCAGGTTGACCCAGCATCAGTGCGCCTGGTGGGAGTTACGCCGCTGCGCTGGTCTCTGGAGGATGTGGCCACACCTTATGGCGACCAATTCAGTGACCCGCCAGGATGTATGGAATGCACCACTGAGGGAGCCGACGGCTACATGGACCTCACCCTCAAGTTTGATACGCAAGAAATTGTGGCGGCACTGGGGCCTGTCAATGACGGAGACTGCTTGTTGCTAGTGTTGACTGGCAATCTTAAGGAAGAGTTCGGCGGTACACCTATTTCTGGTGCCGACGTGGTGCGCATTATCAAGAAGTAGTAAATAAGCAAGTAGCAGTCTTACACCACAATTGATGAAGAGGGGGGTCTGGGTAGACCCCCCTCTTTTTTAGTATCCCGACCGGGCTTTCCCGGCCAATAAAATACACAGTGAGCGTGAACCTACCGAGAACATAACCACGTGGTGCGGCCTGTAGCCATAGCCTGTGCTGACTATTGGTTCCATCTAAGGCGAATTTCCTTTGAGTACCAAAAAGTGGGATAAAAAGACTCCACAGGTAAGCACTACTTGCTTTTACACCGCAACCCAATGTATCCTTGTTTACAGCTATGGCAGAGGAAGAACCCGGCCGGTTAGCGGTTGAGGTAGATAAGGCATCTTTCAATTACCACCAGATAAAGGCACTTAATGAGCTATCACTGAAGATACCGTCAGGTATCAGCTTCGGTCTGCTGGGACCTAATGGCGCCGGGAAAACCACACTTATCCGACTACTCGCCGGCCTCCTCAAGCCAAAGTCTGGCCGTGTTCGGGTATTGGGACAGGCACCCTCGAGGAAAACAGCCCATCACATCGGCTATATGCCACAACTGCACTCACTCTATACCGAACTATCCATTACACAGAACGTAGACTTCTTCGCCAGGATTTACCGACTGAATAATAAAGCCGAGCGGACACAGCGGGTAAAAGAGGCCATCAGGCTGGTTGATATGTGGCCACGCCGAAATGACGCGGTACTGAAGCTGAGCGGCGGTATGAAACAGAGGGTCAGCCTGGCCTGCGCCATAGTCCACAATCCACCCTTACTTTTACTCGATGAGCCTACCGTCGGCCTTGACCCTGAACTGAGAGTTACCTTCTGGGAATACTTTGCTGCCCTGACCAGGCAGGGCACCACTATCATTATCTCCAGTCATACCATGGACGACGCCGCCCACTGTGACCGCCTCGCCTTTATCCGCGATGGCAAGGTTATTGCACAGGGGTCTCCCAATGAGCTACAGCAGGCTACCGGCAAATCCGGGGCCACCCTGGAACAGGCCTTTCTCTATTTTATCCACAGCGAGGGCAACCATGATTCCTAGTCAGGCCTTTACCATCGCCACCAGGATTATCCTCCAGCTGGTACGCGACCGCAGGACACTGGTATTGATTGTGCTGGTGCCAATCGTCGTCATGACCCTCATCGGCTTGAGCTTCCCCGAAGGCAACATCCTGGACTACATCGCCCCGGCACTGCTGGCAACACTGGCACTATTCTTCAGCTTTTTACTTACCGGCATTAGCTTCTTAAGAGAACGTTCCCAGGGCACGATGGAGCGCCTGATGGCCTCACCGGTATCACGCCTGGACATAGTGGTCGGGTATTTACTGGGCTTTTTTGTCTTTGCCCTGGCCCAGACCCTGATTATTCTTCTCTTCACCATTTACGTACTGGATGTCAATTACCACGGTGACCTGTGGCAGATATTCATCTTCCAAATCGTGATAATAGCCGGGGCAGTCAATCTGGGCATATTTATCTCGACCTTCGCCCGCAACGAGTTCCAGATGGTGCAGTTCATACCATTAATTATCATTCCCCAGATATTCCTCTGCGGGGTTGTCTGGCCTGTAGAGCAAATGCCCGATTACCTGCAGTGGCTTTCGGTAATACTGCCCCTGACCTATGCGGTGGATGGGCTCAGGGACATCATGCTTACCGGCAAAAGCCTGCTCGATGTCTGGCTGGAGCTCTCAGTCCTGATTGGCTTTGCCATTCTCATCTCCATCGTGGCCGCGATTACTCTCAGGAGAGGCGCCGCCGGCTAGCCGCTTTCAATCCCCCTTAAATACCCAAGTTGTGATAAAATATATCCAGCATAATTGTTAACTGAAATTCAAGGAAGCACGAAGGAATAGTAATGAAAGCTATTATCCTGGTCGGTGGGAAGGCCACCAGGCTCATGCCCCTCACCAATAACATACCCAAGGCAATAGTGCCGGTGCTAAATACACCCTTTCTGGAACACGTCATCCGCCACCTCAGCCAGCATGAGATAAAAGATATAATTCTGGCCCAAGGCCATCTGCCACAGCCCATTGAGGGCTACCTCGGCGATGGTAGCCAGCTGGGAGTCAAGCTCAGCTATATCGTGGAAGATACCCCCCTGGGAACGGCCGGGGCAATAAAGAATGCGGAAAGCTACCTGGACGATACCTTTCTGGTGCTAAACGGCGACATCTTCACCGACCTGGATATCACCGCTATGATAGACTTCCACCGACAAAGAAAGGCGAAGGTAACCATTTCCCTGGCCCCGGTGGACGACCCCACCAGCTACGGCCTGATTGAAACTGACGGCTGGTGCCGGATAACCCGTTTTCTGGAAAAACCGAAGCCTGAGGAGGTAACCACCAACATGATAAACGCCGGCACCTATGTCCTGGAGCCGGATGTCCTGGCATACATACCTCCCCAAAAAGCAGTCAGCATCGAGAGGGAAACATTCCAGCAGCTTTTAGCCCGAAAGGAACCAGTGTACGCCTTTTCTTCTCCAGCCTACTGGCTGGACATGGGCACTCCGGAGAAATATTTCCAGCTGCACCGGGATTTGCTCGGCGGCAGGTGCCGGCAGTGTGCATTGGCTCAAACTGACGAAGTGATTATCGGAGAGGGAAGCAATATCCATCCTACCGCCCGGATAAAGGGGCCGGCAATCATTGGAGCTAACTGCGCTATCGGGCGGGGGGTGAAGCTCATCGGGCCGGTGGTTATCGGGTATGGCGGCACTATCCTGGAAGACAGCGTAATTGAGGACTCCATCATCTGGCGAAATGCCCGGCTGGGGCCACGAACCAGAATAAAAGGCTCCATCCTGGCGGATAACTGCTGCTTGCAAGAGGATAGTAGCTGTGAGAAAGCCGTGCTGGGTGATAATGTGACTGTAGCTCGTGGCTGTAAATTGAAGCCTGGCAGTAGAATTGAGCCAGGAACAATGGTGGAGGCTTAACACCCTTACCTCACTACTTGGTATTTTCCTGATTCACTTAGGAATTGTTTTTCCTATTCTATCTATTCTATGTAGAATAATGATGTATGGCAGATAGTAGTCACCCAATATTATAATCTGTTAAATCTGCAACCGTATCATAGTCTGCTTTATCTAGACGATGACACCATATATTAATGCCTGGAACACTTAACCTGTTCTTAGTTTGTGGGGTAAACCAAGCTGCCACTTCTACGTGACATTTATTTCGACATTTCTTTATTACGTATTCCAGGGCTGGTCTTAAATCTGAATCCGTTGATGCTATCACCCCGACATCGTATAAACCATCGATAGCTAAAGCAACGAAATCTACTGCCAAAGCCACATCAACACCCTTTTGTTGTGCCTTAGCATCTGGCCAATCTTGAGGATAACGGAGTATACGAGTGGTTACTTCCACCCCATCCTTCCTCCAAGCTCGACATTGATTTATATGAGCAGTGTAGGTCTTTGGTTCTTTTGTCGAATCTGGCATACCCGTGTATACTCTTATTTGCTGAAGTTGCCTTTGAGTTTTTGCCGGTCGAGAGCAGATTAAATTACCCAAGAATAAAGGGTTAATTTGACCGTAGAAATGGGAATCAGTATTAGAGAAGAAAGCCCGTCGGGCTCCCTGGTAGAAATTCTTATCATCTACAAACAGAGTAAGTCTCTCTGTATTCATAAAAAGTCCCGTAAAAGCAAACCTCGCCAGTTCGCCCCTACAAGGGCGAACGGCGAGGAAGAGTTGTCCTCATAAAAGCACAAAGTTAACCATTTGTCAAGTCTTTTATTGCACTTTTATTATACTATACCTATTAAACCATGTTCAATACAGCCCATTTCGCAAGCCAATTTGAGTGCCACCTGCGCCCGTGATATAATTTTCAGTGGTGATTAGCCATGTGGGATAAGCTGGAAGAGATAAACAGGCGCTACCGGGAACTGGAAGAGCAAATCGCCACTCCCGAAGTAGCCTCCGACCCAAAACAACTGCAGAAACTGGCCCAGGAGAGAGCCGGTATTGAAGACGTGGTTGAGAAATACCGCAAATACCAGGCGACTGACAGGTCACTAACGGATACGAAAGCCATGCTGGATGACGGGCTGGATGAAGAGATGACAGCTCTGGTCAAGCAGGAGATTGCCGACCTGGAGTCGCGACTGGACGAGCAGTTCGAGGAGCTGAAGCTCGCCCTCCTGCCTGTGGACCCCAATGACGAAAGAGACATCATCATGGAGATACGTGCGGGCGCTGGTGGTAACGAAGCCGGGCTTTTTGCCGCCGACCTCTTTCGTATGTACACCCGGTACGCGCAGTCCAGAAGGTGGGCCACCGATATCATCGATATCCATGAGAGCGGCATCGGCGGCTTCAAGGAGATTATCTTTGAAATAAAAGGTAAGGGCGCTTACAGCCGGCTCAAGTATGAAACGGGTGTCCACCGGGTGCAGCGGGTGCCGGTCACCGAGGCTTCGGGCAGGATTCATACTTCCACCGCTACCGTAGCCGTTCTCCCCGAGGCTGAAGAGGTGGAGGTATCCGTCAATCCTGATGACCTGAGAATTGATATCTACCACAGCAGCGGGGCGGGAGGGCAAAATGTGAACAAGGTGGCCACCGCGGTACGCATTACTCACCTGCCCACCGGGATGGTCGTTGCCTGCCAGGACGAGCGCTCACAATTGAAGAATAAGATGAAGGCTATGGCCGTACTGCGTGCCCGGTTGCTGGATATAGAGCGGCGCAAGCAGGAAGAAGCCATCGATAGCCAACGGCGTTCCCAGGTTGGCACCGGCGACCGCTCTGAAAAGATACGAACCTATAACTTCCCTCAGGACCGTATTACCGACCACCGCATTGGCCTCACCCTCCATAACCTGACCCGGGTCCTGGAGGGAGACCTGGACGAGTTCATCGATGCCCTGGCCACCAGCGACCAGGCAGCACAGCTACAGGAGCAGTTGGCGTGACCGTAAAACAGGCCCTGAGCCACGCCAGAGAAATTCTAACCGCTAACAACATCGAAGACCCTGGAATGGAGTCTGAGCTATTGCTAAGACATACTCTGGAACTGGACCGTGTCCAGTTATACCTCTCTCTCGACCAGAAACTAAGTCCCCGGCAGCGGGAAGCTTTCCTGAGCCTGACCCGGCGCCGTCTCAGCGGTGAGCCAACGGCTTACATCACCGGACACCGCGAGTTCTACGGGCTTGATTTTTATGTTAACTCCAGTGTCCTTATTCCCCGCCCGGAAAGCGAGTTACTGGTAGAAAAGGCTCTCGAACTGGCCCGGCATCAGCCTGTAGCCACCATCGCCGAGGTTGGTACGGGCTGTGGCGCCATCGCCATCAGCCTGGCCTTGAACCTCCCGCAGGCAAAAATCTATGCCACCGATATCTCAGCCGCTGCCCTCAGGATAGCCATGTCCAACTGCCAAAAACACGGCGTGTCGAGTAGAATTTCTTTCCTGGAGGGTGATTTGCTCGACCCTTTGCCTGAACCGGTTGACCTGATAGTCGCTAATCTTCCTTACGTCAGGGAAACAGACTTACCGGGGGTGAACACGCGGAACTTTGAGCCCCCTCTGGCCCTCAATGGCGGCCTGGATGGTCTGGAAAAGATACGCCAGCTATGCTCCCGGACAGGTGACAGGCTGCTTCCGGGAGGCAACCTGCTACTTGAGATTGGGCAAGGGCAAAGAAAAGCCGTAACTGACTTACTATCCTACCTCTTCCCCTCAGCCCAAATAGAAGTAGCGCCAGACCTGAGCGGCATAGACAGGGTAGTGAACTTAACCTTACCCTAGATAAAACGGAGGTTCATGATATGGCGGGACCGTTAGATGGAATCAGGGTACTCGATTTGGGACGCTTCATTGCCAGCCCCTTCTGCGGCATGCTCCTGGCTGACCTGGGTGCCGAGGTTATCAGGGTGGAAAGGTCTACGGGTGGAGAAGACAGACACACCGGACCGCTTACACCTACTGGCGATAGCTACGGCTTTGTCAATCAAAACCGCAACAAGAAGGCCATCTCGCTCAACTTTGAGAGAAACGAGAAGGCCAGAGAGATACTGACTGAACTGATAAAGCTCTCCGATATACTCGTGGAAAACTTTAGCCCTGAGGCAGCCAAGGCTATGGGTATCACCTACGATAATCTAAAAGAAATCAAACCTGATATTATCTTTGCCCATGTATCCGCCTTTGGTTCCACCGGCCCCTACAGCCACCGCCTTGGCTTTGACCAGGTGGCTAAAGCAATGTCAGGGTCTATGGCAGTGAGCGGCTTTCCCGGCCCCCCAATCCGTGAGCAGCCATCCCACATAGACTATGGTACGGCGACTTTGAGCGCCCTTGGTGTCGTGGCGGCTCTTTATCACCGGCAAAGAACCGGGCAGGGCCAGATGATTGACACCACCCTCCTGCAGACGGCCATTACCTACATGGCCCCCTACATCTCAGAATGGGAAACAGGTAAGAAGGCCCGCGAGCAGGTTGGCAATCGTGTCTACTGGCATGGACCGGCTGACCTCTACCAGACCAAAGACGGAAAATGGGTAATGATATCCCTCATCAGTAATCCCATCTGGCGGCGGTTCTGCCGTTTCATCGGCCGGGAGGACCTGGCTACCGACCCCCGATTTCACAATGACCTGGCACGCTGGGAACACCGTAACATGCTCGACCCGGTGGTTAAAGAATGGGTGGCCTCGCAAACGGCCGAAGAGGTAATCGCTACGGCGGAGAAAATTCCCATTCCCTGTGGCATTTGCTATCAGAACACTGAGGCAGCCCACGACCCTCAGGTTAAGGCACGTGAAATGCTGACACAGGTGCCTGCCTACGATGGCAGCGGAGAGGTAGTAGTGACCGGTATCCCCTTAAGGATGTCCGGAACACCAACCCGGATAGAACGCTCCTTCCCCGCCATAGGCCAGCACAACGAGGAAATTTACTGCGGACTCCTGGGTTACAGTCGTGAGGATTTGACCAGGCTCAAAGATGAAGGGATAATCTAGGTGGCTATTCTTGGCTGGGGCAGGTAGCACCAGTAGCGCTCATTTACGATTCTCTATGCCGACTTGACTCAAGGGCTCGTTTGGTGCTAAATTATTCAGTCGGGTTTGACTTTAATGACAAAGAGTACAGAGAGAAGGAGGAACAGGTACAGTGAATATGATAGTTTGCTGTAAGCAGGTAATCGACCCTGAAGCACCACCAGCCAGCTTCAAGATTGACGCTTCAAGTAATAAGGTGGTGCCACCTCCGGGCGTGCCTCCGGTAATCAGTCCCTTTGACGAGAATGCCGTGGAGGCGGCGTTAAAGATTAAGGATGCCCAGGGTGGTAAAATCACGGTGCTGACTCTGGGTACCAACCTGCTACGGGATGTGGTCAAGAAACCACTATCCATGGGAGCCGACGAGCTTATCCTGCTCGAAGACGAAGCCTTTGTTGGGGGTGATAGCTGGGCAACAGCTTATGCCCTGGCCATGGCTATCAAAAAGATAGGTGAGTATGACATCGTCTTCTGTGGTCGTCAGGCTGCCGACTGGGATGCCGGTCAGATAGGCTCCGGTATCGCCGAAATACTGGGACTACCCAGTGTAACCCTGGCCAAAAAAATAGAGCCCTCCGATGGCAAGGCGAAAGTAGAGCGGGTACTCCCTGACGGCTACGAGGTTATCGAGGTATCCCTCCCTGCCCTGATTACGGTGAGCAACGAGCTTGGTGAACCCCGCTACCCCACCATTAAGGGGATTATGGCTGCCAAGCGGAAAGAACCCGTTATCTGGAAGCCAACCGATATCGGGGTTGACCCCTCCCAGCTTGGTGCTACCGGCCGACGCGCCAAGCTCCTCAAGTTGTTCCAGCCGGTCCGCGAGGGCAAGTGCGAAATTATGGAAGGGGAGACTTTAGAAGAGGCGGCAGTCAATCTGGCCATGAAACTCAGGGAAGCCAAGGTATTATAAAAAGTTATGACTAGTCCAATGTGAGGAGGTAAATCGATGTCTGATAACAAAGGTGTGATGATTTTTGGTGAAATCATCGAAGGCAAACTAAGCTCCATGGCTACCGAGCTTCTGGGCTGTGGCCGAAAGCTGGCTGACGACCTGGGACAGGAACTAAGCGCGGTCATTATCGGCAGCGAGGTCAGCAATCTGGTTCAAGATGCCATTGCTTCCGGTGCCGATAAGGTCTATGTCGTTGATGACCCTCTACTCAAAGATTACCAGACGGACTCCTATGTCACCGTCATGGAAAAGGTAATCCAGCAGGCAAAACCACAGATTGTGCTGCTGGGACAAACCTCAGTGGGCCGCGACCTGGCACCCAGGCTGGCCTTCAAGCTGGATACCGCCGTTACCATGGATTGCGTAGCCCTGGAAATCGACCCTGATTCAAAGAGACTGTTACAGACCAAACCCGTCTATGGCGGAAACGCGCAGGCTATTTATACCTATGATACCGACCCGCAGATAGCTACGGTTAGACCCAAAGTGATGTCACCCCTGGCACCAGACAGCTCAAAAAAGGGAGAGGTGATTAAGGTTGAGGCCGGGCTAGACGCTTCGGCGATAAGAACCAAAGTCCTGGATAAGGTGAAAGAGGAAGTAGAAGGTATCAGGCTGGAGGATGCGCCGGTGGTAATCAGTGGCGGCCGGGGCATTGGTGGTGCGGAAGGTTTTGAACAGTTGGCCGCACTGGCCAAGATGCTGAAGGGGGCCGTAGGTGCCAGCCGACCTGCCTGTGACAGCGGCTGGATGCCGGAGACAGCCCAGGTAGGACTCACCGGCAAGATTGTTACCCCTGACGTCTACGTAGCGGTGGGTATCTCAGGTTCCAGCCAGCACATGGCTGGCTGCTCCAGCTCCAAGACCATAGTGGCTATCAACAAAGACTCTGAGGCTAATATCTTTAAGGAAGCCCGCTATGGCGTAGTGGGGGACTGGAAAAAGATACTACCCCCATTCATCGAAAAGGTAAAGGAACTCCTGGCACAATAGGCTTATTGTTTCGGCTACGGGAAGAAACATTTAAGGGGGCGAATTGCCCCCTTAAATGTTAGAGCCATTTTAAGCTTTCTCGGCCTGTCTTTCCGCGATGACCTTCTGGGCTACGCTGGGAGGCACTTCCTGATAATGACTGAACTCGACGGTAAAGCTACCCCGTCCCTGTGTTATTGATTTAAGGTCAATAGCATAGCGCTGAATCTCACTCAGGGGTACCTGAGCTTGAATGGAATTATAGCCATCCTCAGGGTTCATCCCCTGCACCTGTGCTCGCTTGGTATTAAGGTCACCGATAATGTCACCGGTGTAATCCTCGGGCACCCGCACCGAGATATTCATTATTGGTTCCAGAAGAACAGGCTGTGCCTGAGATAACCCCTTTTTCAGCGCCCCGGCGCCAGCAATTTTGAAACATATTTCTGAAGAATCGACGGGGTGGAAGCTACCATCATAAACGATTACCTTTATGTCGTCAACCGGGTAGTGAGCCAGGACCCCCTCATGAAATGCCTCATCAACCCCTTTTTCTACCGCCGGAATATAGTTTTTGGGTATACGGCCACCAACTACCTTATCGACGAACTCACGGCCACTGCCGCGAGGTAAAGGCTCCAGTTCCAGCCAGACATGCCCGTACTGCCCGTGTCCTCCAGTCTGTTTCTTATGTTTATACTCAGCCTTGGTTGACGTCGTGATTGTCTCTCGATACGGAACCTTGGGCCTTGACAAATCAACAGCCACGCCAAACTTACGCTGCATCTTCTCCGCAGCTACCCCAAGCTGAGTCTCACCCAGCCCTGACAGGATAATTTCGCCGGTATCACTATCTCTACTCATCCTGAGAGTGGGTTCCTCCTCAGTCAGCCGGCTAAGAGATGACCCCAGTTTATCCACATCAGCCTTTGTCCTGGGATAAACAGCTTCGCTGAAAATCGGCTCAGGGAATGAAATAGGCACAATCTTCACCGGCTTATCCCGGCTGCTTAACGTGTCTCCAGTGTTGGTTACGCTCAATTTAGCTACTGCCCCCATGTCTCCCGCTCCGACTTGAGGTACCGGCTCCTGGTTCTTACCCCTGAGCACAAATAACTGCCCGATACGCTCCGTTTCACCCCGCGTGGCATTCCACACCTGAGAGTTACTGTCAATGGCACCGCGGTAAACCCGGAAGCAGGTGAGCTTACCAACATAGGGGTCGGCAGTTGTCTTGAACACCAGGGCAGCCAATGGAGCATCCTGGTTCGCCTCAAGCACATCCTGCTTACCGGCATCCCCGACGACGGCCACACCGCGTTCCTTAGGTGACGGTAAATAATGGCATATGGCGTCCAGCAGCAGGCTAACGCCGACATCCTGCAAAGCTGAGCCAGTCAGGACAGGCACAACCTGGCACTCTGCTACCGCCCGCCGCAAACCATCGCTCAGTTGCTCAAGGCTGAGCTCCTCCCCACCCAGATACTTCTCCAGCAGGTTATCATCATCCTCAGCTATTGCCTCTACCAGCTTTTCGCGGAAAGAACCCGCCCTCTCCTGTAATGACGATGGTATCTCGCCTTCCTTGGCCGGCGAGCCAGAATAACTCTTCATCGTCAGCAGATCAATCACCCCCTGAAAATCATTATGGGCACCTATCGGTAACTGTAGTGGCACACATTTAGCGCCGAATTCAGCCTGAATCCCATCTACCGTCCGATAGAAATCGGCATTCTCACGGTCCATCTTGTTAACAAAGATTAAGCGAGGCAGCCTGGCTTCCTCGCAATACTCCCACATTTGCTCAGTACCAACCTCAACACCGGAGGCGGCACATACCACTATCGTTGCTCCCTCACTTACCCGCATGGCTGCCTTGACCTCAGCAACGAAATCGGCATAACCCGGGGCATCGAGAAGGTTAACTTTGGTCCCCTGCCATTCACAGGGCAGGATAGACAGGTTAATACTAATCTTATGCTTTACTTCAGCCGGGTCATGGTCAGAGGTAGTCGTCCCATCGTCAATCTTCCCCAGCCGTGTAATCGCCTTGGTCGTAAACAGAACTGCCTCTGACAGAGACGTCTTACCAGCACCATTGTGAGATAACAGAACAAGATTACGAATATTGTTAAGTCCATATTGAGCCATCTAATCACCCACCCTCCAGATTATTCGACACTATTATACCCACTGCGGGCCGTATACAGCAAGTTAGCCGGGTACAGAGACTTTTTTATGACGCAACGGTCTTTGTGAGGAGCGTTAGCGACGAAGCAATCCCGTACACGGCTTGAGATTGCTTCGCTCTGCTCGCAATGACAAATAAGGGTTGTTAAAAGTTTCTATGGTGTAGACTGGCTAACTCAACAAGCGTGGCGTGACATAAGCTTCAATAATAGCCGCCAGCAACAACAGGGCACAGGCTATTATGAGATACCTTAAATTCTGTTTTAGATTTGATACTACCAGCTGGCTTCCTTGCTTTCTAAAGGGAGCCAGTATCACGACTATACCGAAGCTAAGAGCGACAGCTTCAGCCATAATAAGTGCGGGCACTTCAAGAACACCGTGAGGCAGCAAACCGGCCAACAGATAGCCAAGGGATTTCTCCTCAATTACAGTGTTTGATACCCAGCCCACCAGCCAGCCATTAACCGTGAGCGCCATAATTGGAGTTAGGCAAAGAAGTGGGCTGAAGACGAAACTTACCAGTACCGCCGAAACATTCTTCAGGAAGATGAAGGCAAAAACAGACGACTGAGGCAGTGGCGCCAGAAAGTCAGCTACCTCCTCCAGAGCAGCCACGTCCTCTTCCAGAAGGCCGGTTATATCGGGCGGAGTTGCCAGACCCAGCGCCACCCCGATGCCGAACAGGCAAATAGCCACCAGAATCCACCATTTGTAACGCATTTACCCGTGGGGTGAAAGCCCTCCCCAGAGACGATTCTTTAGAAGTCTACCGGCACGGTTCAGAAAGCATACGGCTCCTGGCAATCAAGTAAGCTGCTTACTTAGAGCCAAATTTCTCATGGAAAATAATCTCAGCAAGCTCTTTTCGTGGTCTTGGTCCAGATTCCCGTTCGGGATAACCCAAAGGGGTCATGGCCACCACACAAAAACCCTCCGGCACACCCACAATAGCGGCTACCTTTTGCGCATCCATGAGACCAATGTACACTGTCCCCAGTCCCTGTGCCTGGGCTGCCAGCACCAGGTTCTGCATGGCTATAGCCACATCAAACATGAACCAGTCGCCCTTGTCTGAGGCTGGCTTTTCGTCATAATAGCCTGACTTCCCCAGTTCGGCACAGGCCACGATGACTACGGGGGCACCAATAACACCTTTAGCCGCCGGATTGTTAAAAATCAATGCCTCGGCTAGCTTCTCCTTGGTACCCTGGTCCCGCACCACAATAAAGCGCCAGCACTGGGTATTGGCCCAGGATGGCGCCAACCGGGCAGCATCCAGGACAAGCTCGAGAGTTTTGTCGTCCACCGGGTCTGGCTTATATCTCCTGACACTTCTTCGGCTCCTAATTGCCTCCAGGACTTCCAATTTCTCCTCCTTTATGAGATTATTAACCTGCGAATTGCTCATTGCCTCTATAGTAAAACAACAGCGAGGTAAGTTAGAACCTGCACCAGTACGCGTTGATATTATATCTTATACCAACTATGGTATCAACCCAATCCCGAGCCATCACAAAGGAGGGTCAGCCTAATGAATTTAAAAGAGGTTAATGAGGCGCTCAATTTCTATGTCCGGCCGCAGACCTTCCCGGTGGCGGTCAGAATGTGTCAATCAAGCGAGGAACTTCCAGATAAGACTCGAATCCCCCTTCGGGATATGGGCACAACGATAACGGTGTGTCAAGGCATTGGTTTAGCCCGGCGCTACGGCTGGACGATAGCCATTGGTAAGGATGACGAAAGTTGTCCTCACGGGCTTTTTATTCTCGGTTTTGTCCCCGGCAAGAGTTACCTTGACGGAAGCAGCGGGAAGGCTGCCGGGATAGAATCCAGGGAAGCATCGGCTAGAGTCGCCCAAGGCTTAAGCCGACTGGAATACGGTAAATATAGTCACATGCTTGTCGCTCCTCTCCACAAGGCTGATTTTGAGCCCCACCTTATCATCGTCTATGGTAACCCCGCTCAGGTAGCCAGGTTAGTGCAGGGTGCGATTGCTCTCACAGGTGAAGCACTTAATACTCCAGCTACGGGCGGTATCGCCTGTTCCCCACTGATTGCCCGCACTATGCTCACTGACGAATGTCAGACTATTCTGGCTGGAGCTGGCGACCGCTATTTTGCCTTGACTCAAGACCATGAACTTGCCTTTACTGTGCCCTTAAGTAAAGTGGAGTCGACGATACAGGGTTTAGAAAGGGGACACGAGTCTGGCTTTCATCGGTATCCCACTCCCTCATCCTTCAGACTAGAAGGGTGTCTTCCCCCAGTCTATTACCGATGGGCTGAGCTCTTAAGGGAGGAGAAGCGAGACAGCTAGATAAGACAGGTTACAGCTAAAGTGGGAACCCCATCACAATGAATAAAAATAATGGAGGAAATCATGAAAAAAACCAGGGTTTGTGACTTACTTGGCATTGAATATCCCATCATTCAGGGAGGTATGACCTGGATTGCCAATGCTGAGCTGGCTGCGGCCGTTTCCAGTGCCGGAGGATTTGGCATCATCAGCCCCAACGCCGGCATGACCGAAAGGGCCGATATTGCCGAGAACCTGCGCAGCCAGATTAGAAAAGCGAAGAGCCTTACCGACAAGCCCTTCGGGGTGAATTTCCCCCTCCAGACCCCCGGCTGCAAAGAACTTATCGATGTCGCTATTGAGGAAAAGGTACCGGCGGTAACAACTTCAGCCGGCAACCCGGCCACCTACACTGCTTATCTGAAGGAAGCCGGTATCAAGGTTTTACATGTCGTAGCCTCAGTGAGGCACGCCACTGGCGCTGAAGCACGCGGAGTAGATGCTGTTATCGCCGAGGGGTACGAGGCTGGCGGTCATAACGGCTTCGATGAGCTAACGACCTTCACTCTGGTTCCCCAGGTAGTTGATGCGGTAAAGATACCGGTAGTCGCGGCTGGAGGAATCGCTGATTCACGCGGTTATATCGCTGCCCTGGCTCTGGGTGCCGAAGGGGTTCAAATCGGAACACGCTTTGTAGCTACCAGGGAATGCATTGCCCATCAGAAGGCCAAAGAAGCCATAATTAACGCCCTCGACACCGGGACAGTGATATCGGGTAGAAAGCTGGGCCCAACCAGGGGAGTGAAAAACGAGTTCGTCAACAAAATTCTGGAAATGGAGAGCCGCGGTGCCACTGCTGAAGAGCTATTGGCCTTTATTGGCGCCGGACGTGCGCGACAGGGGAAACTGGAAGGTGACCTGGTTAACGGTGAAGTCTACGCCGGGTCTATCGCCGGGATGATAAAGGAGATAGTGAGTGCGGGAGAAGTGGTACGCAGCATTGTAGAAGGTACCGAGGCGGTAATAGCCAGGCTAAAATAGACTTAAGGTATGAAGGGCTGCTCAGAAGCCATTATATACAACCTGTCCTTCATCCCAGGCACCTTTACCAATGAGTGCCACAAAGCGGCAGCCACCTAAATCCTCAATCCTGTTCTTCCTTTTCTGCCGGGTAATCCGGTAAAGCTCCTGCGCATAAAGCGAGCCGACAGGTATTACCAGCCGCCCACCAAAGGCAAGCTGAGCAACGAGGTCAACAGGCACCCGGGGAGCCGCCGCCGTAACCATGATAGCATCATAAGGCGCCTCGTCAGGCCAGCCCAGGGTCTCCTGAGCCAGATGCACTAAAATATTGGTGTAGCCAAGGCTATCCAGTACCGCTTTAGCTCTTTCCGCCAGGGCTGGCAGACGTTCCACCGTAATCACTAAACGGGTTATACCAGCGAGAATGGCCGCCTGATAGCCACTACCAGTGCCTACTTCCAGCACCTTCTCATTACCGCTCAGTGCCAGCGCCTGAGTCATGAGGGCAATAATAAAAGGCTGTGAAATTGTCTGGTCAAGACCAATGGGTAGCGGCCTGTCTTCATAGGCCAGATGCTGCACGTCCTGCGGCACAAAACTTTCCCGAGGTATGCGGGCCATGGCAGCCAATACACGCTTATCCCTGATTTCCCGGTCAAGGTTCTCTATTAACCTGGCTCTGGCGACTTCAAAGTCCATGACTGGTCAGGACCAGACCAAAGCTAGCACGATAAGAACAATCAGCATTACCCCGGCCAGAATACCGATGGTTCGTAGTTCAGCCGTTACATAAGGGTAGGAAATAACCGCCGGTCTTGTTACCGGGGCCGGTGTAATTACTGATGGAACTTTCACTTCAGGAGAGGCAACAGGCTTCTCGACACGGGCCTCAACTGGCGGCTGGAGAGGAGTAGTTGGGCGGCTTGGTCTACCTTTCTTTCTCTTGCTCTGAACCGGTTGCTTTCCTCTGTGACGGCGTGATTTGCTGGGCATCCCTCTCCTCCCTTACTTTGGTAAACCAGATTACTTAGCCCTGGGGTGTGATTTCTCATAGGTACGCCTGACATGTTCGCTGGTAAGGTGAGTATATACCTGTGTGGTCGAGATATTGGCGTGACCCAGTAACTCCTGCACCGACCTCAAGTCAGCCCCGCCATTCAGCATATGAGTGGCAAAGCTATGCCTCAGGGTATGAGGAGTAATCTCTTTTTCCAGCCCGGCAGCTTTAGCGTGACCCTTTAATATCTGCCAGAAGCCCTGCCTGGTCAGCCTGTCACCACGACGATTAAGGAACAAAGCTTTCTCAGCATTGCTACGCGCTAGCTTGGGTCGGGCCTCCCCGATATATTCCTGCACGGCCAGAGAGGCTCTCCGCGCAATAGGGACCATACGCTCCTTGTGACCCTTGCCAAAACAGCGCACAAAATCATTTTCGGTATCCACATCACCCAGATTCAGAGACATGAGTTCACTCACCCTCATGCCACTGGCGTATAACAGGGCTAACATGGCGCTATCCCTTTTTGCCTCCGGCGTGGAGAGCTTGGCCGGTTGCTCCAGCAATTTCATGGCTTCTACATGTGAAATAGGTCTGGGTAATTGCCGCCGTACGTTCGGTGAACTTACATTAGCCGTAGGATTCTCTTTTAATCTGCCTTCAGACACCATAAACTTAAAAAAGGACTTGGCCGCAGCCACCTTGCGAGCCAGGGTAGTATCAGCATAGTTTCTTTCCTTCAGATTAAGCTGATATGTCAGTAATTCCTGCCGACTGAAATTAGCCCATGATGGAATCTGGCCGCGCTTATTGGCATTCTCCTCAACAAAGTCCGCCAGTTGAGCCAGGTCATTATGGTAAGCCGCCAGGGTATTATCCGAAAAACCCTTCTCCACAGAGAGATAGGTTAAAAAGCGCTCGATGTCCTCCTTCACCATACCTCCTCAATCAGGGAGTCTAACGGGATAAAACAGGTATCCTCCATCTCAATACCTCCCACCCGGTACTTACATTTTAACATAACTAAAAATAAACTGGCCACCGTTTATATAATAATGGCACCAGCTTGTTCCCTCTACTTTCTGCTAACACATGAAAACACCCATACCAGGGATGAAAGAAACCCAATTATTGCCCGGAAGCAGGGTCTTCCACCGGAACGCCACTCAGTTTCTCGGCAATCTTACGGAAATGGAAGCCAAAGACAGAGAGAGACACCGACAAAGGAAAATGACGGGGATACTTAAATAAGGTCGAGATTAGAAGTTTCCAGTAATACTTCCTCCCCTTCTCTACCACTCCCAGAAACCACATGCACTTGACGAAGCTTGTGATATGATTGAACTGTAACTGGGATACCCCCTTTACTCTTCGAGGTTTATACTCTTTCAGGAATGTCCTTATCCGCTCGTAATATTGTTTGGGAGAATAGATGGTGTGAACTATATCCTTATAGCCATCGATGAGTGTTTCGTAGTTCATTTTGGGCACGAAGTTCATAGAGCAGTCGGTGTTATCACCGGTAAAACTTTCGAGTAAACGGTTCTCTTTCTTCAAACGCTGGTAAAGTCTGGTACCACGAGGGGCATTAAGTAAACCAACCATGGCCGTAACGATGCCGCTTTTCTGAATAAAGTTAATCTGGCTTCGGAAAATGGATACCGGGTCACTATCAAAGCCGACAATGAAGCCGCCCTGCACCTCAAGGCCATAGTTTTGAATCTTCTTAACCGAAGCGGCTAAATCCCGACCTTTGTTTTGCAGCTTATTACACTCCTCCAGACTTGCCTCGTTAGGGGTTTCGATGCCAATAAAGACCCGGTCAAAACCTGCCTCAGTCATCAACCGCATCAGCTCTTCGTCATCGGCAAGGTTTATTGAGGCCTCGGTGAAGAAGTTGAAGGGAAATTTCTTCTCCTCTGACCACTTAATGAGGGCCGGGAGTGTTTCCGCCTTTAACTTCTTCTTGTTGCCGATAAAATTATCATCGACAACAAAGATGCTACCCCGCCACCCCCGATGATATATCGCATCCAGTTCGTTCACCATCTGTGTTTTACTCTTGGTTCTGGGCTTGTTCCCGTTCAGGACGATAATATCGCAAAATTCACAGTTAAAGGGGCAGCCACGGGAGTACTGAAGATTCATGGACGAATATTGCTTCATATTGATAAGTGACCACATCGGGACAGGAGTTTGGCCTATGTCCGGCCGCTCATTCGAGGCATAGATAGGTTTGGCACGCCCGCAGGCTAAGTCGGCCAGAAACAACGGCAGTGTGATTTCGGCCTCGCCCAGCACAAGATGGTCTATATCGTCAAACTCATCATACCCGGTAGTAAAGAGAGGTCCGCCGGCCACAATCCTGGTATTGAGCCTCTGGCATCTGGCGACAACCTCCTGCACCGAATCCCTCTGCACTACCATGGCACTGATAAAAACATAATCAGCCCATTTAATGTCTTCATCAGTAAGAGAGGTTACATTCATATCTACCAGCTTTTTCTCCCACTCAGAGGGAAGCATAGTAGCTACTGTCAGTAACCCCAGAGGAGGAAAAGAGGCCTTCTTGGAAACAAACTTCAAAGCATGCTTGAAGCTCCAGAAGGTATCTGGATAGCTCGGATAAACCATAAGTATTTTCAAAATAAGCTCCTTCACCCGTTGGTCCCGAAGTAACGTGGATACTATTGATAGTATGTCCTGTTATCAACCCACTAAATAACTATAGTACTTCCGCCAGCAAATTATGTCAACCCCCGTAATGAGAACAGGCGTAGACGCCACTTATCACGAGGGCCTGCCTCCTAAACTCAACCTGATTAAGTGAGTAGAGGTCAGCCAGAAGTGCCTTGACACCCCCCCCCGCCAGAGTTATACTCGTTATACGGCGCGGGGTGGAGCAGTGGAAGCTCGTTGGGCTCATAACCCAAAGGTCGTTGGTTCGAATCCAACCCCCGCTACCAATGGGTTTGAAAGAGGCTCACCTGGGGATGGTGGGCTTTTTTGATTTAGTCAACTTGTGGCAAGTTTATGCTCGGTATTTAATGAGTTTACGAAAAGGAAAGAACTCATTAAATATCTGGTAGTTAATGGTGCTTTTCTCATTAGAGAGGGAAGCAGGCACAGCATTTATCAGAAAGGTAAATATAGAACAGCAGTCCCGCGTCATATTGAAATAGTGGATGAGTTAGCCAGGAAAATTTGCCGGGATTTGGAAATTCCTTTTAGTAAATTAAGAGGTAAGTAAAATGCAATATAGAGCGGTTATTAAAAAAAGCGATGGTTGGTGGATTGGGTGGCTAATTGACTTACCCGGGGTTAATGCTCAGGAGAAGACCAAAAAGAAACTGCTGGAATCCCTGAAAGTCTGTGCTAAAGAGATGATGGAAACACCTTTTGAACCAGGAGAAGAAGAGGAACTGATAAAGATAGAAGTCATCCAACCCCGCGACCAAGACAGCATAAGCCACCTATTTTGAAGTTAATTTCAAGTGATAGGTGGCTTTACTTCTGTGTTTTGCTAGCAATTTGCTAGGGAAACTCTGAATAAGCTTTCAAAAATCCCCCCTTAGATTATTAGGGCATTAAAAAGAAATCGTAGGAAGGCTTTTCAGTTACTCACGGTATGCTCTCCTTGTTTTTGCCAGGCTATTTTCTCTGTT
>Ga0209164_1001543_pt1 | contig 29016 bp, 26 predicted proteins | sample MTBNYHSulfiMetaG_FD_187458 | JGI IMG/M metagenome (GOLD analysis project Ga0209164, IMG submission 187458) | Enrichment culture microbial communities from rom New York Harbor, USA that are MTBE-degrading - MTBE-NYH (New York Harbor Sulfidogenic)... | ecosystem: Environmental > Aquatic > Marine >... | reverse complement strand
AATCCCGTAAAATCGGTTCATCTTGCGGGCCACCGCCTCCCGCAGGGGTAAGATGCCCGCAGAGAGCGGATACTGGTTGGGACCCCTCAATATGGCCTCCGCGGCCCGCTGACGGATCTCCTCGGGCCCGTCCACATCCGGAAAGCCCTGGGAAAGATTGACCGCCCCATGGGCATTGGCGAGCACGGTCATCTCTGTAAAAATGGACGTGCCGTAGGGACGAAGGGCCTTCACGACCACATCATTTTCCTGACCCGACCGATGGTTGTTCATAAAAAGATCTCCTCTGTTGCTTTAGTGACGCTTCTACGTCCACCTTCTTAAAGCGCAGATTCTCTAAAAAGTCAAATGGGAATTGAGATCGGTGTTACAGAAGAGATCTAAAAATGCCTTTGCAGGGGATGAAGGAAGGGAACGAGGAAGATATGGGCGCTATTTCCAAATCATCCTGCCGGATAGATGCCCGGACAGGGATCCGCGAGGGTCGCTTCATCGTTCTCACGTCCGCTCCATCACCGAGGGGATATCGAAGCGGCCCTGGATGGCCTCGATGGCGGCCGTCAACTGGGTCGAGGGAACGACCCCGGTGATGGATGCGATGGTGCAGCTCAGACCGAGGAAATCCACATGGCCGGCATTAAAGGCCGTGAGGAGTTCGCTCACAATGCCGTAGCGATCGCCGAAATGGGGACCGTTCATGGAAAAGACGGCTGCCGGCCCGATGCTCCTGAAATCCGCAAGGGGCAAAGACTCGCGCAACGTCTGTTGAGAGAGATCGTCATCGGAGAGGGGGAGGCAGAAAGCGATCTGCTCCCGGTTCGATTCCCGGCACGGGCTGGTGGACAGGAAGGTGAGAGAGAGACCGGAACGGGCCAGCCGGCCGAAGGGAGGTCCCAGGGCGGCAATCCGTCCCCTGTCCAGTTTCACCTGAAGCAACGCCTGGGCATCCTGATACTCGAGCCCGTAGACCTTTGGCCGCTTCTCCTGATAGGAGGCCACCACCTCCTTGTAGAGTTGTTCCTTTCCCTTCTGGGCCAGTTTCCAGTCGGCCGGGGTGCGGTAGGCGCTGAAGGTGAAGGGACCGAACAGGGCGCTGCTGGCCCTGTTAAGGATCCCTTCATCGAGGACGACGGAGATGGCGGAGGGCGAACTGGCCAGGGCGTCGGGGGAGACGCCCTCCCGGCCGAAGGCCTCGAAGAGGGCGCGGGTGATCTCCGGGTTTTTCCGGTGGGGGAAGATGGAGAGGATGGCGCCCCCGTGGTGAAGGGCCGGGCCCTTGGCGAGGACGGCCTCGATTGCGGCCGCGGTCCCGGTTGCGTTACCGGCCTCGACCATGATGGTGAGGCCCCAGAAATGGTCGCAGGAGACGCAGGTTGCATAGGGGAGATTGATCTTCCGGTCGGCAAGGGCACGGAAAACCCGCAAGGGAAGGTCGTCGGCCTCCCTGGGGAAGCCCGCCACGATCCTCGTCACATCTTTCAGGACCTTGAATCCGCCGAGTTTTTCAGGGATCGGCATGGAAAAACCTGCGCCCCTTTGCCGCGCCTCAGACCCCGGTCCCATGACCTGCTCGCCATCAGACCGCCAATCCTCTTGAGTGTTGCCGCCAACGCCGACACCCTCCCGACCCTGATCAGTTTTTCCAGAAGAGGGGGGTGAGGAGGGGTCGCATCTGTTTTTTCCTCTATTCCCTACAGGAGGGCGGTCACGACCTTCCAGAGGCCCTCGGTATCGATCGGCTTGGCAATGTAGTCGTCCGCCTCTGTGGACATGCCGTCGGCGTGGGTGTAGGTGGTGGTGGGGACCGCCTCGCCGACCGCGGTGAGGAGCACAATGGGGATATCGCGCGTGGCCTCATTCGCCTTCAGTTCGGCGCAAAGGACATACCCGTCCTTGCGCGGCATCATCACATCCAGGATCACCAGGTCGGGTCGCCTCTCCTTGATCGATTCCTCTCCCTCGATGCCGTCATAGGCCTGCCCCACCTCGCATCCTTTGCTCTCCAGCATCATGGAGACCGTTTCCACCAGATCCGGATCATCATCCACCACCAGAATATATTTCTTATCCATATCCAAACCTCCTTTTCTCCTCGTCGGTCATGGGTTATGTGCCGTGCCTCACTGTCAACGGTTGCAGAAAGCCTTTGAAGCCTCAGAAAGAGTTGGGACCTGCGAATCTGAACCCCTCATCCCTTCAATCCCTGAATTTATCATTCTTCATTATTCATTATTCAATTTTCATTCTTCTATGCCGACGGTCTCGGATAGAGCCCGCTCCGCTCCACGATCTCCGGCACCTTTTCCTCCCATTCGATGGCCATGATATGAAAGCCCCGAACCCCCTCGCATTCCTTTAACCGCTGGATCGTCTCCACGCAGATAGTGAGCCCCTCCTCGGGCTGTTTCTCCTTGGGAACGCCGGCCATCCGCTTGACCACCTCATCCGGCACATCCATTCCAGGGACGCGATTCTTCATGTATTTGGCCATGCCGGCGGACTTGAAGGGGGTCACGCCTGCCAGGATATAGACCTTTTCATGGAGCCCCCGGTCGCGTGCCTGCTTCATCCAGAGCTCGAACTTGTCCAGATTGTAGATGCACTGGGTCTGGATGAATTCGACGCCGGCAGCCACCTTTTTGGCCAGGCGGGGGACCCGGATTTCAAACGGGTCGGCAAAGGGGTTGGCGGCTGCGCCCACAAACATCCGGGGGGGGCGGGTGATCTCGTCTCCCCCCAGAAACTTGCCCTCATCCCGCATGTGTCTCACGGTCTGAATCAACTGCATGGAGTCGATGTCAAAGACATTCTGTCCCTGGGGACAATCCCCGAAGGTCTGATGATCGCCGGACAGACAGAGGATGTTGTGGATATCAAAGGATGCGGCCCCCAGGATGTCGCTTTGCAGGGCGATCCGGTTGCGGTCCCGAACCACCATCTGCAGGGTCGGCTCCAGCCCCATCAGCTTGAGATGGATGCAGGCCGCCAGGCTGCAGAGACGGGTCACACTGGTCTGGTTATCGGTGATGTTGATGGCGTCCACATGATCCTTGATCATCTCGGCCTTCCGGGTGATCGCCTTGGGGTCGCTTCCCCGGGGAGGACCGCACTCCGATGTAACCGCCAGTTGGCCGGAATCAAGGATCTTTTCAAGCTTGCTGGGTGTCTTCACGCTCATTGTCTTACGTCCTCCCTGACCACTTTTCTGGGGCCGCCGGCCCGTTCTGTTGACCAATCTTTCAGGGGTGCGATCCGTTCGTACTCATCCAGCCTGTCGAGTTCCCTGAGACGATCGATGATCAGTTGCCACGCGCAGTCCAGATCCTTGCTGATTTCGCATTTGCCCTTGGTGGAGCCTCCACAGGGACCGTTCAAGAGCCGCTTGGCGCATCGTGATATGGGGCAGATGCCAGCGGTCCTGTCCAGGATACACTGTCCACACCCCTGACAGCGTTCACTCCAGACCCCCCTCTCCTCCGTGACCCCCATGAAACAGGTGTTGACGCCCGGATAGACATGGGTGCTGAAATACTTTTCCGCCAGGAACTGGACCCCGACGCCGCAGGCCAGGGAAATGACGGCATCGTACTGGTCAATGGTATTCCTAAGTTCCTCTAAGTATTCGTGATCGCACTGCCGCTCCAGCGTGATCTCATCGATGTCCATCTTCTTTCCCTGGTTCATAAAATACATGCGCAGTGCCGAGGCCAGGATCCCGACCTCTTTTTTTCCGCCGGCCTCGCAGACGGTCACGCACTCATTGCATCCTACGATGAGGACCTTCTGAAAGTCCTTCACCATCTCAATAACTTCCTCAATCGGCTTTTTTTCCGCGACAATCATATGATATACCCTCCTTCACGTCACGCTGCCCGTTTTTCCCTGAACCGCTTGATCGGATTGGGTCCCATCTCCTTGATCTTGTCGGTCATCTCAACAGCATACTCGGCAAACCGGGGGCCTTCGCCCGAGGAGAGATTGAACATCTTGACCCTGTCGCCCCCGACGCCGACCGCATCCAGAATGGTCTTGGCGTGCTCCACGCGCCTGCGGGCCCTCAGATTCCCGGTTTCAAACCGGCAGTCCCCCTCCATGCAACCCACGACGTAGACCCCGTCAGCCCCCTTTTCAAATGCCCGCAATATGTGAATGACATCGACCTTCCCGGTGCAGGGCACCCGGATGATCCGGATCGTGTCCGGATACCTGAGACGCATCGAACCTGCCAGGTCCGCGGCCGTGTATCCTCAAAAACTGCAGCAGAAGGCTATAATAACCGGATGAAACTCCTCCATGCGAAAACTCCTTCTCGTGGTAATCGGTTATCTGTTATGGGTTATCAGCTATCGATAGATGAAAGCTTGAGGCCCAAAGGAACCAACGCTTTTCAATAGTCAATAGTCAATATTCAATATTCAATGTTCAATATTCAATTGCTTTCGTCTGCCGGACTCACATCGCTCCCTGAAGCAAGGCCTCCACCTTGCTCATGATCTGGTCATCCTCATACCAGCTCAGTTCGATGGCCTTGGCCGGGCACTCGGCAGCGCAGATGCCGCACCCGTGGCAGAGGGCCTCATCAATCTCGCTGGCCCCGTCCGCGTTGATCCGGGGGACCCCGAAGGGGCAGGCCCTGACGCACACCAGGCATGCGGCGCATCGTTCCGGGTCCACCTTGGCGGTGACCGCGGAGAGACGGATTTCGGATTGGGACAGGAAGGTGGCGGCCCTGGATGCCGCGGCCAGGGCCTGGGAAACCGCTTCGGTGATCAGCTTGGGGCCGTGGGCCGTTCCGCAGAGAAAAATCCCCTCGTTGGCCAGGTCCACCGGCCTCAATTTGACATGGGCCTCAATGAAATAACCGTCATCGTTTCTGGGGAGCTTGAGGATGGAGGCCAATTCATCGGTGTCCTCGGCGACCATCCCTGCGCTCAGCGCCACGCGGTCCGCGTAGACCTGGATCTCCCGTTGAAGCACGTGATCCTTGAAGACGACCCGAACGCCGTCATCACCCGCTTCGACACGGGGCGGATGGTCCGGGTCAAAGCGACAGAAGATGACGCCCTCCCGTCTGGCCTTTGTGTAGTAGTCCTCCAGAAGGCCGTACATCCGCATGTCCCGGTAGAGGATATAGACTTCCGCATCCGGATTGAGTTCCTTGATATGGAGGGCGTTTTTGACCGCGCTCTGGCAGCAGATGCGCGAGCAGTTGGGGTGTTCCTCGTTGCGGGACCCCACGCACTGGATCATGACCACCCGGTTGAGATCGGAGGCCCCTTTGAGTTCGAGCCGTTTCCCCAGGGCGATCTGGGTCATGACCCGGTGGTCCTCTCCATAGAGATATTCCTTCGGGGTGTATTCCCTGGCGCCCGTGGCCAGGATCACCACGCCGTGATCGATCTTTCGCTCGTACATGCCCGGACCCACCATGATCTCGGTGGTGAAATTCCCCTTGAAACCGGTGAATCCCACGATGAGGGATTCGGTCAGGGCCTGAATGTGTTCGTGCCTGGTCACCCGTTCCGTGAGTTCCATGAGATACTTCTGGACGTCGGCCCCTTCGATGGTGGTGGTCAGCTCCCTGGAAAGGCCGCCCAGCTGGGCCTCCTTCTCCACAATCACCACCTCAAAGCCCTGATCCGCCAGGCCCAGGGCCGCATTCATCCCCGCGACGCCGCCGCCGATCACCAGGGCCCGTTTGTTGACGGGAATGCTCCTCTCGTGAAGGGGCTTGAGGAGCCCGGCCCGGGCCACAGCCATGCGGATGAGGTCTTTGGCCTTCTCCGTGGCCCCCTCCGGATCGTCGCCGTGAACCCATGAATCCTGATCCCTGATATTGGCCATCTCAAAGAGATACTTGTTGAGACCGCATGCCTGGAGCGTCTCCTGAAACAGGGGTTCGTGGGTGCGCGGCGTGCACGAGGCCACCACAATGCGATTGAGCCCTTTTTCCTTGATGACCTCCTTGATCTTTTCCTGGGTATCCTGGGAGCAGGTGAACAGGTTCTGGTCCGCCATTTCCACAAACGGAAGGCGGGAGGCGTATTCGGTCACCGCCGGGACATCCACCACCCCCCCGATGTTGATGCCGCAGTTGCAGACGAACACGCCGATCCTGGGCGTGGCCCCTGCCACATCCATTTCAGGAGGGATCTCAAGGGATCGGGTGTCCTGGTCTCTCGCCTCAAACAAGGCGCCCCCGGCCACACAGGCGGCCGCGCTGGCCTCGGTCACGGAGGTGGGGATGTCTTTCGGGCCCTGAAAGATGCCGCAGGCGTAAACCCCTTTTCTGGAGGTGCTCACCGGGGTGAAGGGGTGGGTGGATGCAAAGTGATAGTTGTTCAGATCCAGCCCGAGGCGCCAGCCCAGGTCGATGGTCTCCGGGCCGACCTGAAGGCCTACGGAGAGAACCACCATATCAAAGATTTCGTGATGGATAACGCCCAGTTCATCGGAATAGGCAATCTCCACATCGTCCGTGCCGGGGATCGGGTCGATGGTATGGACCCTCGACCGGACAAATCGTACCCCGTGCTCGTCTCTGGCCCGGTTGTAGTACTTCTCGTAATCCTTTCCAAATGTTCGCATGTCCATGAAGAAGATGGCGGCATCCAGGGGTTCCTTGCTGTGGTCCTTGGCGATCACCGCCTCCTTGATGGCATACATGCAGCACATGGCGGAGCAGTAGCCGTTGCCGCAGTGATGGGTGTCCCGGGATCCCACACACTGAAGCCAGGCGATCTTCTTGGGTTCCTTGTCGTCGGACGGCCTTGCCAGGTGGCCCAGGGTGGGACCCGATGCGCTCAGGATCCGTTCGAACTCAAGGCTCGTCAGGATGTTCGGATGGCTCTGATGGTGGTAAAAATCCTCATAGGGCGCGGTGTCGAAGACCTCGGCCCCGGGGCAGAGGATCACGGAACCCACGCGGATTTCCCTCTCTATCGGCTGTTGATCATGGATGATGGCCTCAGCCAGACACGCCTTGACGCACTGATAGCATTCGGAACAGATGCCGCATTTGAGACAGCGCTCCGCCTCCTTGCGGGCCTCTTCTTCGGTAAAACCGAGGGCGATCTCTTCAAAATTTCCCAGCCGCTCTTTCAGGGAACGCTGCGCCATGGGGATCCGGGGGATAAAGGTCTCGTCCTTTATTTCCGGTTTTTCGTATGGCCAGTCCTTTTCCCGGTCTGTCCTCAGGTCCTGGCCGTTCAGATAGCGGTGAATGCTTTCAGCCGCCTCCTTGCCGCATTCCACGGCCTCCACCACGGATCTGGGCCCGTAAAAGACATCGCCCCCGGCAAAGACCCCTTTCAACGGCGTCTCGAGGGTCAGGGGATCGGCCTCCAATCCGCCCTTGGAACTGGCGACGATTCCCTCTGTTTGCGCAAACCCCAGATCAGCGGCCTGGCCGATGGCCACGATGACGGTTTCCGACTCCAGAGCGGTCAGGTCGGTTTCGTCGTATTGGGGCCTGAAGGCGCCGGTATCGTCAAAGACGGCAATGCACCGTTTGAATTCGATCCCTGCGAGCCGGCCGTCTTTCGCAATAAACCGTTTGGGACCGAGACTGTTATGGATATGAATCCCTTCCTCGATGGCCTCCTCGATTTCGTAGTCCCAGGCCGGCATCTCGTCCCTCTTTTCAAGACACACCAGGGAGACGTCCTCGGCCCCTTTGCGAAGCGCGCTCAGGGCAACGTCGATCGCCACGTTGCCGCCGCCCACCACGATCACCCTTTTCCCCACGGAAACCGGATGATTGAGGGCCACGTCCCTCAGAAAATCCACCCCCTTCAAGACCCCGGGGAGGTCTTCTCCCTCCACATTCAGTCTCCGGCTCAGGTGGAGACCGGTTCCCAGGAAAACGGCCTGATACCCGTCAGACTTGAGACTCTCGAGGGTGACGTCTTCGCCAAAGGTCACGCCGGTCCGGATCTCGACGCCCATCGCTTCGATGATCCCGATCTCCGCGGCCAGGACGTCTCGGGGGAGCCTGTAGGCCGGAATGCCCACCGCCATCATTCCGCCCGCAACCGGCAGTTTTTCAAAGACCGTGATCGAATATCCCCTTTTTTTCAGGAAATAGGCCGCAGAGAGCCCTGCCGGACCCGCGCCGATAACGGCCACCTTTTCGCTGCGGGCCTCGGCGGTCGGAGGGACATAGGGCGCCTCCTGAGCCAGATCGAGATCGGCCAGAAAACGGTGCAGATACTGAATGCTCACGGGCTCATCCGCATCCCCCCGGGTACAGATCCCTTCGCAGGGATGATGACATACACGCCCGCAGATGGCAGGGAAGGGATGGGCGTCTTTAAAGAGTTCCAGCCCCTCCCGGTATTTTCCCTCCCGGATGAGGGCCACAAAACCCTGGGCACTCACATGGGCCGGACAGGTGGCCTTGCACGGGGCCGTCCCCCTCTTGGAGATGGCATAGGCCCCCGGCATGGCCTGGGCATATTGCTTATAGACCGCCTTCCGGGTGGCGAGGCCCTCATTGTACGCATCCGAGGTCTCGATGGGGCAGACCTTGGCGCATTCGCCGCAGCTGGTACACTTGGCCACGTCGACATAGCGAGGGTGTTGAACGACCCGGGCCTTGAAGTTCCCTTCCTCACCCTCCAGTTCCCGGAGTTCTGTTGTTGTCAGGAGTTCGATGTTCAGATGCCGGCCGACCTCGACCAGTTTGGGCGAGATGACTCACATGGCACAGTCATTGGTGGGAAACGTCTTGTCCAACTGGGACATGAGCCCGCCAATGGCCGGATACCTTTCCACCAAATACACATAGAATCCCGAATTCGCCAGATCCAGGGCTGACTGCATGCCTGCGATGCCGCCTCCGACAACCATGACGGAGCCTGACATCTTTTTGGTCTGATGGTTGGGCATATCGTATCGTTCCTTTCTCACAGCCTGGCTGCGTCCAAAAGCTGGGGGAGCTTGTCTTCCCAGCCTGCTGTCGCGACCATAACGCCCGCCACCCCCATATCCTTTACCTGGCGGATGAGGTCGGCCGCGATCTGAATACACTGCTTCAATTTGTCAGGGGCCTTCTGGATCTCCCGGATCATTTCCGGAGGGATGGAAATATGTTTAATATTCCGATCCATATACCGTGCCATGCCCGCGGATTTCAGGAGGAGCACCGTGGGGATGACGGCCACCTTGTCCGTATCGATCCGCTTCATGAACTGCTGAAAGCGGTGGAGGTCAAATATAGGGGTGGTGACGGTAAATTGAACCCCTCGAGCGACCATCTGGTTCAGCCGTTCGATCTCGATATCGAGTGCTCCGCCAATGGCCCCCGCATTCACCGCCGAACCGATGCAGAGACGGGGAGTGCCCGAGAGTTCAATCCCCGCCATGTCCTTGCCGGCCTGGAGCCTGCCGAAGATCTCCAAAAGCTCCAGCACATCCACGTCGTATACCTCTCTGGCCTGGGGATGATCCCCGTATCGGATGTCTTCGCCCGAGACGGCCATGATATGGGTGATGCCCAGGGCTGCGGCCGAGAGGATGTCGGCCTGGAGGGCCAAACGGTTTCTGTCCCGACAGCAGACCTGGAGGATCGTTTCAAAACCGTGCTGCGTGAGAAAGGCGCATCCGCCCAAGGAACTCGCCTTCATCACGGCGTTTCCCATTTCAGGGATCACCAGGGCATCCATTCTTCCTTTGACCCTGTTGGCCATGTCCAGCAGACGTGAGAAATCGGCGCCCTTGGGCGGTTCGAATTCTCCTAAGAGAACAAACTTTCGAGAAGCAATCTTTTCCTGTAACGTCATGTTCGGGTCCTCCGGCTAATGGGGCAATCCGTTAACGGCATTGGATATGGCCATCTCCAGGTCTTCAATGCCGAATGACTGGATATGATAATAGAATATCCCCTGTTTACGGATGCTGCTTTCCAGTTCGGCCGTATTGGCGTCGGCGCAGATGATAATGGGGAGATCTCTTTCCATCCCTTTGATAACAGATATAAATTCGCAGTCTTTCGCTAAGAGGACGGCATGGAGCACGAGCCCGTCAACCCGTTGTCCCTGCAGCGTGAGAAGGGTTTCTTTCAGGTTGCCGGTCTTCAGGAGGGCGAACCCCTTATCCTTTGCAAACGCCTCGAGGTTTGTAGAAAGCGCCTCGGCCGGCTCGGCAATAAGGATGGTCTTCTGAGCGGTCATGTCCTCTTTTTTCCTGTTCACGCCTCTTTTCCAATTGGCTGATTCATTGTCACACACCTTTTAGCAATCTTTATGCCCAAGGCACAAAACCAATGTTTTACTATACCTGTTGACCGTCCCGGAGGAAGTGATGGGTCCTCTTTCTCTGTGATGCCGACAAAGGCCAGAAGCACGTAAATACAATCTGTTATATATATGTTAGCCCTATATAGGACGGGATATGGGCATGTAGGGGCTTGCCGGGCATGCGACGGATTTTAGAGAATGGACATGGGGTTGACTTATGGGGAAAATATGCCCTATTTGGGGCATTTTGTAACACCCAATCTCTTTTCCAACTGATAACCATTTGAGATTATTGTCATAAGATAGGTTTGGGGAAAGAATGGACAAATGTTGCAAAAATACCCATTCTACTTCTTTTAAGCGGACCGGGCATGGCAATGCGTATCGCGCCCATTCTTCTCTTCTATGCGGCAAGGGCGGAGAGAGAGGCTGTTTCGCCTGGCGTTGGCAGATCAGCAATCGTACATCCTGTGGTTGCCTTAGAGGTGAAAAGGAGGTACCCTCGCCACGTTGCCGTTTGAACCATCTCGAAATGACTTTTTCAGTTTGGAGGGCTTTGGAGAGGCTTGATAGGGTGAGCGCCTGCCGCCGTGTGGCACACCGGATATGTAACGATCAGGTGCAGGATTGATTTATAGTGAGAAACTCACCGAGCAAATGACAAAAAGCCGCCAGAGGCTTAATGGAGAGCTGTATCCCAATAATTTAGGCAACGGTATGGAGTGCTGCTGTCGGTTATCCGTCATTCTCCTCCTTTTTCTTTTTTTCCAGCGCCCGCAGCACTTTTTCCGGGGTAATCGGGATATCCGTTATCCAGACACCGATCGCGTCATGCACCGCGTTCACCACGGCGGGGGAGGGAGGATTGGCGGTCATCTCGCCGATGCCTTTGGCGCCGAACGGCCCATGCGGCGAAGGGCACTCCAGCATAAATGTCTCGATATTCGGGATGTCCATGGTCGTGGCAATCATGTATTCCCCCAAGGAGCGGGGCTGGAAGTTGGGCGATGGATACTGGGGATACAGGTTCTCGAGTGTGGCCCAGCTCATGCCCATGATGGCGCCGCCTTCCACCTGCTGTCTGGCCAGTGCCGGGTTGATGGCCTTGCCCACGTCATAGACGCTCTTGCTGTCCAGGATCGTCACAATACCGGTCTCGGTATCCACTTCCACCTCGATCTGCACCGACGCCCATGCCAGGGTCGCCAGAGGATCGCAAGCGCCGTTTTCCGGGTCAGGAATCGACCGGGGTCTCCCGAAGGTGCCGGTGCCGACCACAAATTGATGGAGTTCATACAGCCCCTTTGTGGCCACATCTCCTATGGGGACGGCCTTGTCCGGTCTGCTCTTAATGCGGATCATTCCGTCTGCCGCCTCAAGCATTTCGGGCGGCGCGTCCAAGTCCGGGGCCGCAATCTCAAACAGCTTTTCGCGGGCGCTTGTGGCCGCTTCGACTGCGGCGTTGCCGGCAAAGTAGGTGACTCGGCTGGCAAACGACCCGAAGCAGATCGGGCAGGTGTCGGTGTTGTCGTTGATGAACCTGACCTGCTCGTACGTGAGGCCCAGTATTTCCGCCACCATCTGGGGCAGCACCGTGTTTGCACCCTGCCCCAGCTCTACGGTCCCCATAATGAGATCTGCGGTGCCGTCGGGCTTGATCTTGACGATGGCATTGGTGAAATCGCCTCCCCCACCCATTCCGGTGGGATAGAAGGCCATGGCAATTCCTTTTCCCCGCTTTTTCATGTTATATCTCCCTCGGAGCCGACGTTAACGTGGCGTATTCCTCGTTCAACGGGTGATTTACCACCTCGGCCAGTTTCTGCATGGTTTCGATCAGGTAGACGCTTTCAAGCCTGGTCCGCGTGGCCAGCTGGTCGCCGTTTCGCATGGCGTTGACGAAACGGAGGTCCCACGGGTCCATGCCCAGCCTTTCGGCGATCATGTTCATCTGGATCTCACAGGCGTAGGTGCCCGGGGTCACCCCAAAGCCACGGATCGCACCGGTGGGCGCCTTATTGGTGTATACCACCGAGCACTTCACCTGAACGTTGGGCAGATGGTAGGGCCCGGCCACATAAAAGGCGTGCTTGTCCACCACATAGGAGCTAAACCCTGTGTAGGCCCCGGCGTCATGCAAGGTGAAGACCTGACGGGCCACGATGCGACCGTCCTTTGTCACGCCGTCTTTAAAGGTAATTCGCCACGGACTATGTCGGGCGGAGTGGAGCATCTCCTCTTCCCGTGTCCAGCGCCATTTACAGGGTCTCCCGGTCTTGAGTGCCAGCAGAGCGGCAATGGCGTCGGCGTGAAGCTCGGTCTTGCCGCCAAAGGCACCGCCCACATTACCGCCCACATATTTGATGTCACTCCAGCCCAAATGCCCGCCGCGGGAACTGTATTGCATCCGCTCGGACCAGCGATGGCTCAGATCCTCGCCCTGCCCCAGGATGCGCTGGATCTGTTTCAAGAGAAAATGCATGCCCTGGGTGACGGTATGAATGGTCAGTCGTCCGTCCTTCTCGGGTACGGCCAAGCTCACTTGCGGTTCGATAGGCGCGTGTTCCTGTGAGGGGAAGAAGAATGTGTTCTCCACGATCTCGTCCGCCTGGGCAAAGCCCTTTTCAATGTCGCCGTTATATACCAGACGATACGGCCGGCCGCCCACCATCAGCACATTTCCCTCCGGCCGCACTTTCGGCGCATCCGGCTTCATTGCCTCGAGAGGGTCAAAGACCGGTGTCTGCTTTTCGATGTCGAATTCGATCAGATCGAGAGCCTCGTTGGCGATCTCCACAGTATCTGCTGCCACGGCGGCGATCGGCTCACCCATATAGCGGATCTCCTTTTCCGCCAAGACTGCCTGATCCAGGGTCAGGTAGCCATAGGTATTGCAGGGCACGTCCGCAGCAACAATCACCCCATAGACGCCGGGTATTTTTTCGGCCTTGGAAATATCGAGTTTTCGAATAATTCCTTTATGTACGGGGCTTCGCAACACCTTGACCGTGAGGGTCCCCGGAATAAAGATATCGTCCACGTATCGGGCCTCGCCGGTCACGTGGGCCAGGGCATTGTACCTGGGTTTGCTTTCTCCAACGCTCTTGTAGGTCATCGGTCACCTCCCCCATCGGTCACCTTTTGGGCAGCACTCTTAACCGCAGTGATAATGTTGGGGTAACTGGCACAGCGGCACAGGTTGCCTGAAAGGGCCTCCTTGATCTCCATTTCTGTAGGGTTGGGATTCTCATCCAGCAAGGCCTTGGAGGCCATGATCATCCCCGGTGTGCAGAACCCGCACTGTGTGGCATGGTTTTCGTAGAAGGCCTTCTGGAGGGTGTGAAGTCGTCCCGAGCCGCCAACCCCTTCGACCGTTACGACTTCGGCCCCTTGAATGGTCAGGGCGTTCGTAAGGCAGGCGCGTCGAAGCTTGCCGTTCACCAGGACGGAACAGGCCCCGCAATCCCCCGTTTCACAACCCACTTTGGGACCGGTAATATGCAGGTGCTCCCTTAAGACGGTCAAGAGACTGGTCGTCGCATCGACCGCCACTTGGTATTCTCTTCCATTGACCTTGATTTCAAGTAATGCCATGTCACCTCTCCATCATGAAAGTTGGGCAAGAACGCGTTTTACCAAAGCCTGGGCCGCCCGTTGCCTGTACCAGGCGGTGGCCCGTGTATCTGTGGCGGCATTGGTTTCTCCGAGGATCTCTTCTGCCACCCGGTCTACAAGGTCCGGGGATAGCGGTTTTCCCTCCAGGAGTCGAACAGCAGTTTTCGACACAAACGGATGGGCGGCCATGGCTCCGAGAACCAGGCGAATGCTCCTGCAAATGCCTCCTTCCATCCTGGCCCGCAAGGACACCGACACAACACTTCTGCCGTCACCCTGTCTCTGCTTCAGTTTTTCCCATGCCCATCTGTCGGTGTCGGCCAGGCAGGGGACTTCGAACTGCTTGACAATGCCGCCGTCAGCAAGCTTCTCCTTCTTAGGCGTCAAAACGAATTGGTCGATCGGCATCCGATTTTCCCCACTGCTTGAGACGGTCACTACGGTGGCGCCCAGCGCCATCAGCGCAGCCACGCCGTCGGCATTTCTGGCATTGGTCACCAGATTACCCCCAAGGGTGGCGGCATTTCGCACGGCCGGAGATGCCATCTCTTCGCAGGCCCGGGCGAGCAGAGGCAACTTTTCTTTCACCATCCGAGATGCTGTGATATCGGACAATGGTGTAGCGGCCCCGATGACCAATCGGCCGTTCGTCTCCTGAATGAAGTCCATGCCGAGCTTACCGATATAGACCAGTACTTCTGATCGCCTGCGTCGATAGCGGTTGAACCTCGGCATCAGGTCGGTGCCGCCTGCAATGATGATGGCCCTGTCGCCGAGATCCGACAGCAGGGAACATGCCTGCCCCAAATCGTCCGGTGTGTAAAACATTTCATTTGGCATGATCATTCCCCCCAAATGTGCCACAAGTATTTATCTGCCTTCATTATCTATGCGAGAAGGCATTCCTGTCAAGGGCTAATAGAGCCAACCTAAGGAAAGAAATGGCTTTTCCGGTGTTGCAAGAACTGTTTATCATTGTTGCCCGCCTGACGGCGACCGGCCTAAAACAGATTCATTAAAACTGATGTTTGTACAGATCCCCATCCCTGCATATCGGTCGAAGCTTAATGGGCTGCATTCTCCATTTAGAGCTTCAATATTTCTTCCAGTGAACCTGTATATGCACCCTCGATAATCGTCCGGAGAACCCGCGCGCTGTTTTCAATGGAGACCGGCCGCGGCATGGCCTCCAATTTCATCTTATTCTGAGCGGCGTCATTGACGGCCTTTTCGATAAGCCCCTCGGAAAATCCATCAAATTCCTTTAGGGTTACGGGAAAACCCAGTTTCTTATAGAAATCCAGCAGCCCTTCGGCAAAGTCTTTGGCTACGTCTCCCGAACCTTCAGTGCCCATGGCCTGACAGACCCTCCTCATCTTTTGGGCGATCACCGGCGCGTAGTATGCGCCGTAATAGGGGAGCATTACGGCACAGGCCTCTCCGTGGTCCATGACATTGCACCAACTGAACGAATTGAGGTGTGGTCCTCCTGCCTGTTTAAAATAGAGCACGGTACCCCCGAGCAGACTGGCCATGGCCATTTTTTTTCTGCCTTCCCTGTCTTCGGGATGCTGCACCACTTTTGGAAGCGCCTCAAACAGAAGTTTTATACCCAGCAAGGCCCTCTCGTTGCACTGGGGGTCAGCGCCTTCATCCACTTCATTGAAATAGCCTTCAATCAAGTGGGTCATGGCGTCCAATCCTGAGACCCTTGTGACATGAGGGTCGCATGTATATGTCAATTCCGGGTCCAGGATTGCCTCATGAGGCACGATGGCCGAATCGATCATCAGCTTTTTAACTCCCAGCCGGGTGTCTGTGATCACTGAAAACCTGGTGACCTCGCTTCCCGAACCGCTGGTGGTCGGCATCACGACCAGAGGCATAATCCTTTCAATCTTGCCAGAAGCCATGCCCACGCCGAAATAATCATCCAGGTCGCCCTCTTTTGCTGTGGCCAGAATGCCCGCGGCCTTTGCCGCGTCCATGGCTGATCCCCCGCCTACGGCCACCATGCAGTCGAAGCCGCCTGCCAAAAGATGGTATGCGATGCGATAGACCGTCTCCTTGCTCGGATTGGGCTCAACACCCTCGCAAACACGGTGTGTCACGGAAGCTTTGTCCAGACTCCTGCCGATTCGTTCCAGATAGCCTGCCGACCTCATTGACCCCCGACCGGTGATGATCAGGGCCTTTCGGCCGTGTCTTTTAACAATATCCCCGATCTTGGCGATAGCCCCTTCACCGAAATAAAGCGTAGTAGGCCTCCAATCAGCCACCATCCTTTGGGCGTGGCTCATCAGGGCATCCAATGATGATTTTTCTTCCACGGCAGAATCCTTTCCGTTCGGCAGGTTCATTCGGTCAGCCCTCCGATCTTCTAAAAATAAGCACCGCCGCCATGACGACAAATACCATGGTATCGGCCGCTTGGGAGTAATATCGGCCGGTGAGGGCGATGACCATGCCGAGAACAAAGGCGGAGACAAACGTCCCTGTGAGATTTCCCATGCCTCCCACGATGACCACGGCAAAGGCAATGAGTAGGATGTCATGGCCCATGTAGGGCTCTGCAGCAGAGATAGGGGCGTAGAGCACGCCACCCAGTACGGCCAGGACGCTCCCGATGATAAATACAATGGAGAAGTAGCGATCCACATTCAACCCCAGGCACCTGACGCCCTGGTTATCGTCCAGCGCCGCGATGACGATTTTGCCAATGATATTTTTCTTAAAAAAGACGTTCAGCGACAGAAAAAGGGCCACCGAACTGGCCACGATGATGACGCGATACACAGGGATGGAGACACCTAAGACGGTCATGGCTGTACCTAAGGGATCGCTAACCGGGAGTGGTGTGTTGCCCCATATCCATTTAATGGCGTCCGTGCCGATCAGAAGCATTGCATAGGTAGCGATCATGGCGTAGTCAAGGGATTCTCCGTAAAGTCTCCGGATGACGAACCGCTCCATGACGTAAGCAACCGGCACGACCATCAGCATCGCAAAGGCAAGGGCTGCCGGGAAAATTCCACCAAGGAAGGGGAGGAGGGTGATGAAGAAATAGACGCCCAGCGTATAAACCATACAGTGGGCGAAATTGATGATCTTCATGGTGCCGAACGTGATGGAAAGCCCGATGGAGAAGAAATAGAGGATGGCACCGATCGTGGTTCCATATAGCAAGGTCTGGATCATGCCGGTCTATGCCTCCTCCATTGCCTTTTTTTGCGCCATCTTGCGCAAGATCCCTCGGGTCAGAGACCTGACAAAGCCGGTGATACCCTCCCTCAGGTAGAAGACGACTATCAGTAGAAGTATCCCTAAGATCCATTCCCACTGGGGTATGTGGGTGGAAAGACTGTCGCGCAGAACCATATAGAAAACACCGCCCGCCAGTGCGCCGTAAAGGTTGCCGGCGCCGCCAATGAGCGCTGCAAAAATAACCTCCACGTTGTTCAGCGGATGTATAAATACCGGGCTGACAAATCCGATATACAGCGTATAGAGGGTTCCGGCGAGTGCGGCAAAACTGCCAGCAATCACGAAGGTGAGCCATTTATAGAAGAAGGTATGGTACCCGAGAAATTTGACCCTGACCTCGTTTTCCTTGATGGATCGGATGAGAATCCCATAGGGGGAACGGGTGAGTGTCTTGAGCACAAGAAATGCAAAGATAAGACATGCCAATACGAATCCATAAGCAACATATTCATTGGCAAAATCCAGAAACCCCCACGGTTCTACGCCGCTCGATATGCCGTCTTCGCCGTGGGTAACTCTCTGGAAAGCAGAGCCAATCAAGAAGAACCCCACCTGGTTGAATGCCAGGTTGGTCAAGGCAAAGGGCGCTTCCGCAAGGGGCACCACGACCAGACCCAATATCCCGGCCACGATCGCTCCTCCCGCGACACCGGCAAGCATGGACAATAGGGGATTGGGGCTGATATGGAGGGAGAAGAGGGTGGACACATAGACGCCGGTGCCCAGGTAAAGCATCTGACCGAAAGACAATCGCCCCATATACCCGTAAAGGAGATCGAAGGACATGACATAGATGCAGAAAATCATGAAGTCTGTCACTCTATGAACGGCCAGAAACGGTGTCAATACCAAGAAAGCGGCTGCAATGATAGCTATTTCGCGCCACACGACACCCTTTCTGGCTGCCTGTACGTCCGGTTTGTGCAAATCAGTGCCCAACAATATGTCCCCCTTACAGGTAACTTTCCAGATCGGCGGTATCCTCCATTTCGGACCTGTCCGCAATCTCCTTGATGACCTTCCCTTCTTTCATCACGTAGATTCGGTCGGCTAAGCGTTTTACCAGAGAAAGGTTTTGTTCCACAATGATGGCGGAGACGTTTTCTGCCTTCAGCTGGTTCAATATTCGGCTAATATCTTCAATGACGATGGCGGCCAAGCCCTCGGTTGGCTCGTCGATCAGCAGAAGTTTGGGAGACCCCACCAGTGCACGCCCGATGAGCAGGATTTCCCTCTGGCCTCCACTCAGCTTTCCTGCCTTATTGTCCATGAATCTAGACATATCCGGATAGATGCTTGTGGCTTTTTGAAGGGCCTCTTCCATCTTTTCTCCACTGGCATGGGCAGCAAGTTGGAGATTGTCTCGTACCGTCAAACCGGCAAATACCTTCTTATCCTGGGCGACGAAGCGGATGCCCCGCCTGGCAAGTCTTTCTGCGTTCAGGTTACGCGTATCCTCCCCTTCGTAGGTGATGAACCCTTTGTTCGGCTTCATGATCCCGCTTATGGTTTTTAGCAGGGTTGTTTTTCCCGCTCCGTTGCGGCCGACGACAAAGACCATTTCCCCCCTTTTAAGCTGGAGGGAGACATCATGAAGGACCACGGCGTGACCGTAGCCCACGTCGATTTCTACTACGTCGAGCAAACGTTCTCTTCCTTTCCCCAATAACATTCCCTTACCGCGGGATGAGACAGGACCTGTTCGGGGTGGCCTTCGCAAATAATTCGGCCGTAATTCATCACACTGAGCGAGTCCACTAGATTGATAATCTTGGATATTTTGTGGTCAATAATCGCCAGAGTGAAATTCTCCTTGACCCGGTGGATGATGTCCAATACCCCTCCAATTTCATGATCGCTCAGTCCGGCCAACGGCTCATCCAGAAGCAACAGCGTGGGCTTGAGAGACAACCCGATGGCGATTTCAAGCATCCTTTTGTCTCCATAGGAAAGCTCCGATGTCTGAACAGCCGCCTTTTCCTGAAGTCCAACCAGCTCGAGCGCGGCCAGGCAGTCTTCTTGTACCCTTTTATTCTGGGCGGATACAAAATAGAAGTTACGAACAGTTCGATGTTTTTCTTTAGACTTGATGTTTGAGAGGACCAGATTCTCCCAGGCCGTAAGAGAGTTGAATACCGATACCAGCTGAAATGTCCGGGTTATACCCATCCCCACCCGCTTATGGGGCGCTGACTTGGTAATGTCTTTTCCTTGAAAGACGACCTTTCCCCTGGTGGGCAGAAAAAGGCCGGAAAGCAGGTTAAAAAGGGTGGTCTTGCCGGATCCGTTAGGCCCGATGAGCCCTGCCACACGGCCTTGTTCAACACGAAAGTTGACCATTTCGACCGCGGCGAGGCCCTCGAAGTGCTTGCTGATGTTCTCTGTTTCGATTAGAGCGGACATGGCGACTTTGTCATGGAACCCGGCACCCATCAATCATGTTATTCCGGTCCGGCATTGCCGGTTCCTGCCGGCCGGAGGTGATGGCAGCTATCATAATCCCAGTTATTGGCAGGCGGTTGGTTGCTAAAGAGGTCATAATTACCATCACCTATAGCTGTATCCTAACATTTTTGGGGTAAAAGATAGTATGGTAATTTTCCCTGAATATTACAACGGTTCAACAACCGTGTAAAGGAGCGGGGGGAAAGCCCCCTCGCGCTCCTTATCACCTCCGCATCTTCTACTTTTGGAGGCTCCTACCACCCAAGCTCCTGGGGTGTTCTCTGGAAGTATTTGCCCCGGTAGGAGTCGATCACCTTGACATAGTCCCACTTTTGATCCTTCCGCTCTTGGGGGCCCAGGCCCTTAGCGATAAAAGAGGAGTGCTTATATCTCGGATTCCCGTCAATCATCCATTTGGCCGGACCTTTGGGTCCACTCCAGTCGGGATTCGCCATGAGCGCATCATAGGCCTTTTTGGGATCTGTCGATTTGGCCAGTTCCATGCCCCGGACGATTTCATACACTCCCATGTAGGCGCTGCAACCATAGGGATCCGGGGGTTCGCCGTAAGCAGCTCGATATCTGGCAGTAAAGGAATTGGCGGCCTCAACCACCTCTGGGAACGGAAATCCGGTCATGTCGTGATACCAGAACATTTGACACATGACCCCCTCCAAGGCCTCGGCGGGAATTCCCGTGGCAAAGACATTGACGATCCACTGGAAAAAAATCTTGGTTTTCTTTCCCAGGCCCATCTCATACGCCTGCTTGAGGATGTTGATGGCATCGTTTCCCCATTGGCCCATGATGACGATGTCCGGCTTTGCCTCCATCGCCTTAATGAGATAAGGGGTCATATCGGCAGTTCCGACCGGCGTCATGATCACCTGGTACTTGACATCAGGCATTTTCTTGAGCACATTTTCATGACCTCTGAGGGCGCCATGGCCATAGGCATAATCCGGAAGCAACAGGACAATGTTCTTCATTTTCATCACTTCCGTCACATAGGCTGAAGCGCCGCTACCGATGGATTCTGCCGGTGGGATCATGGACACACTATATGGCCCTTTTTCTTCTTTGGTGAACATCTTTTCCGGCACACCGTTTGTGGCGTTGAAGATAATAGGGGTTCTTTTGCTCTGGGCGTTCATGGCTAAAGATACATGGGCAAACGTCCCGCCAATCAATGCCGTTATGCCGTTATCCTTGATCATGGACTTCATCTTTCTGACAGCCACGTCCGGCTTGGTTTCTGTATCCTGGTAAATGGCCTCGATTTTGACCTTTTTCCCGCCGAAGTCAGCCCCACCTTTACCGTTAATTTCTTCGATTGCCAGTTTGGCTGAATCCATCTGCTTGGTTCCAAGGGCCGAGCCCTTACCCGTCATGGCGTAGATAATGCCCAACTTAATGCTGTCGTCAGCGGCAGCAGGAGAACCTATGGAAAAGCCTGCCATAAGCGCCACGACCATGCCCAATAGAATCGTCGTTTTAAATATCCCTTTCATCCTTCTGCTCCTTTCTGCCTGAGGTAATGCGGTCAACTTCCTGCCGAAATGCACGATGGGACCCATTTTTCGTTGTTTCTGGACTGGGAGCCATCCAATCCGCATTCCGGTACTTCCAGCCTCCTGCCCTCATACTTTCTTGTTTACCTGGTCTGGCATTCCCCCTTTCCCTGATGTTGTCCTTATGTTAGGTGCACGCCCCAGCCAGGCACCTCAGCAAACCAATCCTCTTCTGTTCCATCTCAAACGCCTATGCTGCCAAAATGCCCCGTGGTGCCCGCGAATACCACTATTTAGGCGCACGCAAGCGAATGGCCACCGCCGATTTTCGGCCCGGCGGCCGAGTTCTTATTTACCATGGAGAATTCGTATCCGGGTATACCGTCCATACTTCTGCCCTAGTCCATCAGACCGTATTTCTCTATATTCGAGTCCGCCATGGCGCAGATCTTTTCAAACCCCTCCCGCGCCGCCCTGTTTCCCTCCAGTAGGTGCTTGAAACGTCTCTGGGCACTTAGGTATTCACGTGCGGGAACCTTTGTCCTAATTTTGCGAACGCCAGTAATCCTGCCATCCACCATCTCAAAGACCGGCACAAGACCGGATTGCACTCCCAGCCTTCCAATTTCCAGTGTGCGATCACTGGGAAAGCCCCAAACCGACGGACAGGGCGCATCGATCTGGATATACCGGGGACCCTGATAGGTCATCGCCTGTTCGACTTTCCGTCGCAGGTCTTTCAGGTAAGCAACCGAGGCTGTTGCCACATAAGGGGCACCGTGTGCGGCGACAATGGCTGGCATATCTTTTTTCAGTTGAGGCTTTCCTATGGATTTCTTCCCCACAGGATGGGTCGTCGTTCCGGCATAGATAGGTGTCGCACCGCTGCGCTGACCGCCTGTATTCATATAGGCCCCGTTATCCATGCAAATGTAGAGAACATCATCTCCCCGTTCCAGCATACCGGATAACGCCCCGAACCCGATGTCAAAGGTTGACCCATCTCCTCCGATCACCAATACCCTGATATGGTCTCTATGTTGCGCTTTCAGGGCGGCAACAACACCCGTCGCCACGGAAGGCCCGTTCTCGAAAAGATGGTGCATAAAAGGAACACGCCATGAAGAATACCCATAGGTCAAGGTAAAGGTTTCCAGGCATCCAGTGGGTGTAACCACGATGACGTCCCGGCCGGTGGCTTTAAGAATATGCCTTACGGCCAATGCCTGTCCGCACCCATGGCAGGCCCTATGCCCGGAAACAAACAGATCCTTTTCCTGTACCTTCTTCTCACTCAATCTTGGTTTTCCTCTACGGTAAGACTTCCGGTTTCAAATCCATCCAATAGGGTTCGAAGGGAACAGCTCCTGATTCACATGCTTTTTCAGCTTGTTCCACAATTTTATTGATTGTCCCACGGGTGATTACCCTCCCCCCCAAGCCGGCTATCATATCGATAACTACCGGAGTTTTGGATCGGCCATAAAGCTTGGCTTTGAGGTCCAGACCGATGGCACCTTCACTTCCCATGGAGAAACTGGCCTCCATAACCGCAACCACTTTCGCATCCTGGATGGCTTTCAGGATGTCTTCATACGGAAAAGGACGATAACAGCGGATTTTAATCAGTCCCACTTTCTTTCCACCAGTTCGCAAATGATCCACAGCGTCCTTGACTGTGCCGGCTACCGATCCCATTGCGATCAGAACGATTTCGGCATCCTTTGTTCTATATGCCTCAATGAGCCCTCCGTGATCCCGACCGCTGATATCCGCCCATTCAGAAAAAATCTCCTTGATCCTCTTTTTTCCCAGTTGCATGGCATCATGGATGGCGTATCTGAACTCCATGTACAGATCTTCATCAGCAATGGGTCCCCAGCTCTTGGGATCGTTCACATCCAAGAAATGGGTAGGTTTAAAAGGAGGCAGAAATCGGTCCACTTCTTCTTGTTCAATCAGACGAACTCTTTCATAGGAATGGGTCAGTATCCATCCGTCCATACAGACCATTACCGGGAGTGCTATCCTGGGATCCTCCGCGATTTTGAAGGCGGCAATGTGGGTATCGTAGGCCTCTTGACTGCTCTCCACGTAAATTTGAATGATTCCCGAATCCCGAAGGCTCATGGCATCCTGATGATCTGGTTGAATACTTATGGGCGCTGAAACGGCCCGATTAACCCCTGTGATGACAAACGGCAGCCGCATCCCTGCACTCGCATAGATTACCTCTGTCATGAGCAACAGACCCTGAGATGTAGAGGCCGTATAAGAGCGACTGCCCGCGGCTGAAGCACCGGCTAGGACACTGGCCGCAGAGAATTCAGACTCTACCCGCACATATTCGGATCCCAACTCACCATTTACAACCATCCTCGCCAGGGCCTCAACGATATGTGTCTGGGGGCTAATCGGATAAGTGGATATCACACCTGGACGGCACGCCTTTATTGCTAAGGCGACCGCCTCCGATCCCTCAAGCACCCTTTCCGTTTTGCCGTTGTCGCTCACCTCATTTCGCCTCGAAAATCATCTCAATTGCATTCACATGGCATTCATAGGCGCACAGGCCGCAGCCTTTGCAATAGTCATAGTCAACGATGTAGGCCCCATTCACATCATGAATGGCGTTGTCCGGACAGACCTCTTCACACACGTTGCATCTCTTGCACAACTCATTATCGATGATCGGCTTTTGGTCTCTCCAGGTTCCGGTCTTGTAGGCCAGGGATGCCCCCCCCCTGACCACGCCGCCCAATGTGATTTTCATGATAATCGCTCTACCATTCTCTCATAACTCTCTTTTACGATAAGAGCATTTTTCTGACCAAGATCGCCGGGGAATCTTTTCATGACAGCCTTGAGCGTGGCGTCAAGTGTCAGGGTCTTGGTTAAGCCGGAAAATGCCCCCAAAAGGGCCGTATTGATGATGGGGGAACCTAAGATAGACCGTGCCATTTCATCGGCCGAAATCGTAAAGATCTGGGACAGAGCTGTGGAGAGGCCCAACGCAGAAGGCTCTTTGTCTGTATTGACCAGAATGAGACCCCCCTGTCTAAGCCCTGATGTTACGTCGATTTCGCTAATGATGGTGGGATCCTGAATGATCAGAAAATCCGGTTCATCCACCCTGCACCGTATTCTGATGGGGATGTCATCCAACCGGCAAAAGGCCATGATCGCCTTTCCCCTTCGCTCTCCGCCGCCCCCGAGAAAAGGGAACGCCTGCCCATACTTACCGTCTTCCAAAGCGGCGATGGCCATGAATTGGGCAAGGACCAAAGAGCCCTGTCCTCCTCTGCCATGGATGCGGACTTCTTTCATCAATCCCTCTATCTCCATCAACCTCGAACGCCGTTTCATAATATGAAACGGTATTCACCCAATCAAATAGATCCTGCGGGCACATTACTCAGCTCTCTTGAGATGCTTTCGCCGGTCTCCCTAACCAAGTCAATGAGCCCCGCCTCGATTCTTTTCATGGTCATGCTGAAGATGGAACCTGTAACGCTTATGCTCGCAACAATATGTCCTCTTGATCTAACAGGCACACCGATACACCGAACGCCCTCATAATATTCCTCATCATCAATGGCATATCCGCGCTTTCGCACCAATGCCAGTTCCTTGAACAGCTGATTTAAATTAGTGATGGTGTTTTTTCCATAAGGCTTTAGCAGGCCATCGGGGTAGATTTCCACAATCTCTTCGTTGGTTAACTGGGAAAGAAGCACTTTCCCTGCAGCAGAGGCATGCGGCTCGGTCGACCACCCCACATAGGACGAGATAGAGAGCCCCCCTGCGGCCGCACCCATCTTGTCAATACAGACAATTTTGCCATTCCTTAAAAGATATAGATGGACAACCTCATGGCACTTCTCGTGGAGCTGGATCAGATATCTTCTGGCCCTCTCCCTAATATCAAAATCTGCCAGGATCCTTGACGATATTTCCAGGAACCGCAATCCTAAGGAATACTTTTTTGTGTCATCGTCCTGCGAGATGTAATCGTTTAGGAGAAGGGGCTGCAACATGTGATGGATTGTGCTTTTCGGAAAGCCAAGTGTCTTGCTCATATCAACGAGAGCCAACCCTTTTGGATTCCTGCTTAGTAGCTCAATGACCTGGAGGGCCTTTGCAAGTGCCCCTGTCTTTGTATTTCCCACACTGCATTCCTTCTATTCAACAAGTATTGTTTCATTACATGGAACGATGTTCAACATATACGTTAGGCATGACCCCTGTCAAGTGTTTTTTCTTTAGCGTCATTTTCGGTTGGATTTTTCAATTTTACCCGATTGCGCGGTTGTCAACGCGGCTCGCTATAGGGCCAAGATACGTTCTTTCATTTGCTTTCGTGAGAATGTGAGGATGGGGACGAAGTAAGTTGTTTAGGTTTTCCAAGAGGATCGAGGCGAAATAGGGGACTGACAATATCTTCACATCTTTGCATTTGCGGGCAACGGGACATCCTTTAAAATTTAATTGCAAGCGAAAGGTGTGACGGAGGGCTAACTAACCGGAAATAAGGTAAAATTAACGGTCGTAACAACTGAGGAAATAAACCCTTGAACGTCGACTCTTCACGGAATCAGACGTTGCCAGGGAGACGGGAAACACTATCTCCATCCCTGACGTTAAACTTGATTGAAGGCGCCTGCTTCACTCAATGCCGAACTTCTTGATCTTGGCGGCCAGGGTCTTGCGGTTGATCCCCAGGATATGGGCCGCCTCGGTCTTTTTCCCTTTGGTCCGCTTGAGCACGAAGGAGATATATTTTTTCTCCAATTGCTCCAGGGAGACGGGCTCTTCGGAAAACATCTGCAGTTCCCCCTGGCGCTGGGTGATAAACGTCGGCAGGTTCGCGGCCCGTATCATATCGGTATCCTCGAGGATGAGGATTCGCTCCATGGTGTGTTCGAGTTCCCTGACATTGCCGGGCCAGGCATAGTCCGTCAGGATATCCATGGCCTCCGAGGATACCTCCAGCCGCGATTTCTTCATTTTGCGGCTCAGCTTGTCGATATAGTGGCGGATGAGGAGCGGGATATCCTGCCTCCTTTCCCTGAGCGGGGGGAGGTGTATCGGCACCACGCTCAATCGGTAATAGAGGTCCTCCCTGAAGGTCCCTTTCCGGATCGATTCCGTAAGCTCGCTGTTGGAGGCCGAGACGATCCGTATGTCGAGATTGATCTTCTGTTGGTCCCCCACCTTCATGAACTCCCGTTCCTGAATCACCCTGAGGAGCTTGGCCTGGATGTTGAGGCTCAGGTTTGCAACTTCGTCAAAGAAGAAGGTGCCGTGATTGGCCAGTTCAAAAAAGCCGTGTTTGGTCTGGTGGGCCCCCGTAAAAGAACCTTTGACATGCCCGAACAGCTCGCTTTCCAGGAGGGTCTCCACGAGGGAGGAGCAGTCGACGGCAACGAATTCCCGATCTTTGCGACGGCTCTTGGCGTGGATGGCCTGGGCCACCAGTTCCTTGCCCGTGCCGCTCTCACCCGTGATCAGAACGGTGCTGTCCGTGGGCGCCACCTTGAGGATCTTTTCAAATATCCGCTTCATGGGGCGGCTCTGGCCGATAATGAGATGTTCTTCCGAGTCTATCTTGAGGCCGTGGTTGACAATGCCATGCTTTTGAGCTGACACGCGACCCAGGCGGGTCTTCTGGAGGGCCGCTTCCAGATCATCCAGCCGGAAGGGTTTCACCAGATAGTCCAAGGCCCCTAACTTGGTGCACCGAACCGCCGAGTCAATGGTCGGGTAGCCGGTGATCATGATCACATCCGTGTCAGGGTATGCGCCGCGGATCTGTTTGAGGACGGCCACGCCGTCCATATCCGGCATCCGGATATCCAGCAGCACCAGGTCGAGGGGCTGGCTTTTCAGGTAATCCAGGGCCTCCTGACCGCTGGCGGCCGCCTTTGTTCCCATTCCCTTTTGGCTGAGTGCCCTGCAGATGCCGTTTCGAACAACGGCCTCGTCATCGACGACCAGTACCTGGCGGATATTGTGGGTGTCTGTCATGGGATTACGGAAGTGACTAAATTGCCTAAAGTGCGCTAAAGCGCTTAAAGCCTCGAGGTGCGAGCCGCAAGGCGTTCGTCGCAAGCATTCGGTATCAATTATCGGTTATCAGTTATCCGTCAACGACCCGGGGCACGGAAAACAGCGATCCTGAACCCAATAAACCAGTATCCAGATTATCCAGATCAAACGATCATCGGGAGAAGGACCCGGAAGGTGGTTCCTCTGTCCACAACGCTCTCCACGTCGATGGCGCCATGATGGGCCTCCACCACCCCCTTGACAATGGCCAGACCGAGCCCGGTGCCCATGACCTGACGGGTCTTGGGGTGTTTGACCCGATAGAACTTATCGAAGATCTTGGGGAGTTCTTCAGGGGCGATTCCCACGCCCGTGTCCGCGACCCTGATTTCCATGTATTCATCCAGGCCCCGCGCAGTGATCGTCACCCGACCCCCTTCGGGAGAATAGTTGACGGCATTGCTTACCAGGTTGTTGATCACCTCTTCCATGTTTTTGGGGTCGGCCAGAACCGGCTTCAGTCCCTCACACGAATGGGTGAGATGGATCTTCTGTTCCTGGGCCCTCGGTCCCATGAGGGCCACGGTCTCCTCGATGATCCGACCCATGTCCGTGGGGACCCGGTGCTGGACCATCTTCCCGGCCTCGATCTTTGCCACATCCAGAAGATCATTAATCAGTTCGAGCAGGGCATCGATCTTGTTCATCCCTCTCTTGACAAACCCCTGCTGCTTTTCATCCAGGGGTCCTGCCAGCCCTTCGATCAGGACGCTGTTGATCTGCCGGATGGAAACCAGGGGACTCCGGAGTTCGTGCGCCACCATGTTGACAAAGTCGGATTTCATTTCGTCAAGCTGCTTGTAGGCGGTGATGTCCTCCAGGACAGTGACCGTTCCGGCAACGGCATTGTTGGGGCCCAGTGCCGGGGCCGAAATGGCCCTCAATGTGTTTTTACCTGCACGGATCTCCTGTGAAACCGATTCCTCCAGGGCGGATTCGCCCCCGAGGATCTGTTTGAGCGTGCCTACCAGGGATTCATCGGTGATGATCCCCGAAATCGGGATGGGACCTTCAGTCTGCCTGGAGGTCTCCATCAACCGCATGAGGGCCGGATTGTGGAGGACCACCTCCAGGTTGCGGTTGGTGACCATGACGCCGCTGGCCATCTGGTGGATGATGGTCTTGAGGCGGCTTTTTTCCAGATTGAGGTCATAGAGGTTGCGCATGTTCTCCTCTTTGAGCTGCCCCGCCTTCTGCTCCAGTCGTCTTTTTTCAGCGGCCCGTGAAATGGTGAGGAGAAACTGATCGATCTGAAAGGGTTTGGTAATGAAATCATAGGCCCCGCTTTTCATGCAGATGACGGCCGTATCCACGGTCCCGTGCCCTGTGATGATAATCACGGGGATGTCCGGGTAGGTCTTGCGCACGATCCCAAGGATCTCTTCGCCCCCCATCACCGGCATCTTGAGATCGAGAAGCACCATGTCGATCGGGCTTTTGGAAAGTATATCCAGGCCGACCCGGCCGTTTTCAGCGGTGACGACCTCGTAGCCCTTCCCGGTCAACACGCGCTGACACCCCTCCCTGATCGCCTTCTCATCGTCCACCACCAGGATAGTAATCGCATCGGTCATGATTCATCCAATCCCACAAAAACAGGTTCGGCCGTCGGGGTCTCTGTGAATTCCAGGGGGATCTCGATGACAAAGACGGTCCCCCCGCCAGGGGGACACTCAATGCTCATGGTTCCCCCGTGAAGCTGAACAATGTTTCGGGTAATGCTCAGACCGAGACCGGTGCCCTTGCCCACCGGTTTGGTCGTAAAGAAGATATCGAATATCTTGTCTCTCAGCTCCAACGGGATTCCGGGACCGGTATCGGATACCCTGATGACA